>Ga0190270_10000080_pt1 | contig 42688 bp, 33 predicted proteins | sample Popmic320T_FD_133748 | JGI IMG/M metagenome (GOLD analysis project Ga0190270, IMG submission 133748) | Populus adjacent soil microbial communities from riparian zone of Weber River, Utah, USA - 320 T | ecosystem: Environmental > Terrestrial > Soil > Riparian zone | place: USA: Utah | collected...
ACTCTTAATAATCAAAATTCAGTCTCCCAGCTGTTTCGGAAGTACCCCCACAGGTGCTTAATTCGGCTTCAAGGTCGATCTCTTATTCGAATTAAAGAACGATAACGCTCAAACCTTGTTGTCAACAAACTCGATACGCCTTTCTGTTGGAAGGAGAAATCTATGAAACGCCAGGCAAAACTTCGTCTGCTATTAGCTCTTGTCTTAGTAGTTGCCAATGCATTTCCAGCGCTAAACAGCGTTGCTTTTGCGTTGCTCAGCAGTCCGAGTCAACAAACGACAGCTGCGCCGGCACTGCCGAAAGGGATAGACCGAGTCACCTCGGTCGAAGGAATCACGGAGTATCGCCTGGCGAATGGGCTTCGGGTTTTGATGTTCCCGGATCAAACCAAGCAGACGATCACCGTAAACATCACTTACCTCGTGGGCTCGGCCACGGAAAATTATGGCGAGACCGGTATGGCCCACCTGCTCGAACATCTGGTCTTCAAAGGAACGCCCCGGCATCCAAACATTCCCCAGGAACTGACATCGCACGGATCGCGACCCAACGGCACGACCTGGACGGATCGCACTAACTATTTCGAGACGTTCGCCGCCACCGATGAAAATCTAAACTGGGCACTCGATCTCGAAGCGGACCGCATGGTCAATTCCTTTATTGCCAAAAAAGATTTGGACAGCGAAATGACCGTGGTGCGCAATGAGTTTGAGATGGGCGAGAACAGTCCGTTTGGAGTGCTGCTGAGACGTACCATGGCGACTTCGTACCTATGGCACAACTACGGTAAGACGACAATCGGCGCGCGCAGCGACATTGAAAACGTGCCTATCGACCGGCTGCAAGCCTTCTATAAGAATTACTATCAGCCCGACAACGCGGTGTTGTTGATTGCCGGCAAATTCGATGAGGCGAAGACGCTGGCTCTGGTTGATAAGTACTTTTCCCCGATCCCGCGTCCCACGCGCACGCTGCAAAAGATCTACACGAGCGAGCCGACACAGGATGGCGAACGTTCGGTCACGCTCCGGCGCGTCGGCGACACACAAATCGTGCAGGCGGTTTATCACGTTCCGTCTGGTTCACATCCCGACTTCGCGGCGGTCGATCTGTTGACACAAATCCTGGGCGACACGCCTTCCGGCCGGCTGCATAAGGCCCTGATAGAAACAAAGAAAGCCAGCTCAATCTTCGGCTTTGGTTTTCAGTGGCGCGATCCGACGATCGCAATATTCGGCGCGGAAGTGAGGCAGACGGATTCGCTTGATGCAGCTCGCGACACAATGCTGGCAACAATCGAAGCAATTGGCACAACTCCACCAACGAAAGAAGAGGTCGAGCGGGCCCGAGGCCAAATTCTGAAAAACATCGAACTAACTCTCAACAATTCTGAACGAGTAGGGCTGACGCTCAGCGAGTCTATTGGGGCGGGAGACTGGCGCTTGTTCTTTCTTCATCGTGATCGCCTGCGTAAAGTGACCCCCGAGGAGGTTTCGCAGGCCGCTTCAAAATACTTCAAACCCTCGAACCGCACCCTCGGTTTGTTTATCCCAACCCCCAAGCCGGATCGCGCCGAGATCCCGGAAACACCGGACCTGGCAGCAGCATTAAAAGACTACAAAGGCGATGCAGCCGTGACGGCGGGAGAAGCCTTTGATCCGTCACCGGCAAACATTGAGTCGCGCACTGTGCGAAGCGAAGCCGGCGGCATCAAGCTGGCGCTGCTGCCCAAGAAAACTCGCGGAGGTAAAGTCAACGCACAAATGACATTGCGATTTGGCGACGAGCAGAGCCTGCTCAACCGGGTTACCGCGGGCGGGATGGCGGCCTCGATGCTGATGCGTGGCACTACGAAACACACGCGACAGCAAATTCAGGATGAGTTTGATCGAATGAAGGCGCAGGTAAACGTCTTCGGCGGCCCTACACAGGCGGGTGTTTTCATCGAGACCACACGTGAGAACCTGCCGGCGGTAATGAAGTTGGTCGCTGAGATCCTGCGCGAGCCTGCTTTTCCGACAAGTGAGTTTGTGCAGCTCAAGACTGAGTTGCTTGCTTCGGTCGAGAACCAGAAGAGCGAACCCACACAACTTGCCTTCACCGCATATGGCCGTCACCTTGGTCCGTATCCGAAGGGCGACGTACGTTACGTAAAGACAAGTGAGGAGAACATCGCAGAATACACTGCCGTTACTCTCGAGCAGGCAAAACAGTTTTATCAGGATTTTTACGGTGCTTCGAACGGGACCATGAGCATCGTTGGAGACTTCGATGAGAAAGAGGTCACAAAGCTGGTGACAGATTTATTAGGCGATTGGAAAAGCCCAAAACCGTTTGTCCGCGTGCCTTCTGTTTTCAAGGACGTCGCCGCAGTTAATCAATCGCTGCCGGCGCCGGACAAGGCAAACGCCTTCTTCGTCGCTGGATTCAATTTGAAAATACGCGACGATAATCCCGACTATCCCGCCCTCTTACTCGGCAATTACATGCTGGGTGGTGGCTTCCTGAATTCGCGACTCGCTTCACGCATCAGGCAAAAGGAAGGGTTGAGCTACGGCGTCGGGTCGGGAATTAATATTAGCGCGCTCGATGAATGGGGACGCTTTACCGCAAACGCGATCCACGCTCCGCAGAATGTCGATAAGCTGGAGGCCGCGTTCAAGGACGAGATCGCGAAAATGCTGAAAGATGGGTTTACTGAAGCGGAAGTAGAAGCGGCCAAGTCGGGTTATCTGCAATCGCGCCAGGTAAGTCGAGCGCAGGATAACGAGCTGGCTGGCCGTCTTAACAGCTATCTCTTCCTCGGACGCTCACTTAAGTGGGACGCAGATATCGATGCCAAGCTCAGAGCATTAACGCCTGAACAGATCAATGCCGCGATGAAGAGGCACATTGATCCTACGAAGGTAACGATTATTAAATCAGGGGACTTCGCGAAAAATGTCCCGAAGTGATCTCGTGGCGAGCATTCACTCTTTGGAGTGGCTCCTAAGGTGCGGCCTTCGCAACTCCGACGAAGTTCATCTCGCGCTGATCTTCGCTGACACCGGGCAATAGCCTGTCGCCCGGCTCAAACCTGAACCCGTCTTTGGAGGGAATTACTCGATAATTGTGGCTCGACGGCGCCACTTTGAATGAATAAGTTCCCTGCTCGTCAGTCGTTGAAGCCAGCACTGTTCCTTGCGGACTAATCAAAATCACAACCGCATTGGCGATCGGGTTGTTGGCTGGGTCAACTACACGGCCCTTGATCGTAACAATCGACGGTCGCGGTTTTTGAATGCTTTCAACGATAGCCGCTGCCGGGTTTGCCGGCTTAACCGATGCAGCCTCCGGCTCCGATGCGGGGGCCGGTGTCGAAGACTCGGGTGAAGCTTTCGTTTCAGGAGTTGACGTGGGAATTGTCGGAGACTCGGTTTTGGGTGTCTCCGAAGTGACGGGAGCTGTATTCGGTGTTACCTCCGGTGAAGACGATTGCGCCGGCGCCGAGCTCTTGTCCGCAACCGAGGATGCTTCAACCTGAGTTGGTATCCCTGAAAACGCTGCTCCTATTTGCTCGTCGAGTCCTGTGAGCGATCCGTGTTTCTTCCGATAGAGTCGCTCGATAACACTGCGTCGACCAGCTTCGGGATCGCCCACGCTGTAACTCTTGATGTAGTAGCCAAGTGCTTCATCAGTTTTGTCCAAACGCTCGAGCGCAGCGCCGAGGTGCCACAAAGCAGTTCGCCACCCCGGAGTACGCTCCGGAAGAATGTTTGAAGCGCGCCTCAAGTGGTCCACAGCTTCCTCTGCCTTGTCCTGGTTGAAGAGGGCCCAACCCGAAATGTCTTCTATACGTCCGCGCAGAAGATTCGACAAGATATTTCGTGGAGCTTCCGCAATGTCCGGCGTCCCGCCCTGCGCAATGGCTCGCGCGCGAATCTCTCGATACTCGTCAGCCTGAACGGCCAGCGTCACCTCAGGCACAGTCAATCCTGCGTCAGCCGTGCTTCGCGCCGCTTCCGCAAGTTCGTGAGAAGTGGAGAATCCAATCCCTTTTTGCAGCAACCGGCTGGCCGCATAAAGCTGACGATGGACCTTTGCCGGATCGCTGCCCGAGGCGAATTCCTTTGCCGCGGCGACGATGCTCTGTTCATCGAGATTCCCGCCCTTCTGATCCTGATTGGATAAGACGGTAAACACCAACAGATCCTTTAGGACTTTCGCACTGCTGTCGGTATCAGCTGCGACGGTTTGAAAGATGCTTCCGCGACGTTCGGGCGCCAGCAGTTCCGTGAAGCTATTTGCTTGCGCGGACGTCCGACCCGCGAGACGAGTTTCAATTCGTCCGTCTTTCCAATCAAACGACTCCGTAAGAACTTCAGCGGCTTCGGCAAATAGTCCGGCTGCCACCAACGCGTTTGCCAACTCGTAATCCAGCGTCGGGAACTTTCCATACTGTCGCGCAAATCGAAGGGCCCTTTCCGCGTTGAGCGGCTTCTTCTGCGCGACAAACGTCCGGGCCATAGCCACGTGAGACCACGTATATCGTGGTTCAATCTCCAGGGCTTTTCTGCCGTATTCATTCGCCTGGGTGGTGTCGCCATGCGCTGCAAACCAGTAAGCAGCACCAGCAAGCAGGCTCAGATTTTTGGGGTCGGCCTTGAGTGCTGCATCCAATTCGGTCTTAGCTTCATCGGTACGCCCTAGATCGAAGAGAGAAAGCACCATGCCTGCACGCGCGGCTTTGTCCGCAGCGTCGAGTGCGAGTTGTTGACGATATAGCGCGAGCGCCTCTTCCGACTTACCCAGCCCCCGACTAAGATCCGCAAGTCCGCGGCGGGATGCTTTTGAATTTGGATCAAGTTCGAGTGCGCGTTTGTATTCAGCCAACGCTTCTTCCAAGCGCAGCGAGATGTGCAAAGCCAATCCCAGATTCTGGTGCGCGTCTGACGTATCCGGCGCAAGCGTGACAGCCTGCGTGGCAATCCGGACGGCTTCACCTGACTGTTCGGTATTAATGTAGAAAGCAGTTAGCGCAATCAGACGCCTGGAGTCGGTGCCGAATTTCGTCTCAATCGTCTGCGCAACCTGTGCTGAGGCAGCGCGCTCACCGCGCAGATATAAGTTCAAAGGAATTTGGGCTATGACTCCGGAAAACAATTTCTCTGACATGTCCGGCGGCGCAGTGTTGATGGCCAGCATGAGTTGCTCGAGTCCGCCGGCGATATCGCCTTTTTTCAAACGCCCGTCGCCCACACCCGCGTGAGCACTGACGAGTAGTTCGATTGCCCGTGGCTTCGACTTCGAGTCGGGATAGTCCGCGAGAAACTCTTTCAGCCTGGTAATGCGCGCCTCGAGTGGCAAAGTGAGCGTCAGTTCAACTTCTTCGGATTCGTCAGCGTCATCCTCTGGCGTTGGTTCCGGCAGTTTTCTTGTTGCCGCGTTTTCGTTGCGCGAGGTTGGCGCTCTATCGAGTGGTGCATTTGGCTGCCTGGTTTTGGGCGAACTACTCTCGGTCCGGGAAGGCAGCGCCCTAATGGCCTCCGGAGTTATGGGAGTTTTAAGCGTTGAATAGGTATCGTGTGTTTCAGTGGCTTCAGTCGGTAGTTTAGCTGTCGCAGAAGTATTCTCGCTGGGAGCCGCCGGGGCGTTTACTTTTGTGCTGGCCTCAATCTTTATCGGATCCTTTGCGGCCGGCGCCGGCTGGTCCACAGGCTTTGCCTCAGCGACCTCAGCCTCTGGCGTTGGCGTCGCCCTGACCACCCTGGGTCGCACTGCTTTTGTGGCCGGCGCCTTTTCTTCAACGGCGGGTTCGTTTACTGGTTGATCTGTCGAAGGCGGTTGTATCGCCACACTGCTGGGTGCGGATTCAAAATCCGCCACATTCATCGCCAACTTTTGAGCCATCGAACTCACGAAGTGGTGAACTCCCGCATTCAAGCCCCCACCAAAATCGCCGGCACTGATGAGCGCTTTCATACGCTGGCTCATCTCTCCCAAAATAGCTTCAGGCAGATCGCCCTGCACTGAGCGACTAAACTGGGTGATTGATTCCTTTTCATTTATAGCCAGGACCAGCAGAAGACTTTTGTTTTTAGTTGCGCGTGCGCCGACGTTCCAATCCATGGCAACCTGTCGTGAAAAACCAAAGATGTCCTTACCCGCGATCGACGGGACCGTCACCACCGCAAAGTCGATCCCGGCTTTTTGCTTCAGGTTCTCGAGCAGATTAGTGAGTTGAAGTTTGGTCTTCTCATCCACGACGCCCGCAAAGTCGTTTACGTAACCCGTTCGGGCCGGTACTTCAATTTGGCCTTGGGCAAACTGACTGGATTCCCCGCAAAGGAAGAAGGCCAATGTGCAAGCTAAAAGCGAAATCAATCTGGGCATCCGGTGGGCTGATAAACTCATTCTTTGAAACTCTCTGTTAAGACGATGGAACGTGGAGAACGCCTGATCGGGAAAGCGTTCATGGTCGAAATGGGAGACGTATGCGCGGCCCATGATAACATCGCCTGCTTTTGACGAGCGAGGAGGGTCAAAAAGGTCGTTTGCCAATCTGTAGGGGCGTCCCTCCGTGGGCGCCCCCCGAACCCCGCGGAAACTGGGGTGCCCACGGAGGGACACCCCTACAATTTTTATGAGTGAACTCGATGAAGCCTGGACTATTGCGCTTGCCGAAGCGGAATCTCGAGCTCGCGCCGCCGGAAGGACTGACCTGTCCGAGTACCTCGCTTTACGCAATTCCAACGACCTTCACAGAAAGGTGGCCTCCGACTGGTTGCTAACAACTTTCACAACTGTCGCTGGCGAGGCCAATCGCGCCGGTGGCTCTCTTCAACTTACAAGGGACGACACGCACCGGTTCAAAATCGAAAATGCGACCATGGTTGGGCCTCGCATAAACCTGGAAAATGGAGTGCGAAGATTATCAGTTGAAGTAGGTTGGCCACGGACGCCACGCGATGGCTTTATTCGCGGAGGAGGGCTTGCCTGCGGGAAGATTAAGCACTTCGGCAGGAAGTCGGTAGATGAGGAGTTGCGACTTATTCTCGATCCCACCGGCACGCCTCGCTGGATCGTGCAAGAAAACGACCAGGGGTTTCGGGAAGTCAATGAAGCAGATCTGCGACGTCACGTTTCCATCCTCCTGAATCAGCCATCCAAACCATTCATGCGCCGCTAACCATTTCCGCAGGCGGGTGCACGTTTTCCGAACCATCGCGAACGAAAAAATAATTCAACCCGCATAAAAACGGCGTTTTAAAGCGGTTAATTATGCCCAAAAGCCTCAACCCGGTTTTAGGCACGATGGTTGCCAATTCCGAGGGCGGCAGGCGCTCGACGTACATAGGTGTCCCCGGCTCGAGCGGCCTAAAACAGGCAGACCAACACCGGCAAGAAAACTCTTCGAGTGTGGTCCGCACTAAAGAGATTTGAGGAGGGTTACTAATGACGAACCGACGCACTTTGAAGTTATCGATTTTTGCGGCTACGGTGATGGCTCTCTGCTTACCGGCGCTGGCAGCCGCTCAAGGCACATATGATCCGTGGGGTCGCCGCAACGATGACTATCGGCGAAATGGCAGATACGACGATCGCTCTCTGCGCGATTCTATTCACCGGTTAGATCGGTTGGCCAAAGACTTTGAAAGAGAAGTAGATCGTAATTTGGATCGCAGCCGCAGGGACGGTACGCGGCGCGAAGATCAAATCAACGCCGAGGCCAACCAGTTTCGGGATGCTGTTGGCGATCTCAAGTCGAGCTTCGGCAACGGACGAAATCACGATCGCAGCCGCGATGAAGCACAGAGGGTTTTACAGGAAGCTCGGCAGCTCGAAAGAGTTGGGTTCGGCCGCGGAAACAACAGCCGGGTTGGAGCGCTGTGGTCGGAGATTCGACGCGAATTGAATGTGATCGCTAACGCTTTCGGCAGCTACGGCTACAACGACGATACCTATCGGAACGACCGTCGCCGAAACAACAATGACGACTGGTGGAGGAGAATACCCTTTCCGACCCGTCCATAAGGTAAGACAGACTTTCCAGTCTGTCGGTCCTTAGCTGGAAGACAGGTAGACAGCCGAAGCCCCGTCTTATTCGAAAGAGTGAGACGGGGCTTTCGCACGCCATTGCAGAACCCTGCGCGGTAGCGCGGCTGAACGCTTGCCCCAAAGGGGCAATACAACATCGTTGGCTCCTAGGCTCCGGCTCTATCGCGTGGCGTCCTGTTACCCGCCTTCGCATCTTTGAAGCTTGATGACAGAATAGCTTCATGTCTGGAACGCTCTATCTCATCTCAACCCCCATCGGAAATCTCGAAGACATTACGCACCGGGCGGTAAGGCTGCTGGGCCAGGTTGATCTGATCGCCTGCGAAGACACGCGCCACACGCGAAAACTGCTCAACCACTATGGATTGAACACGCGCACAGTCAGCTATCACGAACATAACGAGCAAGAACGTGCGGCACAACTGCTGAAGCTAATTGAGTCGGGATCTGACGTAGCGATCGTTTCAGACGCCGGCACACCCGGTATTAGCGATCCGGGGTTTCGTCTAACCAGGCTCGCAATAGAAGGAGGCGCGCGCGTGGTTCCCGTGCCTGGACCAAGTGCCTTGATTACCGCGCTCGTGGCTTCGGGTTTACCAACCGATGAGTTCTTTTTTGGTGGCTTCCTGCCGGCGCGTTCGGGCGCGCGTCGAACACGGCTTAAGGAAGTCGCGAAGATGCCCGCCACGCTGATTTTTTATGAGGCCCCGCATCGCATCGCCGCGAGTCTAAAAGATGCTCACGAAGTATTGGGCGAACGCACGGCGGTTGTCGCACGCGAGTTGACTAAGCTTCATGAGGAAATCGCACGCGGGCGTTTGAGTGAGTTGGCTGTGCGCTTTTCTGCAGAGGACGCTCGCGGCGAAATGGTGCTGATTATCGACCGCGACGTTATTCAGGAAGGAGCCGGGGAAGCGACGAAAGCCGCGAGGGTCAGCGCTCTGGTTGATTCGTTTGAGAACGACGGTATGGACCACCGGGCGGCATTGAAGAAAGCGGCGCGTGAACTAGGACTGTCTCGCGACGAAGCCTATCGCCGGCTGGTTACCGAGCGCGGCAAGTGATGGGTGTCCGATACACTTTAGTTTGTCGCGGTGGTTGGCAAACTTACAGCTTCCAGGAAAAGACCGCCTCGAGTTCCAGCGGGTGTGTATCTCACCACAACAACAAACTAAAGTGTGTCGGACGAAGATGACCTCACGGCCGGCCTGCCGTTAACTGCGGCGGCAGAGGCTTATCAACCTTCGGGCGAGTCGCCCGGTTAGCAATCTCCCACAGCGTCAAGTAGATCGTGCGGCTGACGTTCTCCATCTTTTGATAATCAATCTTTTCTGGTGAATCGCCCGGCCGGTGATAGTCTTCATGCACGCCGTCGAAAAAGAAAACTATGGGAATTCCTTTGCGCGCGTAGTTGTAATGATCGCTGCGGAAGAAAAAGCGATTTGAATCGGTGGGATCGTCGTACCGAAAATCATACGTGAGATTCAGATACTGCTTATTAACGCTCTCAGTCAATTCGCCCAATTCCGTACTCATCATCTTCGAACCGATTACGTAAATCTGGTTTGGCCCCGACAGTCCACTGTTTCGCGGATTCGTATCGCCCTCTTTTTTGCTGCGGCCAATCATGTCGATGTTGATTTGCGTCACGATCTTATCAAGCGGAATCGTGGGGAAGTCTGTGAAGTAACGCGAACCCCACAGTCCTTTTTCTTCCCCCGCGTGCCAGACAAACAACACTGATCGCTTGGGTCGTGTGCTTGTTTTCGCGAGCGCCTCAGCCATGGCGAGCAGCGCCGTCGTGCCGGAGGCATCGTCGTCAGCTCCGTTGTAAATGGCGTCGCCATTAACGGGTATGCCCACGCCAACGTGATCGTAATGCGCGCCGAGGGCCACGTATTCATTCTTCAAGACAGGATCGCTGCCTTCGAATACACCCACCACGTTCTGTGTCGCTGCTACATCCGACTTTACTCTGACAGTTATTGAAAGCGTCTTTTGCGCGCTTAATACAAACGGCTCCAACGGCTGACCACCGTAAGCTGCTTCAAAGATCGACGTTGCATTCTGTTTCTCGCTCTGAAACAAAAGATTTGTGAGACGGGGCCCCGCGACGATGCCAGGACTCTGTGGACTACTCGCCGCCTGGAACTTCTCCACAACGGTTGTCCCTCGTTCGGTAATGCGAGTTCGATTCCGATCCCAGTTGGCGAGGTACTGGAAGTCGGGAACAAAAACGATACCGACAGCACCTTGCTTCATTGCATACTCAGAAGGATTCATCCAGTCTTCGCCTCGCCTGCCGGTAATGTCTGACCGGGTAACTCCGCGAGGCAGCCCTTCTGGTGGCGAAAAGACGATCGCAATCTTGCCTTTTGCGTCTATCCCACGGTAGGCATCGATATTCTTCGACTTGATGAGCCATCCGGTGCCGGCAAACACAAGTTGTGACGCCGGAACTTCGGCGGTGCGCGCCAGCGGGATGTAATCATCGCCCAGAACGAGCGTTTGATTATTCATTTGCGCTCGCGTTTCAGTCCTATCGACCGCGGTCCTGCTCAGAGCAATTTTTTGAAAGAACGTGCCGTCGTCCCCGGCAGGCTTTAGTCCCCATCGAGACATGTTCATCGCCAGGAACTGTGCGGCCGTATCGAGTCCCCGGGAAGGCGTGTCGCGGCCTTCCAGGACATCGGAAGCGATGAAGGACAAATAGTCTCGGATCTGCGCGGCGGTAATGTGATCCGCGCCCCTCTGCGTGGCGAGCGAAACTGGCGCGGCTTTCTGAGTTCTTGAAGACTTGCGTTGAGCGAGTGCCGATGGGATGTTGAAAACGAGAACGCTCGTCAACAGAACAGTGGCGAGTAGTCTTTGCATATTCTCTCCAGTGGATTTTGTGGGGCACGAGTTACGACCCGCCCGCAACCTTAACTGTTGCTGGTTCGGGGCAGTAGCCCGACCGTCAGGGAGGGCGTTTGAAGCTGGGGTAGAACGCCCTTCCTAACGGTCGGGCTACTGCCCCGAGCTGCAGTTTACGCTTGCTGCACCGCCTGCACCATTCTCGTCAAAGTTTCCTTTGCATCGCCATACAGCATGCCGGTCACATCCTTGAAGAACAACGGGTTTTCGAGACCAGAGAATCCTTTTCCCTGGCCGCGTTTTAGAACCACCACCGACTTGGCACGATCAACTTCGAGAATCGGCATTCCGGCAATCGGGCTGCTCGGATTATCTCGCGCGTCCGGGTTAACCACGTCGTTGGCGCCAATCACAACCGCAACATCTGTCGCTGGAAATTCCGGGTTAATCTGTTCCAACTCGTACAAGGATGAATAGGGCACGTTTGCTTCGGCAAGTAAGACGTTCATGTGTCCCGGCATGCGTCCGGCGACCGGGTGTATGCCGTACTTAACTGTCACGCCTCGCTTCTCCAAAGTGTCTGCCAGTTCTCTCACGGCATGTTGTGCTTGAGCTGTAGCCATGCCGTAACCGGGGACAAACACCACTTGCTTGGCGTAGGCCATCTGGACAGCGATGTCTTCGATGCTCACCTCACGCATCACACCCTGCTGCTCGCCGGATTGTGCTGATATTCCCGCGCTGCCAAATGCGCCGAAGAGTACGTTCCATATCGAACGATTCATCGCCCGGCACATCAGAATAGACAGGATGAAACCGGAAAACCCGTCGAGCGTGCCGGCGATTATCAGCACGTTGTTGGACAACACAAAGCCGGTGGCCGCCGACGCCAGACCTGCATACGAATTCAAAAGCGACATCACCACAGGCATGTCTGCAGCGCCAATTGGCATCACCAGAAGGATGCCAAAAAGAAATGCCAGCCCAACCATGAAAAAGAAAAGCGGCATCGAGCCGGGAACAAAGATCAAATAGATAAAGATCCCAATCGTTGTCGCCAGCAGCGCCATGTTGAAAATGTTCTGCCCGCGATACGTCAAAGGAGTCCCGCGGACCAACCCCTGCAACTTTGCAAAGGCCAGAAGACTTCCGGTCGTAGTCAGCGCGCCGAGCATTACTTCAAATCCGAGTGCGCTCATCGTGATCGTTTCAAGATGGCCACCGTGTCGCAGGTATTCAGAAATCCCGACCAGCGCGGCTGCGAAAGCACCGAAGGCGTGAGACAGCGCGGTCCGCTGCGGCATCGCAGTCATCGGCACCCAGAAGCCCATCGCCAGACCAAGCAAAGAGCCAAGTACCAGGCCAAGAATGATCCATGTGTAAGTAACTATTTCGAGGTGGAGCAGCGTGCCGATGATGGCCATCAACATGCCAAACTCCGCGAGGTGCATCCCGCGTTTGGCAGTCTCCGGATGGCTCAATCCCTTGAGGCCGAGAATGAAAAGAATGGAGGCCAGCAGGTAACTGAATTCGATGAAATAAATGCGCAGGTTCATCTCTAGAAAACGCGTTAACGAACAGGCGTATAGAGTACAAGCTTTAGCTTGCGTCGTTGCGAAGAAGTACCCGAGGCTTTATCCGCGCCTGATCGCCAAGCCGCAACCTGAAGGTCGTACTCTATACACCTGTTGGTCATTTCGTGTGTTTCGTGGATCGTCTCTACTTCTTATCTGCTTTGTTGTCAGGTTTCCTTTTGAACATCTTCAACATGCGATCCGTGATCACGAAACCGCCGACCACGTTTGTCGTCGAACAAAAGACAGCTGTGAAACCGAGAATCGTACTCACCGTGCCGTAGTCAGCGCCTGCAGTGACAATCGAGCCAACCAAAGAGATGCCGGAGATCGCGTTAGTCGCGGACATCAGAGGCGTATGCAGAAGCGGCGGCACCCGCGAGATCACCTGATAGCCAACGAATGCGGCGAGTGAAAAAATATAGAATGCAGTGATTAGTTTCTCGACAGACATAGCAACCTCAGTCAATTGATCAACTAGCCTTCTTCCAACGCGGCGGCGTCCAACAAGCGAGCGGCATGAAATAACCTGACCACGTACACGACTTTTGCCTCGATGCGGAAGATTATTCTGTAGTCGCCATGAATTAGATGGCGATACTGGGTACCCATTAGATCGTTCTCAGAAATCAGCGGACAACGTGCTGGAAAATTTTCAAGCGTCGAAACCTGCTTCTCCAACGGAAGCACAAAGTTCATGGCTCCTTCTGGACTTTCCTCGCTTATGAATCGCCAGGCCTGGACAAAATCGCTTTCCGCGGTTTCGGAGATCCTAACTCGAAACTTTATGGGCATTATTGAACTCACGTAAGAACGTACGAATCGGTCTCGTTCGACCCGCCGCGATATCAGCCTCACCTTCTGCCAAAAGCCGCGCCAGATTACTGGCCTTTAGATGTTTTTCGTAGGTCTTGGCATCAAGCAACACAGCGTCTGCGCGACCGTTGACGGTGAGAATTAGCGGCCTGCCGGTTCTACGTACCTGGTCAATTAATTCACGCGTATGCTTTTTCAAGTCAGTTATGGGTCGAATGTCTTCCGAGATACTAAATGCCATCTGAACTCTCCTCAAAGACTGAATTTAGTGCCAAATATAACACTGAATTCAACACGCGGGAAATTTTCCGGGAGACTCAAGATTTGCTTAGTCTGACCCGCTCATTAACCACCTCCCCACCATGTGTCACGCAGGGTGGTCCCACAACGTCATCTGTCAAATCGATAATCAACTCCCCGTCTTTAATTAACAGTGATAGAAACGCTGTGACGTTGCGCGAGTATAGCTGGCTGGCATGGACCGGAACGGTCGCCGGAAGATTCGTCGGCGCCATGATCGTGACGCCATTTACATCGACCGTCTTGTCAGCATCACTCAGTGCGCAGTTGCCTCCAGTCGCGCCTGCCAGATCGATGATCACGGCGCCTCGCTTCATGCCGCGCACTGCTTCTTCAGTCACCAGCAAGGGCGCTCGACGGCCCGGGACCTGCGCAGTCGTTATCACCACGTCAGCTGTCTTTGCATGTTCGGCAATCAGATCTCGCCCGCGGCTCATCGCCTCTTCCGACAACTCAACCGCGTATCCACCTGCATCCTCAGTCTTGATTCCGCCGAGGTCCACTTCCAAAAACTTTGCACCGAGCGAACGCACCTGTTCACCTGCAGCAGCGCGCACGTCGTAACCTTCGACGACCGCCCCGAGCCTGCGTGCGGTGGCAATCGCCTGCAGTCCGGCAACGCCTGCGCCCAGCACGAGCACACGCGCCGGCGGCACAGTGCCGGCCGCGGTCATCAACAGAGGAAACATCCTGGGAATCTGGGACGCGCCGAGCAACACGGCTTTATATCCCGCCACGGTGGCCATCGATGAGAGGGCGTCCATCGCCTGCGCACGCGTGATGCGCGGGATTAACTCCATCGCGAATGTGGTGAGACCATTCACCAGTGCCGGCTGTAAAGCCTGGGGCTCGTCCAGCGGCCGCAGAAAGCCGAGCACGACCGCGCCAGTTTTCAGTTGTTCGAAGACATCGTTGCCCGGCCGATTCACGGTAACCAACACGTCCGCCGATTCCAACAGACCTTCTCGATTACCTGCAATTTGAGCATCTGCTTCGCGGTAGTCGTCATCCGTGCGCGCCGCACCCAGACCTGCGCCACTCTCGACGACGACGGATGCATTGAGTGCTACCAGCTTTTTGACGGACTCGGGCATCAGCGCCACACGCGCTTCTCCCGGCAAGGATTCTCGCAGCACAACGATGTTCATTGCGTCGTTCGCCTGGTTGGTTTTAGAAGCTTGGGTTGAAAAGGAAAGACGGAAACCAGAAGGGCAGGAACTTTCGCGATGGTTCCGTCCACGAGGTTCTTTGACATAAACCGTCGACCGTTGATCGTCAGGCTCGGGAATCCCCGACGCCTTGTCTGTCAGACAAAAGAGATTATATTAAAGCGAACGCTGCGCAGTATCGCACCAGAAACGGGCCTTAGACAAGATTTTCCATTCATCTAGAGTTGGTCGGTTGAGATTTACGAAACGCCCCCTTACCAGGACCGCGGTCGTCTCGCCGGCATTGTTGGGGAAGAATAATCCAGAGATTCAGCACGACCTGGCCACGCAGCGGGCGAAACGCCCGCGGTCCCGTAAAGAAGTGGTTGTTATCCACGGTAACAATCAAAAGGAGGTCGAAGGTAAATGGCAGACACCAGGGATCAGAATGGTGAAGCTAACTCGTCAGACGAGCGCACGATGCCGGAGGAGGAGATTGACGAAACATTAGAGGAATCATTTCCGGCGAGCGACCCACCGTCATGGACGCTGGGTGTGGATCCCCATCCACAGACGCAGGAAGATGAAAAGAAGTCGTAGCACGGATGCAGAGGGCGCGGGCCCACCAACTAACAGAACCGAGCCTGGAGTTAGCGACTCGAATTGTCTTTTGCCCCAACGGTGCTACGTCTTATAGCCCAGGGTTGTCGGGCTCTGACGGCTACCCTGGGAAGGTCATAATTCTCAACCGCAGCGCGGTTGCGTCAGGCCCCGGACGGAAATTCAGGATCAGGTCGCAACCGCGTTGCGGTTGAAGACTCGATCCGCTTTCTTTCCCAGGGTAGCCGCTAAAGCGCGGCAACCCTGGGCTGTAAGACGTAGCCCCGTTGGGGCAAAGACAGGCAAAGAAATCTGAGTTTGATTGTTATTTGTCGAGGACTCCAGCATCCGCTGCTATCGCGCTCGGTTCTGTAGTTCGCACGCTTCATTCACCCCCGCTTGCGGAGTCGCCGGATGCGTCTCTATAATCCGAACCTGTCTGGCGCATTGGTGTAGTTGGTTAACACGCTGCCCTCTCAAGGCAGAGATCACGGGTTCGAGTCCCGTATGCGCTACCATTTATTTCAAGAGGTTTTTGGTAACTGCTTTGAAGCTTTCTTCTCCCGGTGGCGAGAATCCTAAGACCTTCGCCTGCTCAACCCGCAACAATTCGCCGGATCTAATGTGGCGAGCCTGAGTAATGTTCTGGGCGTCTGTTTTTCGATATCGACGGCGGCCCTTGAGCATCTGACCAGCTAATCCAAGCCCGTGCGATCCTTACGTTGATAAATGCCGTCCCTCGATTGCGCGGATCTTCTCTCCATCCTTGTCTCTTCCTCATTGACTTCCCGTCGCGAATGGCATAAAAGCGCATTGCTAAATGTCTCAAAGAGGGCTTCCTCCAACGACGGTCCTCAATTCTGCGTTCACGAAGTTCTTGTCCGATTGCCAGGCCACTGCGGAACATTTTTCTGAAGCTAAGCAGCGAGAGCATCAGCGTTACCCTATTGAACCTCCGCTTTGTTAGTGGGCAACCTTGCTCCCATGCGAAAACTTGTTGTCGTAATCCGATTTCTTCCTACAAAAAATGGAGGCAAGCAAGATGGCATTCGGCTTTCTCTTCAATGACGACATCTTTATCTCTTATTCGCGTGAAGACGGTGGGGACTATGTCGTCCGCCTGGATAACGAACTCACCAAAGAAGGTTACTCCGTCTTCGCCGATCACAAGGGAACGGAATCCGGCGAGGAACCGCCGCCAACGCTGTATTCCAAAATCAGGGCTTGCAAGACACTCGTCTTAGTTGCGTCGCCGATGGCCGTTGCCAAGCCCAAGTACATAGCGACCGAGGTCGAGGAGTTTGCAAAGTCTAACGGCACGCTGCGTATCGTTCCCATCAGTTTCGACAGCCGCGAGGAGCTGGCGGTTTGGAAGGACGCGCTGTGGTGGAAGAGGGTCGAGGGGAAAAGGCGTCTGCGGGAGAGTCATGAGGCGTTGAAGGCCGGAACTCCGTCGTCGGAGGTGGTCAGCAGGATTATTGAAATATCCGACTACGCCAAGAACAAGGATCGGTTGCGCCGGTACCGGAACGTGGCGCTCGCCACCTTCCTGGTTCTGCTAGTAGCCAGCAGCGTGCTGCTCGGGTATGGGCGCAAATGGCTAAACGATGCGAAGGTCGCTAATGGGCTCGCCCAGGAGGCGGAGCGGACGGCTGCCGAGCGGATCAAGACCGCGCAAGCGAGGGTTACCGAGGCCGAGGCGAAGATTGAGGAGGCAAATGGGCTCGCCGTCGCGGCAGACAAGAAGCGTCAGGATGCTGAAGCGGCCACCGCAAAAGCCAATGACGCCACTAAAGCGGCGGAAGAGAAACGCACAGTGGCCGAGCGAAAGACTCAAGAGGCCGAAGCCTTACGTCAAACCGCTGAGGCCGAGGCCCGAAAGCAGCAGGGCGTTGCGGCATCGCGCGAGAAAGCCAGCGAGTCAACGCAGTTAATTCGAGGCGGCGTGGGCAGGATACGCGAAGCGATAAAGACTGCGGAGGAGTCTGTGAAGCTGGCCGCTGACGTAGGAGCGGCGACGACGGAATCGTACATGGCTATGCGTTCGAGTCTCGCCATGCTCCCGGCGTTGCGCGTGCGGCGTCCGCTCGATGGCGCAGTCAATACAGCCTTCAGCCCAGACGGCAGGACGGTAGCAGTGGCCGGCCCGGAGCAAACGTTGCGGCTATTCAAGGCAGACGATTTGCAGGCCAGGGATAGTGCCCAGCTAAAACCTTTGACCGTAAAAGGTGAAAACATATTTGCCGTGAGCGATGGCGGAAAATTTTTGGCTTTAGCGGACTCAAACCACGTTCGCATTTTCGATTCGGAAACGATGCTGTGTGAGTTTCAGGTAAAGAATCAAAACCTGGTTGACAATCCGGGAAGCTCGCAGGGCGAAGACGCTATCAGCGGAATCGCACTCAGCCCCGACGGCAAGTACATAGCCGTAGCCGCAAACCATAAGACCGCTGACGAGATTGAAGCGCCGGATGAAACGCGCGATTATCAAGGAGTGGTCACGCTCTGGTACGTTGACCGTGAACTGAAGAAAGCGACCAGGATCGCGATCCTGGGCGACGATTTCAACCGGCTCCTGGACATCGCATTTGGCCCCAATGGTGACGTGCTCGCCGCCGGTGGAAAGCGAGGCGCAATCCTCTGGGACTTGGAAAATGTCCGGACAAGACAACAGCAACGCAAGAGGCTGAAGCTCGAGAATATCCTAAAAGCCGACGGGATGGAGGGTCTACTCACCGAGACAAAACCTCAGCAGAGTCCCAACGAATATGAGGGGGCCACGAGCATTGACTTCGACCTTATAAGGGTCTTCGTCGCTCAGGACCATGACGTAACCAAAGTTGCACCTGGTAATGCCGTCTCCCGATTCGCATCTGCCGCCGGCGACAATGTAACGATCTGGCAGCGCGCTCCCATCGGGGGCTACGAACCTTCAGCATACCTGCCGCTATCACGAAACGTAAGGAAACTGGCGTTGGATTATGATGGTGAGACACTTTCAATTGTCAACGCCGGTCAAACCGGCAAGGGCGTCGTCTACGAAGTTTGGGACACGAACGGTTACTCCAACAGCTCCAGTGTAGACTCGAAAGGAAAGTTCCTCTCACTTTGGTTCACCGATCAAAACGCGCTGTTTGCCGAAAAGTACACTGACTTTGACGAGGATGTAAGAACCTTCAGTTTGATCTGGCCCTCCCGAAAGGCGGATGACGACTCAAAGACTCTCAGATTGCAAGCATATTCAGCCGAGTGGGGCACGAGCCTGGGCCAGGGGAAGTATGTGTTAGCCGGTGATGAAGAAGGCAAACACTATTACACTTACCCCATCGCTGATCAGCAAAAGAAGTTTCCGCTGCCGGCTTCTTTTGCAGACGAAGACAACCTTTTCGGAACGAAAATAGGCAGTGATGACGCCGGCGTCGTATTGGCTTTACCCGGGACTGCCTACGGAGAAGTGGTTAATGTGTTTACCCTTGAAGGCGACAAGTATGTTCAGCGCGAATCCATTAAGGATCTCTTCAACCGAACCTATTTCTGTCTGAGCATGAAGCATGACGGGAGCGTTATTGCTTACAAGAACCTTGAAGGGAAAGTAATTCTGAGAAACCCCAGAGGTAACAGCAGAGTATTCGTCACTCTTGAGGATCAGGATTCACTGTCTTGTATGGAGTTCAGCCCCAAAGGGACTTATCTCGTGTTCTTCTCAACAGTAAAACAAGGAGACGCAGACAAACATTCCGCAATAATCTACCGGACAGCGGATGGAGTGCGCATGGGTGAAATTCCGCGAAATGGTGTAAACGATCAAACTTTTAGCGCCGACGAGAGATTTATCGCCACCGCCGGCGATAATGGGGTGGTGCAGGTATTGGAGATCAAGAATTGGAAGGTCCAGTCTTACTCGCACTCAAATCCTGTGTACAAAGTGGTCCTCGATCCGCAAGGCGAGTTCCTGGCCACCATCAGCACGGAGCGGGACGCTTGCAGTCTTACACGGAATGAGGCCCCGGAAAGCATCGTGACCATATTCGATCGTAAGGGCGGCTCTGAATCGGCCCGCCTCTTTCAGAAAGGCTGCGTCAAGTGGTTGTCTTTCAGTCCCGACGGGACACATCTTGCCACTGCCGCCGAGCTCGAAACACCGGGAGAACCTTTGCATCGCGTTACAGTCTGGAACGTTGGTGTGGACGATCTGGTTAGAGAAGCGGAGAGCCGGCTGAAGTGTATGACTGGAACGGGCGGAGCCGCGAACGAATGCGGCGGCGACAATTAGCTCAGACAAAGCTGCCTATTTCAAAAGCCGGATGGATCGTGCGAGGGGAGTTTTTTATATCAGCCCTTCCATATTTTGCCGAGAGTCTCGCAACCGCAACGACGACAAGCTAAAAGTGTGTCGGACAAAACCGTAATCAGCGTGCTGCCGGTTCCCGCTCCAGAACGATGTCAAACACCCCGACCTCAAAGTTCGCGCCATTGACAGTCCGCTTTTCCGGCGCGATGGCGTTTTCCGGTCGATACATCGAGTCAGACATCTTAGGGTCGTCTTTGAAATGAATCTCGGTGACGAGCGGCTTATAACCCGGACAAACTGCCAGGAGATGGAAGTGAGCACAACGCCAGAAATTCGGTGAGCCTGACGGATTGGGCCGGTAGGGAATCGGGCGAATGCTTTCCAACTCGTAGTAGCCCGACTCGGAGGAAACCAGCCGCCCGCGGTTTCTAAAATCGGTTATTCCGTCTGAATACTTCTCCTGCGTATCAACGTGCCAGAAATCGAGGACCACGCCAGGCAGCGGACGCTTTGTATCGAAGGCCCAGGCGCGGCCCGACAAAACGAAAGTTGTTCCCGGCTCACCCGGAGTTGAGAGCTTTGCTCGAAACGGAGCGCCCACTTTATACCAGGGGCCCAGCGATACAGGTGTAATCAGTTTCAATGCGCTTCTGGTTGGCATCGGCTCTTTCGGGATCGCTCCCATCTGGATCATGACGCGATTCGCCTCTTCACCGCTCGCGGTAGCTAAAGTAGGCCGCGTGCAGGCGGGCAATACTAGTGAGGCGACACTGAGTCCAGTTAATCCCAAACCTGTCTGTTGTAGAAAATTACGGCGCGTTGTTGGGTTCATGGTTTCGCTTCTTATTCCGAAGAGATTTTTTGTTCAAGGGATTCATGCGGTACGAGCAATAAAGTAAGTCTTGACGATTCGGAATGCTAACCTAATGAAAAGGATTTGCCGCGACTCCGGGGATGAACTGGACGAATGCGATGATAATCTGGCTTTATCAGCGGACGATTAGATATCAAAACGCAGCGATAAAGGTCCAACCAGGCAACGACCTGACTCAGCCTGTAGAAGTAAACGAAAGCATCCGGTAGAATCCTCCCGATAATCAACTCCCAGGCAAAGTGAAATTATGAAGAACTCTCTAACTGAAGAGTCGCTCCGTGATCTCTCCGGAAAACTCCAACAGGCGAACAACAAGTTTGCCGAGATTTATCCAGGCGAAAGCGGACGACGTCAGCCCGTCCACACTGTTTATGGCGGTGCTCATCTTTTCAAATCAGATTCGGCCGGACGATTGGGCGCGCTGGCACGCCGGTCGTTGGACCAGTTTGCACCCGATTTCCTGAGTTTCGCCCGGGCCATTCAGTTGCCGGGAGCGGAGCAATTGCCTGATTCGTTAGAGGAGGATGGCGGACTAACAGCCAAACTCGATTCCAATCCTGACGGCGTGCGCCGGGAGAATAAAGCAGCCTGGCTGGCACACTCAATTTACAACCGGGTAAACGAGAAACTGCGGCGCGAGCCGGTTGAAGATTTCCGTATCGACTTTGAAGACGGTTACGGCAACAGGCCTGACGCGGAAGAAGATGGCCACGCATCTTCGGCCGCTTCCGAGGTCGCCGAGGGCATAGCCAACTCTACCTTGTCTCCGTTCATCGGCATTCGAATCAAACCGTTTACTGAAGAGCTCCGGCAGCGCAGCATGCGCACGCTGGATATCTTCGTCTCCACTTTGCTGGAAAAATCGAGCGGTAAGCTTCCGCAGAATTTCGTAGTCACCCTACCTAAGATTACGATTCCGGAACAGGTCACGGCGCTCGCGGATATTTTTGACTTGCTGGAAAAAACAACTGGCTTGACGGCAGGCTCACTCAAGATGGAAATGATGATCGAAACCACGCAGTCGATCATCGACGCGCATGGTGAAATCAATCTTCCGCTGTTGCTGGCAGCGGCGCGCGGACGATGTGTCGCCGCCCATTTTGGCACTTACGACTACACGGCGAGTTGCAGCATCACGGCGGCGCACCAGCACATGATGCATCCGGCCTGTGACTTCGCGAAGCATATGATGCAGGTCTCTTTCGCCGGCACGGGTATCTGGCTTTCCGATGGCGCCACGAACATCATGCCGGTCGCGCCGCATCGCTTTACTGAAGGTGGGCCACCACTGACCGCCGTACAGATTGCTGAGAATCGTACTGTGGTCCATCGCGCCTGGAAGCTTCATTACGATCACATTCAGCATTCGTTGGTGGGTGCGTTTTACCAGGGTTGGGACCTGCATCCCGCCCAACTTCCAACGCGCTACGCCGCGATCTATTCATTCTTCCTTGAGAGTTTGGATGCGGCTTCAGAGCGTTTGAAAAACTTTGTAGAGAAAGCCGCCAAGGCGACTTTAGTGGGGGACGTATTTGACGATGCGGCGACCGGGCAAGGGCTGCTCAACTATTTCTTGCGCGCGCTGAATTGCGGTGCGCTTACGGAAGAGGAGGCGGTTGAGTTGTCAGGATTGAGTGTCGCTGAACTGCGCTCGGGCTCGTTCGTCAAGATATTGAAGAATCGAACAGTCTCATAGTTGTCGGGGCGGCACTCCGTGGCCGCCCCTCTCTCGGTTCCACAACGTCGCAATCGCGACGAAGGGGGCGGCCACGGAGTGCCGCCCCTACAATCTCATGGAGGTCAAAATGAGATCGTTAGTCAATGTATTGATTTTATCGACGATGTTTTTATCAAGCGTTTCCGGAATGCAAAAGCGTGGCAGCAACAAACCGGCCGGCGATCCCGAGCTGGCGAGGAAGATTCGACGTTTCTCTCCCACAGTGTTGACTGCCAACACTGCGCGTCTCTCGGCGGGTGATCGTAAGGCCCTGGCAAAGATCATCGAAGCTGCAAAGTTGATGGACCCTTTGTTTCTGCGACAGGTCTGGAGCGGCAACGAGGCACTCAAGCAAAGGCTGGAAGCCGACAAGAGCGCGGTTGGCCGGCAGCGTCTTCATTATTTTCTGAACAATGATGGCCCATGGTCGCGCCTCGACAGCAACGAGCCGTTCATCGAAGGCGTACCGCACGAGAAGCCGCCGTACGCAAATTCTTATCCTGAGAACATTACTAAAGAGGAGTTTAATACCTGGCTCGAAGGCCTCCCTGAATCGGAGAAGGCGAAAGCCACCGGCTATTTCTATACGATCCGCCGCGATGCGAATGGCAAGTTAACGACTGTGCCTTACAGTCAGGAGTATCGGGAGTTTCTCGAACCTGCCGCTAAGCTGTTGCGTGAGGCGGCGGCCCTTACGACGAACCAGAGCTTGAAAGCCTATCTCAGCAAGCGCGCCGACGCGTTTGGCTCAAACGATTACTACGAGAGCGACGTTGCCTGGATGGATCTCGACTCGCCTATTCACGTTACTATCGGTCCTTACGAAACCTACGAGGACGAGCTCTTCGGATACAAAGCGTCGTTCGAAGCATACGTCACGTTGACGGACGCTGCAGAGAGCGCAAAGCTCACGAAGTTTAGCCAGTATCTGCAGGAGCTGGAAAATAATTTGCCGCTTGAGGCGCGTTACCGAAATCCCAAGCTTGGTCCAGGGTCGCCAATGCGCGTGGTAAATGAAGTCTTCAGCTCCGGCGAAGGAAATACCGGCGTGCAGACTGCGGCCTTCAATCTTCCCAACGACGAGCGCGTGGTGAAGGAAAAGGGCTCCGCGCGAATCATGTTGAAGAACGTTCAGGATGCGAAGTTCAAAAAAGTCCTGACTCCGATTTCGCGCGTGGTCTTGAGTCCGGCGCAACAGCGCGACATCGCCTTCGATTCTTTTTTCACGCACATACTCATGCACGAGCTAATGCACGGACTCGGGCCCCACAACATCACGGTCAACGGTCAGGCGACAACGGTTCGCCTGCAGCTCAAGGATAAGTATTCTGCGATTGAAGAGGCGAAGGCCGACGTGACTGGGCTTTGGGCGTTGCAGTATTTGATCGACAAAGGCGTGATCGACAAGCAGATGCAGCGCACGCTCTACACAACTTTCCTGGCGAGCATGTTTCGGTCGGTGCGATTTGGTCTTACTGAATCGCACGCGCGAGGCGTGGCCATGCAGTTTAACTACTTTACGGATGAAGGCGCGGTGAAATTCGACGAGCGAACAGGCAAGTTCAGTATTGATAACACAAAGATACGAGAGGCAGTGCGCAAGCTGACTAACGAGCTGCTGACGATCGAGGCAGAAGGCTCATATGACAAAGCCAAAGCTATCCTCGACAAGTATTCGGTGATTCGCCCGCCGATGAAAGACGCGCTCGATCGGCTGAAGGATGTGCCGGTGGATATCGAGCCCGTCTTCCCGCTAGCGAAGTAGGAATCGTTCCTCGCTCCGTTAGGAACTCAATGTTTATAGCCTTAAGCATCCCGACCATTGCTCTTCGCTCCATAGGAGCGAGACCCTCAGACCACATTTCGCTCCTACGGAGCTAGGATGTGGACCTGGACCGGGGTCTATAAACATTTGGCTCCCACGGAGCCCAGGTGATTCTTGATTAACGAGCTGGCTAGGCGCGCCGGATGAACTTCGCTGCGATCCAGCCGAGCAGGATCAGTATGGAGAGGATGGCCCAATTGTAACGATCGCCGTAGGTGGCGCCCGGGAAGTGGTTGCTGATCATGATGAAGGCCACGGGCACGGCCATGAAGGTGTTTTGTTTGGAGCGCAACTTCGCTTGAGCACTCAGAGCATCATCAGGTTTACCGCCGGCATTAATTGCAGCGATCATTTTCTTCTGCGCGGGAAGGATTCGCATCCAGACGTTAGCGGCCATGATTGTTCCCATCAATGCGCCGACATGAATATAAGCTGCGCGGCCGCTAAAAACGCGCGTGAGGCCATAAGCCGTGGCGACGAGTAACGCATAAAAGATCACGGCGACGAGCTTTTCGTTTCTGCCCAGTGCCGAGATCATAATCAAGTCGTAAATAATCCAGCCCGCGATGAGCAGCCCGATTCCGAGGCCCACGGCTTTTGTCAGGCTGATGTCATAAACGTCCGTGTCGATGAGCGCGCCGCCACCCAGGTAGTAAACGATTATCAGCAACGCCATACCGCTCAGCCAGGTGGTTCCAGCTTCCCAGCGAAACCAGTGAAGCGTCCGCGAAGCCAGGTCCGGGACCTTTCTTTTTTCTACGACGTAGAAGCCGCCACTATGGACCATCCAGATCTGCCCCGCTTGTCCGGTGTTGGCCGCAGCCTTTTCTTCTTCACTGAGGCGCGCGTCGAGCCAGGTGAAGTAGTAGGTCGTGCCGACCCACATGATCCCGGCAAACACGTGCACCCAACGAAAGATGAGGTTGAGCCATTCGCTGATAGTTGGATCGAGCATATTAGTCGTACCTAACTGCCGCGATAGGTAGAGTAGCCATAAGGGCTGATTAGAAGCGGCACATGATAGTGCTGCGCCGCGTCTTCAACCCTGAAGACGATAATAACCTGTGGAAAAAACGAATCGACTTCGAGGCCGGCGAAGTAGGGTTCAGTATCAAATACGAGCCGGTAAATGCCTGACTGCAAGGGTTCGCTCACCAGAAAGAATGGTTTGACCCGGCCATCGTCGTCGGTCCAGGCATGACTCAGCTCCGTCCAACTCTCATCGGTGTTCTGCGTGGCCAGCGCGACAGCCACGCCTCCCGCAGGCGCACCTCGCGCTACGTCGAGAATGTGTGTAGAGATGGTGGACATCGAAGTTCCGGAGCAGTCTACAAGCTTCGAATCCAGAGTCAACAATAAAAACTTAGGGGTACAGAGGTGCTTTGATTCAGGCAAATAATTACAGAACCAGCGCGGTAGCGCGGGATCCTTTCGGCTACTCAACATAGTGCAATCAAGCCTTTGTAATGCTCGTAGCTTCCAGCATCCCGCGCTACGGCGCTGGGTTCTGTAATTGAGGGACGAAACTGCATCACATCAACTTAGGAGTTCAAGGTCTTTAGAAGTTTGTTCAACCTCAGGCGGGTGATCTTTGCTTGTTCACCTGCGGCGATCCGCTGCTCATCAGATGGCGCATTGTTAAGCCGGCGACGCAATTCGGACAGCATCTCTTCAGAAGTTTTGCCGGTGGCGCAGATGATGAAGATGTAACCAAACTTTTCCTCATACTTGCGATTAAACTTGGCCAGAGCGTCCATGGTCTGCCTATCGGAATCTTGAGTGCCAGACTGCTCTGCCTCCGACCATTTCTGTGCCTCGAGGGAAGTATCAGCTGCAGCCTTCGTTTCTCCGATTTTCGGATGACTATGGAAAGCCTCGAGCCAATCATTCGGTTCGAGCGCCCACCAGATCCGGTCTGCCGTTTCAATCATTTGCTCGACACTGCTAAACGGACGCTCTGCGGGCATGCGCCTGGCCCAGCTGCCGGAGCCGCAGCACTTGAGAAATTCTTTCTGGGCTTCGGCGCCAGAAAGGGAATTTAGTAGATCCAGATTTGTTGATGAATTAGACGCCACGACTCAGCGCCAAAGGCGCGAAATGTAGTAGCCTGGGCCAACGGCCCAGGACGCATTAATTACGATCTCCTAGCGCTGAAGGCGCGAAATGATGGTGAACCGGCAATCACTTGTCTTTCATGTACGTTCACCATTCCGCGCCTTCAGCGCTTCCAGAATTGCGGTCCTTCACCTGGGGCGTTGCCCCAGGCTTTTACATCTCGCGCCTTTGGCGCTGAAGAGGACTCACTCATTCGATGCTTCCATAAACACGCAGCCGGCTGACACCGCCATCCGGAAAAATATTGAAACGCAAATGCGACACGAGGCCCACATCCAATACTTCTCTTTCAAAGTAGTGGCGAGTGTGCGCCTGTAGCTTCGTTCGATCCAAAATATTTTTCCAGACGACCGACGGCTCCGTCAGTCTTTCTTCCGAAAGGTCTGGGGCATTCACGCCTTCAAGCGAACAGCTCTCTGGAAAGTTGCCTTTAAACCATGCGGTGTCGACTTCCAAACGACGGACTGTGCCGGGCATTCCAAGTTTGATGATGGTCCAGTCGTGACCCGGCCCGCGTCGCCGTTTTGTTTCCCAACCATCACTCATGTTTGCTGCCCTCCCGGGCATGATCAAATTGTGACGATGGCCAAAAAACATATCGCTGCAGGACAAAACCAAACCGCCATTTTCCACCGCCGCTAAATCAACATCGCCTCCGATGCGTTTGATGCGATTCCAATCGGGAACTACCTCACCATAAACTCGCAAACGCGCGACGCCGCCATCCGGATAAATCTTAAGGCGCAGATGCGTAAAGCGTTCGTCACTGTTGATTGCAAATGGATTCTGGGAATCGCCTGCCAGTGTGGACTCGGGCAAAATCTCGGTCCATTGAATGGCCTGGCTCTGTAGATCTTCGACGGTGGGAAGCCCGTCGACCGTACACGCTTCGAGTGAGCAATGCTCGGGATAATTGCCGCGGAAAAAACTTGTATCAACAACGACTCCATGAATGGTGCCGGGTAACCCGAGACGAAGGATGCACCAGTCGTAACCGGGGGTCCGGCGCCGACGGGTTTCCCACCCGTCCATCCACTTCCCCAAATCCGTGTACTTACCTTCGATGAAGACAGGTGCGGTTGGTTTCAACAGATTTTCTTTCGGTGCGAAAAACTCGTCATTGGCGACGAGCACTGCGCCACCGAGTTTTTCCGAAGCGAGATCGACTAGTTCAGTGAAGGCCACACGTCCTCCGTATCTTCAGGTAAATTACCTGCTTAAAAGCGTTGCCTCCAGCCCGGAGGGCTGACAGATAGTAGCCGGTGGTCGGAGCGTAGCGTAGACCACCGGAAGCAAGAGAAAAGAAGTCAGCACCCTGGAAGGGTGCCAGAAAACTGTGGGGAAGTTGCGAACCTCAAATTTGAGAAGTTCTGTTCTGACATCTCTGGCACGCCTCCGGGATGCGGGACGACCTGCCCTGATTTCCGGTTGTCTTCGCTGCGCTACGACCACCGGCTACTATCTGTCAGCCTTCCAGGCTGAAATCCCTCGCTGCTTTCCCAATCTTCACGCACGGAGTACGGACCCATTTCCAGTAAGAAAAATCCCGTGCGGCTCATCTATTATTTCTCCGCCATCATATATCTTCTCGCCGCGAAGAAAAGTTTTCTCGACCACGCCGCTCAGCGTCAAGCCTTCATAAGGCGTTAACTTGTGCCGGTGGCGAAGCGCGGCCCCTACGACCTCGAATTGCGCCGAAGGATTCCACACCACCAGGTCGGCATCAAGACCCAAGGCGATCGCACCTTTCCGTTTATCCAGTCCCACTAACTTCGCCGGAGCACTACACAGCCAACGACTCAAATCCAGGAGCGAGAACCCACGTCGTTGTGCTTCGGTCCAGACAACCGGTAGTCGCAATTGTAGAGACGAAATCCCTCCCCAGGCCGCCAGAAAATCGCCCGTTTGCTTTAACTTCATATCCGGCGGACATGGAGAGTGATCGGACACGATCATATCGATCGTTTCAGCGCCAAGTGCGGACCACAGTTGTTCGCGATTCTCGCGCTCACGAACCGGCGGGCAGCATTTGAATTCCGTGGCGCCGTCGGGAATCTGTTCAGCTGCAAACGTCAGATAGTGTGGACAGGTTTCCGCGGTGATTTTAACTCCCGCTCGTTTTGCTTCGTTGAGCATCGTAAGAGAATCCGCCGACGAGTGATGAACGATATGAACACGCGCATCAAACTCCTGGGCCAAGGCAATCATCAAGGCCACGGCAGAGTCCTCGGCGGCGCGAGGTCGAGTTTGAAGAAAGGTTTTGTACTTGCGGGCATCGACGCCGTCCAACGCCGCTTTCACCGCGACTTCGATGGGACCAGGCAGCTCCGCATGAACTATCAGCACGGCTCCCAAACGCGCCAGCCCCGGTAAAGCGTCGCGCAAGTCTTCCTCCACGACATTTGGGAACTCATCGACGCCCGAGTGGACCAGAAAACATTTGAAGCCCACCACACCTTCCGCAAACAGCGGCGCCAACTCACGCGTGTTTCCCGGAACGACACCGCCCCAGAACCCCACATCCACATGACATTGATGGCGTGCCGCTTCGAGTTTTGTTTTAAACCCCGCGAGCGTGGTGGTGGGAGGAACCGAATTGAGCGGCATATCGATTATCGTGGTCACGCCACCAGCCGCCGCTGCTCGCGTGGCGGTTGCAAACCCCTCCCACTCAGTGCGCCCGGGCTCATTAACGTGAACGTGGCTGTCTACCAAACCCGGCATCACGACCGACTCGTCGTTTATATCAATTACATTGCGACCTGCCGGGGACGCGTCATAAGAACTCAGCGCCGTAATTACGCCGTCGTTGATCTCAATTGCAGCGGGAGCAATGGAGCCCGGCAAGACGACCTGTCGGCCACGAATCACAAGATTGGGCATTATTCGAAACTGTTAAGCGAATGTTGGTGGTGGTGGTGGCACGTTTGGTTGAAACTCGCCCAGCCCGAACACTTGCTCGTAAGCAACGGCGATCGCAGCAAACGTCAACGGCAAAACGAAAAACACGCCAACATAACAAAAAAGGATTCCCACAAAATTCAGGACGCCATTTATCAGAAGCAGGCCCAGCAGTCTCCAGAAATTTGCCATGGCTGCTTTGATACTTAGCTTCACAGCGTTAACGCCCGACAACCGCCGATCCACAATTAGCGGATATGCAAAGGTGAAGCCCACGGAAACGAGGATCAGGAGGATTATCAAGAAGAACCAGAAAACCGCGGCGATGCCTAAAAAAGTAAGCATTGCAGTAGGGTCGGGATCGGAACCCGCTTGCGGCATTATCAGCAAGAGCCCCACATAGAAGGCAACATAGCTCGGAACAAAAACTACTAAGATCGGAATCATGTGCAGCAGCGTTGCGACCACGCTCTCGCCAAAGTATTCAAACCCTTTGAAGAGCACCCCAAACTCAATCGGTTGGCCTCGTCGAGTTTGAAAAAACGCCAGATACAGACCGCACATCATCGGTCCCATGAGGAGTCCAAACGGGACCACGCTGCCGATCAAAATCCCTACGGCCGTCATGCCAAAGAAGAGCCAGTATTGGTTCTTCACCAGTTGCCATCCAGCTTGAAGACACTCCATAGGCTCAACAGCGTTGCGTTTGAATTCTGCAGTTGGAGGATCAACAAACATCCTTAAAGTCCTTTCATGGAATAGCGGCCGTGTTGTCCGGGGCAGTAGCCCGACCGTTAGAGAGGGCTACTGTCCCACCTGTGCAAACGCGGTGGTGTCGCGCAGCCAGCCGGCTTTGTCCAGAAGCGATTGTAAATGTCCTTTTATGGCTTCCGCGTAAACCAATGCACCCATTTGATTGGGGTGGCCGAGTGAAGCATAGCGGCACGTCAGGTAACTCTCCTCGCGAAATTCCTTTTCCGCTTTAGTCTCTTTCACGCCCTTCGGTTTCTTGAAGGTTTCTTTGCAGCTCTTCGATCGCTCGTCGCGAGTTTCGTCGTTCGTTTTGAACGCGGCGGTGCCGAATGAAACAGCGACGATAATTCGTCTAAACCCGGAAAGGTTGGTAGAGCCAAGTTTAAAATTCCAAAGCAAAGTGTCAGGAGCGGCGAAGGCGTGTTCGGGCCAGAAGTTTATTTCCACAAATGTGACTCTTGACGGCAAAGAGTTTTCATTTAGTTCCTGGTTGACTTTGCCGGCTGCGTTCGCGAGGTTGGCCGTCGATAACTGGTACCACTCTTCGGAAATAGCAATTAACTGCTGACGCATCTCCTTGTAAGTCAACACGCGTACTTTACTTTCTTTTGCGCCCTCTTCATCGCGGGCCAGCTTGTTAACGAGCAACCGCAGAAATGCATTGTCATCAGTTTGCGAGGAAATCGAACGGTAGTAACCGGTGACGAGTACCTGTGCGTTTGGAAATCCAGCGACTATACGTCGCAGTAATTCGGTCATTCCACCTCGACAATGCGCGTCAATGCGGGGACGCAAAGATTCCAGGGAGGCGGCGGCATTCAAAAGATTACTGACTCCGACATCATTGATGCAGCCGTCGACAAGGATCAGACTGACGCTTGAACGATTGTCCCGGTAAGACTGCAGCGCTTCGTCAAGCTGCTGATTTACGCTCGGCAATGGCTGGTTAACTTCCTTGTCGTTTGACCTGAATCGTATGGCGGTATTGGGTGGTGTTTCGAGCAAGGCGCCGGAGTGGGCCCTAATGTCTTCTTTCACTTCTCGTCCGGTCTTCTCCTCCAGCCAACATTTTACTCGCCACCAGCTCTTTCGTTCCTTTCTTAAACCCTGGCCCCAGAGGATCGAGTCTCCCATAACGAGCATGCGTAGCGGGTTGTCAACAGCGGGCTTGTTCTTGTTTGGACATCCACCCTGGCCTGAAGCTGTGCCGGCAAAAAGGCAGACACTGACGCCGAGAGCAAGCAGAAAGAGTTTGACTGGAGATTTGGAAGTGGATCTCAAAATTAGCGTTTTACTTGATCGGCGCGTAGCTGCCTGAGAAAGTCCTCGAGCAAATTAAGGCTTACTCTGAGACGATAGTTCCTGGTGGAACGAATATCGTCAATAGGAGCGATTTCACGAGCCAACTCAGTTTTGGCTTTCGCAATAGTATCGTCGCCGAGCCCCGCGCCGCGCAAACCTGATTCAGTTTTAACGCAGCGCAGTGGAATGGGGGCAATACTGCCATAAGCTAAACGCAGATCCTGGATGGTTTGATCGCGCATTCGTGCGGTGGCCGCAAGACATACTTTGGATATGGCCTGGGCCTTTCGCGTTCCTACCTTCCGATAATATTGATGTAGGCCGCTGGTGGTACGAGGCAGACGAATGCGAATGAGTAACTCGTCAGACCGCATGATGAGTTGTTTGTAACCAGTATGAAAACCCTGATATGGAACCCATCGGGCGCCGTTGGTAGAGACCAGCTCCAACTCAGCATCGTATGCCAAAAGCGCGGGCGGTGAATCCGCGGCCGGAGAAGCGTTTACGATGTTGCCGCCCAGCGTGCCGCGGTTCTGAATTGCGAGGCCGCCGGTTTCACTGGCTGCCTGACACAGCATCGGAAACTCCTGTTGAAGGATTGGATTCGACTGAACATCTGTGTAAGTGGTCAGCGCACCAAGTGTGATGTGTTCCAGAGTTGCTTCAATACCACGCAGCTCGTCGAGGTTCCAGATGTTGAGATAATTCTTATGCGCAAGCTTACCCGCCTCGAGCAAAACCATCAGATCGGTTCCGCCGGCAAATGGCTGCCAGAAGCCGGGCTGGTTCGCAAGTAGATCCAGCGCCTCGCTCAACCGCGCCGGGGAGATCAACTCATATGCTGGAAGGTAGGCCCTCATTTGTCTCTTGGCCCATTTTGATTCGATGAAGGCTGCGAGACGGGAGCGCTTGGATCTCGCTTAGCGTCGTTCGAAAGCGGTTTGGCTTTTTGCAGAGACAAACAAAGCCGGCGCAACTCTGATAGACGTCTCAGGCGCGCGGTTACGGCCTCGGCTGACATATCAACTCTCGTCATGAAAGCCCTCAGGTGTCAATGCCTCGATGTCTGCTAAATCCTGATAACTTCTCCGCAGCTGCTTCAGTGCGATTAGGCCACTCACAGAGACGACTGAAAGATTTCCACCCTCCCATTCAACTATCTGACGGGTTTCCCACACATCGCGAATGTCGGGCGTTGCCAGAAGTAGATCCAACGACAACAATTGTCCGTCCTCTGAATCAATCTTGGATACGCGGCGTATCTCAACGGCGCCGTTGGCGAAACTCAGATCTTTGCCGCGAATGTTGTAACCAAGTGTCTTCGCGATCTCCAGAACGTCGGGCAACGACTCAGAAAGGATTAGCAAATCGATATCGATAGTTGTCCGAGCTACGCCGTAGACCCCCATCGCCATGCCGCCGCAGAGGGCATATTCAAGTCCGTGCTGGTCAAGACTTCGAACAAGACTGCGTAGCTCCTCAACGAGATCCAACATGATTTAAGCTCTCACTTCTGACACGCACGCACTACCGATTCAAATATTTTCATATAGCCGGTACAGCGACAGAGATTGCCGGCGAGTCCCGTGCGAATGTCAGCGTCAGTCGGATTCGGATTTCGTTCCAACAGATCGACTGCCGCCATTACCATGCCCGGCGTGCAGATGCCGCACTGCGCACCGCCACAGTCAATGAAAGCCTGTTGCACTGCGTGAAGCTGGTCCCCGTTTGCTACGCCTTCGATGGTCTTGATCTCCGCACCTTGAACCTGGGCCACGGGAACAAGACAACTATTTACGATCCGTCCATTGATGAACACGGAGCACGCTCCGCACTCACCTTCACCGCAGCCTTCCTTCGTTCCCGTCAGGTTAAGTTGTTCACGCAGGACGTCCAACAGGCGGGCCATTGGGTGGACTTCGAGGGTGAGCGATTGGCCATTAACCACACATCCGATCTTGGCCGTTCTGTAGGTGTTAGCTGTGTTCATTTGCACGCGCTACTGCTATTGCCGCTGTTGAGCGTCGAGCATATCATGTCAGCATGCTGGATTGGATCGATTGTCCACAGGTGGAACGTAGTGAAAATAAACTCAGCGGCGCCTGGGTTTTTCGTGGCACGCGCGTACCTGTGCGAGCCTTGTTCGAAAATCTCGAAGCCGGCGCAACGGTAGACCAATTTCTTCAATGGTTTCCCGGCGTTACCCACGAACAAGCGATCGCTGTGCTCGCGCACGCTGAGCATAGTCTAGCTGAGGCCTAACTCACATTGGTTCGAAGCCCAGATGAGAATCCTCTTCGACCAGGGAACTCCCGTACCCCTTCGAGATCATTTATTGGGACACGCAGTGACAACCGCATTCGAATTGGGTTGGTCTAACCTGGAAAATGGCGCCTTGCTATCAGCGGCAGAAAATTCCTTCGACTTATTTATTACAACTGATCAAAACCTGCGATATCAGCAAAGTCTAGGTAACCTAAACCTTAAGATCGTCGTACTGATGACCACTAGCTGGCCTCGCATTCAATTATTAATCCCTCGAATCCCTGGGGCTATCGATAACATCCAGCCGGGCGAGGTCATCGAAATCACTCAACAATAGACAACTGCCCCATCAACTGCCCCATCAATGCTTCCGGCATCAAGGGAATATGATTGAAGCTTACGCCGGTCGCGTTTTCGATTGCACTGAGTATCGCCGGCGCTGGTCCGTCCATCGGCAATTCGCCAATTCCTTTTGCGCCGCCAGGTCCATAAGCATAAGGATTCTCTTCAAAGAAAACCCGGATTGGTGGGATGTCGGCGGGCGTTGGGATGATGTAATTGGTCATCTGATTGTTTGCCATTCGCCCGTTTTGCCAAACGACATTCTCGAAGAGAGCGAACCCAATCCCCTGGGCCACGCCGCCTTCGATTTGTCCGGCCGCGAGTATCGGGTTGATAACTCTTCCCACTTCCTGCACCGCCACGAAGTCATCAACGCGTGCTTCATAAGTCAACAGGTCCACTGAAACTTCCGCAACGTAAACGGCCCAGGCGTAGGTGCCGTAAGCGTCACCCTGATACTTTTCGTCGTCCCAGTAGACATTCGGCGGTGGCTGATACTTACTGAACGCTTTCAATGGGCCAAAGGCTTTGATGTGTTCACGGCAGGCTTCCTGAAACTCTTTCGAGTCGTATTTCTCTTTCAACAAACCGCTGCCTATCAAGGTCTGTTTCATACCCAGCACGGCAGACTCAACCAGCTTACCCACCACCATCGAGGTGCGTGAGGCGACCGTCGGCCCGCTGTTTGGGACGTTTGCGGTATCCGGCTGCGCCACTTCGATTAGATCACCGTCAACTCCGAGCGCCTCCGATGCGATCTGAGCGAATACTGTGTTCGTGCCCTGCCCAATCTCAGTGCTGGCGGCCAGAATTCGAACACGGCCCTCAGGCGTTGCTTCCGCGCCAACGACCGACGCCAGGTAAACCTCGCCCGAACCAGTGAACCCGGCGCCGTGCATGAATGACGCGAAGCCGATGCCCTTCTTGATGCGTGGCCCGCTCGCAGCTGCGCCCTCCTCGCTGGTGAGGCTACTGCCCCGATCAGATCCGTTGGCATTCTCTCGCGCAAAGCGTTCGCGTTTTTCGTGATAGCCAGTCAGCTCAAAAGCGCGATCGAGCAACTGGTCCATATCAACCTTTTCTCTGATCACCTGGCTGGTCGCGGTAGTCTCTCCTTCGCGAATGAAGTTGCGGCGGCGAAAATCTTCAGGAGTTAACTGGAGTTCCTTCGCCACTTTGTCCATCTGCAGTTCCAGCCCAAAGATGCTTTGCGGCGCACCAAAACCTCGAAACGCTCCGTGAGGCGGCACGTTAGTAGCCACGGCGCTCGAGCGGATACGAACGTTGGGGCAAAAGTATGGACCAGCGGCGTGAATCGTCCCGCGTGAAAGGACCACAGGAGATAATGTGCAGTAGGCGCCGCCGTCGACAACAAACTCAATCTCCATGGCGAGCAGTTTGCCGTCCCTGGTTACTGCCGTCTTGTGACGCGTGCGCGAGGGATGGCGCTTCGTAGTGGCAGCCATATCTTCCGCGCGGTCGTAAACGATCTTTACCGGTTTCCCGGATTTCAAAGCCAACAGCCCTGCATGGCCCGCGATCAGTGATGGATATTCTTCCTTGCCGCCAAACCCGCCCCCGGTTTCGGTTTGAATCACTCGAATCTTTTCTTCCGTGAGCCCGAAAAGTTTTACCAGCGCCTTGTGAACGTAATAAGGACACTGCATTGAACCCCACACCGTCACGCCGTCGCGTTCATTAGCAATCGCGATCACCCCGTTATTTTCAATGTAGAGCTGTTCCTGTGCGCCCGTGTGAAATTCACCTTCAACAATTAGATCTGCGGCGGCCCAAGCCTCGTCCACATTTCCTTTATCGACGAGAAACGATTTGAATATGTTGTCATCGCCCCAGACAATCTCTTTCTTGTTGATCGCGTCTTCTAAGGAAAAGATCGCCGGTAGCTCTTCAACCTCTACCTGCACGAATCGCCGGGCTTCTTCAAGTAAGTATTTGTTCGGATGTGCGAGAAGCAGGATTGCCTCTTCAGGATGATTGATAACCCCGTCGGCGAGGTAAGGCTGATCGTTGAGGATCAGCGCAACGTAATTCTCGCCGGGAATGTCTTTGGCGGTAACGATCGTAAACTCGTCCCAGGGAATGTCGCCGGTAAATGAAATGTTCTTGATGCGCCCGCGCGGCACTGAACTGCGTACAGTTGTGCCGAAGAGCATTTCGGGAAAGGAGATATCGTCGACGTAGAGCGCCTGGCCGGTGACTTTTTTGCGCCCCTCTTTGCGAGGAGCGGATTTACCGATGGAAGGTTCGCTTGTCCTTGGACTCATGAAGTCCCCTTTAGGGTTCTGGAACAGACAGGCTGCGGCAAATCTTTTTGGCGAGCTGGTTTGATATCTCTATATGGCGTGGTACCGCTTCGACGGCTCCGGTCTTTGGATTTCCACAGCGAATGCGTGCGACCCTCCCGCTTCAAGTAGCAACCGCATTTACGCAGGTGGCGCAGCAAAGAACTGCGCTTCATTGAATAACAACCGTTTCCCGAATCGCGTCGGGTGGAGCTCCGCGTAAGCCATCTTCACGCCTGTCTTCGAGTATCAGCGCAATGGCCTCCGCCAAATTTGTCCGGCATTCTTCGATAGTCCGCCCCTGTCCGTTGGCGCCAGGTATCTCTGGACAATAACCGATGAACCAGTCCGCATCTTGTTCAATAACAGAAGTAAATTCATTACGCATCGGATACCTCCTTCGGTAAAGATTAATCTACACCAAATCAGCAATGTGGCGGTAGGAGTCGCGAGTTCTAATCGTCCTGGAAGTCTCAGGCAACGGGCCTATGCGCTATCGCGCCAACTCTCGTGTATTATTTCCCCGCTCTTCAATCCCGTTGCAAATAGTTCAGCCGCTGTTACCGCCTGAACACCAAGGAGCTTTAGATGAAACTGAGAATATTTTTGCCGCTATGCGTGATGTGTGGGTTGATGCTTGTCGCTTGTTCCAGGGCGGATGAAACAACAAACCGTGCGAGTTCAACTTCAAGTCCGGTCGCGTCGAGCGCCACGCCGGCCGCCCCGGCGACCGCGACTCTCGGAGATCAAATCGGAGTACCGGAGTGTGATGACTTCATAGCTGCCTACGACGCCTGCGTCACCGGCAAGGTCCCGGAAGTTGCTCGAGCCCAGTACAAGGCATCCATCGAACAATGGCGAACCGGTTGGAAGAGACTCGCCGAGAACCCGCAAACCAAACCAACATTGGCAGCGGCTTGCAAGCAAACTATGGAACAGGCAAGAGCTTCCATGAAGTCTTTTAACTGCACGTTCTAAATGACGGTTACAGAACCGAGCGCGGTCGCGCCGGATGCCAGAGTGAACCCTCTTTTGCCCCAACGGGGCGTCGTCTTGTAGCCCAGGGTTGCCGCGCTTTGGCGGCTACCCTGGGAATGCAAAAGGATTTTCTATCAACCCCATCGGGTGGCGCATGCCTCTCGATTCTCGAGCGCGAACGTCGCAACCGCGTTGCGGTTAAGACTTCTATCTTCTCTTACCCAGGGTAGCCGCCAAAGCGCGGCAACCCTGGGCTTTATGCCGAAGCCCCGTTGAGGCAATAAACAAAACATTAATAGCATCCGCCGCTACCCCGAGGCGTCGGGCTTTTGTAATCACCTACTGCGGTCTCGCGATCACCAGGGGTTTCACTTCCAGTTCCCTACGATAAAAAACGCGCGGGCGCTGGACGCTGCGTTTCTCAGGCTCGGCAATGTTCTGCTCGCCCTCCACGAAGGCGATAGCGAGGCCCACTCCGCGCGTTTGTCTCATCTTATCTTCCTGCATTTGCGGAACGCGCTCGGTCGCAAAGTCGAGCCACTCTCGCGCGCTCAACGTGCCGTCCTTAGGCTGATTGTCCGCGAGTGCTGTTTTGAGTCCTTCTTCAACTAAGGAGTAAGTGAGCAGACCATGACCAAGTTGCGCTGCTTCCAGCGCTGCCTGATAACTCTGCGCCGCGGTGAGGATATACATTCCCTTCTCATAGGCAAGCTGGGCCAATCCCTTGGAGTTCATTGGACCACGACGTTTCTCCTCCGCTTCCAGCGCCTGGCCCGAATTGCAGGCATCAATTACCAGCAATAAGTGGGCGGCATCTATTCCTTCGACTACTTCTTCCAGCTCCACGTCTGAAATGCTGTGCGACAGGATTGATCGCAACCCATCTTCAGTGAGCTTCGTCCTGTCGCCCGTATAACCCAGGTCATGAGGAATGAGATAGAAACGCTGGGCCTGCGCGGTACCGTGGCCGGCAAAATAGATGATCGCTGTGTCTTCGGGCTCAGCACGCTTCAACCGATCGAATGGACCTGCTTTAAGACTCGGCGGTCCCGGTACGCCGGACAGTCGCTTGAGAGCCGCCAGGATATTTTCCTTAGTCGCATTCTCGTTTAGCAGCGGAACAACTTCGACGTGCTCAAAAAGTCCAACCTGCATTTGCCTCGCTTTCACTTCATTTCCAAAACTCTCAGCGTCGGCGACTGCATATTTCAAGTTGTACTGCGGGTTGGCGTAATCATTCAGACCCACGGCGATAACGTAAGCAGTGCCCGCGCGCTTCAAACTGTCCGCGCCTGTTAGAAGCAACGGGGCGTCTTTACTTTTGACATTGTCACGATTGAAGGCATAGGCCGTCAGCTGGTTCACTCCGGCGGTGACAGTGATTTCTTCTTCCAACGTAACTGCCGTCTGGCCTTTCAACACATCGCCGCGCCACACCTTTACCAACGAGCCGTTGCGGAACAGCCGCAAGTCACGCGCGCCGGCGCCTTGAGAGTGGTCTTTGTCCGCGGGCGCATCCGTCACATCGATCTTTAGCTTCGCTCTCCGTGACGCTATTCCCGAGGCCGGGGGCGGTTCACCCGTTAGCGATAATTTCACTTGCGGTTGGCGGCGGTCCTTCTTTGAAACATCCTGTGCGACACGCGGACGTTTGCCGGCCAGAATATCGCTCAGCAAACCCGGATGGTAAAACTCGGTAAAGAACCATTCGATGGGGGCGACGTTGAACGTGTCCTGGTTATAACGCCAAAGAATCTGGTTCCATGCGGCAGGCGTGCCATCAAACAAGCCTTGTGGTGTGACCACCATCCACTCGCCGCCGTCGTCGAGCGAGATGAGAGTCAGAAGATGCTCGCCTGTGTTTGCGTCCCACAAAAACGTACCGCCGTCGTCGCCGGCTGAGGCGATGAGCCGGCCGTCAGGGCTGAAATCGATCGACTCGATATTAGAGGTGTGCCCTGTGAGCGTGCGCAGTTCGCGTATCGTAGCCAGGTCCCAAAGCCTGATCGTATTGTCAGTACTGCCCGAGGCTAACAGACGGCCATCCCGACTAAAGGCTACGGTCCTTACGCCTTTGCCGTGGCCCTTTAGTGCACCCAATTGCCGGCCGCTGGCAACGTCCCAGAGTTCGACCTGCCCAATCGCCTCGACCTTCATACTCTTCATGATGTCGTCAGGATCCGCAGGATTGCGTGAGCTTTTCTTTTGGCCCTTTTGCCCGGGGATGTTGCCACTCATCATTGCTGCAAAATCGATATTCGACTTCGATTCCACACCGCCTGTTGCCAGCGTGCGCCCGTCTGGACTGAAGGCCATGGATGTCACGCTGCGACCCATCGTGCCGGCAGACATAGAGCCCATCATGTTTGTCATCATCGCGGAGATGTCGGCGATGTTGGGCATAGCCGGCATCGAGCCTGGCTTGCCGCCTTTCATGATTGCACGGGGATCGATCATGCCGGGGTTGATCGCTCCGGGGTTACCTGGTCCGGTCATCGATCCCAAATTAGCGAGCGGTGAAGATTTCAATTCGCGCAGCCGGCTACCAGATGCGGTGTCCCAAAGTGAGACCTGGCCCATCGAGCCCAGGGTCGCAAGCATACGACCATCCGAACTAAACCCGGCTTCAAACGAACTGGCGTCGAGCGTTAGGGTGCGCAACTCGCGACCTGACTTTACGTCCCAAATTTTTAACGGAGTCTGAAGGCCGGCGAGTGTTGGATTCTGCTGTTGCGTAGGGCCTGGTCCATACGTGATCAGAATCATCGTGCCATCGGGACTAAAGCTTACGCGTTGGATCACTGAACCACCGGTAGACGGCGCCAGGCGATGCAGTTGTTTGCCGCTTGGTATTTCCAAAAGCGTCAGCACGTCGGTGTTTGCAATGTAAGCCGCCAGATATTTGCCGTCGGGACTCGGCAAGCCAACCAAATTGTCTGAAGGACCGGCCGTCATGCGCGCGCCCCGACCTTCACGCAGATCCCAGCGCGTCCGGCCGCCGGACCAGAGCCGTGTGCCGTCAGCGCTGAAAGCGACCTTGTAAGCCATGTTTGTGCGGCCGCTCATCTTCAATAGTTGTTTGGCGGTCTCCGTTTCCCACAGCATGGTGGGCGTATCAAACCCGCCGGTCGCGATCTTCTTTCCATCGTCACTGAAGCTCGCAAAGATCCGTCCCTGCTTGGTGAAGAGCCCACTGTTGGGAGCGCTAAGAGGCGCGAGCTCGCGGCCGGTAGAAACTTCCCACAGCTTTACCGTGTAACCCTCGGCAAACGCTATCAGTCTCCCGTCGCGGGTAAACCTGATGCCGCCGTAATCGCTTGCTGTCGCACCGAGTTCCTTTTCAGTGCCTTTTCCACTCAGGTCCCAGATGCGCAAGCGCTTGTCTACGATACCGCCGGCAAGCAGACGTCCGTCTGATGTAAATGAAAGCTCCAAACTCTCGATCTCTTTGTCGGGAAGATTTATTGAACGGGCTTCGCGGCCTGTCGACAGATCCCAAAACTTTACTTGCGGTTTGCCTTCGTCGATATGAACGAACGCTAGTTGAGTGCCGTCGTGAGTGAGGGCCGCACCACCGCCACCGCCCATCGATGTGCTGGCGTTTAATGCGCTGATAGGGATCGAACGCAGCTCTTGCCCGGACGATGGGTCCCAAACGCGGACGGCATCGCTGGCTGTCACTATCCGTCCATCAGGAGTGAACGCGATGAAGAAAACGCCAACGATGCTTGACGTGAGTCCGCCTTGTGAACTCGCGAGTGTTTGCACCTCCCGTCCTGTGATCACATCCCAAACCTTCACCGTGTTGTCACCTCCTGCGGCTGCGATGAGACGACTATCGCGACTGAAGGCGACGAAAGGAGACAACGTCATTCCGGTTTGCGGGCCGCCGGAAAGGTTGCGCAACTCACGGCCGGTTGCGGTCTCCCACAACTTGATCTGGGTGCTTCGCATTGTGGTGGTAGCGAGCAGACGTCCGTCGGGGCTGAAAACAGATCGGGTGGCTCCGATGAGGTTGTTGTAGCCGGTTTGAAGTACGAGTTCCGGCTTGGCTTCTCGCGCTTGCAGATCAGTTTGGGAGTCTGTCTTCGACGTGCCGCTCTGGATGCCCAGACCGCGTTGGTCTGGATTGGGTGTGGGCGCCTGGGCAAGTGCGAGGTTTACCGTGGCGGTCGATAGAACGATCCCCAGGACTACGCTGGTAACCCGCTCAAATGCAATTCGTTTCATAACAATATCCTGCGCTCAATCAGCGCGAAGTTCAATGTTCGTTAGTGAGGGTTGAGACCTTAAGTCACGCGGAGCGATCTCATTAGCACCGCGGCTTCAGCCCGGTGATCAGCGTAGCCAGATGATCCCCAAACCGTTTCTAACGGTTTTGGCCGTACCCAACAAAACCGTAGTTCAGAGTTCAAGCTTCAGCTTGCGTTATGCTACGAAAGACACAACCTGAAAGGTTGAACTCTAAACTTCCGGCCGGTTGGCTAGATAGAACGCCGATAGATCGGCTCTTTCGGCAAAGGCGGACAGGGAAGGGCCTTTACGAGAACATCACGTGCTCCGGTAACAACAGTGGCATTTGCTCCAGACCAACCGTCGGCTAATGCGCGCGGCTTGCTTCCAGATTCTGGTTCATACTAAGCGGCCACACGCCGTGCTCGCATGATGTGGTTTTGGTACGTAATGATTTCGTTCGCGGCCCGTTCGTTCGACCAGCCCAGATAATTTTGGGCGACAGATGCCGCCGCCCCGACGGCGTTTAATCCGCAAACCGAGTTCAAACCAACCATCGTCCGGCGCAACAAGCAATCAGAGAGCGTCTGCGCCAGCTCATGCCTGAAAGCATGGACCACTTCGGCGGCAATCGCTCCGGTTTCCATATCGATAACCTCAGCCAGGCGTGAATCTTCGGAGACCAATTCCATGATCGAGGCGGCGGCGACTCCGTACGTTCGCAAGAGATGGTCGCAGGTCGTGGCGGCCATTTGATACTGTTTCGTAAAGTCTGCCGCAAACGCTTCCAAGTCGACGGTCTTACTGCCGGGCAGCGGTGTATGGCTCGTTGTGCATTTAAGAGAATCTCGTCCCAGCTTTCTGACAACCAGCTCGACCATCTCTTCCGCCAGGCTACGATAAGTTGTGAGCTTGCCGCCGACGATAGAAAACAAGTTGTCGAGCCCTGGATGGCTTTTAATGAAGTGGCGCCGAGTGATGCTCTGTTCGTCTTTGTCGCCAACGAAAGGCAGCGGGCGCACACCGGAATAGGTGTAGAGAATTTTGGAGCGATCAAGATTGGCCGTGGGAATAACCCGATTGGTTTCATCAAGAAGATATTTGATCTCGTTCTCTTCGATGTGGACGGAATCGAGATCGCCGTCGTAGCGAATGTCGGTCGTGCCAATCAGGAACTTCCGGTTCCAGGGAATGATGAAGAACGGGCGCTGATCTGTTTGGGCTTCGACATAAATCGCTGTTGAGGGCGCACCGGGAAACTCGTCAACAATAATGTGGCTCCCTTTCGTGCCGCCGATTAACCGTTTTGAGTCACTACTCTGATTACCTGATTTGAGCTCAATCCGGCCCCCGACTACCTGATCAACCCATGGTCCTGCGGCGTTAATTACAATTCCGCCGCGGGCCACACTCCGTTTATCCGTTAATGTGCTTGTGAATTCCACGCCACGCACGCA
>Ga0190270_10000081_pt1 | contig 42068 bp, 60 predicted proteins | sample Popmic320T_FD_133748 | JGI IMG/M metagenome (GOLD analysis project Ga0190270, IMG submission 133748) | Populus adjacent soil microbial communities from riparian zone of Weber River, Utah, USA - 320 T | ecosystem: Environmental > Terrestrial > Soil > Riparian zone | place: USA: Utah | collected...
GTTTTCAAACGATGCCCGATCAGGATTTCGTCATGCCCCCCCGGCCTGCCCCCGTTAACCTTTCTGTTACAATCGACCCGCCGCGTTAACCTTCGTTAATATTAACCTTTGTTAACGATCGTAGCGGTGGCTGATAATCCCCGGTTGGCCGGGTGCCGCGGGTCGCTCGGCCAGCCATCGGCCCCGAGCTCGGGTGAGTAGCCGTCGCGCTCTTCGCGGTTGGCTGCGTTGTCGTGGCACTCGGCGCATAGGCACTCGAAGGGGCCGGACCAGAACCGCTGCTCGTCGCCCTGCCACGGTGGGTTGTGGTGCACGACGTTGGCCGGGGTGATGCGGCCACGCGCATGGCAGCGGGCGCACAGCGGGTGGCGGGCGAGCTCATAGCGGCGGACACGCTGCCAACGGTACAGGTTGTAGAGCCGACGGGCGGCGGGGCTGCGTCTATCCGGCATGGGGTAATCTAGCGCCGCCACCGGGGTGCCTGTGTAACAGGCCCGGCGAAGGTGGCTGGCGACCGCAATGCGTATCGCCGATATGATTGATCCATGTCAAGCCCTTTCCACGCTGGCGGTGCGGGTTTCGATCACGGCGCCGTTGTCGAGGCGGGCGCGGATGCGCTCGCCGTCCTGGCGCTCGACCTCGGCGAGGAGGTCGAGTGAACCGATGATGATGCGAACCAGGTCGTGCTCGCCGAACTCGATGAGCACGCTGTCATCGTCGGGTTGTGACATGAGGCGCTCCACAAAACCGTGTGGCAGTGGCAGTGGCCGATCGAGGTACACCGGCAGCAGGTGACGGACACCGACCGCTTTGTTGACGCGCTGCCAGCCGGGCTGGTCGAGGTCGAGCTGCACGAAGACATAGCCGGTGAAGCGCGGTCGCCACCGCCGCTCGCTGTCACCGGGACGGCGGACGACCGGCGACATCGGCAGGAACACCCACAGCCGCAGCCGGCGCAGATGCAGCGCCGCCGTGCTTTCGTGGCCGGCGAGCGTCTGCACCGCGTACCAGGACGCGGCGTCGACCGCGGTCATTCGGCGGCCTCGGCCAGGTGTTCGAGTTGCGCCGCGGCATCGAACAGCAGCCGCGCCCCTCGTGGATTGTCGCCGGCGGCTTCGAGGTCGCCGAAAGCGGCCAGGATGGCGGCGATCGTGCGCATGCGCTCGGCGAAGCTTTTGCCGGCGCTGAAATTCAGGATGGCCATCCTGAAGCGTTCCTCGAGCTCGGCGCTCATTCGGCGGCCTCGGCGTGCTGCTGCTGGCTCTGACGCAACCGGGACAACTGGTCGACGGCGCGGCGGATCTCGGGCGGCGTGGCGGCACGGCAACCACATGCCCGGCTGGTCTCGATCGCTTCCCATGCCGGCATCTTCGCGCCGATGCCGCCGGGCAGTGACTCACCGACGAACACTGCCAGATTGTTGTGCCACCGCTCGCGCTTGTTGCACCGGATGGCATCGCGATACGCCACCGGGTCGTGGACGCCGTTGCGCGGTGGCTGGAGCGTGCCGCGGACCACCTCGACGAGCTCGTCGAGCGCGATGAACCCACCGTCCGAAGGCTCCTCCCTCGCGCGCGCGCTCGCGCAGGCGGAGCCAAGATACCCTTTAAGGTTATTAATATAACCCTCTGACTGTGGCTGTGCCTGTGTCCGAACAGAAACCCGAACGGTGTTCGAACGGGTGTTCGGTTGTGCGGTGCCGTCCCGCGCTCGGCGCGATTCCGCAGACGCAAGGCCAGCCCTACGTTTTTGCTCGGTTAGATCGCCTGCGTGGGCACGTTCGGCATCGATACGTTTTTGTCGCCAATACCCTTCACGGATTTTGAAGAAAGGTCCCAAAATTTTTCGCAGATTTTTCCACTTGTGGGGTGAGGCTTTGACGATCGCGGCGAGTTGACGGTCGTTATCCGGCGGCGGGCCGTTAACCCAGTAGTCCATGATGAGCAGCAGATAGGCGCCGTGCTCCTCTGTAGTCAGGCGCGAGGTGTCGCGCAGATAGTCACCGATATAAAGCGGCATCCAGTTGTTGTCGTGAGCTGCTGCCATCAGCAACCGTTCCCCGCTTCCGGATGGGCCAGATACCACACTGCCAGACGCCGCCGTATCACCTCCCACAGCGCCTCGTCGAGCAGTGCCACATCGAGCGCCTTTGCTGCCATACGCGGTGACACCTGGCGCGATTGCCACTCCCGGATCTGCTCGTCGGCGACTGCCAGAGCGGCGCGGTATCCGGTGATGACGCGGGCACCGTCAGGCACTGCCGCGGTCCCTCAGATCGAGCAGTGTCTGTAAGACCGCGCGCATGGTGGCGATCTCTCGCCACGCCAGTTCCTGCCCCATGTGCCCGGCCGCGATACGGCGCGGGTAGACGCGCTCGCGCATCGCGATCTCGCGCTTCACACACGCGATCATGTCGTCAACGGAGGGCGGGAAGAGCTCGGTCATGGCACGATCTCGGCGAGGAACATCTCGCGTTCCTCTTGCGTGGCGTTCTTCCAGGCGCGTCGAAGCTTCGTTAGTGGCAGTGTGTCCACATTGATTCCGGCCGCCCTGGCAGCGGCGGTTGGCGTCTTGTGATCGCCGCGCACATAGGCTTCGAGGATGTCGGGATGCTCGCGCGCGAGGCGGCGAAGGAGGTAGTCGGAGCTGTTGCCCCGCCCAACAACCTTCGTTACGTCGTAACTAAGGTTCACTCCTGCTTTCTGGTTCTCATCCGCGATCGCCTTCTCGGCTTCAGCGGTGCAGCGGCGCAGCTTTCTCACCAACGGATCGTCTTCGCCCTTATAGGCGGCGATCAGCTTGCCGACGCTGACGCAATCAACCCCAGCGGCATACCGCAGATACTTGTCAGGCGTCCGACAAGGCTTCCCTTCCGGAAATACATTCCAGGGCTTCGGCTCCCCGGCATCGAGAGCCATCTCGACTAATTCAACGAGCGGATCAACACCGTACTGTTCGGTTCTTTCGACGGCGTTCAAGATCCTCAGCCCCAGCCGTTCCGCCCATGCGGGCGTTCCGGCCGGGACCGCTTCGAGCGGACCAAGCATCGGTGGATACTGATGTCGCTCAAAGCTCATGAAGTCCACATCTCTAAGCACTTGATCATCGCTTCCAGGCGCGGCACATCGTGGCAGGATCGAGTCTTCCCCTTAATGCCCGCACGCTGCTTTGCCTCGGAGGTAATGTGTGTCCGATGCCGAACCCACGATTCCCGGTCGACACCGTAATCGCACTTGGAGTTTGCGTATTTCATCGTCAATTCGTTGATGCGGTTGTACAACCCCTCGCGATCGCTGCTGACATCATCAACAACGCTTTCCTCAACACCTTCATCGTCTTCAGTAATCGTGATCTGACCGCTGTCAAGTCGGCGGGCAATTTCCACACGATCGTAAATCAACGCCAGCTTTGGTTGTTGTCGCAACACTCTACTGACCAGGTCATCCTTGGCGGAGCCGATTGCGTCCAAATGCAGGTCGGTTACGCCGGCATTAAACGGATTAGAAATATCGGGATCAGGAGGTGGATCGCTGGGGTCACGTTCCTCGTCTTCGAGGCGCACCTTGTTGATGAGTGACGCGAGGTCGCCGCCCTGGCTGGCCACGACGTACTCATAGAGGCTCTCCGTGAGGAAATCGTTTGGTATTATTAATGTGCCATTGGTCGCGAGCGGCTTGCCATTGGTATCATCCCACGGCGTGGCAATCCGTAGCCATCGCTGTATGCCTCCCGATGATGTGCGGATAACCGATAGATCCAGGGCGGTTTTAATGCGCCCCGCGTCGAGCCCCACGCCGCCCATTTGCTTAACGATCAGCGCATCACCGAACCCGGGCACCTCGTCCGTTCCAACAAAGCGATTGATGCGCGCCGCCGCTTCGTCCTGCTTCATACCGCGCTGCATCGCGGTAACCACGATAGGGGCGACGCCGGTTTTCTGTCGCCACACAGTCTCGATTATGTTTTTTACTTGGTTAGTATGCCGTTCGTCCTCGGCCTCATTTTGAGCATCATTCCCGACAAAGATGATGGCAGCGCTGGTTGGCGCCACATGCCTGCGCGTCATAACATCGTCGACCAGGAGCTCCGCGGCTTGGCGGATTACGTCAGGATCACGCACTGCTTTTGATAAGGCTTTGCGCACAGCAGCTGCGTCTTTAACGGCGCTGATTACCTGTCCATCGGAATAGTAAGAAAACCAACGAGCTTGGATTAATGCGAGATAACCCTTCGTCCAGGCGGCGCCACGGCTAAACTCGTAGTCCGCTTCCATTTCGTAGGCGACGCGCTCGGCAGCATAAACTTGGAATATTGGTTCGCCGGCCGCGTCATGGCCGGGAACGCGGTAGTTCACCGCTTGCCGGGTCAGTTCAGTTACGCGAAAGCCAAACGGCGCGATATTGTCGGAGCGGTGTTTTGATCCAGTAAGCAGGACGACGTGCGCGCCGGCCGCTTCTAGCCGTGCGGCAATCTTGCCCCACCCGGCCTGCTCAGAACTGACGAGATGCCCCTCGTCGATATGGACGACCAATAGCCGCCCCTGCCTTTTAAGCTGAGCCGAAACCTCTTCAAGCTGGATCAGCCCAGCCTCCTGTGCCGCGGCTGCGATGGTCATTGACCAGAGATCGCGGTTGGGAGACGCGAGATAAAAATCCCAATCAAACGGCGTTTCCAGCTTATCCGGCGTGTATCGCGCGATGTGTAGACGCTCGCACATCTTGGTCGTCTTGTGCTTGTTGATCAGTTGATCGCGCAGAAACAACCACGGCGACAACGCAACAGAAACGCCGCTAAACCGTTCGGCCACTTCTAGAGCCGCCGCCCTGATCACATCGGACTTGCCGGTGCGTGGCGGCATAACAATTGCCGTAGTCGAATGCCCCTCGGTAATCCGGCGCACAATCGTATCAACTGCGAGCGAGATCTCCAGGCGAGACGCCGTGAACGTCTTCGGCATATTTCACTCCCTTTTTTAAATTACATTGCGGACAGGTTGCCTGGAGTTCGGAAAGTACTGTCCGACCTGTGACCGAAAACGGGACGGTATGATCTGCGTGAAACTTGCGAATAGGGATCGGCGCACCACAGATCGCGCATCGTCCTTTTGCTCGACGATGGAGCAACACGCGTTCCAATTTGGTAGGCCGGCGCCGCTTCATCACTCGAACTCGAACGTCGTCTTTTGTTCTTTCTTGCGCGCCAGCTTCCGCTCAACCTCATTCAGGTGAAGCTGGAGCGCGTTGACGATCTGGCTCGCTTCGCGCTCGCTGTATTCGTTCTCGGTCGACGACAGCCGGCCGACCAGCCGCAGCGCATCGAGCGCGCGCTGCACCCGTCCCGGCGCGAGTCGCATGAAGCGGTCATGCTTGGTCTCCGCCACTCTCGGGCGCGGCGGGATTGCCGCGCCATTGCCGCCGTTTAAACGTAGCTCGCTCATTGCCCTTCCCTTTCTTCGCGTCGCCCAGTATCCGGTGGCAGGATCATCGCGCGAAGTCAAATAAAAAATCGGCGTACATTGTACCGTTTAAACGCAATATTTTGTTGTCGTGTCCCAGATCGTACCGTTACATCCCTTTTCGTCCCGTGTACTCCAGGTTTACTTACTATCTCGTCCTATCTTGTCCCGATTGGTTCAGCGCGTCGACGATCGCCTCGGCGCATTCCCGGCTCGGGACGTGGCCGGCGATGGCGCGCCCGTCGCCGCAGACGACGGTGTACGGCCATTCGAGCGCGCCGTTCGGGCCGTGCATCATGCCGACACGGAACGGGCCGTCGGGCATTGGGTCGCCGCGGGCGATCTCGCCGCGGCCGAGTTTGCTAACTTGCGCAGAAACGCAAGTTGGCGCATCGGCGGCGTTTTCTGCGCTCTCGTGATTAGCTCGGGCGAGATCGAGGTCGAGTTGCGGCGGCGCTTCGAGGATGGCGCGCGTCATGCTGCCGGCTCCATAAAGTCGAAGCCTGGGCCTGGTCGGTAGGTCAGCCAGACATCGCGCGGCGCCGTCTTTTCGTCGGGGTCGAAGACGCGGCCGGCGTTTTCGAGCGCTGCCGCAAAAGCAACGGTTCGTGGTGCAGTTGGCTCGGCTCGCCCATTAAAATACCGGCGCGCAAGCGGCTTCCAGTTGCCCCCGAGATTGTCCTCGTCTTCGTTGGGGAATGCGGCCGTCAAGAATTGCGAGATGGCTGTGCAGACCGTTGCCGAAGTGGCATAGCCAAGGTCGCGGGCGATGCTGCGTTGCGTGCGCCCGATGACAATCCATTGGTAGGCGGCCCATTCGGCCCATTGGTCGGGCGTCATGGCCGCCCCTTGGGCAACGGCAGCAGGCATTGCGGGACCTCGGCGCCGTTCTTCACGTTCGCGCCGATCGCCTTGATCGCGACGTCGTAGCTGTCGCGGGAGTCCTGTTGCTGCCACTCCGGAGGGAGGCCAACCCGCCCGGAGACGGGTTGACCATCCTCGCTTACTAGCGGACGATCTTGATTCTGACGCGCAGAACCACGATAATCCTCAGCGAGAGCTTGCGACGCTTGGGCATCGCATCCTCCACCGAAGCGCCGGTCCTCGCACGACCGGCGTTTCACGTTAGCAGCGCCGCTTGCGCCGTGGAACGGCCGCAGCGGCACGCCCCACTGAACCAACTGCTCCAGCACCTCCATCACCGACGTGCAGATCGCGATGCCGCCAACGGCGCCGGTCGCCACCAGCAGCGGGAACACGTCCTCCTGGCCGGCGAGCACCCGAGGGGCGCCGCGCTTGGTGCGGACGATGCGGGTCCGCGATAACCTGCCGCCCCGCCGCTTCAACTCCACCAACCACAACCGGCCGTGCAGCACCCAGATATCGGGCAGGCCGCGCTTCAGCCCGGCCCGGCTGTGCCTTGCCTGCTGCTGCGGCGTCAACACCGAGGCGCCAGCCGGGTAGCATGCCCAAAACGCAGGCGCCAGCAGCAACAGATCGAGCGCCTTGGCGACCGCCTCGTGAATGTCACGCTCGGCCGGCTCGGGCGCGGTCAGGCGGAAGCGGGCCGCCATCAGGCGCCCTCCGGCGGCACCTCTGCCGGCGCCACGAAATTAACCTTGGGGCCGCCCTTGCGGCGCCGCAGAGGCGGCAGCGGCTCGCCGCGGGCAATCGCCTCGCAGTCAGCCCAGAAGCGCAGCCCGATCGTGCGCCACGGCTCGGGATGCGCGGCCCAATCGATCACGGGCGTGGTGGCGGCGCGCATCGTGCGGCCTCGCCCGGCTAGGCCGACGCCGAGCGCGAGCCGCCCGGCGTGTTCCCGGGATTAGGAACTTTGGGCCGGGCGCGACCGGCGGTGAATTTCGGCACGGTCGCGATCGGCTGACCGGGGACCGAAATCGGCCACAGCGCATTTTGCGGCCAGTTGTTCACGAGCCACGTCGCGGCTTGTTCGAGAGTGCGGGCGTTGATGCCCTGGCCGCGTTGCAGGCGCAGGAAAGCCTTGTCGTTGCTCGGCCCACAGGCACGCTTGCCGATGCCGTAGAGCGACAGCCCAGTGGCCTGCGAGTAGGCCCTGGCAAGCAGCAGCAGTTGATCGGCGTTCAGCATGGCGCCCGCAGGCTACCCGCATTTAAATCGTGTTCGCAAGGCAGATCGTCGCCGATATGCCCTAAACTGCGGAAAGCCACTGGGAACCGGGCGCGACATAGTGGCGGGGGGGATTTTTCTCCGTTTCTTTTGGTTGGTGATGTATTAGAAGGGGCGACCAATACCGTGAGTATTGAGCGGGGAACCTTCAGACTGCCGTCAGGCCTTCGAGCCGAGGGAAAGAAGATGACGCAAGAGGGGACGGAAGCTAGCAAGCCGGGCGAAGAGCCTCGCAACGACAACGGCGACGACGGGACAACGGGTGACGCGCGCCGCCCGCGACGGCACCGTAAGCAGTATTGGAACGACAGGGGATTTCGCGATCGGGTTCAGGAGTTGGCCCAGCAGCAGAACGTCGCGGTCGCCGATGTCATGGTGGCGTGCGGCTGCGCGGTCGATTACGTCTACAAATCGGCCGATGCGCGCAACACCAACATCGTCATGGCGATCGCCGATTATTTCGGGGTATCGCCGGCCGACCTGGCGAGATGGACGAGTGAGGACGCGCTGCAGTCGACCACGAACGATACCCCGCCGAATGCATCGCCGCCCCGGGCAACCGCCGAGGAAGACCGCGAGATGCGTCGCCTGACCGCCGTCGTGCGGCTGTTTTCCGAACAGACGGTTGGGATGCTCTATGTCGTGTTGGCAATGACGCGGCCCGACATCGATGTGCGGGCGATTGCCGATGCGATCGGCCTCGACCACAGCAAAATCGCGGCCGCTATGGGGGGAGGCGCGACCGGCTCCCGTGGGCGCCGGCGCACCGAATAACGATAAGATTCCTAGTTAGGGATGATCCAGGGGAGCTCCGGAAGGGCCGCGAAATGCGTCGGCTCCATCAGTTCGCCGCCAGGTTCGGCGACGAAGTTTACGCCGTCCCAGCGACCTTGTTCACAGGGGCCGTGACCGGGCCGCGCCGGCGATAGCATATAGTTTTGAGATGGTTCACCCGGCCGAGCCGGGAAGACGGCGATCGGCCACCAATCCGACGACACGTGGTAGACCTCGCCCTCGTCGGCGCTCTCATCGGCCGACGGCGGAGTGTCGGTGGCGCGGATGTAACTCCTTGCGATGGACATCTTTTGCATAGCCTCCGAGTTGTTCATTCGGCCCGTTTATGCGTTAAACGCAGACTCCATCCCGTGGTCAGTTGACCCAGGTTAGGGATTGCGACGGCGCAATGACAAGCGGTCCAAACGAATGCCACCAAAAATTTTTGGAATAGACGGCGGACGGAAATCCCCCTAACCTATGCCGTTGAACGCATATTGTCTGCCCTCAACCGTGGCTCCACCGGAGGCTGTCCCCCAATGCCTCTCCCCACCGACCGATTGCCCAGCATCGATGATGTCGCCGCGCACCTCGACATCACGCCGGCCTCGGTGCGCAAGATCGTGCGCAAGTACCGCGTGCCGGTACTCAGCACCGGGCGCCACATTCGCTTTGACGACATCGCCCTCAATGCGCTCTGGGAGGCGCTGCGGGCGCGCTCGACCGCTGATGTCGTCGTGCCAGTACGTTTGCCGGCGGTTAGTGGACGGCGTTATTTGCGGCTGAACGATCGGCAGGATGTTTTCGATCGCGTGCGGGCCAAGCTGGTGGAGGGGAGCCGCCGCGACCGCACAAGCCGGCCCAGGAGTTCGTAATGGCGTTGGCTCCGCTCCACACCCTCGAAGAACTCTGCGAATTGCTGCATCTGAAGCCGCCAACGATGCGCGAGTTTCTGCGCGCCATCGGGTTTGAGGCAATCCAGGGTTCCGACACGCTCCTTTTCACCGACGAAGACATCATTGTCATTCGCGAGGCCCGCCGCAAATGCCGCTCACGCTCATCCCCCGCAAGGGCACCGACAACTGGTATCTCCGCGGCAGCGTCCGAGGCCAACCTGTCTACGAAACTACGGGAACTGCAAACAAGGAACTCGCCGAGGCGATCCGCATTAAGCGCGAAGCGCAGATCCTCGAAGAGTCGGTCCTCGGCCCCCGAGTCAGTCGTACCTTTCGGGAAGCCGCAGTAGGCTATATCGAGAGCGTCAATCCCGGCCGCAGCCAGATCGAGGCGGTGGTCGGGCACCAGCGCCAGGACGGGACGCTGTCGCCCTCCCTAGTTCAAGATTTCGGTCCCCTTCTGTGCAGCCGGATCGATCAGGCGGCGGTCGACAAGGTGATCCGGCGGCGCTTTGCCGGCAGGTCGCCTGCCACGGTGCAGCGTTCTTTCCTGATGCCGCTAACGGCCGTGCTGAACTGGGCCGCAAAAGGGCAGCGCAAATGGTGCGATGTGCCGACCTTTGAGCGGCCGGCCGGAACGATCAGCCGGGGACGCACCCGCTGGGCCAGCGAGGAAGAAGCAGACCGGCTCCTCGAAGCATGCTCGCCGCATTTGTGGCGGCTGGTTCTTTTCCTCGTCCTGTCGGGGGCACGTGTTGGCGAGGCTCTCTCGCTGCGCTGGGATGATGTCGACCTCGGCGCCAACTGGGCGATCTTTCGCAACACCAAGAGGAATAAGCGCACCGGCCGGAGCGAGGGCGAAGACCGCGGCGTGCCGCTGCACAGCCAAGTCGTCGCGATGCTGGCGAACCTCGCGCGGCCGAAATCGGGAGAGGGGTTTGTGTTTCTGACCCCGGTGGGTCTGCCCTATGCCGAGCGCGACGGCGGCGGCCACATCAAGACGGCGTGGCGGCTGACTTGCGCCCGCGCCGGCATTGCCGATCTGCGGGTCCACGACCTGCGCCACACCTTTGCGACGTGGCTCCTGGTCAAGAGAATCCCCGCCGACATCAGAGAAGAAATCATGGGTCATCGCAGTCAGCGAATGAGTTCGCGCTATGCCCATGTGCCGGTGCCGGAACTCGTGCAGGCCGTGCAAGTACTCTCTACTTGTGCAAAATCCGTGCAGTCGGCCCGGCCGTACCCAGGAAAGCGCCTATTAGATCAAGGTGTTGCATAATGACAGAGCGCATCCTTGGTAAGGGGGAGGTCGTAGGTTCGATACCCACCGGCAGCACCACTTTTCCCCTTATAAAATCAGCTACTTACGGAAATCCGACGGGAACGGATAGCGGACGAGATCCACCCGCTAAAAGTCCGAATCGGATACAAATCCGTGCAAAATCCGTGCAGTTGGTGCAGCCGTCCCCGATACGTTCGCACGACCGCATCGACGCCTTCCTCGCCGGGCTGGTGCTCGCCGGAATCATCGTCGGCCTGTCGATCTGATGAATGCCACCTTCAAACACGGGAGCGTCGCCGAGTTCGACCAGATGGAGTTGGCGATCGTCATGCTGGAGAGCGCCATGCGTTTGGAACGGCCGCCCGGCATGACCGCACTCGAGGCACTTGAATCGATGGAACCGGACGCACGCGCGCTGTGGCTGCGGGCCGCGGCGGCGGCGCTCCAATATTTCGAGCACGCGATCAACAACGCGAGCCCCATACAATGAGCGACGGCATCGTCCGTGAGTCCTGGAAGATCAGCAGCCGCGGGGAGTGGCTCGATCGACGGCGTGGGCTGATGACGGCAAGCCGCATCGCCGTGCTCTGGGACGCGCACCCATACCTAACCCGCGATCAGGTCATCGCCGAGATGATGGGCCAGAACCACGGCGACAATCCTGCGATGCGACGCGGGCGCATTCTGGAGCCGGCCGTTGCTGAGGCGGTCAAGGAAGAGCGGCCGGATTTGACGCCGTTGCGCAAGGCGACGACGTTTCACACTTGCCCCGATCATCGTCTCGGCGCGACGCCGGACTATGTCGTGGATCGGCCCGAGGGCGTCATCAATATCCAATGCAAAACGGTGAACCCGAGCACCTTCGAGCAGTGGCGGGGCACCTTCCCGCTTGGTTATCAGATTCAGGTCGCGACCGAGAATCTCGTGCTCGACAGCATCACCGGATGGCTCGCGGTGCTGGTCACGTCGAGCGGCTATCCGCTGCACCTGAAGGAGATCCCACGACACGCCGCAGCCGAGCGAAGGATCATCACCGACCTGGCGGCATTCTGGGCCGATTTCGATGCGGGGCGGTTGACCAAAGCTGCGCCGAGCGCGGAGCTGGCGGCTGCCTATGATGACGGCAGCCACATAGATTTATCGGCCGACAACGAGTTGCCGTCGCTGCTCGAGGACCGCGCCGCGCTGAAAGCGACGGTCAGCGACGCCGACAAAAGATTGAAGGCGATCGACGACACCATCAGGGAGCGCGTAGGAGCGGCCAGGACGGCATGGTTGCCCGGCTGGCTGATCCGCCTGGGGACGATCGAAGCACGCGCCTACACGGTGCCGGCGCGCTCCTACCGGCGACTCGACGTGCGGCCGACACGCGAGGACGAGGCGGCATGAACGCCCCCGGCTATTGGCTGTACGAGACCAGCGGCGTGCTGCAACCGGCGGTCAGGTCGTATTTACGCGGTGACGACTTGTCAGCAGGTCAGATTGCGGCGCTGCGCGCGTATCTGCGGCAATGGATTTACGCGCCAGTTTGGGAAGATGTCGCCGAATTACGCGCATCGACCGACGGCCTGACGAGCCGCGCGGCGATTGCCGCTTGGCTCGATCGTGCCAACGAGCTCGGGATTGATCCGCTATGACCGATCGAAATGGACGCACCGTCGCGGGATATTTCAACTTCCCCGGCCCGCGGCCGTTGCCCGACCCGCCACCCGACCCGTTCGTGCGCCTGCCGGAGATCGCAGGCCGGCTCGGCGTCGAGCCCCTGCCCGCGGAAGCGCCGCACCCGGGATTCCAGATCGCCCTTCAAGACGGGCGCCGCTATGACCTCTTCGAGCTCCTGGCCGCCCTCCTCGACCGCATGGATGAGGTGCATGTCGGTTCGGGCCGCTGACTGCTAACGAGGCGGCATGATCACCGCCCCGTTGCTCGCCTGCGCCGCGATGCGGCACCCGGCGGCGGCCGTCCGCATGCTGTGGGTTGTTGTGCTCGTGGGCGCGGCGCTGCTGTGCATAGGAGCGGAGACGCCGCCATGACCTGCGAGACATTGCGCGAGCTCGACGCCGTGCCGCCGGTCACGCGGATTGAGTCCGACGAGGCCCGCTTCCTGCGCATCCGGCGCCGGCATTCGGGCGCCGGCAGGACCTGCTGCGACTGGTGCCTGCTGGTCGAGCGCATCGAGCGGCTGGAGGAGCACCGGGTCGAGGCGGAACGGATTATCCAGGCATTAGAGGAGGAGCGCCGGCCATGACAGACGGGGAATTGCTCGCCTATATGGGCGACGACGCGGCCAAATGGGCGGCGGAGTTCTGCAAGATTGCTCGCGACCACGGGCACAATATCGATGAGGGATGGATGATCGCTTGGTTTGCCAACGCGATCGAGCATTCCTCGGATATTCGCAAGCTCGAAACTCTTCGTTTCCACAACGAAGAGCACCGCTTGGGCCGTCTGCAGTGATGGGAGGAGGAGCGCCGGCCATGACAAACGTAGTGCCCGCGCCGCACGCAATTCAACGCACGACACAATTCTCGCCGGATCAAGTCGAACTCATCAAGCGCACGATCGCCAAAGGCGCGACCGACGACGAGTTGCAGCTATTCCTCAACCAGTGCCGGCGCACCGGGCTCGACCCGTTCTCGCGGCAGATTTACGCCATCAAACGCTATGACAGCGCCCAGCGGAGGGAGGTTATGGGGATACAGACCTCGATTGACGGGCTGCGCCTCATCGCCGAGCGCACCGGCAACTACGCCGGGCAACTCGGCCCGGAATGGTGCGGCACCGATGGCGCGTGGCACGACGTATGGCTCGCCAAGGAGCCGCCAGCCGCCGCCAAGGTCGCCGTGCTGTGCCGCCACTTCACCGAGCCATGCTGGGCGGTTGCGCGGTTCGATTCCTACGCGCAGCGGACGCGCGATGGCGGGCTGGTGCGCATGTGGGGGACCATGCCCGATGTCATGTTGGCAAAATGCGCCGAGGCCCTGGCGCTGCGCAAAGCTTTCCCGCAGGAACTCAGCGGGCTCTACACCAACGACGAGATGGCGCAGGCCGACAGCCACGAGCCGCCGCCGGAACCGCAATCGGTGGTGGCCGAGCTCGATTCGTTCGCCGCGAACGAACCGGACCCGCCGGATGCCGACACGCTGCGACTCGCGGCCGAAGCGGCGGCGATCGGCGGACTCGCAATGCTTCGTGAATTCTACCGCCCGCTTAGCCCAGCGGCGCGCGAGCTGCTGGCGCCCTACGTTGACGAGCTGCGCCGCATCGCCGAAGCGGCCGACGCGCGGTTGCGCGACGCCGACCCGTTTCACCTGCTGCCGGTCGAGGCGATCCCGGATGCCGATGCGCCCGAGCTGCCGAGATCGGATATGTGGAACGACGCGGAATATACGGTCGCGCTGCGCGGCGGCGAGGCCGGGCCGCAGTGGAAGGACTGGAGCACCCGGATGGCGCACCTGGCGAGCGAAGCCGCGACGCTCGCCGAGCTCGACAAGCTGGGCGCCGACAACGCCGACACGATGAGCCGGGCGCGGCGCGAATCCGGCGACGACTGGCGGCACGTCCGCGACGCGGTCGACGCGCGGCGGGCCAAGCTGACGTGACGACCGCGGGAGGTTGGGTTTGAATGAGACGGCAAAACTGCTCACCTATATTATCCATCTACATCGTCGAGGGTTGCCCTTCCCGCCTCGCAAGGAGGTGGCTGCGCAGCTCGGCATCGCCATCCCGACGATCGACGCCATCATTTCGGAGCACATAGCAGCGGGCACTCTGACGGCTGAATATCGCTTTATCGAGAACGATGATGGAGTGAGCCGCTTCGCGAAGAGGAGGGAGCGCTACCTGATCCCGGCGCAAACCCGCTTGGAGGCTTTTGGGCAATAAAAACGGCCCGCCGGGGGAAGCGGGCCGCAAGTCGCGTGGTGTTCTGGCTTGCCGCTATAAACACACGTCCCCGCCAGGAAAGCTGTCCGCTGCCGCACCGGCAGGCGGAGGATCATGGGCCAGGAACTGCTCGATCATATACACGATCGCCGCGCTGCGGGTTGGCGGCACCCGTTGCTGGTTGCGCCAAGCATCAATCCTTGCGACTAGCTCCGGCTCGACCCGGACATCGATGTGCGCGGTTTTTCTGCGTCTGATCATGCCGGAACGATAGGGCCACGTCGGGCCACATCAAAGGAGATTCGCGCACCGCTGGCGTGCGCGCGGCGGAAGGCGCTCGGCTGATCCCGTTAACCATCTTTCTCCCTGGACACCAATGTAGCGAAACGCTACATTGGGTTGGTCAGATAGGAGAGAGATGATGAACATCAAAGAGATTATCGAGGGTTGCCGGCTCGGCGGGATCAGCTTGGAACAGCGCCTCGCGACGATCGAAGACAGCACGATCCCGGCGATGCGGGCCGAGGCGGCGCTGATTAGCGCCGAGTTGGCCCGGCGCGGCAACGAGCGGGCCACCCATGATCACTATCACATGAGCCGCGGCGAGCGGCAGATGTACGGCTACGAATAAAACGACGAGGGCGGCGGTTGCAGCCGCCGCCCATCGCTTAACGCAGACTAGAGAGAGGGACTTTATAGCATGACCTACGCCCGCGAAGGACGCGCCTTTTACAGCGTCATCACCAACAAGGTCGCCGTCGAGTACGAGCTGCCGATCGAGGGCGACCTCGGCGAGGGCAGCGAGGAGGCGCGGCAATACGAGGAACTGCTCGACCTCGCCGACATGCACCGTGTCGGCATTCACCGCAGCAGTTATCCGCTGCTATGAGCGACATTCCCCGCCGCGACCCGCTCGGCCCGATGACGCCCGACGAATTTCGGATATGGACATGGGCCGAGATGGCCCGCATCGACCAACTCCACGCCGATGCCGAGCGCAAACGGCAGGAGATGCAATTGGCCCCCAGCCTGTTCCGGCTGGAGGCATGGAAGGTCGGGTTGGCAGGCATGGCCGCAGGCGCCGGTCTGTTTGCCGCCGGCGCCGCCTTTTTCAAGCTGCTGACATGACCGGCGCCGACCTCGCCGCCACGCTCGCCGCGCTCGGGCTCACGCAGGAGCAATTCGCCGAGCACATCCACCGCAGCCGCTGCACGGTCAATCGTTGGTGCAATGGCCGGCAGCCGGTGCCGGCGTGGCTCACGCTGGCGCTCGACCGGATGCAGAACAAAAACGGCGCCGAAGCGGTGGTGGACGAAAACCGCTCCGACGCCTGACCAAGAACCGGGTAGGAGCCCGATCAATGGCTGACGAACCTTTTGCCACACAATACCAACCGACGCAGCCGCCTCCCCGCCGGGCGCGGCGCGGCAACCAATCGTGGTTGCTACTTGGCGCGCTCGCGCTGGGCTTAATTGGTTTCAGCCTTGCGAGAAATGATTCGCCAGCAGTGAGCACGCCGTCGACGCCGACGGGGAAAATCGACACCCGCCTTGCCGCTAGCGAGGAGGCGACCTTTGCTAAGGTCGTGCGCGAGAATGGCTATATATGCGGTCACGTCATAACCTCGCAGCGCTGGCTCGATGGAACCGGCTTGAGCCTGACCTGCGATAAGTGGACCTACGACTTCCACCAGAAAGCCGGCCGCTGGGCGCTCACAGCCCGGAAAGGGTGGGGCCAGTGAGCGACAACGTCATAAACGCGCCGGAACGGGCGCCGGGCGGGTGGCCACGCACATGACAATGACCGAAGCCAGCCTTGGACTTCTGATCGGCGTGCTCGCCCTCGGCCCCCTCTATTTCCTGCCCACGATCGTCGCCCTCGACCGCAGGCACCAGCAACGCTGGCCGATCGTTATCCTGAACGCCCTCCTCGGGTGGACGCTCATCGGTTGGATCGTCGCGCTGGCATGGAGTGCAAGCCACCAGCCGTCCGGCACGCTGCAATTGCGCCGCGAATGGAAGGCCCAATGAGCGACAACGACGCCGATCTGCGAGAAGTAGCGGTCGCGCTCGCGAATAACTGGCGCGATTATGCAAGCGACCCGGAGCAGTTCACCCTGGCGTGCGACGACATATTCTACGCCCTCGTCACCATCCGCAACGCCGCCTTAGCAACAGCGAAGTTTTCTGCGCTGGTCGATGAACTGCACGCGGCGCGCGCGGAGATTGAGCTGCGCGCGTTAACGGGTGGCTGAACGAGCCGCATCGTCCAACAGGTTCCGCACCACGTCGCACGGCTCTATGACCGACAGCACCCGCCCGTCAGCCAGCCAGATTACGCAGCGCGCCGCCGAATTGGCCACTTTTGGCCCGGCGCGCGCCGCTGCGTGCAGCGAGGTGATCTGCCCCACGGCGACCTGCACCGCCCCGCCATCGGCCCGGTGCAGCAGCACCAGAGCCACCGCGGCGACCAGGATGATCACCGCAGCAGCGGTGCCGGCGCCATGCCGGCAACCGCCAGCAAAAACCAGATCAGGATAACCACCGTGATCACGATAAGCACGACATGCGCCAGCCTATCGATCGGCGGCGGCAACGGGATGAGCACGCTGATCACGTACCATATCGTGCCGACGATCAGCAGCAGGACGAGCAGCGTGATGAGCAGCGTCAGCATAGCCCTATGTCCATTTGAGCGCCGCCACGAGCGCCGCATCGCGGGCGTCCTGGTCGGCACGCTGCACGATGGCCCGCCACTCGGCATCGCGCTGCCACACCACCGCCGGGCGCATCGGTTCGAGCGGCCCGTCCGGGTCGAGTCCAGCAACGCGCACGCAAACCTGGCGGTCGATCCGCTCCTGCGCCTCGGAAACCCACCGCGCATGGGCGGCCTCGATCACGCAGCGCGGGGTATCGACGTCACGCATTGGATGATCCTCCCGGCGGCCCAGTGAGCCGCTCCAGTTCGTGCCGGCACTCGGCGAGCTCGACCTGTAGGTCGTTCGCCAACCTGGCCGCATTGTCGCGCTGCTGGCGGAACAGGTCCGCCACCCGCATGGCGCGCTCGAGGTCGCGCTTCATGTCGTCGATCGACGGCGGTTCGCGCCCGGTGTCGTCAAGCATTGGCCGCCTCCTCTAGTTCGGCGGGCGCCTCCTCCTCGACGGCTGGCGCCTTCGCCGCGGCGGCCGCCGCCTTGGCCTCCTCGTAGGCAGAGCGCCATTCGGCGTCCATCTGCTGTTGCGCGTAGGACGCCGCGGCATTGTCCATGACGTACTGGACATACGCGGTGTCGTCGGCGAGCGCGCCGACCGGCTCGCCGGCGTCGTTCGTCGGCAGGCTCGCGTTGTACTGCTCGCGCGCCCAGGTGATGCCGGCCAGTTGGTCGGCGTCCTCGATCGTGACGGTAAAATCAGCCATGCCCTATCCTCCCAGCCCCACATTCGCGACCAATTGCGCACCCGATGTCATCACGCGGTTGCCGGTGCCGGTGTTCGCCACGCCGACGAAAAGCCCGTTGCCGTAGGTGACGCCGAGCCAGGCGTTGGTGTCGGCCGGCGAGGCGCGCGCGGTCCAGGTGATCCCGTCGGGCGAGGTGGCGATGCGATTGGTGCCGACGTTCGCCACGGCCACGAAGGCCCCGGCGCCATAGGTGACGGCGGCCCACTGATTGAGCGTGATCGTGCGCGCCGTCCAGTTGATCCCGTCGGGCGAGGTCATCACCCTTGTGGCGGCGCCGCTGTTTGCGACCGCAACATAAAGCCCGTTGCCGTAGGTGACGCCGAACCAAGCGCTGTCGGCGGCCGACGTGCGCGATGTCCAGGTGATCCCGTCGGGGCTGGTCATCACGCGGTTGCCGGTGCCGCTCTGCGATGTGGCGACGAACAGGCCGTTGCCGTAGCAGACCGCGCGCCATTGCAGCGCTGCTGCGCCGGTGCGTATCGTCCAGGTGATGCCGTCGGGCGAGGTTTGCACCAGATCGGCGCCGGTGCCGACCGACGCGACGGCGACGAACAGCCCCTTGCCATAGGTGACGCCTTGCCAGTTGGTCGTCTCCGATGCCGAGGCGCGCGCGGTCCAGGTGATCGCGTCGGGCGAGGTCATTACCCGCGTCGCGGCGCCGGACGAGGACACGGCGACGAACAGGCCGGCGCCATACGTGACGCCGGTCCAGTTCCATGCCGTGGCGGCGGTGCGCGCGGTCCAGTTGATGCCGTCGGGCGAGCTCATCACACGCCCGCCGACGCTGCCGGTGGTCGCCACGGCGACGAATAGCCCGTTGCCATAGCAGACCGATGTGAACGTGTCGTCGACCGGGTTGGTGCGCGACACCCAGAGCCGGGCGGCGGTTTCGAGCCCGGTCGAGCCCAGCCGCATAAGCTCGACGCCGCCGCGCACAAGGCTCACGTCGCGCGCCGCGCCCGTGCCGGCATGCACGGTTCCATACCGGGCCACACCCGACACCGTCCAATCGCCGAGGAGCGCACGCTCGTAATCGGTCAGCGATATTTCCATGTTGTTCGTGTACGCCGTCGCCGCCGTCTTCCCGACCGCGAGGTTGCCGTCGGGAATTGTCGTCGCGATGCCGAAATAACTGCTCTGCGGCGTCTCCGTGCCGGTTGCCACATATGACCGCAGCGTCCCGGCACCCGAGGTGAGCCGCGCGTAGCGCACGCCGCTGCGCCAGAAATCGACCAGCCCGCCTGACAGGACTTCGACTGACGACAGATTGGCGCGGATCGCCGCCGGGTCGCCGGCAACCGCCGCGGCACCATTGGCGGCGCCGATAAACAGGCTGGCGGCGGTTGTCGCGCTGTCGCCCGGCACCAGCAGATAGCCGCGCCCGGTGCTGGTCGCGCCGTCCGCGGTGCCGCTGCGCGGCGCGGCGAAGCTGATCGCGGCGTTGTTGTAGCTGGCGCCGATGCGGTAGGCGACCACGTCCGTCGCGCCGGTCAGAGTGGAGTCCTGAATGGTCACGTCGTCGAGCGTGACGATCCCGTCGCCCACCGCGGCAGTAATGTCGGCGAGCAGTGCCTTGCGTGTGTCGTAGCCGCTCGGTGCCGCGCCGTTGACGACCGAGAGCTCGAGCAACGCCGACCCGAGATAGGGCGGCGTCCCGGCGGGGAGCTCAGAGATACGGTACGCCATGCCTACGCCTCCACGCGCCGCATCAACGCGGTGTCATCGCCTTCGTAGTCAGGCGTGCCGGATTCCGAAATCCAGGCGGTGACGCGCGAGGTCGGCGTCGAGCGGTGCCGGATCTCGAAATCGTAGTCGGTGCCGCTGTTGAGCCCGTCGACCGCAGCGGCGAGCGCGCCGGGCGCCACCGGCAGCGCCAGCCACTCGGTCGCGGCGGCCGGCTTCCATCGCGCGTCGACTTGCAAAAAATCTTCCGGCGGCTCGTCCCAGGTCAGCACCGCACGGCTGCCCGTCAGCGTCACGACAAAACCCGTCGGCAGCGGCAACGTGCGTTCCGGCACGATCGGCGGCGCCACGCGCAACGCCGGCGCGCCGCCCTCGCGGGTGGCGACCCCGTCCCAGGCGTAGGCCTCGGCCGTCATCGACCGGAAGGTGAATTGAAGGCCCGTTAGAATCGTCGCCTCGACGATCATCTTGATGTCGGTGACCTCGACGGTTTCGCCGGCGATGCCGAGCTCGGCGCAGGTCAGGATGGCGAACCGCTCGCCGAGCAGGTTCATTGCGCGAAGGTTGCAGCTCATCGCGCCCGACCATTGCGGGTTAAGCCGGTGCGCCATGATCTTTTGCAGGCGCCGGCATTGGCTATGCGACGGCGCCGGGAAAAAGTCGAAGTCGGCAGCGATCTCGCCGCGCACCGCGACATCGGCCTCGTCGACCCACGGCTCGGCGTCGGTTTCGAGAAAGTCGCCAGCGGGGTCGGTGTAGCGGGCGCGGATCGTGTTGGCGCTCTGCATGATATCGACACCGCGTTTCACCTCGGTGAAAGCTACGATGCAGCTATCATCGATGACGACGGTCGGCTCTTCCCAGACGCCGACCTTGAGCGCCAGCCCCTGACCGGGCGTCGAGAACAAAATCCCATCGCAAGCTTGCAGAAACCGTTGCAGCACGTCGGCGGGCCGCTCGTCGAAGCGATAGGTGTTCCAGATCCGATAGCGCGGCTCTGCCCCGGTCGGTGACGGCATCACCGCGCCGCAGGCCGCGATGGCGGCGTGCCAGTGCGCGAAGGCGTTGCCGATATACGCCGCCGGGATGCGCATCCCGTCAGGGTGCGTCAGGTAGTCGACGATGATCCTGGCCGCATTATCGGACCAGGAATAGTCCGGCAGAAACCCAAAATCATTGACATCCGGCACCGGGACGCCGCGCTGTACTTGCCGGTAATTTGTGTTCGTCCCTTGCGGGTACATATCGGCAAAGTTCTCTGACTTCACTTGGTGCATAAGCATGTACGCGGACACGACACCGCGGCCGAGGTGGTCCGGCGTCCAGTTGGCGGGAAACTCGCTTTCCAGCAACGGGTAGCGGTGTCCGGCATCACCGCCGAGGCTCCACTCGAGCCGCACCTTGAAGCCGTCGGCCACATAGGGCGAGCTGGTGACGTTGCCCGCGCCGTCGACCGTGACGAGATTGTCGTCGATCCAGTGCTCTTCGACCGCATCGATCCCGCCCTGACCGAGCGCGATGACGCGGTGCAGGATCCCCGCTTTCGAGTTCATAAAGATGAGCGGGCCACTGACCTTGACGCGGCCATAGCTTCGGAACCGCGACGCGGTCGCCTGCCGGAAGACGGTCTGCCCGTCGCTCGGCCGCGGTTGCGGCGGCGAGAACAGCGCCTGCGCCGCGAAGCTGATGCCGATGCTGACCGCCAGCAGGATCGCGGCGGCGACGTAAGGCGCGGTCGCACCGAAGCCGGCTGCGACCAAGCCCGCGATAAGCGCAGCCTCGATGCCCACGGTTCAGACCCGCCAGGCGGCAAGCACGCGCATCTGCCCGGCGGGGATCATTGCGATGCCGTCATCGAGTCGCATTACCCAGCCGCGCTCCGTTCGGATTGCACACGTCTGATGAGTGCCTGACATCGGCGCGACGACCGCGACATCACCGGGCCGCGGGTCGCGGGTCAGACGGAAGCCGGTCCGCCGCATTGCGAGCCCGGCGAGGCGCACCATACTGCCCTGTGCGCGGACCAGAGCGGCCGCCTCCGCGTCGGTGCTGTAGCCGCGCCATTGCGCGATGGGGTCAACGCCGCGCCGCAACACGATCCAATCACAGCACAGTGCGCAGCAGTCTGCTTTTCCGCGACTAAAGGGAATGCCGGCCTGTTCTTTGAGATATGCCGCCAACGCTTCGGCGGTGTTCGTGATTGTGCTATTAGGATCGGGCCAGACTGTGGTTACAGCCGCAATCTGGCCCTGGCCACAATGACCTGTGTGGGGGCCACTTATGGTTGGCATTGTTCCTATTCCCGCCAAATATCGGTTTCAAGTGTTGACCGGAAAGCAATTCGGTCGGTGGACCGTCCTTGGCTGGTCCGGCAAAATCCATCGCTCGTATATACTATGGGTCTGTCGATGCGCATGTGGGCACGAAGACCTTGTCCATTCGACGAATTTGATCAAGGGACACTCGCGGAGTTGCGGCTGCATACGAAGGCTCTCACGCGAGGTGCCAAATATCAGCCAATCGCCTGAATATCCGGTATGGCAATCCATGCTGTCGCGCTGCCATCATCCGGCAAACAAAAGTTTTCCAAACTATGGCGGGCGTGGCGTCTATGTCTGTGATCGATGGCGGTTCGGGGAAAACGGCATTGCAGGGTTTCTCTGTTTTCTTACTGATCTCGGCCCCCGCCCGTCACCGCGGCATCAAATCGACCGCACCGACAACAATGGACCATACGATCCGGCGAATTGCGGGTGGAGGACGAGGTTAGAAAACACACGAAACAGGCGGAATACAAAAGTTGTCACCTATCGCGGGCAATTAATGCCACTAGCGAAAGCCTGTGAGTTGGCCGGGCTCCCCTACAATCAGGTTTGTACTCGGATCATGCGAGGGTGGCTTGACGACCGCGCGCTGAACACGCCGTTATGATGACGCAATCGTCCACGGGTCAGGCGAGCGCGAGATTGCCGCTGCGCACCACGCCGTCGCTGCCTTTGAGCCGGAACGTCAACTGCGTGTTGCTGGTCGCCTGGATCATCATGTCGCCGTTATTGGCCGGCGTGACCGAGGCGGGCGGCCGCTGCACCACCGGCACATTGAAGGTGGCAGCCGCAACACTCATCCCAGTACGCGCGAACGTCAGGACCGGGATGGCGGTCACCATCGAATCGTTGAATATGCGCAGTATCAGATTGCCGCCCTGCGCGGTCATCGACCAAAATCTGGTGTCGGCCGCCGCGTCGGTTTCCTCGATCAACAGGTGATCGACGCCGGCGCCGCCGGTCGAGGCGCTGTGCAGATTGCCCACCGGCGATGCGGTGCCGACCCCCAGCTTGCCGACGATGCCGCCCGTCGTGATCTGGAGCCCGCCGGCAACCATGCGCATCACTTCGACGCCGCCGCGCACGAACGAAACATCGCGCGCGATGCCGGTGCCTAGCTGACTGCTGCCATAGGTTGCGGCGTTCGACAGCCACGACCCCATGTAGCACCATTCATTATTCGTGCTGTCGGTGAAGGTGTTGTAGAGGCGCGCCCCTTGCGGGCTGGTGCCGTTGCGGATCTCCAGGCGGTTGGCGGCGCCGCGCTGTAGGATCACGTCGGCGCCGAGCATCAGCGAACCGGCGATCGCGGCATTGGTTGGGCCTGGGTCGGTCGTCGGGGCGGTGCCGACCGCGAACCCGCCCGACGAAAAGAACCGCGCGCGGTCGGCGGTCCCGCCGGCCTGGTTCATGGTTCGGATTGCGATGCCGGCCGGAACGACGCCGGCCGATACAGTGCCCTCGACGACCGCGCGGATCTGCGTGCCCAACACCGGGATCGTCCCCGCAGGAGGCGCACCGTCGTCGCCGTAGAACCCGATGTCGCCGAGGGTGTCGCCGGCCAGGACCGCGCCGGGGACCGTGATTGTGCCTCGGCTCTTGCCCAACCGCATCCCCGGCGCCGCGGCGCTGTTGACGAACCGCGAGCCGACAATGTCCGAAGTCGAGCCGCCTGCGGTCGTGCCCATGAACGAAATCTGGCCGGGGCCGCCACCGACAGTCGGCGGCACGCCGCCCACGGTAAGCGTGCCCGGCGCGGTGCCTGACAATGCCAGCGACGTGCCGGCCGCGCCGGTCGGCGTCAGCCGCATGACCAGCGTCGGGGTGGGGGCCGGCCCGACGTAGAACCGCATGTCGCCGGCCAGGGTGACCAGCGACATGCCGTTGCTCAACTGCGTGCCCGAGACCAGCGCGCTGGCATCGGCCGGCAGGTATGCCAGCGGCGCGCCGCCATTGGTAAAAGCGGTGCCCGAAACGATCAGGCGAAACCCGGCCTCGACGCCGGCCCCGTTGCGCACGCCGAGCGAGGCAATCGCGTTGGCGCCCGTGCTCCAGTTCTGGATCGTGAGCCGCGTCGCATCATCCTGGTCGATGCGGTAAAAGCTCTCGGCGGTGGTGTAGCCGGACCAGCGCAGGTATTCGGCGTTGTCGTGCCACAGCGACACCTGGCCGCGCGACATGATCTCGATCGACGATTGCAGCTTGCGCAACGATGCGGCGTCGCCGATCAAGGCCGGGTTGTCGGTACAGGCTCCGAGGAAGAAGCTGTAGGAGCCGGTGAACTCACTCCCCGGCACCACCGCATACGCTGCGGTCAGCGACCCGCCGGGTGCCGTATCCAGCTTCGGGGCGGCCCAGCGATGGATGGCGTTGCCCAGCACGTCCATTGCGACACTGGCTTGCGTCCTGGCGAGCAGCGCCGGCAGGGAGATCGTCAGCGACGTCGCGCTAGGGAAGCCGGTGACTATGGTGTCGGCGCTGAACTGCGAACCGGTAAGCTTCTGCCCCGCACGGATCGTGGCGGTATCGACCGACACGTTGGTGAGCGTGGTGCTCCCGACCGCGCTGTCGGCCAGGAAATGCTGGTCGTTATAGCTGCGGTACGCGCGCGTCGTCGTGAACATCGGCAGGCCGAGCGGGCGATAATTCACGCCGTCGGCGGTGCTGGCCGCTTCCTCAAAGTTGAGCACGCCGTTGCCGACGCGAAAGTTCTGCCCCTGGATATCGTACTGCACGGCGTTGGTGATCAGGTGGAATGCGTTGTTGGTTATCCCCAGCTCTTGGAGGTATTTCGGCTGGTTGTCCTGTAGTCCGCCCTGCGTATAGGCGCACCGCATGCCGGCAAAAAACCCGCCTTCGTTGGCTTCGTACCCGCTGACGCCATTACGGAACCCGCCGAAATCGCACCAGCCGATCAATGACCCCGGCCCCTGGTATGGCTGATCGGAGTTGCGGATTTGACCTGTCGGTGGATTTATCTTGGTCCCGGTGGCGACCTGATCGTCCGGCATGACAAATTGGACGATGCCGTTTGTCTGCTCCGGCGAGCGGATCAATGCCTGAACCTGGGTTCCCATCGGCGCCTTGTCGACCCGGATCGAGTTTGCCCCGAGAATTTCCACGACCCGCGTGAAGGGCGGCAGCACGGCGGCGGTGATGTGCGTGCCGATGCGGAGTTCCGACGCCGGGATAGTCATATTGGTGATGGCGAAACTTGCCGCATCCGCGTCGGCGCGAAACGGCCTGCACCCGTGCATGTACTTGCGTACTTTAAGGCGCGTGCCGACAAACCCGAAATTTGCGCCGCCCTTGAACCGCGAGCCGTTCTGATTGCCGGCGACGGTGAACATATTGCGGATGGACGCATTGCTAGGTGCCGTCGTGAGATATTGGCAGGCATCCTCGTTAGCGGCCAGTTGCGCCGTACCGGAGGTAATAAGCGGCCCGGCATAGGGGAGCGACAGGACAACGCTCGTGGAGCTGGGCACCGCCAGGATGGCGCTGCTGTTGATGGTATCGTCGTAAAAGAGCTGTCCCGTACCCTCAAGGTTTATGCCGCCTAAGTACTTGGTCAGCCTGTGCTCGGTCGCCAGCGTGATCAGCGTGCCGTCGTGCACCGTGACCTGTGTGCCGGTTGCGGAGATTAACGCAGGCTGGCTCAACGTTACCGCGGTCGTGCTGATAACGGCGGCGACCGTGGTCCCGGCCGCAAACGCCGGCCCCTCCAGCACCTGTCCTTCGTACATCCTGAACTGGCCGCCGTAGGGCGGCGGGTGCGACGAAATTATCGGCGGGTTTATGTTGTCGAGATGCGTGTTGCCATAAGTGTTGCCGGTGAATATGCGTGTGTTTGCCCGCTCAATGCTAATAATTGGATATCGTTGTGTGCCCCCGAAACCGAACGTGTTGCCGACAAAATAACTTTCCCAAGGCAGCTCGACGACAAGCAATAGGGCCTGCCCCAGTGTTTCCTCTGCCGCCTGGTCAAGCGTTATCGTCGTCGGCGTCACCGTCACGATACGCGCGAACCGCGGCAATGCCGATGTCGGGACAAAGTCCTCGTCGTCGATAAATAAGGCGCCGGTGACGACGTCGTCTTTCTTCAAAGAGGCGTAATCGCCGGCAACCTCGGTGATGTTTGTGATGATTGGCGAGCCTTCGAAGAGATCGCCCCGGAAGCGGATGTGGCTGCCACGGACCAGAAACGACGGCCCGGTGGAGGTGGTCGAATTGCAGCCGACCAGTTCGATGCCGCCCTCGTCAAAATAATCATAGCCGATGTTGCCGCCAGTAATGCGTTGGCCGAATGCGCGGTAATCCCGCAGCGAGATCGACGCGCCGACATCGTTGTCGCGCAGCCAGCCGCCGAAAATAGTCGGGTTGGACGCAAACCCGCCGATGAAGGCGGACTTGGAATGCCTGATGCCGGTAGCTTTGCCGGTCACGTTCAGATCGAACAGACGCGCCTGACCGCCGGCCATCTGCACGCCAACCCCGCGACGGCTGCCGGTGCTGGAGAGCCGGAGGGATTCTATGTGCGTCTCGTTGTGCGCGATCTCCAGCGTGGTATCGACCAACTGCGACATCACCCCGTGGCCTTTGACCGACCAGCCATAGCCGCCGGACACGATGGTGGCGTCGGCGGTGCGGAACATGCCGCCCGGTATTTCCGCCAGCCGCAGGTCCGGGTTCATCCGGGAATCGGCCGGCCCGAGCGGGTGCTCCGGGCTCACCGGGTACCATTTCGACGCGATGTCATCGAAAAATGCCTGGATTGCCGTTGTCTCGATCGCGTTGTTGCCAACGGCATAGTCGCGCAGATTAAGCGCGTCGCCCGCCTGGGCGACGAGCGTGCGGCTGAGAAGCGCGGGCTGGGTGAGCAGGTCGTTGCCGTGCGCGGGGCGCGCGGCTGCGGCGGTAATCAGGCTCTCGATCGCGAGCTCGGTCGAGTTACTCGCGTCCTTGTACATGTGCGCGATGGCGTCGGTCTCGCTGCCGATGCCGCCGCCGCCGTCCAGGGTCACGTCGGTGACGTGCGAGCCGCCGTACAGATCCACGTACGGCCGGAAATACAGCGTGCCCGGCGGCGCTGCGTGGTCGACCTCGGCGGCATCAGCGAACGGTGCCAGCGCAATTCGCGCCGTGCGCTCCTCGGTGCCGTCGGCGATGACCAGCGCGATGGCATCGATCGTGACCGCGCCGTTGGCCGCATAGGTGTCGGTCATCCATTGGAGGCCAAGAATGACGGAATCATTGAGCGGGTCGATCGGGTTGGTTTGCCGCCGCACTTTCCACCCTACGGTGTAGGTATGCCCCACCTCCATCAGCATGGCCGGCACCAGCGCGACGGTCTGCGGGTCGGCCGCGACCGCAGCATCGACGCGCACGACCTGGGTGGAGCCCGCGGTCACAATCCACGCCGGATCGATCGGCGTCGCGGCGGCCGCCGAGCCGGTCTTGCTGGAGCCGTAGACAGCGGCGGCCTGGCCGATCAGCCTGAGCGCCTCATCGGCGGTGGCTTGTGCGGCGTCGGCCGCTTCCTGCGCTGCGGCAGCGTCAGCGAGCGCCTCATCGGCGGTGGCTTGTGCGGCGTCGGCATCTGCCTGCGCCGCCGCTGCCGCGCTCTGAGCTGCGTCGGCATCGCTCTGTGCGGCCTCCGCGGCGCCTAGCGCGCCAGCGGCATCGAGGATCGCCTGGTCGGCATCCTCTTGCGCGGCGGCGGCGGCGGCGAGCGCCTCGTCGGCATCGGCCTGTGCCGCCGCAGCGCCGCCGGCGACGATCGCATCGGCGGCGGTGACGAAGGCGGTCGTGGCAAGCTGCGTTGTCGATGTGCCAGAGGCCGCTGTCGGCGCCGTGGGCGCGCCGGTAAGCGACGGGCTGGCGAGCGGGGCCTTGAGATTTAATGCCACCTGGGTGGCGCTTGAAATCGGCTTGTTGAGGTCGGCGGTGTTGTCGGCGGCGGCCAGACCAACCTGGGCTTTCGTGACCGCGTGCGGGTTGCTCGTGCTTCCCTCGTGCAGATCGAGGTCGCCAGCGACAGCGGCGGTGGCGGCGGTGCCGGTGTTGAGCGCCGCCTGCGTCGCGTTCGAGATCGGCAGGTCAGCCGGTGCCAGATTGGCGACATTGCCCAACCCGACGTCCGTCTTATCGACGCCATGTGGGTTGTTGGTGTTCGCGGTATGCGCCGCCAGATCGTCGGCAACGTCAGCGGTCGCTGCCGCGCCGATGCTGAGCGCGGTCTGCGTCGCGTTCGAGATCGGCAGGTCCGCTGGTGCCAGGTCCGCGACATTGCTGAGGCCGACATCGGCCTTGTCGACGGCGTGCGGGTTATCGGTGCGGCCGACGTGCGCTTCGAGATCGGCGGCGACGGCGGGAACATCGGCGGCATTTACCGCGCCCTGCACAAACGCGGTCGAGGCGATCTGAGTCGTCACCGTGCCGAGCGGCGCGGTCGGCGCGGTCGGCGTCCCGGTCAATGCCGGCGAGGCGAGCGCCGCCTTCAGCGCCAGCGCTGCCGCCGTCGCGTCCGAAATCGGCATCGCCGCGGGCGACAGGTTTTGCACATTGCCCAGACCAATTTGCAGCTTGGTCGTGGCGTGCGGGTTCATCGCATCGGCGACGTGCTCCGCAATCGCCGCGCGGGCGGCGGCATCGTAGTTGCCGCGGTAAATCTTGACGGTGCGCGCGGCGTAGTCGATGGCGGCTGTCACGATGAGTACCCCCTACACGACATTGACCGGGACCGGCTCCGACGCCGTGATGCCGTCGATCGCGAGATAGAGTTGCAGCAGTTGCCCGTATGGCATCAGGGCGGTGTCTTCGGCAGCGAGCGACAGCTCAACCTGGCCCGGCGCATCCACGACCGGCGCGACCGTCACCGCCTGCTCGCCGACAGCCCAGCGTAGTTCAGCCGTCACCGTCTTGCCGGTGAGATCGGTCGGCGTATTTGAATCCTCGAAGAACACCGCGTACCACTGCCACGCCTCGTCGCGCACCAGCGGAATGGCGTCGTCGACCAGCGGCACGTCGCCGACCGTCGATATCGCCAACGGCGTGACCGGAACGGGCGCTTGTTCTTCGGTGATGCGGTCGGACATTTTCGCCGCCTCAATAATCAGGAAATACTATACTGAGATTTACTAGCTGGCTCGTGTATTCGCAGAACAGGTCTCCGGGGAACCGGGCCTGTTGCTCCATGTTCGTGTATCGCCCCGCCGCCGGGCGGGCGCGGCCGACGAACATACCTTCCGCGGGAAGCGTCAGGATGCGGCGCGCGCCGACCTCGCTCGAGGCGGCGTCGCGGGTGACGCGCGGTTGCTGGCAGAACCCGAACCAGATCAGCCGCGGCGTCGATATCGTGGCCCAGGCGCCATCGAACAGTTGGATCGACACCGCAACGACGCGACCTTGCACGATGTCGGTGTCGTCGATCGCTTTCGCGAGCAGATCGGCCGGCGAGTCGGCCACGCCGCTGAGCGTGAACGTGACCTGATTGGCCTGCGTACCGCGCGCTTCTTCCAGCCCCTCGATGTTGCCGACGTCGCCGCAGCCGATATAGGTTTTGCCGGCAAAGGTGCGGTTGCCGTGCCCATTCCACAGATACGTCGGCGCGCCGACCCAATCAAAGTCGACGAGCAGGCCCATGCGGACTGTCGTCTCCGAGAGAACGGCAATCTCTTCAGGCGAAAAAAGCGGCATGGGCTAGCTGGGGTCTTCCAGAAATTTCACCGCGCCGGTGGCGAAGCGGCCGGGCGTGATGGTGAGGCTCATCTCGTCATCGCTCGCCAACCGGCACTTGCAGTAGGGCTGCAAGAAATTCAACGCGACGGCGTCGGGGTAGGCATCGCGCAGCGGCGGTCGGATGTGGCAGAGATAATCGTCGCCGGCGCTCGACTCGATCCACCAGATGCGGTGCAGCCGGGCCTCGCCGACCGAGAAATGCCGCCCGTTTTTTACCGTGTCGCCGACCCGCCGGACGGTGACGATGGTCTGGCCGGCGGCGGTGGCGCCGACCAGGCTGCCGGGAGTTGCCCCGTCGGTATCGCCGACCAGCGGCACGTATATCGGATTAGCCGCGCCGTCGAGAGAGGCCTCGACCGCATCCCACGACGCGAGCTCGTGCTCGGTCGATATCAGGATGCCATCGTATTCGATGACCCAGATATGCGCGTTCGTCGAGACGCGCTGCGTGAAGCCGGACGCCGACGTTGTCCCGGCCGTGGTTCGCGCCCGCAGCCGGCGGATGACGTCGCGCGGGCGCAGTACTGTGTGCGGCCAGGAATCGGTCACAGTTGACGGTCCCGTGCCTGCGCCGACATCGAGCCGAAATTGCGGGCCGTCCGCTTCTGCGACTCCAGCACCGCCACATTCACGATCTGCCCCGACGCGGTGACGATGCGCTGGTCGGCGACGCCGGCGACCCAGCCTTCCGACGGATTGAGGTTGATGTTGATGACTTCGCCGCCGCCGCGGCCGACGTGGTTCTGGCGAGTGACATCGACCATCTCGCCGGGGGACGCCCTGAACGCCACCATTTGGCTGTCGATCGACCCGGCGCCACCGACGCGGAAGCTGCCGCCGGATGCCATCCCCGGATAGCCGAGCCCGCCGGTGGCCGCGAGCCCCGTGCCGCCGGCGCCGCCGATCCTGAACATCCCGCCGAGCGCCGTCGTGAGGATGCCGCCCAGCCCGCCGCCGCCCTCCGGCCCCTCCATGATCATCTTGAAGGCGCGGCTGGCGAGCATCTTGCCGAAGTCCCGCATCAAGGATGAGAGCGCGTTCTTGAACCGGAACGTCCCCTCGATGACGCTGTCGAAGATGTTGGAGAACGAGCTTTCGATCACGCTGCCGAAATCCCGCACGCCTTCTTTCAGCCGGTCGAATACCGACTTCGCCTTCTGGTGGTCGATCGCCTCCATCTTCGTGAGGTGGCGTTCGTGCTCTTGCGCCACGGTGTCGTCGATCTTCTGCTGCGCCTCGCGATCGCCTTCGGCCGCCTCGCGCTTCCTGGCGTAGTACTCTTGGTCCGCGGTCCACTTCTGCGCCACCAGATCGCGTTCGAGCTGGATCGCCTCGGTGGCGCTGATCTTTTCGAGATCGAGTTGCTGGGAGATGCGCTGTTTGTTGCGGTCAAATTCGAGATCACGAATCTCTTGCGCCTGCTCAAGCTGTGCGAGTTCCTCTTCGCGCACCTCTCGGATGTGATCGGCAAAGGCGTCGTAGTCGCTGTCGTCAGCCGCGGTCGCGCTTTTACCGCCGCCGCCGCCGCCTTTCCTGACGATGCCGGCTTTGGGCTTAACCTGTCCCTTATTGGCGCCCGGCTTCTCGGGAGGCACATCACTTGGCTTGGCCGCCGGTGGGCCGGGATATGTTATGTCTGATGGTATCGGGGCCACCGTCACGGGCGTCCCGCCCTTGCCTGCGGTTTTGTCCGCTTCCTTCTGGGCTGCCTCGGCTTCTTTAACCGTCAGCAGCGGTTCCAGCCCCAAAGCGGCGCGCGTTGCCGCCGCCGCCCGCTTGGGCGCCTCGTCCAGCCACTTCGCCAGGGCATCCAGGTCATCCAGATATCCGACCAGCGTCTCGATGGGGCCGAGCAGACCGTCGGCTCGTTCCTCGCCTACACGGAGCTGCCGGGCGAAGAGCCCCATGCTTTCGGCCGCTTTGACGAGGTGCGGTTGCAGGAGCACGAAGGCGCGATTAACGAGACCTTGTATCGAAACCGTCGTCTCTTTGAACTGTGCGTTGAGTTCGGCCCCTGACCTTTTAGCCTCTTCGGCGGCCGGGTCTAATGCTTTGAATTTCGCGATGTGCTCATCAACGGCCTTACTGCCGCCTTGCAGGATCTCGATCACGCTCGCAAAGCTCTTGCCGAGAAGCGCCTGGAAAACGCGCGTTTTTTCGCCGCTGTCCCGATATGCGTTCCACCGATCCGCCAGCAGCTTGAGTTGGGCGGTCGTGTCACTGCCGACGCGATTGAGATCCTGCATGGTGATGCCGATCGCGGCGAAATTGTCTTTCGCGCCTTCCGCACCACCGCGGGCATCCTGCACGGCGGCGTTCATTCTCGTCATGCCGGCGGTCGCTTCGGCCAGCGAGCCGGTGGCGAGTGTAAAAGCGCCTTGCAGCTCGACGACTTTTTCGAGCGTTGTCCCTAGTGTCAGCGCGAGGTCTTCGGCTTCATCGCCGGCCGCCGCCATCGATTGCGCCCAGCCGAGCACCTGTCTGCCGGCCTCGACTACGGCAAGTCCCTTAATTGCCGAAAAGGCGGTGGTTGCGTTCTTGCTGAAGGTTTGGAGTTTGCGGTCGACTTGGCGCAATGCCTGGTCAAACGACGCCGTCTGCATGCCCAGCGAGATAAACAGATTGCCGAGTTCGCTAGCCAATGAGGATCACTCCGGGGAGGGTCGGCGTTCGACGGTACCGCCGAACAGGGCGTTAAGGCGCCGGGCGACGGCGATCTGTTGTTCGGGCGTCTGGGCCGGGCGGTGCGCCGCGCCGCGGGCGCCGGTCTCGGGATCTTGCATCAGGCGGGAGAGCGGCGGCGGGCGGCGCATATTACTGAGCGTGGCACTGTGCCAGGCGAGCCACGCGCGATGGTTCTGATCGACCCGAGCCCGCACCGCCGCGGCATCGAAGTGCCATTGCACCTCTCGCGGCGTGCAGCGCCAGAACAGCGCCTCGTCGTAGCCTAGGGCGAGCCAGTAACGGAGGTGGCTTTCCCAATCGCCGGCACCCTGGCCGGCTTCGGAGGGCGCGAGCCGTTGGTGTCCTTCGGCTCCGGTGTCGCCCGCGTATGCGAGGTGACGAGCAGCTCGACGGCGTGCGCGATGGTGAGCTCGTCGATCATCGCGCCGGCTTCCTCAGCGGATATCTCGGCACCGACAACGGCGCGGCGAAACACCGTGCGAATGACGTTCATCGTCGGGTTTTCGACGCAGCGGGCAATGATCTCCTGAAAACTCAGGCCGAGTTCGTCCTCGAGACCGCAGATTTCATTGACCCCGAATCGAAGGATGCGCTCCTGGCCGCATGCGGTGAAGCCGACCTCGCCCCGCAACGGATTGGCAGCAGGCATGATCTCTAACCAAAAAACGCCGGCTTGCCGGTCAGCTTGAAGTTCGCCGTGGCGGACATCTTGTCGTCGAGCGGTGCGTCGAACTCGTGGCTGGCACAGAACGCCGACATGCTCCACGCCTCGCCGCCCGGCCAGGTGATGCGGATATTGCCGGGCACGTCGGCGTCGAACAGCGCACGGATCGCGTCCTCGTCGGCACCGCCGGGGACGAAATTCATCGTCACGGTCACCTCGCCGGGGTCCTTCAGCCCTCCCACAAATTCCCGGTAACGCTCGGGCGATGCCATATGCGTGGCGTCGACCGAGTCCTTGGTCATGTTCGGCCCAGTCAACGCGGTGACCTCGGCCAGCGCCCTGAAAACCTCGGGAGCGCCGCCGTCGCCGATGGCAAAGATTGAGCCATGACCAATTTTCGCGCCGGTTGCCATTGCTGCCTCCTTATTCGGTGTGCCAGACGATGAAGTCCATCGATACCCGATGAATCTGCTCGTTGGGCGGCGAGCCGGGCTCCGAAAGATCCTGCTCCAATTCGAGGAAGGCGCCCTGGATCTCGACGCCGTCGAGCTCCGCGCGCAGCCCGCCGAGGGCATGATTGACCGCCCGACCCGTGGCGGTCGCGTCCTTGTTCGATCGCGCCCAGCAATCGACCTGCACGCGCGCCTCCACGACGCCCGACGGCGCCGTCATCGCGTAGTTTCGCCTACCGCTGATCTGGTGCAGCACAATCGCCGGGAACTCGCCCTTGCGCTCGCGCACCACCCAGGTGACGCGCGGGCCGACCAGCGCGGCGATGCCGGCGTCGGCCATCAGATAGGCGCGGAGCTGTTCTTTCATCGCTTGCGGCGTTTCGCCGAGCGCGCCGCGGCCTTCTGGATCTCGGCCCAGAGATCCTTGGCGAGTCCGTCGAGCGTGCCGTGCTTCAGTGCATCCCAACTGCTACGCATGTACGGCACCGGCTGCGGATTATTGATCGAACCGAACTCGACCATGTGCGCTTGCGGCAGGCGCGGCGTCACGACGAACACCTCGGCCGGCGTGCCGCCCGCGGCCTTGGCGGCGGCGCGCCCGGCCTTGCCGCCGCCAGCGCCGGCGAAGGCGCGCGCCGCGGCGGTTCGATGCCCGCGCGGCCGCTTGGTCGTGGCGATGATGCCGGCCTTCAGCGCGCCCGACCGCACCGGCACTTTGGCCTTTGCGGCGTCGCGGATCGGCTCGGCCCGCTGCATCAACACTCGTTGCTGGACCCGCCGAGCCGTCGATTTCGACAAATTCTTGAGCGCGGCCTCGATCTCTTTCAGCCCATCGATGCGGACGGTGATGCCACCCGCTGCCATCAGTCCGTCCTCGCCGCTGCGGTAATTTCGATCCCCTCGCGCCGCCCGATTTCCTTGATCGCGGTGATGTCGAACTCGCGCCCCTCGAAAACGAGGCGGTCGCGCGGCGTCAGGTCGAGCCAGCGGCGCGACCAGCGTATCTGGAAGCGGCCAGTCACCGTCGAGCCGACCTCCATCGCGGCGATCCGCTCGCTGTCGCGGATGTCCTGCTTGCCGGCCCAGACGATCGCCAGGTCGCGCCACTGCGGGATCGCCTCGCCGAAATCATTCGTCACCGTCTCGCAACGGCGCAGCGTCACCCGGCCGGCGCCGAATGTCCCGGCGGGGGTCACATGCCGATCCTCGCGTGCCCGATCAGCAGCGCGTGGACCGCATACGGCACTTCGGCATAGGTCCCCGCGGCCACCGCCTCACGCTGGGCGTACCAGTGCCCGACCAGCAGCAGCATGGCTTGCCGGATCGGCGCCGGCACCGCGGCTGGGGCATCGCCGGCGACAAACTCGACCGTCACCGCGTCGTCGCGCGCGACCGTTGCCGGCCAGGCGTCGCTCGTGGTGCGCGCGATGCGCGGCCCGAGCTCGGCGTGCACCAGCCGATAGAGCGTGTCGCTCAAGAGCCGCGAGACGTTGCCAGCATCGTAGTAATTGATCGACGTCACCGATCGCACCGGCTGCAAGCCGAGCGGCAGGATGATCGGGTCGGTGAACACCGGATAGAATTGCTGCCAGGATTGCGTGACGAGAGCGCGCGTCAGGATGCCGGTGCAGCCCTCGAAGTAGCCGGTCGCGGCGTCGATGTAGAGTTGCAGCGTCGGGTCTTCGTCGGTGTGGTCGATGCGCAGATGCGCGCGTACTTCAGCCAGGCTCACCGGCGATAACGCGGGAGCGGTGGTGCGAACCGGCGTCAGCATCAGGCGCTCCGGATCAGCAGCGGATAGAAGTCCGCGGTAAGGATCGAGCCGTCGGACAGCGTCAGCGTCAGAATGCCGGCATCATCGACGGCGAGGCTGCGCGGCGCCGGCCCCGGCAGAGCGGGATAGCCGCGCTCGCCATCGGCACCCCTTGGCCCCGGTGGGCCGGCGCGCCCGCTCCTGGCGAGCAATTGCCAGCCATCGCCGGGACAGGCGCCGGGAGCGTCGCACAGCGCGACAAAGGACGATCCGTCCCGCACAACCACATCGAGGCCTTCATACGCTCCAGCGGCCTCCCACGCGCCCCGCACGCGAAATGAACGGCCATCGGCGCCATCGTTTCCGGCGGCGGCGAGACAGATCCAATCCTCGCCCGGCGGTTCGGTGCCGGTGTCGCGGATCGCCTGCCAGGTGGCGCCCCGGTGCGTCACGGCGGCGGCGGCGTAATGCACCCGCGCTTTCCACGGCGCGACGCTTGGCAAGTGCCCGACGGGACCCATTGGACCCGGCGGCCCGACGACGCTTTCGCCAGGGAGTCCAAAGGGTCCCGCCGGACCTGGGGGACCAATAACGCTCTCGCCATCGGCACCCTTTGGCCCTGGCGGTCCGATGATACTTTCCCCCGGTGGTCCCATTGGACCGGGCGAAGCGGCGAGGCGCGCTGCCTGATCGAGGATCATCTGTTCCGCGGTGCGGAACCGCATCTCGAATTCGGCCCGCGCCGCACGCAATTCCGCGACCGCGGCGTCGGTGCGCAACTGCACCTCTCGCTCGACGCGGGCGGCGAAGTGCCCGAGCTCGTCTGCGAGGGCGTCGAGTTCGGCGTCAAGCCGTGCGCTGCTGGGCATTGAGGGTGCGGCGGAATCTGGCGGGCGTGCGGAGGGCGCGGTCGGTGTCTGCATCCTCGGCCTCGTCCTCGCTGTCGGTATCGTTCGCGGGCACTGGTGCCGGCGCAGGCGTGGCCGGCGGCGGTTTCATGTCCGAGCCGTAGGACAACGGCACGACCTGCTGCTGCACCCTGGGCTCGGCGCCGACGCCGCCCGGCACGCGCCCGAGATCGACCAGCGCACGCGCCTCGTCGGGGCTGTAGATGCCGCCGATCACGGCCAACTGAAGCCCCTCCATCTGCTCCTTGAACGCGCTGCGCAGGAGGCCGCGCGTGTCCATTTCCAGCCACTCGTAAGGCAGCCCGCGCAACCCGAAAAACTGGCCGACGCCCTCCTCGAAATGGTTGAGGCAGAAGCCCAACCCGGAGGCGAGCCAGGAGGCGTAAAGGCTCTCGGTCGAGCTCACCGCCTGCGCGTTGAGGCCGAGGATCGGCAGCGGTATCCGGTACGCCAGCGCGATGTTTTCACCGCTCATCTTGAGCAATTCGGCGAGCTGCGCGTCGTGCGCCGACATCGTGACCGGCTTCGCTTTCAGGCCCCACGACAGCACCGGCGAGCGGCCGGCATTGTCGCCGGTCGTCTGCCGCTGGAACTCATCGCCGAGCTCGCCCGCCTTGCCGGCCGGCAGGTTGGCGTCGGTCTCGAGAATAAACCGCGGCGTGGCGCTGTTGAGGTAGAGCCGCGCCTGTTGCGACAGCGCCGCGCCCGACAGCGCGAGATCGAGCGCCGCGGCCATGACCGGCGACACGCCTACCAGCGGATGCGTCGGGGTATGCAGGCGAAGGTGCAGCACGTTGCGGGCCGGCTGCGGCTCGCCGAGGTTGACGCCGCGGGCCATGAGATAGCCGGCAAGATCGGCGTTGGCGGTCAGCGCGTAGTACACGCCGCCGCCGGGACGGTCGGAAAAGGCCGGCGTCCCTTTGTCCATCAGGTGCAGCGAGTCAATCTCGCCGCGGTTGTTGCGCAGTGCCAGCGCGTAGGCGTTGCCGTCGCTGTAGAGGCGTCGGATCAGGTTAAGCACCAGGTCCGAGATCGACGAGTAGTCGTTCGGGTCGCGCAAGACCCGTGCGAGATCCGAATTGGTGACCTGCTCCTTGCCGCCGTCCGGCAGCGCCCGCCAGTGCGCGCCGGGGAGGCTCGCCGTGGTCTGGCTGTAGCTGGCGACGCACGCCTCGACCATCGCCGAGGCGCCCGTGTAAGAGCGCACGTCCTCGCCGCGCTGCCAGTAATTCCACGGCGTGCCGGCCGGGAGCCAACCGTTCGATAAGAGGTATGGCCCCGGACGGTACTGCCCCTCGAGCGGCGCCGCGCGGCGCAGCGGCGCGAGCATGGTTTGCAGCCAGGAGTACATCAGCGGGTGGGGTATCCGGGGCCGCGTTGCGCTTCCATCGACCGGCGCTCTTCCTCCCGCTTGGATTCCGGCTCCGGCCGGCGCTTCACCCGTTGCCCTTCGGGCGCCCCGGCGTCGTACTCGCCGGTCTTGATCGCGTCGGCCTCCTCCTGCGTCGGGGTCGGCGGCGGCGGCGGTGCGTTCGGGTCGACAGTGTGCGGCCCCGGTTCCGGCGGCGCGTTCGGGTCGGTGTTGGGCGCCGGCGCCGGCCGCGGCGTCGGTTGCGGTTGCGGCGTGGGATTGGTGGTGACGGCCATGCTGGTTCTCCTTACGGGATGGTGATGGCGTTGGAGGGCGGCGCTGCCGTCGAGCCTTCGGCATTGGTCGCGGTGACGACGCAGGAAATCGCGTGCCCTGAATCGTCGACAATGACCGTGTAGTTGCCGCTGTTGCTGCCGACGTTGGTCGCGTCGCGCTTCCACTGGTAGGTGTATGTCGGCTCGCCGGTCCAGTTGCCCATCGTGCAGTGCAAAATATCGCCGACCACGGCGGCGCCTTCAGACCCCGGCCCATAGACCAGCGGCACATCCTTGACTTGCGGCGGCGCCAGCGCCGGCACGTCGTCCGGGCCGGCGCCGTGCGTCCGCGCCTTGATGAAATCGGCCCGCGCCTGGGTCGGCGCCGGCGCGCCTTCAGGCTCCGGGTCGCCTTCGCGATACCGCGGCACGCTGCGTTCGGGTGTTTGCATCGATTGCCCTCAACGAGGAAGGCGGGGCCGAAGCCCCGCCGCCTGAATGTGCTACGCCCAGTTGACGCCGGTGCCGATGAACTGGACCATTCCCGTCCGGCGCATCGCCCAGTTGACGTTCGCGACCATCCGGATGGCGATCTGAGCCGTCTGGAACATCGACTGCGTCGGTGTCGCCAGCACGCCCGAACCTTGGGCGCCGGTGGCGATATTTAACGGCGTGGTATCTTCCATGTGCACGGTGGCAACTTCGCTCACGTCGAACTCAGGCGCGCCGGTGACCGACACAAAATCGGCGGCGTCGATCATGTAGACGGCGCCCGCGGTGATGCTGGTCGAGGCAATCACGGTGAACATGTCGGTGAATTGCTGCGACCAGCCGAACGGTACGCCGCTCGGTCCCGGTGCGAACACCAGTTGGTTGCGCTGCTGCGGATTCATCAGAAATGCCAGCCGCCGGCCGGCATTCGCCGCGTAAAACGGCGCCGTCAATTTGTTGAGGTCGCCGAGGAACGCGGCGTAGCCGCCGCCGGCGGTGGCGGTCAGCGAGACGACGCCGTTGGTCAGGCCGGCCGGCCGGGTGGTCGACACCGCCACGGCATCGAGCAGCAGCGCGTCGATGTTGATCTGCGTGTCGTCGATGATGGCGTCGCGGATTATGGTCTCGATGTCGGGATTGCTGTAAGCCGCGATCTCGCGGCTGAACACCGAGATGCCGCCGACCTTGTGCGGATAGAGCGTGATGCTCGTCAACCCCAGGCGCCGCACCGGGATCGGCGCCGCCTCGGCAACGAAACTGCCGCCGATCGACGGCGTCGCGGCGCGCGACGGGATTTTGATCGCACCCGCGTTTGGCCCGAAATTCAGCGGCATCCCCATCGCCGCGAGCGGCGGGAACACCTGGTTCGGCATCAGGGAATTGACGAACTCGCCCTGTCCCGTCTGCACCAGTTCGAGCGCCCATCCGGCGGTTGTCGTCGTTGCCCCGGCAATGGCGGCACGGGTGACGGTCGCGGTGTGCTCGTCGTTGGGGAACCGCTCCGCGAGGACTTGCTCCAGCGGCGCCCGCTGCGCCACCGACAGGAACCGCGCGACGCAGTGGTTGGCATACAGGTCGCCGGGCGAGCGATCCTTGCCGGGGATGCCGAGCGGCCGGCGGGCAATCGCCGGCGCCGCCACCGGCGGCAGGATCTCCTGTTGCTGCACGGTGCGCTGGCCGAGCCGCCGCTCGGATTCCTTGAGCGAAGCGAGCCGCGCCTCCTGCTCGTCGATCTCGGCGATCAACCCGCGGGCGATCTCGACGTCGTGGTCGGGGTCGTGCGTATGTTCCGACAGTTGGTCGCGTGCCGCGTTGAGCCGCGATTGCCGGTCTTCGATTTGCCTACTGATGGTAATTGGTTCTGACATGTGGCGAACCCCTGGTCGGGGTTTCGGATCGGCAGGCGTGCCGCGGGTTGCCGCTTGCCTCGTTACAGCCTGCGGGCCGAAGGCAATGGCGATCGTCTCGTCGGAAATGTTCAGCGACCGCGCCAGTTGCAGCGCGGCCGGGTTGGCGGGAACCGGGACGATGCTGGTTTCGAGCAGTTCCTGCGCGATGTACCGCACGCCGCGTTCCGGGTGCTCCGGGTCGAGCGGCACCGGCTTTGCGAGCGGCTGGAAGCCGACCGACACCGCCGGCAGCAATCCTTGCGCGATGAGGCGCAGCACCTCGTCGATGCGCGCCGACGTGCCGGCCTTGGCCGGCTCCAGCGTGCCGACCAGGCGGTCGTCAACATCGACGTGCACGTCGGCCCAGCGGCCGATGACGAAGTCCTTCTGGTGGTTGAACAACGCCACCGGGTTCTGCCGGAAATTCTCGAGCTCCCAACCGGCCGGGTCGATCACGTCGCCGAGGCGGTCGCGCGTGGCGTCGGAGAGCACATAGCTCGAGCCCGTGCCGGCGCGCTTGCCGGGCGCGGCTTTGCGAATGACTTGCATGGAGAGTTCCCGAGAAGGGAGGTTTAGTCGGCGGCCAATGGCCCGTAGCGGCGCTCGTATTCGGCGCGTGCCCAACTGTCGCCGTGTTGCGCCAGCGTCTTGAGGCTTTGCTTCAGGTCCCGAAGGATCTCCTCGTGCACCACAGCCTCGATCTGCGCCGTGCTGTAGCCCGCGATCTCGTGGCGATACCGCTCGATCAGCGCGACGACAAAGTCCTCGCGAAGCAACATCAGCCGATCATCGCGCCGATATCGAGCGGCACCGCGGCGCGCTTGGCGAGGCCGAGCGCCATCACCGCGGCGACCGCGCCGTCCACCCGCACCGGGCCGCGGCCGTTGGATTTTTCCTTGTCGATCTTGCGGTTGCCGGCCGGGTCGCTGACGATCACGGCGCCGGCGAAACTCGCGCCCAGCACCTGATTGCCGCCGTGCCGCAACCGCCCGGTCAGCGCCAGCTCGGCAAACCAATCGATCGCCGGCGACATGTCCTTGTACCCCTGTCCGATCGGCATCAGCGGCGCCGGAAAATCAGCGTCGGCCTCGACCAGATCGGTCTTGAAATCATCGATCCGCCAGCGGTCGTAGCCGAGCGCCAGGATGTCGAACTCGCGGCTCAGCTCGACCAGCGCCTTCGCGACAAACCCGAACCGGATCGTCGGCCCCGGCACCAGCGTCAACTCGCCGGACTTGATCCACAACCGGAACCTGTCCTGCTCCTGCTGCCGCCGCCCCGCCATCGCCCCGTCCGGGGTCCAGAAAAACGGCAGGAGGTCGTAGCTCGGCTCCGCGTCGTCATCGGGAAACGCCAGCACCAGCGACGTGAGATCGTGCTTGCCCGAGAGGTCGAGCGCGGCGTAGCACTGCCGGCCCGCGAGCGCCGCGCGGTCGACCGGCACGGCGCCGAGCGCCCACACCTCGCGGGTCACGATGCGCTCGTCTTCCCGCGCGTCGATCCGCTGGTTTAGCCGCAGATTGCGGAACCCGGCCTCGAACGCCGGGATGCGGCGGGCGCGCTCCGCGGAATCGCGCATTTCGGCAAGGCTCAGAAACTTACCGAGCGCCGGGTTGCACGCCTTCCATGTCCCCTCCGCGAACGGGTCGGCTTCTTCCGGCGCGGCCAGCAGTTGGACGTAGAGGCTGGCGTCGTCGCCGCGTAGTCCGTCGTCGATCAGTTGCGACAGCGGGTGGCTGTCATCCGGCGCCTGGGTCGAGATCACGATCCCGAGAGCTTCGCGCCGCTTGCCCAGCCCGTTGATCAGGTTGTCGAGGAGAACCCTGTCCTTCGCCTGCGCCAGTTCGTCGTAAGCCCACAACGTCGGCGACAGGCCATGCGCCCGCCTGGCATCGGCCGAGAGCGCCTCGAAGGTCGAGCCATTCGCCGGGCCGCCGGGATCGATGACCTCAATCCGCTTGGTGAACCGCACGACATTGCAGATATCGGCAAACTCCGGGACGGCAAACACCGTCGCCGCCATCTCCGCGAAAATAATCGCCGCCTGCTGCCGGTCCATCGCGGCCGAGTAAATCTCGCCGCGTAGTTCCGCCTCGGGTCCGAGCAAATGACACAAGCACAACCCCGCAACCATCCCCGATTTGCCATTCCCCTTCGGGTGGCTCAACACCCCCAAGCGCCGCCGCCGAAGTCCATCCTTGTCGAGATTACCGTAGATCTCCTCTACGAACCGCCGCTGATCCGGCAATAACCGCAACCGCTCCCCAGTCAACGGACCCTTCGTGATCGGCAGCCACTGAAGAAACGCAATCACCCGCTCGGAACGCGAAAGACCGCGTTTCTTCCACGGCAAGCTCTTCGATCGCGGAAATGCTTCCGTTGCTTCCCATTGCGGACTTATCCGTCCCCGCAGGCCCAACCGCCCCTCCGAAGTGACAAAATTAAATGGAAAAC
>Ga0190270_10000082_pt1 | contig 41854 bp, 43 predicted proteins | sample Popmic320T_FD_133748 | JGI IMG/M metagenome (GOLD analysis project Ga0190270, IMG submission 133748) | Populus adjacent soil microbial communities from riparian zone of Weber River, Utah, USA - 320 T | ecosystem: Environmental > Terrestrial > Soil > Riparian zone | place: USA: Utah | collected...
ACGGGCGGGACGCGCAACCTCGGCGGGAAGGGGCGTTGTCTACTCGCCCTGCTGCGCCAAGGCCTCGGCGATCGCGACGCGCTCCATTTCGGCCGTGCGGTCGACGTCGCTGTCGAGCCGGTCGTGCGACACCACCGACTGCAACGCCCGCAAGGCGCCGGACGCCTCGGCGCCCCACGCCGAGACGTACGAGAACTGCCACCACCACAATGCTTCGGTAACCCGGCCGGCCCGGAAGTGCTGCAGCCCGTGCGCCACCCGGCCGGCGATCGCCGTGATGTCGTCGGAGACGCGGGACGGCACGAGGTCGGGCGGGTCGATGTAGGGGTCAAACACCTCGGTGTAGTCATCGAAGCCATCGAGTAGCTTGGCCAGCTCCTCGCGGATGCGGTCGAGGTCGGGATCAGGTCCGGCGTCCGGCTCGTACTCCTCTTGCGGCACGAAGTCGACCTGCACGCCGAGCCGGGCGCCGGCAAGCAGCAACTGGCTCACCTCGAGCAGCAGTAGCGGCACCGCCCGACTGGCGTCGCCGCTACTCGCGATCTCGCGCACCGCCAGCAGGAAGCTCTCGACCTGGTCAGCGACGGACTGCGCGAGGTCCTCCATATCGCTGTCCACGACCTGCGTCTTCTCATTCATCGACCGCTCGCCTTCCCTCGAACGCCCGACCGAGGGTCACCTCGTCCGCGTACTCGAGGTCACCACCGACCGGAAGGCCACTGGCCAACCTTGTCACGCGCAACCCCATCGGGCGCAACATCCGCGTCAAATACGTTGACGTCGCTTCACCCTCGAGATTCGGATCCGTTGCCAAGATGACCTCGGTGATGACGCCGTCGGCGAGCCGCTGCATGAGCTCTTTGATGCGCAGGTCATCCGGTCCGATGCCCTCGATGGGGCTGATCGCGCCGCCGAGCACGTGGTAGCGGCCCCGAAACTCCCGCGTACGCTCGATCGCCACGACGTCCTTGGACTCCTCGACGACGCAGAGTACGGAGAGGTCGCGGCGCTCGTCGCTGCAGATCCGGCATACGTCCGATTCGGCGACGTTGCCGCAGATCTGACAGAAACGGACCTTGTCCTTCACCTCGACGAGCACCTGAGCGAGCCGGCGTACGTCGACCGGGTCGGAGTCGAGGAGAAAGAACGCGATCCGCTGGGCGCTCTTGGGTCCGACGCCCGGGAGTCGTCCCAGCTCGTCGATGAGGTCCTGAACGACCCCTTCGTACACGGCTCAGCTCCCGCCGAAGCCGACCGGACCCGACGGCGAGTCCGGCGGGCGCGGCGTACCCGGAATGCCCGGCAGCCCACCGGGTACATCGCTCGGGCCCGGCAACCCCGGGACGTCGCCGGTGCCGAAGCCGCCGGTGACGTCGCCCAGCCGCTCGCGGGCGAGACCCTCGGCGTTGGCCTTGGCGTCGCGGACCGCGGCGACGATCATGTCCGCGAGGGTCTCGGTATCGTCCGGGTCGACCGCCTCGGGCTTGATGTCGAGGCCGATCAGGTCGCCGGTGCCGTCGACGCGCGCGGTGACCAGCCCGCTCGCCGCCGATCCCTCGACGACCGCCGACGCCAGTTCGTTCTGGGCGGCGAGCAGTTGCTCCTGCATCCGCTGCGCCTGCGCCAACAGCGCCGACATGTCTGGCATGCCGCTCTCGGTCACGGGTGCTCCTTCAGCTCGACGTGGGTCGAGCGTACGCCGCTGGGTCGCCTCCGCCTGCGCCCGACCTAGCCGAACGACACGGTGGCGAGGCGCCGCGCGATGAGCACTGTCGCCGGAGTTTTGGCGTGAGAATCGCCTCCGGATGGGCCTACGAGGTGATTCTCACGCCAATAGTCGGGGTCGAGCGGCGGTCATGCCGGCCGGGACAGTACGTCGGCGGTGTCGGTGACGAGGGTGTCGACGACGGTACGAACGACGGCCGGATCGCGCAGGATGCGGCGGTGCCCGAGCCCCTTGGTGGCCACGAGCTCTGCATCCGGCCAGCCGGCGACAAGCGCGTCGGTCGACCGAAACGACGTCTCGCGGTCGCCCCGATCGTGGATCGCGAGCAGCCGCGGCCGCGCCGGGTCGCTCGTCATCGTGACGAGGTCGAACTCGGCGAGGGACACCCCGACCCGACGCTCGACCCGACGTGCCAACCGGCGACCGATGCGCGCGCCGAAGCCGAGACGCGCCGCGAAGACCGCCAGCGCGTCGTCGATCTTCACCATCGGCGCAACCATGACCAGTCGCCTCGCGCCCAGCCAGCCATGCCGGATAGCCAACGTCGACGCCATCGCCCCCATCGAATGGCCGACCACCGCATGCGCCGGCCCATATCGGGCCGCGACCGCATCGAGGCTCTGCGCGGACTCGATGATGTCGCCGGCCCGCGGTCCGTGCCTACCGCCGTCGGACGCCCCGTGGCTGGGCGCATCGTGCGCCACGACGGTGAATCCGGCAGCGACCAGCGGCTGGACGAACGGCGCCAGCTGACCGGCGTAGCCGCCCCAACCGTGCACGAGATAAACGACCGGCCCGCGCCCCCAGGTCCATCCCCGGACGACGCGCCCGTGCAACTGTATCTCGAACGACGCCCCGTCCTCGGGTGATCGCGCTCGACCGTCGCGCGGGACGGTGAACCACAGGCGTTCGGCCCAGCGGGCCCCGACTGCGGGCGCCACGCGCTCCAACGTCCCGAAGGCCGGTCGCACGAGCCGAACACTCCGCCTTCTAGCACGAACGATCGTGCTTTTATCGCTTACTGACAGGGTCATGAACGTCCTCCACTGCGGGATCAGGTCGGGCGACTCGCCGTCGCGATCAGGGATTCGAACGCACGCCGCGTGCGCTCGGGAGCCCGCTCGTCGTGCAGCAGCCGGCTCGCATGGTGATGGGTCAGCATGACGCCGTGGAGTTCGAAGGCGAACTGATCGACGTCGAGATCGTCGCGAAACTCCCCCTCGGCGACGGCCGTCGCGGCGATCGTCGCGATCGTCTCGAGCCAGTCGCGCTCGGAGCGCACCAACGCGTCGCGGGCCGGGCCTGGCTGGTCGTCCAACTCGACCGCTGCGGCGACGAAAAGGCAACCCCCCTTGAACTCGTCGCCCGACCAGATGAGCCATTGGTCAAACAACGTACGCACGCGAGGCAGGCCGCGAGGCGCCGCCAGGGCCGGCCGAATGACGTTGTCGATGAACTGCTCGCGCCCATGCTCGAGCACCTGCAGCTGCAACGACTCTTTCGCCTTGAAGTGGGCGAACAAACCGCTCTTGGACATGTCAGTGTGCTCGGCCAACTGGCCGATGGTCAGGCCGCCGAGGCCATGTTGCGACGCGACCTGGACGGCCTCATCGAGGATGGCGCGACGAGTCAGCTCACCCTTACGCATAACCACAGTTAAGCACGGTCGTACGATTTTGCCAACGCTAGCCGTAATCGCGGCTTCAGTCGTGCGGGATCTCCTCGATCACCTGCGCGCCGAGTTCGCGAGCGAGTAACTCGTCGTGGTCGACGGCGTCATCGACGGTCGGGTCGTCGGGGTGGGCGTCGGCGTCGGATTGTTCGGCGTCACCGGTGCGCGGTCCGTTGCGGGTTGGCTCGATCGCGCTCCTCGCATCGGCCTTGACTCCGCTCGGCGGTGTTGGATGGCTCGCCGGCTCGACTGGGGCAGCCGGCGTTGCGGGCTTGGCCGAGCCACCGGGGTTGGTCGACGAATCGACGACGGCTTCGATGGTCCACTCGACACCGAGCACCTCGACGAGCGACTGGCGCAGGATTTCGTCGCAGCCGCTGCGTACGAACGAGTCGCGAGCGCCGGCATTGACCATGGCAATGGTGAGCGTGCTGCCCTCGAGCGCGTGGACGTTGGCGTTTTGGCTCAGCATCACCCAGGCGAACCGACGCTTGGCCATGACGGCCTCGAGCACCTGCGGCCAGATCCGGCGAACGTCGACCAGCGACAGCTGCCCCGCCGGTGCGGGAGCCGGTGCATCGGCCGGTTCTGTCGCAGCGGCGGAAGGCGCCTCTGCGGGCTCCGGCTGCGGAGGCGCCGGCTGCTCCGCCGGCTTGGCCGCGGTTGATTTGCCGCGGGTCGGCCTAGCGCTCGGCGCCGGCCTGTCGGTCGCCGCCGGCGCCTCGGCAGCCTCCGGTTTCGTCGGGGGCGTCGCGGGCCGGGCCGCAGGCTCCGCTGCATCGGCGACCGGCTCGGCGCCCGAGATCGTGAGTCGGCGCTCGAGCCGATCGAGTCGGGCCTGGACACCGGCGTCCTTGTCGTCGGCGCCGGGCAGCAGGAGGCGGGCGCAGATCAACTCCAGAAGCAGCCGGGGTGCGGTCGCCCCGCGGATCTCGTCGAGGCCCTGGCTGACCACCTCGGCCGACCGGGTCAGCTCGGCCGGTCCGAACCGTGCGGCCTGACCCTCGAGCCGCTCGGCGGCGTCGCCGGACACCTCGAGCAGCCCCTTGCCGATCGCCTCGGGCACGGCCGACACGACGATCAGATCGCGAAACCGGCGCAGCAGGTCTTCGGCGAACCGACGCGGCTCCTGGCCACTGTCGATGACCTTGTCGACGACACCGAACACGGTCGCGCCGTCGCTGGCCGCGAAGGCATCGATGACGTCGTCGAGGAGCGAGTCCGGTGTGTACCCGAGCAACGAGGCAGCCCGGTCGTAGGTCACGCCCTCACTGCCGGCACCGGCGATCAGCTGGTCGAGCACACTCAACGTGTCGCGGACGGAGCCGGCGCCGGCCCGCACGAGGAGCGGCGCTGCGGTCGGCTCCAGCTTGACCCCCTCCCGTTCGCACAACTCGGTGAGGTAGTCAGTGAGCAGCCGAGGGGGTACGAGCCGGAACGGGTAGTGATGGGTCCGCGACCGGATCGTCCCGATCACCTTGTCAGGCTCAGTAGTCGCGAAGACGAACTTCAGATGCTCCGGCGGCTCCTCGACGAGCTTGAGCAGGGCGTTGAATCCCTGCGCGGTCACCATGTGCGCCTCGTCGATGATGTAGATCTTGAACCGGCTGCTGACCGGCGCGAAGAACGCCCGCTCCCGCAAGTCACGCGCGTCGTCGACCCCGCCGTGACTCGCCGCGTCGATCTCGATGACGTCGATCGACCCAGGACCACCGCGGGCGAGGTCGCGACAGCTGTCGCACTCGCCGCACGGCTCGGCGACCGGCGCCCGCTCGCAGTTGAGCGCCCGCGCCAGGATGCGCGCACTGGTCGTCTTGCCACAGCCTCGGGGGCCAGAGAATAGGTACGCGTGGTGCACCCGATTGCTCTCGAGTGCGTGCCGCAGCGGCTCGGTGACGTGGTCCTGACCGATCACCTCGGCGAACCTCTCGGGCCGGTAGCGGCGATAGAGCGCCAGCGGTGCAGTCACCCTCCGAACCCTAACGCTCGACCCGGACACCTTGAAGACGACGGCTCCCCGCGCACCCGGAAGAGCTCGCTTACCCTTGCTGCCTTCCGGCCCTGGGGGAGTTCGGCGAGGTACCGCCGCGCGGGGAACCTCCGCCGAGTGTACGAGACGCCCGGCCGGGCTCCGCACCCCCCGCCTCGTACGCGTATTCTCTCCCGCGGAGGATTCGCCTAGTGGCCTATGGCGCTCGCTTGGAAAGCGGGTTGGGTTAACGCCCTCGCGGGTTCGAATCCCGCATCCTCCGCCACGCTCACCAGCACAAACTCCGCGTCGGACAGCCGGGCCATCCCGTCCCAGGGGTGGCATGGTCTCAGTTTCGGTCTCACTTGCTATCGCCGCCGGCCATCGGGCCAGGGTCGTTGGAGTCCCACAGCAAGCCATCTAGCCGGTCCGCGACCTGACGCCGAATCGCCTCGGTCACGTGCTGGTACCGCTTCGTCATCAAGGGCGCGCCCTGCGGGCGCGCCGGGGAACCGGCGCACCACGACGGAGCGCCGTCCGGCACGCCCAGCTCGCTCGAGTCAGGCAAGCCTCCGTGGCGAGGCCAGGTGCCGAGACGCTGGCGTGTCAGTCTTTGCAGGTGATGGACACGGACGCGCTTTGGGGCGGCAAGCTCACCCGGCTGACGCTCGATCCTGTGAGCTGGAGTCTTCGAGCTGGGGTGGAGGTCAACCTGGACGGAATGATGCACCGATACGAGCTGGTCCAGGAGGGCGTGAAGGACCTGCACGCCGAGCGCGACGTCCCACGGCCCTGGACTTACGCCGAACTGTCGGAGGTCCACGTCTACGAAGCCGACGATGGCCTACGCGTCGAGCTGGTCCTGTGGACCGACGGCTCAGGCATCACGGCACGATGTGCCGGCGCCCAGGTCCTGCCGGTCCAGTGAGCGGGCGAGAGTCGGCAGAAAGTTGGCAGCAGGCCCGACGTCGAGCGGTACCCGGACGCGTTGGTTGACAGCTCACCCCGCGTGAATCAAGCGATCAGGCCACCAGTCGACACACATTGATTGCAACGGGCGGCCATGGCATGGAGGGGGTCAGGAGCAAACGTCGCGACTCACAGACGCTTGGTACTCCTTCCCCAGTCAATGACCAGGCGTAGTCCTCTGCCTGCTGCTACACCGACTACGCCATTCGCGGCCCCAAGAAGAAGTGCACCGCCAATGACGTCGGAATCATAAAATCCGATCAGCAGCGCCCACGCGACAGCAAGCGCAGGCACCCACCACCAGGACGGCACCAGGACGGCCAGTACGAGTCCAGCGATGAGGACCGTCGGTATCACGGCCCACCACACCTCAGCGAAGCGACCATGCTTCACTCTAGGTCGAGTTGCTAACGAATCTGCTAACGGGACGAGCCGAGACAGGCTGGACGCCATGCGAGTGACACAACGAGTAGCCCGTGAGCTAGCCCTAGAGGCGACACCCAAAGTACGACCTGGACGCCCCTCCGTCGGCTCATAACCCAGAGGTCGCAGGCGGACGCTGCAGGCGCTGAACTGCGTCTCACTCGCTTTCCGGCACTGGAACCGAATGCGCCAAGACGGCTTTCCAGGCCCCGTCCTCCCGCCGGAACACGAAGGTGGTCGGTGCCGACACGTGCTGCGCCTCGCCGTCGAGCACGTAGCTCTGCTCGAGCCAGCACGTCACCAGCCCGGCGTCTCCCCACGTGATCTCGTGGATGTCGGTCAGTTGAGACTTGATGTCAGACACGCTCTGCTTGAGCTGGGCGAAGTAGTCCCCGAGTTCGTCGCGGCTGCGCATCCATCGGCGCCTAATTTCCTCGACCGCCTGCACGTCGGCTGCGAAGCGTTCGACCACGGCGTCAACATCCAGCCGGTCGAGGTCGTCGAACAGTTTCCTGACGATGTCCGAGAGCTCTGTGGCCATGTTGATGTCCCTTGTTATGAGTGACCACGGCGTCTGGGCCGCTGAATGACCCGTAGTCACAGTGCGGACGGTAGCCATCGGCCGCCCCGCCTCGGCTAGTGCCAAAAGTCCCGCGACACCGAGCGCCTTGCCGTACTCCTCGGACTGCCGGCTGCCTCGACAGAGGCCCGATGACGGTCTAACTGACGGTCTACGGGGTCGCCCGACGGCGCACACCTATGCACGCGGACACCCTGTTCGTAGGCTCAAGTCAGCATCCAGCCGCGCAGGGGAGGCCCTTGACACGGAAGAGGTCGCCTGAGGCAGCGCCGTCAGCTGCAGGCCATGTCCACCGACGCTCGGATCGTTGAGCCGTCCATCCACACCTGCGGCTCACCGACCACCTCACAGTTGAACAGACCGTCGCCAGAGGCGGAGACCTCGGCGTCGTAGATCGCTTTCTGGATCGCGCGCTCGGGGGTCGACCCGAAGCTGCAGCCGTTATAGAGCGCGGCCGCGTTGGCGGACGCCGCCGTCAGCGCGAGCACGGTGACCGACGCCGCGCCCATCGTGAGTGGGAAACCGATCCGTCGGGCGTGAACACCTACGTTCATCGCCATCTCCTTCCCTTCGAAACCACCGGTCACTCGATATACGTGCTTTCGGAAGAAATGGATTGTGCGCTTGGGGGCTATCGACGCCCAAACAACTGCTCGCTTGTGGTCTCAGGTTCGGTCTCATTCGCCCGTCGTTCAACGGCGTCCGGCGCCAGAACTGAGCGGAGCGCTCTCCACATGCTGAACCGACATGAACACCACCAATGCGACGACCGTGGGCTTGGAAAGCGGGTTGGGTTAACGCCCTCGCGGGTTCGAATCCCGCATCCTCCGCCACGCTGACCAGCACAAACGCAGTGCCGGAAGGTCGAGGAACCTGGCCGCCGGCATGGTCCGTCGTCTAGAGCATGAAGGGCACGATCGCGTCGCAGTAATCGTCAGAGCGCCCGGTCGATCCCTTGATCACCTCGCTCGACAACTCGAAGTCGTCGTTGGGGTTCGACGGCGTCCCGTTGTCGTCGATGACGAAGCGGAACCGGACCTGGCCCGGGTCGCGCGCGATCGCCTTGCCGTTCGGTCCGTACGCCGTCGACGGCCCGGTCAGCAGCGAGATGATCGTGATGGTCCCGTCGAGGTTGTCGGTGATCTTGAGGTCCTTCTGGAGAAATGCCGTCTCGACCGTGACACGCACGTCGGGGTCGTTGCCGACGAACACCTCGCTCACGTGAACGTGCTCGAGGAAGTAATCGAGTCCGTGCCGTTTCTGGATCTTCAACCGGCTGGTGAAAGTGCCCGAGTGGTCGACGTCGAGGCCGTCCACGTCGCAGAAGTCATTGATCGTGTTGTTGAACGTCTCACTGATGTTCTCGAAGGTCGGCCTGGCTGCACTCGCCTGCGCGGCCGCGAGAAGCGGGACAGTCATGGCCGCGAGTGCGGCCACGATCAGCGTTCTGGATCGAAGCATCGGGGGTACCTCCGTATTCGCAGCGGGCTGGTCTCCCCGAGACTCGCCGCGATGGGACGTCCACCCGACAATGGCCCGACCAGGCCATCCTCATGACAGTGATCGTACGCCCACCAGCGTGAACGGTGCGTGTTGCCCGAGCCCGACCGTACTCACTGCGCGAGCAAGAACCTGAATGTAGGGTTCACGGGTGTCTCCCACGGTCGACGATCTCCGCCCACCCGTGCTGATTGTCATCGGAGGCTTGCCCGCGACCGGCAAGCCGAGGAGACCAACGGCTGGGAGCCGACGATCGGGTTCTCGACATTCCAGACTTGACCAAGCCCACCTGGGAACAGATCACGACCCGTGAGTACGGCCCATGGGAACGCGATCGCTTCGTCGTCGATACCGCCAGTCTCGACGTCGACAAGGCCGTACGACTGCTTCGAACGACCTCGAGGCTCAGTAAGCCTCCCGTTTGAGCCCTCTCGGCATGGGCACAACAGTGCGGTGCAACCGACTGCGGTGTCGGTATTCAAGGACAGAGGGACGTGGTTTTCATGATCATCCTTGGCGTCATCCTGCTGATCCTCGGGGCGCTGCTGGACATCTCGATCCTGTGGGTCATCGGCGTGATCCTCGCGGTGGTCGGAGCGGTCTTCTGGATCCTTGGTTCCTTGAACCGACCGGTCGGGTCCCGCCGTCACTACTGGTAGCTGTCGCCACCCGTAGCACTCTCCTTGGTTTCGTATCCCGCATCGTCGGCTGACGGCGGATAAGCGGGTTGGGTCACAGCGCCCACTTGCGTCCCGACGGCAAGATGGGAGCCGTGCGGACGACAGGGCCCGGCGGAGGGGTCACACGAGCCAGCGTCGGATTGAGGTCGGAGCGCGGCCCGGTTCTGGCCGCCATCATGATCACGATCGCGCTAATCGCGCTCGAGGCGACCGTCCTCGCCACCGCGGTGCCGACCATCGTCGCCGACCTCGGCGGCTACACCCAGTTTCCCTGGCTGTTCTCCGCCTACCTGCTCACTCAAGCCGCGACCGTCCCTATCTACGGCAAGCTCTCGGACATGCTCGGCCGACGGCCGGTCATCTTCGCCGGCATCAGCCTGTTCCTGGTCGGTTCCGTCGGCTGTGGCCTGGCGTGGAGCATGCCGGCCCTGATCGCGGCGAGGGCCGTCCAGGGGCTTGGTGCGGGTGCGATCCAGCCCGCCGCGATGACGATCGTCGGAGACCTCTACTCCATCGCCGAACGGGCCAAGGTGCAGGGCTATCTCGCCAGCGTCTGGGGGATGTCGTCTGTCGTCGGACCGCTGATCGGCGGCCTCGTCACCGAGTACGTCTCTTGGCGCTGGATCTTCTTCGTCAACCTGCCGATCGGTGCCCTGGCGGTGTGGATGCTCCGCAAGCACTTCCGCGAGGACGTGACGCGCCAACGGCATCGCGTCGACTACCTCGGCTCGGTGCTGCTGAGTGTGGGGTCCGCAGTGATCGTTCTGGGGCTGCTCGAGGGCGGGGTTTCTTGGGACTGGGCGTCGGTCCGGGGCGTCGGTGTCCCGGTCGTCGGCATGCTCGTGCTCGGCGTCTTCGTGCTGGCCGAGCGGCGGGCGCCCGAGCCGGTGCTGCCGATGTGGGTTCTCACCAGGCGGCTGTTGACGTGCGGCAACCTGGTGCAGCTTGGCGTGGGAGCGTTGCTGATCGGCTTGTCGTCGTACGTGCCGACGTTTGTGCAGGGCGTGCTCGGTCATGGTCCGCTGGTCGCCGGACTGGCGCTGGGGGCGATGAGTGTCGGATGGCCGCTCGCCGCCAGCAACTCGGGCTGGCTGTATCTGCGCATCGGGTTTCGCAACACGTCGCTGATCGGATTGGCCGCACTCGTGCCCGGCACGCTGCCGCTCATGCTGTTGGGTGCCGACTCCCACGTGTGGCAGGTGGCGCTGTGGTGCTTCTTCATCGGCATCGGGCTCGGACTCGTCTCGAGTCCGACCCTGGTCGCGATGCAATCGTCGGTCGGATGGGCCGAACGAGGTGTCGTAACAGGCGCGAGCATGTTCAGTCGGACGCTCGGGAGTGCGATCGGCGTCGCGGTGTGCGGCGCGCTGGCCAACGCCAGTCTGGTGGCGGGCGCGTCGTCAGCGACGATCGCGAGCGCGACGCATGACGTGTTCGTCGCCCTCGCCGTGGTGGCGGTGCTGATTGTCGGAGCAGTCGCCGCGATGCCGTCCAAGGCCCTTCAGACGTGACAGATGCACCGCGTACATCTCGTACGGGGTGCATCCGTCACGTCACGACGGGGCCGAACGGCTACGCCGGGTCGAGCGCCAGCTCCAGTTCCTTCTCGGAGGCGTACTCGAGCTCCTCGCGACGGATCAGCGTCAGGGCCGTGATGATGCCGAGTGCCGCGATCCCGGCGCCAGCAGCGAACGCAGCGGTGAACCCGTCGACTAGCGCGTCGGGCACTGCCGTGCCGACGGCAAGCGCACTGTCGGTCTGCGAGCTCGCGATCGTCGACAGCGCCGCGATGCCGAGTGCACCACCGATCTGCTGCGACGTGTTGAAGAGGCCGGAGGCGAGCCCTGCCTCGGAGTTTTGCACGCCTGCGAGTGCCGCGATCGAGATCGGCACGAACGAGAAGCCGATGCCGAGGCCGGTGAGCAGGAAGCCAGGCAGGAGGTCGGCTACGTACGTTCCGTCGGTCGAGACCTGGGTGAAGAGGAGGAGACCCGCCGTCAGAGCCGTCATCCCGACCACGAGGACGGGCTTGACCCCGATCCGCGTGACCAGCTGCGCCGCGACTGTCGACCAGAGGATCGCCGTGCCGGCCACCGCGAGGTAGGCGACACCCGTCTTCATCGCCGAGTAGTGCAGCACCTGCTGCATATAGAGCGTCAGCATCAAGAACATCGAGAACATCGCCGTCCCCATGATGAAACCGGATACGTTGGCGCCGGTCACCGTGCGGGTGCGCAGGAGCCCGAACCGCATGAGGGGCTCGGCCTGGCGCAGCTCCCATGCCACGAATCCGACCAGCAACACCACGGCTAGGGCGAAGAACCCGACGGTCTGGCCGCCGAGCCATCCGTCCTGACCGGCTTGCGTGATCGCGTAAACCAGGGAGGACAGGCCGCCGGTGACGAGCACCGCGCCGGCAGCGTCGAAGGTCTTCACACTCGCGTCGCGGCTCTCGACGAGCAGGATCGGCGTCAGCACCAAGGCGGCCGCGCCGACCGGGATGTTGACGAAGAAGATCCACTCCCAGCTCAGCGCGTCGGTGAGGATGCCACCCATCAAGACGCCGGCAGCCGCACCGAATCCGCCGACCGCACCCCACACACCCAGGGCGATGTTGCGCTCTCGTCCCTCACGGAACGTCGTCGACAGGATCGACAGCGCCGCCGGCGAGATGATCGCGGCACCGACACCTTGCAGAGCTCGGGCACCGATCAGGGACGACTCGGACCAGGCGAGGCCGGCTAATAGCGACGCCGTCGTGAAGACGACGATTCCGACCAGGAAGATCCGGCGCCGCCCGAGCAGGTCGGCCGCCCGCCCGCCGAGGAGGAGGAGCCCGCCGAAGGTGAGGGCGTACGCGCTCATCACCCACTGCAGGTTCTCCTGGGAGAACCCCAGGTCGGTCTTGATGGACGGCAACGCGACATTCACGATCGCGATGTCCAAGACGACCATGAACTGGACCGCGGCCAACAAGGCCAGGCCCAGCCACTTTCGTCGCTCCGAGGTGAACATGTCGGGTGTATCCCTTCGCACAGAAAGACTTGGTGCTTGCAATCTAGCAGTGCTCGCTTCTGATTTGCAAGTGACTACTTTTCAAAACGAAGTTCATGGCTAGAATGGAGGCATGTCCAGGGGCTACGACCAGTACTGTCCGATCGCACACGCGCTCAACCTCGTAGGAGAGCGGTGGGCTCTGTTAGTCGTACGTGAGCTGATGCATGGCCCGAAGCGCTACACCGACCTGGCCGGCAACCTCGGCATCGGGACGAACATCCTGGCCGCCCGACTCCGCGACCTCGAGGCCCATGGGATCGTGACGAAGCGGACCCTGCCGCCGCCCTCGGCGACCCGGGTCTATGACCTGACCGACTACGGCCGCGAACTCAAGCCGGCACTCCGCGAGCTCGGGTTGTGGGCCGCCCGCTCACTCGGCCCGCCGACCGATGACGACGAGCTGTTTCCCGGCTGGCTCGAGAACCCGGTCGACTGGATCCTTGCGCCGGTCGCCCCGCCGGGAAGGTTTGAGTTCCGGGTGGGCGACGAGGTCGCCTCGTTGGTCGACGGCGAGGTGCGGCGCGGGTCGATCGACGACCCCGACGTCGTCGTCGAAGGCGATGCCGAAGCGATGTACTGGCTGTTCGTCGACCGTCGACTCGACGCGGTCTCGATCGAGGGTGACCGCGACCTTCTCGAGCGCCTCATCGACGTCGCGCCGGCGCCGATCGACGCCTGACGGTTACCGGCCTGAGCTTCGAGGATAGAGCCGATGGCCAGCCATCGACTGACTCGGCAGGCGCTCGTAGAAGGCCTCGCGTGACCGCCGAGCAACAGATCGTCAAGACAGCTTGACGCAGCCAGTTGTGCGCGTCAGACTCGAAGCATGGCGACACCCGACGAACTCGACCAGCGGTTCACCCTGCGCACCGCGACCGATCGCTACGACGCGCTCCGCGCCCAGGACGCGCTCGTGTCGACCCCGCTGACCTGCGAGGAGGCCCTGGAGCTGCTCGCGTTGGGTGAGGTCATCGCGCGAAAGGCCGGCTATGGGCGACAGCTCACCGTGCGGTCGGCCCGCCGGGCCGGCGCCTCGTGGTCCCAGATCGGGGCGGCACTGGGCACCAGCAAACAAGCCGCCTGGGAGTCCCATGCCCGATGGATCGACGGGCAGGCGGCACAACCGACGCGCGACGGACATATCGGTTGGAACGAGGGCGACCTGGCGGCGGCCCGCGCCCTCGCCGGCGAACCGCAGGCCGACGACGCCGACTGAATCGATCGCTTCGGTTGGCACAGCCGCGCCAGACGAGTAGAAACGGCGCATGGCCGAGGATCGCGCAACCCTCGTACTCGGACCGCTGCTGAGATATGTCGACGAGCGGTCCGCCGCCATCTGGGTCGAGGTCGCCGGCCGCGGCACTGTGACGGTTCGGGCGGCCGACCGCGACCACGAGGCGCACACCTTCACGGTCCACGGCCACCACTACGCGCTCGTGGACGTTACCGATCTCGAGCCGGGCGGCCCCTATCCGTACTCGATCGCCCTCGACGGCGTCGACGTCTGGCCGCCACCAGACTCTGCCCATCCCCCGAGCCGAATCCGCACGGCCACCGATGATGGCCGGCTGCAGGTGGCGTTCGGCTCCTGTCGCACCACTGCACCCCACGACGTCGCCAACAACCGCGCCCACGGTCCCGACGTCCTGCGCGCGCTCGGCCACCAGTTCCGCGATGCCGACGAGGGCACGTGGCCGACGCTGCTGTTGCTGCTCGGCGACCAGGTCTACGCCGACGAGACCTCCGATGCGATGCGCGAGTTCATCGCGGCCCGACGCGATATCGACGAGCCGCCCGGGACGGAGCTGCGGGACTACGACGAGTACGCCCACCTCTATCGACTCGCGTGGACCGACCCGGACTGCCGATGGCTGCTGTCGACGCTGCCTACGGCGATGATCTTCGACGACCATGACATCCGCGACGACTGGAACACCTCAGCGGCCTGGTGTCGCCAGATGCGGCAGACGTCGTGGTGGCAGCATCGGATCGTGTCGGGGCTGGCGTCGTACTGGATCTACCAGCATGTCGGCAATCTGTCCCGTGCCGAGCGGGAGGACGACCCGACCTGGGTAGACGTCGTCGAGAAGGGCCGCGACGGTGACGCGGGACCGATCCTCGACGATCTCGCGACGCGGGCGGACGCCGACCCAGGCGCGTACCGATGGAGCTATCACCGTGACTTCGGCGCCACCCGGATCGTCATGGTCGACAGCCGGGCGGCCCGCGTCCTCGACGAGTCTGACCGCCGCATGCTCGACCCGGCCGAGCGGGACTGGCTCGACAGCCTCATCACCGGCGACGTCGATCATCTCCTGATCGGCACGTCTCTGCCGTACCTCTTGCCGATCGGGCTGCACTACGTCGAGGCGTGGAACGAGGCGGTCGGCGCCGGCGCGTGGGGCCGCCGGGCGATGGCCGGCGCCGAGCGGATCCGGCAGGGCCTCGACCTCGAGCATTGGGCGGCGTTTCAGAAGTCCTTTCGTGAGCTCGGGAGCCGCGTGATCGAGGTCGCGACGGGACGACGTGGCCAGGCACCAGCCTCGGTGGTGTTCCTGTCCGGCGACGTGCACCACTCGTACGTCGCCGAGGTCGACCTCGGTGTCGACGGTGCCGCCCGCCTCCTCCAGGCGGTGTGTTCGCCGATCCGCAATCCGCTACCACGATGGGCCCGATTGGCCAATGTCGCGGCAGCGCATGCCCTGGCGTGGCCGATAGGTCTGCTGGTCTCGCGGACCGCGCGGGTGCCGAAGCCGCCGTTTCGCTGGTCGATCACCGACGGCCCGTGGTTCGACAACGCGATCGCGACGATCGACGTCGATGGCCGACGAGCCGACCTGCGATGGCAGACCGCCGACGTCGACCACTGGGGCGAGACGAGCCTTCGAGAGCTGCACGCGCTCCGGGTGAGCTGACGTCAACTACTCCTCGACGGCAACGAGGCAGTCGGCGCAATGGCCCAGGATCGCGAAGTGCGTCGAGTCGGGCATGAACCCGTATTTGTCACGGACTGAGGCGAACGCCGGCCCGAGGTCATCTTGCGGGATGTTGATCGCCGCATTGCAGCGCTCGCAGACCAGGTGGTGATGGGCGTCGTCGGCGCTCAGATGGTAGAAGCCGGCGCCGTGACCGATGTGGACATGCTGGACGTAACCGAGGTCGGCGAGTGCGTCGAGCGTGCGATAGACCGTGGACTGATCGATGCCGTCGGCCACCCGGTTGGCCCGCTCGAGGATCTCGGCTGCGGTGAGATGCTCCTCCTCGGCCTCGGCCAAGATGCGGACGATCACCCGCCGGGCCAGCGTGAGGCGGAGACCGGACGCGCGCAGCGCCTCGTGCATGTCCTCGGCACTGGTCTGCATCATCACGCCTTACGTTTGGTCTCGACAGTTGCGTCTCTCCGATAATAGTCGTCGCGCGTTATGACGACTGACTCGCTATAAGAGCGGCAGCCTCAGCCTCAGCCGGACGATTGGACCCATCCGTTCGCCGTTCGGCCTCGAATCCCGGGCATGAGCTTCCAGGTGGACACGTACGCTCGCCAAGCTGCCCCGGTGCGTCATGAGGATCTCGACCTCACCGCGGCGTTCCGAGACCGCCCGTTGTCACGGGACACGCTGCGCGTCCTGCGCTACATGTGTGACATCGAATCCCACACCATCTGCTACCTACGCGATGTGCTGGTCACGCCGAGCCACACCGACCCCGAGGTCACGACGTTCCTCACGATGTGGAACTACGAGGAGTACTGGCATGGCGAGGTGCTGGCCGACGTCCTCGCGGCGCACGGGATCGCGACCGGCGCCGACCACATCCGCCAGGTCCGGCTCCGCAAGGGTTGGCGGGACCGGATCTCCCCGATCCGACAGTCGCTGCTGGCCAACCTGATCGGAGACGACTTCGTCGCGACCCACATGAGTTGGGGTGCGGTCAACGAATGGCTCACGTTTGCGGGCTACAAACGACTCACCCAGATCGAGAACCATCCCGTACTCACCGAGGTGCTGTCTCGGATCAGCGCGCAAGAGACCCGACACATCGCGTTCTACGCCACCCAGGCTCGGACCCGCCTTGCGGCCAGCGGCCGGGCTCGGCGGCTGACCCGGCTGGCGTTGTCGCTGGCGTGGCAGCCGGTCGGCGCCAACGTGATGCCGCGCGCGGAGGTACGCCACCTCGTCGGCCACCTCCTCGGCGGCCCCGAGGGACTCGCGGAGGCCCGCCGGATCGACTCGCGGATCGACACGCTGCCGGGACTCGAAGGACTCGACCTGGTCCAGCGCCGCCTCGCCAAGCTGCTGTGACGCCACCGCCATCAGGTCCGACGAGGCGGCCTGCGGAGGTGCTTCGAGCCGGTCGACCGGACTCCGCCTACACTGCCACGGGTGATCTTCAAGCGAGTCGGCGATGGTCGCCCGTACCCTGAGCACGGGCTGACCCAGCGGGATTGGGCCGCGCTGCCGCCGCAACAGGTCCGGCTCGACGATCTTGTGACGACGAAGGACCAGCTCGACTTGGCCACCTTGCTCGATGAGGATTCGACATTCTTCGGCGATCTGTTCGCCCACGTGATCTCCTGGCGCGGCGACCTGTACCTCGAGGACGGCTTGCATCGCGCTCTGCGGGCCGCCCTGCATCAGCGGCTGGTCCTGCATGCACGGGTCTATGACATGGCCGCGGGCGGGCTCCGATGAACGTCAACATCCGGACGCCACTGACGCTCGTCATACTGATCAGCGTCCTGATCGTGGGCCTGATCATCGGCTGGCGCATGGCGACAGACGACGTGCCGAGCCTTCGGGAGAGCACGGCGAGCAGCAGCGAGCCGAGCTGCCACATGGAGGAGCTCGACGCCGGCTCGACTCTGAAGGCCGGTCAGGTCACGGTCAACATCCTCAACTCCGGGTCGACCCCCAACCTTGCCGGCGACACGATGCGCGCGCTCACCAAGCAGGGCTTCGAGGGCGGCGTCACCGGCAACGCTCCGGAGGGCGTGCGCGCCGACGGCGTGCTCATCATCGACCCCGACCCGGATTCGTCCCAGGTACGGCTGATCACCAAGCAGTTCGCGAAGCGTCCCGACGTCAAGAAGTCGTCTGAGGGCGATCCGGCTGCGGTCGACATCATCGTCGGCAACGAGTTCAAGGTCAGCAGCGGCATCGACAAGAGCGCGGCTACGTCGCTGAAGGTCAAGGGCACCACCGAGGTGTGCGTGCCCGAGCCCCCCGACGCCGACGACTGACCGGCCCCGTCAGCGACGAGTCTCGAACCAGCCCGCGAGCCGACCGCCGAGCGACACGGCCCGCAGCCGCTGCTCGGTCAACGGGCGGGCGCCGCGCGGCGTGACGACGAGCAGGGCATCGCCGCGTTCGATCCGGGTCGTGCGCTCGGGTACGAACGGCTCGCCGGCCCGTACGACCAAGGACACCGACGCGCCCTTCGGCAACCGGAGCTCGCCGACCTCGACACCGTGCAGCCGCGAACGAGGCGGCACCCGGATCTCGAGCAGGTCGGCCGACACCCGCTCCAGCGGCGCGGCCTCGATGTCGACGTCGCGCGCCGACCCTTCTTCGGTCACCTCCAGCCGCCGCGCGACCCACGGCAGCGTCGGACCCTGGACCAGCGTGAACACCACGACGAGAACGAAGACGATGTCGAACAGGTCCTCCGACTTCGACACCCCTTCGGCCAGCGGGATCGTGGTCAAGACGATCGGGACTGCGCCACGCAGGCCCCCCCAGCCCATGAACGCCTGTTCTCGCCAGGGCACCCGAAACCAGCTGGCACACAGCGAGACCGTCAGCGGTCGGACGACGAAGGTCAGGATCGCGCCCGCGACCAGACCCACGTAGGCGTGCCACCACTCGAACCGGCCCGGCGACGCCAGCAGGCCGAGCATGACGAACAAACCGATCTGGGCCAGCCAGCCGACGCCTTCCGCGAAGGATCGGGTCGCCCCACGGTGCGGGAGATCGGCGTTGCCGAGCACGAGTGCCGCGAGGTAGACGGCGACGAATCCCGACGCGTGCAGCACCTGGGCGCCGGCGTACGCGAGGACGGTGAAGGCCAGGATCGCGAGCGGGTAGAGCCCGGCCGACGGCAATGCGGCGCGCGCCATGACCCAGACGCCGCCGCGACCGACGACGTAGCCGATTACGCCACCCAGCGCGAGTTCGCCGACGATGATCGCGACCAACACCGGCGGCGAGTGGTCGCTGATCGCGTCGGTGCTGATCAGGGTCACAAGGATGACGATCGGCGCGTCGTTGAGTCCCGACTCCGACTCGAGCGTGCCTCGGACCGACGCCCGCAACGGCAGACCACGGAGTACGGAGAACACCGCTGCGGCGTCGGTCGCGGACACGACAGCGCCGAGCAAAACGGCGAGCTTCCACTCGAGGCCGAGCAGGTAATGCACCGGGAGCGCCACGAGTACCACGCTGGCGGCGACGCCGACCGTCGCGAGCAGCAGCCCGACGCCCATCGCGGGCCGGATGTCGGCCCATTTGGTCGTCAAACCGCCCTCGGACAGGATCAGCATCAACGCGGCCAGTCCGAGCACGTGGGCGAGCTCCGCGTCGTCGAACCGGATACCGATGACCGAGTCGCCGAGCAAGATGCCGAGGCCGAGATAGACCAGCAGGCTCGGGAAGCCGGCCCGGACCGAAAGCCGAACCGCCAGGATCGCCGCGAGCAGGACGGCAGCCCCTGCCAGGAGTACGGCGTCGAACTCGTCGATCGACACGATCTTCCCCTCTGCCGCGAGACCCGATCCTATCGGCGCTGGTCAGCGGGGCTGTCCGCGCGTCCATTCGTATGCCGACGCGGACTGTTGGCGTAAAACCGCAGGTTCGGCGCGGAGTTGGCGCAGTTTCGCGCCAACACTCGGGGGCAGGGCTGCCACGGCCTCGGCGCACCGGACCGAAGGCGTCACTAACCTGAAACTGCACATTTACCGGTGTTGGCCTTATGATCGTCGGCATGACCTACCGCAAGTCGGCTCCGGCCGCGGCCGCACTCGTCGGCGCCGTCGTCCTCTCGTATGCGTTGGCCGGCTGCGGCGGCGGCGAGGCCTCCGGCGCCGACACCGACGAGCCGCGCATCGTCGGCCCCGGGCTCGGACTCGGCGAGTGGTCCGACGACGGACCCGGCGACCGTCGAGTGCTCCGGGTCGCTGACGTCGAAGCCGCGAGCGACGCGTCAGCCGATCGATCCGTGACGGCGCTCGTCCAGATCTGCGCGCCGAGCGACCAGGCCCAGCCTGCGGCGGCGGCCGACTGGCAGCTCGTGTTGGACGACGGCGCTCCGGCCCCGGCCAACGGCGCTCCTGGTCCGACCGACGAGGGTTCGCCGCCGCTGTCGTTGTCGGGTCGGGTCGCGGCCGGCGATTGCGCCTTCGCCGACGTCGACTTCACCGTGCCGGCCGGATCGCTGACGGTCGGGATGCTCTACCACCCGGCGACCGGCGGCGAGGTCCGTTGGACGTGGGAGCCGGCCGACACGGTCACGTCCTAGCGTCCTGCGGTCCAGCCTCGGTCGCAGGGCGCTGTCACGCGAGCAGCCGCCAGATCGCGATCGCGCCGATGACGACGATGAGCACGCGAAAGAACGTCGACGGCAGCCGCCGTCCGATCGAGGCGCCGAAGTGCCCGCCCACAGCGCTGCCGACGGCGATCAGACCCGCGACCGCCCATGACACGTCAGCCACGATGACGAAGAAGAGCGCGGCGACCGTGTTGACGAGCATCGCCAGGACGTTCTTGACCGCGTTGATCCGCTGCAGATCCTCGGCCAACCCGATCCCCATGATCCCGATCAGCAGCACGCCCTGGCCGGCGCCGAAGTAGCCGCCGTAGACGCCGGCCAGCATCACGAGCACCCAGACCAGAGCCGATCCGTGCGGCCGGTCCGGTCGCTCTCGGTCCTTGAGCCGGCGGGAGATCCACGGCTGGATCGCCACGAGTACGCAGCCGATCCCGATCAACACGGGCACGATCGCGTCGAACGCCCCCGACGGGAGCGTCACCAGGAGCACTGCGCCCGTCACCCCGCCGAGCAGGGAGGCCGACGCCAATCGAATCAGCCGATCGCGCTGCCCCGCGAGCTCCCGCCGATAGCCGATCACGCCGGTGACGCCGCCAGGAGCCAGCCCGACCGTGTTGGACACGTTTGCCACCACGGGCGAGTAGCCCAAAGCCAACAGGGTCGGAAACGTCACCAGCGTGCCGGACCCGACGATCGTGTTGATCGCCCCGGCGCCGACGCCCGCCAGGATGATCAGGATCGCGTCGAGCCAGCTCACGAGGGCTCACGGCCCGAGTCGGTCATCGCATCTCCTCGCCCACGCCTAGCGTCCGACGGCATAGCCCTGCATGCCACGTGGATTGGCGCCGGCGCGCAGCGTACCGTCGGCGCCGCGACTCACCGCGCAGAGTCGACCGAGCGACCAGGGATCCTCGACCCGAAGCCGGTGCCCGCGCTCGCGCAATGCGGCGAGCGCTTCGTCGCCGACGCGAGACTCGATGTGCAGCGCCCCCGGATCGGCCTGGCGCGGATAGAACGACGACGGGAAGTGCGACGTGTGCCAGGCCGGCGCGTCGATCGCCTCCTGCAGGTTGCGGCCGTGATGCACATGGCGCAGGAAGAACAGCAACGACCACTGGTCCTGTTGGTCGCCACCCGGCGTGCCGAAGGCGAGATACGGCGCGCCGGCCCGTAGGGCCAATGACGGTGTGAGGGTCGTCCGTGGCCGCTTGCCCGGCGCGAGTGCGTTGGGATGGTCTCGGTCGAGCCAAAACATCTGCCCACGGGTGCCGAGCGCGAAGCCAAGCTCCGGAACGACCGGCGAACTCTGCAACCAGCCACCACTCGGCGTCGCGGCGACCAGGTTGCCGAATCTGTCCGCGACGTCGAGATGACACGTGTCACCCGCGACCCGACCGCTGCGGTCGAGGGTCGGCTCGCCGACCGCTGAGCTGTCGGACTCGGCGTCGCCGACGACAGGGGCGGTCGGCAGTTGTGGAGACCGTCCATCGGGCCGGCCCGGTCGGAGTCCGCCGGCGTCGGCCATGTCGGTCACCAGCGCTCGGCGTTCGTCGGCGTACTCGGCGCTGAGCAGCGTGTCGAGCGGAACGTCGCCCCATGCCGGGTCGCCGTAGTAGGCCTCACGGTCGGCGAAGGCCAGCTTCGCGCACTCGGTGACGACGTGGACCAGCTCCGGCGACGCGACGTCCATGCCCTCGAGGTCGAACCCGTCGAGCAACGCCAATTGCTGCAGAAACACCGGCCCCTGCGACCATGGGCCCGGCTTGAGCACGGTGAAACCGCGATAGTCCAGCGACACCGGCTCCTCGACCGTTGCTCGCCAGTCCCGCAGGTCGTCATAGCCCAGCAGGCCGCGATGCGGTCGGCCCGTGACGTCCATGACGGGCGTCTCGGCGAACTCGACGATGGCCCGCGCGACGAACCCCTCATAGAAGACGCGTCGGGCCGCCTCGATCTGCCCGTCGCGGTCCGCCGACGCCTGCTCGGCCTCGGTGACGAGCCGGTCGTAGGTCCGCGCGAGAGCCGGATTGCGAAACATCGCTAGCGGAGTCGGCACGTCACCGTCGGGAAGCCACGCGTCGCGCGACGTCGGCCAATGCTCGACGAAGAGGTCGCGTACGCCCGCGATCGTGTACGCCGCGGGCCGGCCCAGCGGGAACCCGCCGCCGGCGTACTCGATCGCATAGCGCATGACGTCGCGCAGCCGCAACGTGCCGTGGTCGCGGAGCAGCAGCATCCACGCGCCGAACGCACCCGGAACACAGGCGGGCAGCAGTCCCGTCCCCGGGACGAGGTCGAGTCCGTCGTCGACGAATGCGTCGATCGTGGCTGCCCGTGGCGACGCGCCCTGCCCGCACATGACGAAGGGTCGCTGATCCCGCTCACTCCACGCGACGATGGGTACCTCGCCGCCGGGGCCGTTCATATGGGGCTCGACGACCTGCAGCACGAGCCCGGCCGCCACCGCCGCGTCGAACGCGTTGCCACCGGCCTCGAGCGCGGCCATCCCCGACTGCGACGCGAGCCAGTGCGTGGACGACACCATGCCATGCGAGCCGACGAGCTCGGGACGGGTCGTGAACATCGGATCCGATCCTAGAGCCCGCTCGCAGTCGAGAAGCGATCTGCTCAAGGGACGGTCTCACGCGCCGAGCGCCGGCTCCGCAAGAGATTGCGGAGCCGGCGCTCGGTGGTGTCGTGGTCGTGGCGTCGCGTCAGCTGGCGAACCGGACCGGACGCGGGCTGGGAGCGGGTCGCGCCGACGGCAGATCGTTGTGGCCGGTCCAGGGGCGAGCCAGGTCGACCACGCGGGACACGAACGACGTCCGCTGCCGGGTGGCCTCGACCGGGAACACCGGCGCATCGGGGCGCGCGGAGTGGGCCTGCTCGCGAGTCAGTCGGGTGGCGATCTCAGCGGCGATGGGGAGCATCTGGCGTCTCCTTCTCAGCGATTCCTTGCGGCGTACGACACTAGTTAATCAAGTAGTCGGTGTCTTTGTCAACACCTGCTAACCTGTTTATAGGCGTCGGACCGAGGAGGTGGGATGAGCATCGAGGCATCCGGTGACGCGCAGCTGATCCAGGACTTCGCGAACACCCGCGACCGTCGATCGTTTGTGCCGCGCGGCCACCCGTCACGCGACGGCACCAAGGACGATCTGGTCGCGCCAAACGCACTGGAAGGCTGGCTGGCCGAACACGACCTGCTCCTCGAGGGCACCGATCTGTCCGAGCGCGATCATGCGCGCGTCCTGCGGCTCCGGACCGCGTTGCGCACGGCGCTCGACGGCAACCGGCCGGCCGCCGACGACCCGCGGGCTGATCCGTTCGCGGTGTCCCTAAGGGTCGAGCTCGATCCCCACCAGGGCCCCCGCCTAGCCCCGTCCCAGACCGGCGTGGACTACGCCATCGGGCAGCTGTGCGCCGCGGCCTTTCGCATCGCGCTCACCGGAGAGTGGAAGCGATTGCGGGCCTGCGCGGCCGACGACTGTCAGTGGATCTTCTACGACCAGTCACGACCCGGTCGCGGTCGCTACTGCTCGCCGTACTCGTGCGGCAACCGCGTCAAGACACGCGCCTACCGGCAGCGCAAGACGCAGAGCCACTCCGCCTGAGCAGCGGCACGGTCCAGACGCGCGTCCGACCAGCGAGACTAACGGTCTCGACTTGCCGTCTGGGGCACCGGCCACCTCGTCGAGAGCGCATACTTGAACCAAATGACAAAACGACTCCCCGCCAAGCGGCGACATCTTGCGAGTAGTCCCTTCCAACCGCGGTCCGAGCCGGTCATCGAGCAGTTTGCCCTTGACGACCGGATCTCGCACGACACCTATGGCGTCGGTCGCGTCATCGGTCAGGAGGCAGATGCGGTGACCGTCGACTTCGGAACCCAAACGGTCCGCATCGCCAGCCCGTTCTACAAGATGGAAAAGTTGTAGCCGTCGTCAGCTCTGCCGGTCGGCTAGCGCCTCGGTCAGCAGTTCGACCAGTGCCTCGAGTTGGACGTCGGCAGAGGTGACATCCTCGCCGGAGCCGTCGAGCGCGCGCCCGGCAAGTCCCGCTTTGGCATCGATGAGCTCGACGATCTTGGCGTCGATCGTCTGAGCGGCGATGATCCGCCAGGCCGTGACGGCTTCGGCTTGCCCGATCCGGTGGACCCGGTCGATCGCCTGGGTCTGCTCGGCGTTGGTCCAGGAGAGCTCGGCGAGTACGACGTTGCTCGCGACCTGCAGGTTGATGCCGACGCCGGCGGCCGTGAGAGAGCAGACCACGATCGTCACATCCGGGTCGTTGACGAACGCGTCGATGTTGCGCTGGCGTACGCGGGGAGTCTGATCACCGCGAACCGAGGCGAACTGGATGCCCCGCGACTCAAACAGCTCCGATGCCGCGTCCATCACGTCGATGTGCTTGGCGAAGAAGACCACTTTGCCCGCGCTACGGGCCAGCTGGGCGGCGTAGTCGGCCGCCAGGGCAGCCTTGGCCCGACCGATCCGACGGACCACGGCGAACACGTTGTCGCTCGATTTCGACTGGGCCGCTTCCTTGAGCTCCGCGCGCACGACCCGTAGAACGAGCTCCTGGTCGATGCCCTCGACGGTCTTGTTGGACCGTTCCGCGCGCGCGGCTACGGCGGCGTCGTACCGCTGCACCAGGCGAAGCGCGAGATCACGCTCTGCGTTGCGGATGGAGCGAGTCGTGGCGGCGTCGAGCTCGACGGGCAGGTCGGCGATCCGGCGGGCCGGGATGTCGCTGGCGACGTCGACCTTGCGCCGCCGGACGATGCCGAGATCGATGACGGCCTGGCGTGCCGCGGGCTGGAAGCCGCGATCGACCGGCGTCAGGCCGGTCTCCTCGAGCGCCGACATGAGCGGCGGACGGGGTTTCTTCTCCTCGATCCAGCCGAGGAACTGCCAGATCGCGCGGAAGTCGTCGATGTCGTTGATCAGCGGCGTACCCGTGAGCGCCATCATCAGCGGCCGCGGGACTCGCTGCCGGATCCGATCGGCGATCTCGAGGACGTGCTGGGATCGCTGAGACTTCTTGTTCTTGATGAAGTGCGCCTCGTCGACCACCATGCCGCGGAAGCCATGGGTGGCGATCCAGCCGACGTGGCGATCGAGCACCTCGTAGTTGACGACGACGATGTCAGCGAACCCGTCGATCGTCTCGCCACTGCCCTGAATCACCGTCACGCTGCGCGAAGGCGTCCATATGGCGACCTCACGCGCCCAGTTGGTCTTGACCACGCTGGGCACCACGCACAGCAGCGGGTAGACGTTCGCGGCTTGTGCGGCCAGCAACGCTTGGGCGGTCTTGCCCAGTCCCGGCTCGTCCGCCAGCAGGAACGTTCGGTGGCCGCGGGCGGCGGCAGTCACCACTCGGGCCTGGTGCGGCATCAACTCGAGCCCGGAAGGCAGTCGCGACGGCGGTGTCGGTTCGGGTAGGTCCATGCACGACGGCGCGCCGGCCGCCGCATTTTCGAACGAGCTCAGCAGCGGCGTGATCAGCTCCCAGCCGGCGAGGCGTCGCTCCTTAGGGCGGCGCTGCTCGGCGTCGCTGAAGTCCGGCGCGAGGAACGGGTTGGCAAGCTGCGCCGATGCCACCGACCGCGGCACGACCTGCCGCTCACTGCGTACGACGGTTGCGGACGTCTGGGGCCGCTCGACCTCCGGGTCTGGCTCCAGGCCACCGGCCACTTGCATCTCACGCTTCAGCCTTCGCGCGGAGTCGCTGATCTCGGCGTCCTCGTCGAGGAGAAAGAACAGCGACGGCTCGCGGGCCGCGGTCTGCGCGAGGATTGTCGCGATTCCGTCGAGCCGTTTGAGCTGCGTGTCCCGCTGTGCGTCGGTCGCGGACGTGTCGGCCTTCACGCTGGCGCGCACGTCACGCGCCAGCAACGCGACGGCCTGGAACTTCGCACTGTCCGTTTGACCGCGCTGGACGCGGCCTTCGACGTCGCGGACCGCTTTGGCGAGGACGGGCAGAATCCCGTCGTTGTCGCGCGGACGACGCTTGCCGCGTTGGGCCGTCCCGGTACCCCCGGAACGACGCGCACGCTGTGCCACCGAGCCTCCCTTATGCGTGCCACCTGGACCAGGATCGAGATCCCGGCCGGCTGAGCCCGCGACGCCCGCCCCGCTGTCGAACGGGCACGGCAAGTACCCCTGACGAGCGCATCCCCACAAACGGGACGGTCGCGCGCTTCTCAGCGCTGACGCACCGACGCCATGCAGCGATCTCGCGATAGCAGACGCTGCCGGAGAGAAATCGTCCGCGAAGGACACCCGACGAGTCAGTGCTGGCTCCATGATACCCCGGTAACGTCGAAAGGGTCGCCAAGCCCGAGGGGTCGATGTTCTCAGCGGCCGGGGCGCTCGTGACGACGACCGGCGACCTCAACGGACGCACCGCGTCAGCCGCTGCTCGGTCACGACACCGGCGTACGCCCGCTGCTGGTCTCTCCGGCGTGAGGCACTCTGTGCAGCCCCGACGCGGAAGACGTCGCGGAACTCCGATGCGCAGCGGAGTCAGCGATCAAGGCTGGACCTGCGGGCGCATCACCCAGCGCCACTTCGCGATCCGTCGATCGCGCTCGAAGCCGAACTCCGCGAACAGTTCTTCCGGACCGGTGTGCAGGTAGGAGCCCCGTTGGGGTGCGCGATCCTCGACCTGTTCCGGGTAGGCCTCGACCATGCCACCGCCGGCGTCCTTGATCGCAGTCAGGGCGGCGGCCACTGCGGCCCGAGCGACCCCTTGGCGCCGGTGGCCCCTGCCCGTGAAGATGCAGCCGATCCGCCAGCCCGGAAGCTCATCGAGTTCCCGGGAGTACGCCGCCCGGTTCTTGATCGTCGGAAGCTCCGCGGGCGAGCCGTACTGGCACCAGCCCGCGCACTCCTCGCCGTCGTAGACCAGGACTTGGTGAACCGTCCCCTTGCGCACGTGCGCGTGTTTGGCCTCGCGGTTCTCGATGGCCGTACTGTCCTTGCCGACCCCCTCGGGGTGGAAACCCATGCACCAGCAGCCGCCCCAGACCCCGTTGTTTGCCTCGACAAGGGCAGCAAAGTCGTCCCAGGTCTCCGCACTGAGCGGACGAGTCACGTAGTCGGTGCCACGCGTGTTCTCCGACATGCCGACATCCTCGCACCCACCCCGACCGCCGCGCTCACGTACGGGTGGCCACCCAGAGCTCCTCGGCCGGCCACCGGGTTGCCCATTCGCCGGACACGATCTCGTAGAAGGGATGGTCACCGCGGTCCGGAGGTGCGTAGATCTCGTGGATGGCCTCGATCGCGAAGCCGGAGCTGCGCAGCAAGCGCACCCAGTCGCCGTGCGAGGGATGGAACTCGATCCCGCCTCCGCGCCAGCGCACCCGATAGAGCTCACGCTGACCGCGCACGAGCCGCTCCTCCGCGACTCCTTCGTCGGCCGGGACGCAGAGGGCAGACAAGTGGCTGTTGGTCAGGAAGGCCAGCCGTCCACCCGGCCGTAGGAGCCGGGACGCCTCTGGCAGCCAGCGCTCGGGGTCGCACCACGCAGCGGCTCCGTGTTCGCTCACGACGAGATCGAAAGATCCGCTCGCCAACGGAACCCGCTCCGCATCGCCTTGGACGAGAGGGAAGACCGGGCCGAGGTGCTGTTGCAGCCTCCGTGCGGTGGCTAGCTGCTCGCCGGAGAAGTCTAGGGCGACCGTGGTGGCCCCAGCACGGGCGAGCCACGCCGAGAAGTAGGCGGTGCCGCAGGCCATTTCGATCACGTCGAGCTCGCTGACATCTCCGAGGACGCCGAGATCTCGTTCCGGGATCGCAAACAGGCCCCACACCACCTCCGGTCGGGCCCACATGTCCGCAGCCGCAGCATCGGTAAACCGTTCGTTCATGATCGCCCACAACGCCCGGTTCAACGCAATCTCGGAGGCTCTGACATCGATCACCCGATCATGCTAGGTCGCCGCGACGGCGGGCCATTTAGGGCGCCCGTCCTGCTCCTATCTGATCCCGTCCATGTAGTCGGCGAGGACGGTCCCGTCGGAAGCGAGGACGGTGATGCGAAGCGGGAGAAAGCCATGAGCGTTCCTCTCCAGCGTCAGGTTCTCGGCGATGGCCTACCAACCGCCGTCGACGACCGGGCTGACGTGTTCGGTACCGTCCGGTTCGGTGAGTACCAACTGAGCCGCGGCGGGAACCATCGCGACTCCGCTGCCTGGCGCCGAGGACGCCGCTGGGATCCAATCAGTGGACGGATGGGTCCACGACCGGTTGCAGCTCGCCGGTCGGCCGCAGGGTTCGGGTTGCGATGGTAGCGGGCAGAGCGAGTACGCAGATCGCCGCTGCCGCGAGAGCGGTGTCCCGTACGCCGCCATGAACGACGACCTGCCCGCCGACGAGGGCTCCGATGGCGATGCCGGTGTTGGCCGCGGACGCACCGAGGCAGCCAGGTCGCCGCCCGATCCAGCGAGGCTGATGACGCGGAGCTGGAGAGCGGTCGAGACCAACCCGAAGCCGACGAGGCCCCAGGCGATCAGGACGAGGACGACGAGCGCTGGGTCAGGTGCGACGGCGTAGAGCGCGACGAGCACCGCGATCAGTGCTGCGTTGGCCGCGATGAGTGTCGCTGTCGCACTACGATCGGCCGCTCGACCACCGACGAAGGTGCCGACCGCCGTCGCGACTCCATAGGCGAGCAGGAAGGCGCTGATCGTCCCACCGGACACGTCCGTGACGCGAGCGAGCAAAGGCTCGAGGTACGTCAGCATCGTGAACTGACCGCCGATGATGAGCAGGCCGACACCCAAGGTCGCGAGAACCGGTGGGGCGAACGCCGAGCCGGCAGCGTTGGCCAGGTCGCCGGCGGGTCGGCTCCGAATCGGGGGCACGATCGCAAGAGTGAGCCCGAGCGTGATGACGCCGATGATCACGACGCCGACGAACGTTGCGCGCCAGCCGAACGCTTGACCGACGAGAGTCCCCAACGGCACCCCGATCACGGTCGACAGCGCGACACCGCCGAACACGATGGACAACGCCCGACCCTCCCGGCCGGCGCCCGCAATGCTGGCCGCTGCCACGGACGCCACGCCGATGAACGCGCCGTGGACCGAGCCGGCCGCGAACCGCGCGGCGAACAACAGTCCGAAGCTGCCTGCAGCGGCCGTCAGCAGGTTGAGACCGACATAGGTCGTCAGGGCGAGCAGAAGCAGCGGCCGGCGGCCGACTCGGCCGGTCAGAGCCGTCAGGATCGGACCGCCGACGGCGATCCCGCTCGCGTACGCGGTGACGAGAGCCCGGCCGTGTTGACAGCGACGCCGATGTCTCGCGCGATGTGCTCCAGGATGCCGACGACGACGAGCTCCGAGGTACCGACGGTGAACGCGCCGATCCCGAGGACAGCGACGCCTAGCTGGCGCCGACGGTCGGCCTGGCTAACCGCGCCCGGCTTCATCGAGCCCGTCCCGGAAGCCTTCCCGCCAGCTCGACCATGCCGGCTGCCAGTCGAGCTCGCGCCTGGCCTTCGCGTTCGACGAGCCACGCCCCTCGGTCATCCACTGCGTCGCGACCGACCCGGCCAGAAGGCGCCCGAGCCATCGCGGAACTCGCATCGGCGGCTTGGCACCGACGGCGTCGGCCAGATAGGGTAGCCAGTCCGCGACCGGTGCCGGATCGTCGTCGGTGATGTTGTAGAGGCCCGGACTTCCGTGGTCGAGCGCCGCCATCGCTGCCGACGCCGCATCATCGAGGTGGGTCCATGACCACACACCCGTGCCGTCGCCGACGATCGGAAACTGACGCTTGCGGATCAGCGTCACGAGGGACTCCGACGCTCCCGGTCCGTAGAAGTTGCCGTAGCGCAACACGATCCCCTCGACATCGGCCGAAGGCACGGTCTCTTCGATGTGACGGATCGCCGCCATGCTCTCCCGTTGCCACTTCTGCGGCTCCGGGTCCAACCCATCGGTCTCGGTCTTCACGGCGCCACCCGTACGCGGGTTCGACCAGCCGGTGTAGCTCTGCGCTATGAACCGCCGGACACCAGAGTCTCGAGCCGCGGCGAGCAGGATGTCGGTGCCCGTCGTACGCAGCTCGTTGGTCGCCGCGAACCACCGATCGAACCGCCGCAGGTCGGGCTTGCCCGCAAGCGCCGTCATCTGGTGGACGATCGCGTCCGGCATCGCCGCTGCGACCGCCTTCGTCATGGCGTCGCGGTCGAGTCCGTCGGCCACCACCGGCTCGGCGCCCAGGGCACGCAGCTCCTGAGCCTTGGCCGACGCACGAGTCGTCGCGGTCACCTCATGGCCGGCGGCGACCAGCGCAGGAACCAGCCGCCTCCCGATCGCCCCGGTCGCTCCTGCCACGAACACTCGCATGGCCGTCTCCTTCTGTCCCGACGAGTTGCGCTCGCGTCCAGCATCCGACTGGCGACTTCGACGATCAAGATCCAATCGCTCAGGACAACATGTAGCGATCCTTCATGACGTCGCAGCAGCGATGAGTTTTGCTCGCTCGTCCGATCTATATAGGTGTGAACGACACGACTGAGTTCATGCGAGCCGCCGAAGGTCTCCGCACCGAGTTGCTCGCGCACTGCTACCGCATGCTCGGATCGGCCGACGATGCCGAGGATCTGGTCCAGGAGACCTACCTGCGGGCCTGGCACTCGTATGACCGTTTCGAAGGCCGCGCATCGCTGCGTACGTGGCTCTACCGGATCGCGACGACGGTGTGCCTGCGAGCCCTCGAGCAACGAGCCCGACGGCCGCTGCCATCCGCCCTCGGGGCGCCCAGCGACGACCCTGACCAGGAGCTGACACCGGAGCCATCGGTGCACTGGTTGCAGCCGATCGCCGACACGAGACTCGACGCCGACCCAGCTGCGGCTGCCGTGTCGCGCGAGAGCATTCGGCTGGCGTTCGTCGCCGCCCTACAGCACCTCCCGGCACGACAACGCGCCGTGCTCATCCTGCGTGACGTTCTGCGATGGCGCGCGACCGAGGTCGCCGACCTGCTGGAGACGAGCACCGCCGCGGTGAACAGCGCCCTGCAGCGAGCCCGTGCACGGCTCGCCGAGGTACGGCTGTCCGAAGCCGATCTGATCGAGCCCACGGCGCCGGATCAGCGCGCTTTGCTGGACCAGTTCGTCGCCGCCTTCGAAGGCGCCGACGTACAACGACTGACCGCGCTGTTGCGCGACGACGCCATCGTCGAGATGCCGCCGTACTCGACCTGGTACGCCGGTGCCGATCGATGCGGTCGGGTCCTGCTCCGATGCAACGAGGGACCGGGGCACCTCTGGCTGTTGCCGACCCGGGCCAATCGGCAACCCGCGTACGCGGTCTGGAAGCGGGAGCCGGACGGGATCTACCAGTCGTACGCCGTGCTGGTCCTGACGCTCGATGTCTCGGGTATCGCCCACGTCACGGCATTCCTCGACCCCGACCTGGTCGCGACCTTCGGGTTTCCGCGTGAGATCGACCCACTCACTGCCCTCGAGCATCGAACGATGGAAGGAGCGATATGACATCGCAGCCCGACCCAAGACGCTGGTGGGCCCTCTCACTGCTGTGCCTGGCGTTCTTCATGGTGATTCTCGACGCGCAGATCGTCATCCTCGGACTCCCGTCGATCGAGGCCGACCTCGACATGTCGGCCGATGCCGGCCAGTGGGTGATGAGCGCGTACCTGCTGAGCTTCGGTGGACTGCTCCTGCTCGGCGGGCGTTCGGCCGATCTCCTCGGACGGCGCAGGATGTTCCTGATCGGCACCGCGCTCTTCCTCGTGGCATCGCTGGCCTGCGGTCTGGCATGGACCGGTGAGGTGCTGATCGGAGCCCGGATCGCGCAGGGCGTCTCGGCCGCGATCATGGCGCCGACCGCGCTGTCGATCCTGATGACGACATTCGACGAAGGGGCCGAGCGCAACAAGGCGTTGGGGATTTGGTCGGCGGTTGGCGGCGTCGGCGCCACTGCCGCGCTGCTGATCGGCGGGCCGCTCACCGACGGGCCCGGCTGGGAGTGGATCTTCTATCTCAACGTCCCGGTCGCACTCGGCATGCTCGCCGTCGGCCCGCGACTGCTGCGCGAGAGTCGCGCGGAGGGCATGGCACGGACCTACGACCCGGCCGGCGCCACGACGATCACCGGCGCACTAGTACTCCTGGTGTACGCCATCGTCGAAGCTCCGGATGTGGGCTGGGCCGACCGGCAAACGGTCGGACTACTCGCGCTGGCGGCGGCCCTGGTCGTGGCGTTCGCGGTGGTCGAACGCCGCTCCGAGGCACCACTGGTCCCCTTCGAGCTGTTCCGGTCCCGCGCCTTGGTCGGCGGCAACCTCACCTTGCTGGCCCTCGGCATGACGGCCTGGGGCGAGGGCTTGACGATCTCGCTCTATGCCCAGCAGGTGCTCGGGTATTCCGCGATCGAGTTCGGGATCGGTACGGCCGTGATGACCGCGGGTGCGGCGATCGGCGCCACGGTCGGACAGACGGTCGTCACCCGCGTCGGTCCGCGTGCCGTCGCGGCGGTCGGCCTGGGCCTGACCGGTGTCGGCTGCGCCCTCCTGACCCAGATCTCGGTCGACGGGAGCTACCTCGACGACATCTTCTTGGGCCTCCTCGTCTTCGGCCCCGGGCTCGGCGCGACCTTCGTCGCCGCGTCCGTCGCCACGCTGGCCGGTGTCGACGAGAGCGATGCCGGCCTCGCCTCCGGGCTCAACAACGCCGCCTTCCAGATTGGCGGAGCGCTCGGTTCGGCCGTGGTGACCACAGTCGTGGTCTCCGAGGCCGTGGGACCGAACCCACTCGCCGCGCTCACCGAGGGATTCCAGTCCGCGTTCGCGGCGACGGTCGTCTTCTCGGCGGTCGGCCTGCTCGTCGCCCTTCTGCTGCTGCGACGGTCGCACGCGCCGATCCCAGCGGCCGACGACGTACCCGAGGCTGCGGGGAGTCGACCGTAGGATGTGTCTCCACGGTGTGGTCATCAATCGAGCTGCGTGAGATCGAGGCCTTCCTCGTCGTCGCCGAAGAGTTGCACTTCGCCCATTCGGCCGACCGGCTGGGCATGACTCCGTCCCGCGTGAGTCAGATCGTTCGCGGCCTCGAGCGCAAGGTGGGCGGCGAACTGTTTCGCCGATCCAGTCGTCGCGTCGAGCTGACGAGACTCGGCGAGCGCCTCCTGGCCGAGGCCAAACCACCGTACGAAGATCTCCTGAGCGCGCTCGAACGGACCTACGCCGCCAATCGCAGCTTGGGCGGAACGCTTCGACTGGGCCTTCTGGCGGCAAACTCGGGAGGCCCTCATCTCACCTCCATCGTCGAGGCGTTTGAGCGCATCCACCCGGAGTGCGAGGTCGCGGTGAGCGAGGTGTTCTTCCCGGACCCACTCGGACCGCTGCGACGTGGCGAGATCGACGCGATGGCGACGCCGCTTCCGATCGAGCAGCCCGACATCGTCGTCGGCCCGACACTCGCTCGCGAGCCCGTGGTCTTGGCGGTCGCGCGCGACCACCCACTCGCGAGTCGGCCGCAGGTCTCCATCGAGGAGATCGCCGACTACTGGATAGCGCCGATCACCGACTCACCCAAGGAGCTGATCGACACCGTCATGCCACGCCGCACGCCGCATGGCCGGCCGATCCGCCGGCTCGCCCACCGACCGAAGACGCCGCACGAGCTGACCGCGCTGATCGCTCGAGGGCGGATCGTCCATCCCACGGTCCCGTCATTCGCCCAGTACTTCGGGCAGCCCGAGGTCACCTATGTGCCGATCAGCGACATGCCTCGCCGGAAGTCAGGACTGGTGTGGCGCCGTCGCGCGTCCGAGCCGCGGCTGCGCGAGTTCATCCGCGTGACGCGGGACGTCCTGGCGGCGCATCGTGGGGATGATCGCCGCTAGGGTCGACGCATCGAGAAGGGTTCACCGATGGCTGACTACGACGTCGGGATCGTCGGCGCCGGCGTCCACGGCGCGAGCGCCGCGCGGCATCTGGCCGAACGTGGCGTACGAGTCGTGGTGTACGAACGAGATACTCCGGCGAGCGGACCCACCGGCTTCTCGAGCGCGATCTGCCGGGCGTACTACACCAACCCGTTCCTCGCCAAGGTGGCACACGAGAGTCTGGAGTTGCTGAGCGACTTCGGAGCGTTCACCGACGGCGGATACTCCGACTTTCGCCGCACCGGCGCGTTGTTCCTGCATCCGCCCAAGGATGCTGACGCGGTGCGCCATACCGTACGGATGCTCGGCGACGTCGGCACGCGGGTCGAGATCCTGGAAGGCGAGGGAATCGACGTATACCTCCCGGGCGTGGACAGGTCGGGGATCGCGCTCGCGGTGAGTGAGCCGGACGCGGGCTACGCCGATCCCGTGGCCACGACCCACGGACTCCTCGCGCACGCCAAGCGACTGGGCGCGGAGGTTCGACACCACACGAGGGTGACCTCCTTCGAGCCGGGGCCGACCGTGCGAGTGGTCCACCAAGCCGGCGAGGACACCGTCGACCGACTCCTCCTCGCCGCGGGTCCGTGGACCACTCCGCTGATCGCGACCGCCGGGGCGACGCTGCCGCTCGTGGCCGAACGCCACGTCGTGGCCCGCTGCAGTTTCCCGAGTGGCGTGAACGTCCCGTACGTATTCGCTGACCTGGCCGAGGGCTTTTACTTCAAGCCCGAGCCGGGCGACCAGTTTCTCCTCGGGTCGTTGCACCCGACGACACCGTTCGACCTCGACGACCGCATCCCCGGCATCGGCCATGGCGAATCGAGCGAGCTCGTCCGCGCGGTCAGCACACGAGTTCCTGCCCTGCGCGACGCCACCCTCGCCGGCGGCTGGGCGAGTCTGTACGACGTCAGTCCGGACTGGCAGCCGGTGATAGGCGAGGTCGCCGAGCACATCTTCGTCGACACCGGCACCAGCGGCCATGGCTTCAAGCTCGCGCCGGCTCTCGGTGGATACGTCGCCGGTCTGGTGCTCGGTGAGCCGGATCCGGGCCTGGAACAGTTCCATCCCGATCGCTTCGGTCACGACGAGCGACTCCCGAGCGGATACGGGTCCGCGCGCATCATCGGATAGCGCCCACTCGCGGGCATTGGTGACGGGCCGTCAGCCGGCCAGTCCAACGTTTCTGCCGGTCGTGCGTGCTGGCTTCGCTGACGGCCGAGCTGACCCTGCTGACCACCGGTGCGGCGAGTCGGTCACCACATCATCCCGGGACCGATGCCCCACCCCGATCCGCGTCCGCCGTCGAACCAGTCAGCCAACCAGCGCCGCATTTGGAAGATCTCGGCGTGCTGCTCATCGCGGATCGACCGCGCCAGGGCGTTGACCTCATCACGGTCGGACAGGCGGTGGATAAGCAGCTGTTGCGACATCATCACCGCGACCATGTGGTGGCCGATCATGTCCTTTAGGAACGCCCGGTCGAGTCGATCGCCCGACAACCCGGACAGGTCGCCCATCATCGGCTCATAGTCCACCTCGGGGGAGCGGCCGGGGTACCACTGGGCGAGCCAGGCCGTCATCTGCTCGATCTGAGCCGACTGAGTCGTCACGATCTGAGCGCCGAACGCCCGCATCGCCGACCTCTCAGATCGTTCCAACTCCTGCGCTGCGGTCACGGCTTCCCGGTGGTGGGCCACCATCTCGCTCAGATAGTCGAACTCGCTATCCGTCCATGCTCCGCGCATCCCACCCATCGATTCGCCGGGATCCGGCGGCGCCCACCCCGGCCCGCTCCACGACGAGCCCGACGTCGTTCCCCACATCGGATGCCGTGGGTCGTCGTTGTGATCATGGCCATTCAACGCCACCGCCGTAGCCGCGATCGCCATCACCAGAGCAAGCGCCCCAATCGCTGCGATCACAGAACGCCTCATCACAACTCCTCAAACGATCGGTTCATGTTGAGCGAACCGCGGCCCGCATCCCCTCATCTCGAGGCGGCCAGGTCATGCCATCTATGCAACCTCGGTCTCGTCGTCGAAACGCACTCGACCGGAGTGCTTTGCGACTTCATCGAACCCGTTGCGGTCGACGTGCTCGAGGATGCGTCGCACCTTCGTACGGTCGACCTCGTCGCACTCGATGAGCAGCCGCCGGGTCCCGCCTCCTACGTCGTCCAGGGAGACGAACCCCTCGCGGACGAGAGCCGTCATCAACTTGGCGGGATCCTGCCCGGTCGGGACGACGTAGCTGACTGTGGGCGTGTCGGGCGACCGCAGCCGGACTTCGGTCCGCGCCTCGGCGATCGTCCAGTTCCGCAGCGCAAGCATGAACACCAGGCCGATTACGACAAGCCCAGCGAGCAGCATGGCGGCAATGATGATCATGACTCCTCCAACCTGCGAGGTCGTCGCCAGGGATACCGCAGGTTGGGCGCCGCACCGCGGCGGCCTCGTCTGACAGTTCAACCCTGGGACTTCCGGTGAGTCGCCGTCGAGGGTCCAGAGTCCCGAGCGACGAGTCCTAGGTCGCCATCTAAAGTCGGCCAAGAAGGATTGCGTTCGGCCCACGGGCTCGGGACCTACGACCGGTCCGTCGCCAATCCGATCCGCGGTATGTGTAATGGGTGAGCACGGAAGACCGCCCTAGTCGATGGTTCGAGCCAGCTCTCTTCCAGCATTTACCGAACGACGAGTGCCGGGAGTTCCTGGCCGCCAAGTCGGTAGGACGAGTTGGCTTCCTTGGCCCGGAAGGTCTGCAGGTGCTCCCGGTCAACTACGTCTTCTACCAGGGCAGCATCTTCTTTCGAACCGCCGCGGGGAGCGAGCTATCCAATGCGATGCGCAACACCCGCGTCGCCTTTGAGATCGATGACATTGACGAGTTCATGCAGCGCGGGTGGAGTGTCCTGGCGGTCGGCGACGCGGAGCTCGTTGACGATCCAGACCTTCTGGTAGAGCTATGGGGAGACCGGGGACCTAAGCCTTGGGCGGTCGGCGTGCGTACACAGTTTGTGCGGATCAGTCCGATCCGGTTGACCGGGCGCCGAGTCCTACCCCGCTAGCCAACGTCGCCGGCAGCAAAGCCCAGCCCTCGATGATCCAGCCCGACACTCTGCGGACGATCGCGGCGGGCCAACGAGGTCCCGAGCGGCCCTATCCAAAGGCTCGAAAAGCATGTCGATGGTCCCTGATCGATAGGCCCACGGCACTGTGACTCTCGGGCGCAAAGATGGGTCGCCGGACTCATCCGTCGCGCCAACAGCCGGCCCGATAGTTGGAACAGAACATATGGATGCGTCGGCCAACCTTCGGCCGGTCTGTGTGAGGAAGGAGTCATCAAAATGCGACGCAAGACGTTTGATGCGCTGCTCGCCGCCGGAGGACTCGTTGTCGCCGCGATTCTGCTTGTCGCCGGCGGACTGTTGGTCTGGGCGCATGCTTTCATAAACGACCAGGTGGAAAGCCAACTCTCCGCCCAGCAGATTTACTTCCCCGAGCAGGGCAGCGAGTCACTCAACGATCCTGCCGTCAAGCCCTACATCGAGCAGTACGCCGGTGAACAAGTGACGAGCGGCGAGCAGGCCAAGACCTACGCCGATCACTACATCAAGGTCCACCTCAGCGAGATGACGGGCGGTCAAACCTACTCCCAGCTGAGCGCACAGTCGCTCGAGCAGCCGAACAATGAAGAGCTGGCGGGCCAAGTGCAGACCGTCTTCCGTGGCGAGACGTTACGTGGCCTGCTGCTGGACGCCTACGCGTTCTGGAAGATCGGCCAGATCGCGCTCTACGCCTCGATCGCCGCGTTCATCGGAGCTGGAATCATGATCCTGCTGTCCGGTCTCGGCTTCTGGCACCTGCGCCGGGCGCCGGCGGACCAGGAGGTTCTGCCCTCGATCGCGAAGTCTGACGTGGCGACAGACGCGTAAACCCCCTGCCGATCGAGCACGCGTCCTGACCACGCCCAGGACGCGGGTTCTCGTCGTCCGGGGATGGCGGAACGGTCATCGGCCGGTGCCGCCGACGGTGTAGGGCCGCATCATCTCGTGGTCTTCGTGTTCAACGATGTGACAGTGCCAGACGTACAGGCCGGCCAGGTCGAAGAGGGCTTTGACCCTGGTGGTCTCGTCGGGGTAGGCGATGACGGTGTCCTTGTAGCCGAACTCCCACGATTCGGGCGGCCGGGCGGGACCGTCGAACGGTTGTCGGTCGACGACTTGGAACATGACTTCGTGGATGTGGATCGGGTGGGCGTCGGCGGTGAAGTTGCTGATCTCCCAGATCTCGGTCGCGCCGAGGGCGGGGTTCTCGGTGATCGGATCGTCCCAACCCAGCGGAACGGGTTCGCCGGTCGCGTCGAGGGTGCCGAGGAACGCCGCTCGTGGGCCGACATCGGGGAGGACGTCGGAGTCCGCCTCGTTGAGCGAGACCTGACGCGTCGTGGAGGCGGGCCCGAGCGGCTCGAACGTCGGCAGGCTCAGCTGGTCGGGCGGGACGCTGGTGTCGGTGGACGTCAGAGGCACCACGACGAACTTCATGACCTGACCGGTCGTCATCGGGTCGGACGGCTCGAACTCCTCGACCGGCGGCCCGCCGGCGAACGGCTCGTCCGGGCCTTCGTTGATGACGTACAACTCGGCACCGACCGGCAGGCCGGTGAAGTCCACGATCACGTCGGCTCGCTCCGCGAGACCCATCAGTAACTGGTCGAGCGGCACCGGTTCGGGCAGGAACCCACCCTCGCTGCCGATCTGCCAGAACGGTATCGCCGGCGACACCGGTCGGGCTGCGAGCGGGTCGGTGACGATCTTCAGGATCAGGAAGCGGGAGTTGCAGCCGTTCAGGAACCGGAAGCGGTAGCGTCGGGGCTCGACCTGCAGGGTCGGCCAGGTGCGGCCGTTGACCACCATCGTGTTGCCGAAGAACTCCGGGTTGAAGATGGGCGCGATGTCGCTGTCGGGGACGTACGGCCCGTCGAACCCGTCGAAGAAGGCCCTGCTGTCCGGGTAGAACAGCGAACCGTCCGGGTTGAAGCTGCGGTCCTGCACCGCGATGGGGATCTCGTAGTAGCGGGTTCCGGCCGGATCGCCCAGCGCGGGCGCCGGCCCGGGCAGGACGCCCGCCGGCAGATCGCTGGAGCCGCCCCTCAGCAGGTAGAACCCCGCCGGACCGGCGTACACGTTGGTCCGGGTCATCCCCAACGTGTGGTCGTGGAACCACAGGGTCGACGCGCGCTGATCGTTCTCGTACTGGAAGACCGCCGATCCGGCGGGCCAGGCTTGGCCGAAACGACTCGTGAACTTCTGCTTGAACTCGTCGTAGTGGCTGCCGACCCTGGCGTACTTGCCCGGCAGGTTGTTTGCTCGCGGCAGGTACCACGCCTCGGCAAAGCCGTCGCTCTCCTCGGCGCTGTGTCCCCCGTGCAGGTGGGTCACGATCGGCACCGGCCCGGTGTAGGGCCCCGGCGTGGACGTGAACGTAGGTGCACTGTCCCGGCCGCTGACCCCGCCCGGTGGGTTGGCCCAATGCAGAGTCGGATCGACCGGCAGCAGATGCGGCAGATAACGCCCGCTTTGATCGACGAGGCCGTTGATCCACCGGACACGCACCGGACGGTCAACCCGCGCCTCGATGGTGAACGCCGGGTAGTTGAACGTGCTTGCCTGCGCCGTCGACCCATAACTCCAGACCGTCGTCGAGGGAAGCCCGGTCGGCAGGATCTGCTGACGGAACTGCCGGACGGCGATGTTGTACCGGTCGATCGAGGCACCCGGCGACCCGGGCAGCGGCGGCATCACCGGCGGGATCACCAACGGCGCAACATACTTCGGGATCGCCGCGGGATCGAGGGCGTCGACCACTCTCGGCCCCACGGCCACCGATGCGGCGGCCCGCGGTAGAGCGTTCGGCGCGACGGCGATCACGACCCCTGGAATTCCCGTCACGCGGAGGAACTGTCGTCTGGTCAGCAACAGACTCACCTTCTCGGGTTGGCTGAACCAGGCCCCAAGACCGACAACGCAGTGCAGCGTCAACGCGCACTATGCCCTCGGTGGTTTACCAAGCATAAACCTCGGACCGGCTCCGACCGAGTCGGTGTGTTCAAGCAGCACCGATCGGGCAGTGCCGTCCGGTCCCACAAAGGAGTCCCTTGGCCCTCGTGTCTAGATCTCGTGAGTACGAGGGTGGGGATAAGGACGCGACCCAGGAGGCTGTGATGCGTAAGAAGGTGCTGGTACTCGGCGCCAACTTCGGAGGAATGACCGCGGCGTTGGCGGTCCAGCAAGAGCTGGGCGGCGACGTCGACGTGACCGTGGTCTCGGCCAGCCACCACTTCTTGTTCAACCCAAGTCTGATCTGGCTACCGTTCGGCAAACGGAACAGCAACGACATCACCTTCCCGGTCGCGCCGACGCTGGAGACCCACGGGATCGAGTTCGTCCATACGGCCGCAACTCGGCTGGACCCCGTCCACAAGACCGTCGACCTCGAAGACGGCCGTCGATTCGGCTACGACTACCTCGTCGTCGCGACGGGCTACCGCAACAAGGACGACGTCGTACCCGGGTTCAAGGAGAACGCCAACACGATCACCACGCTGCCGGACGCCGAGCGCACCGCCGCGGCTTGGCGGCGGTTCCTGGACGATCCCGGTGACCTCGTGGTTGCGGCCACCCAGGGGGCCGGCTGCTTCGGCGCTGCGTACGAGTTCCTGTTCAACGTGTCCTATCAGCTGCGGAAGGCCAAGCTTCACAAGGAGGTCAAGCTCACCTACGTGACGGCCGAGCCGTTCCTCGGCCACTTCGGGATCGGTGGGTTGCCCCATGGCGAGCGGCTGCTGCGCATGTTCCTCAAGAAGGAGGGCATCGACGCCCGGATCTCCACCGCCATCGACCACGTCGACGCCGGTGCGCTCGTGCTCGCCGACGGCGAGACGCTGCCCTTCGCGTTCGGCATGGTGGTGCCGCCGTTCCTCGGCCAGGAGTTCCTGCTGCACGCCGATGCGATCGCAGACGAGAAGGGCTACGTCACCGTCCGCGACACCTATCAGAGTGAGAAGTACGACGACATCTACGCGGTGGGCGCGGCGGCTGCCGTCGACGCACCGTGGCAGACGCCGACTCCGGTCGGGATCCCCAAGACCGGATTCCCCACCGAGGTGATGGCACACACTGCGGCCGTCAACATCGCGTCGCAGATCCGGGGCGAGCAGCCAACCGAATCCAAGGCGTTCGGCGACATCAAGGCGGTTTGCGTCATGGACGCCGGCAACAACGGCGTGATCATCCTGGCCGACAAGATGCTTCCCCCTCGCAAGCACGGTGTCCTCATCCCCGGGCCCCAGGCCCACCTGATGAAGCTCGGCTTCGAGAAGTACTTCTTGTGGAAGATGAGACACGGCTACGTCCAACTGCCCTGACCATATGCAACACGGCACCGACCATCCATGTCCGGGAGGACGAGCGGGCGGTAGGACATCGCCCCATTCCGAACTCAGCGACGAGGACGGAGACTGGACGGGTGAAGGAGCCTATTGAGCTGTCGTATGACCGGTGTCGTGAGTTGTTGTCGAGCGCCGAGGTTGGCAGGGTGGCGCTGTGCCTCGACACCGGTCCTCTGATCTGGCCGGTGAACTACTCGGTCATGGAGGACGCGATCGTGTTCCGCACCGCTCCCTACAGCATGCTAGGGGCGCGGGCATGGAACAGCCGACTCGCCTTCGAGGTGGACCAACTCGACCTCGAACGTCGGCAGGGGTGGAGTGTGGTAGCTACCGGGGCCGGTGAGATGGTCTCAGACCCCG
>Ga0190270_10000083_pt1 | contig 41752 bp, 33 predicted proteins | sample Popmic320T_FD_133748 | JGI IMG/M metagenome (GOLD analysis project Ga0190270, IMG submission 133748) | Populus adjacent soil microbial communities from riparian zone of Weber River, Utah, USA - 320 T | ecosystem: Environmental > Terrestrial > Soil > Riparian zone | place: USA: Utah | collected...
GAACTCCATCTCCGCCGAGTACGGTTTCTGGCTCGGGGACGCGTTCGCCTCCGGCGGCTCCGCCGGGTACGACCACAAGGGGATGGGCATCACCGCGCGCGGCGGGTGGGAAGCGGTCAAGCGCCATTTCCGGGAGCTCGGCCTCGATACGCAGAGCGAAGACTTCACCTGCGTCGGCGTCGGGGACATGTCGGGCGACGTCTTCGGCAACGCGCTGCTGCTATCGCCGCACACGAAGCTGCTCGCGGCGTTCAACCACTCGCACATCTTTGTTGACCCCAATCCCGATCCGGCGCGCAGCTTCGAAGAACGCCGCCGCATGTTCGACAACCGCCTGAACTGGAACGGCTACAACACGGAGCTGCTCTCGCAGGGGGACGCGGTGTACGAGCGCAGCGCGAAAACGATCGCCATCTCCGAGGAAGTGCAGACGCTGTTCGAGCTGCCGAAGAAGCTCGTCACGCCGGCGGAGCTGATGCGCGCGATCCTCCAGGCGCGTGCCGACCTCCTCTGGCTCGGCGGCATCGGCACGTACGTCAAGTCCTCGGAGGAGGATCACGCCGCCGCGCGCGATCGCGCCAATAATGCGATCCGCATCAACGGCAACGAGCTTCGCGTGCGCGTCGTGGGCGAAGGGGCGAACCTCGGGTTCACGCAGCGCGGCCGCATCGAGTACGCGCTCATCGACGGCCACATCAACACCGACGCGATCGACAACTCGGCCGGCGTCGATACGTCAGACCACGAGGTCAATATCAAGATCGCGCTCAACGACGCGATCACGCGCGGCGAACTCTCCGGCATCGAGGAGCGCAACCGCATCCTCGCCGAGATGACCGACGACGTGGCCGGCCTCGTGCTGCGCGACAACTACGAGCAGACCCAGGCCATCTCCATCACCCACACGCTCGGCGAAGAGCTGCTCGACACGCATGCGCGCTTCATGCGCGGCCTCGAGAAGCAGGGCAAGCTCGATCGTGCCATCGAAGGTCTGCCCGACGACGAAACCATCGCCGAGCGCCACGCCGCCCACATCGGCCTCACGCGTCCCGAGATTGCCGTGCTTCTCGCGTACTCGAAGCTCGTGCTGTACGCCGAGTTACTGAAGTCCGATCTGCCTGACGATCCGCAGCTCGTCGACGATCTCGTTTTGTATTTCCCCGACGACGTGCGCGTGCGATATCGCGCGGCTATCGAGCGCCATTGCCTGCGCCGAGAGATCATCGCTACCGTCGTCACGAACGCAATGGTCACCCGCATGCAGCCCTCGTTCGCGTGGGCCGCGTGCGAAGAGACGGGGAAGACGTCGCCCGACGTCGCGCGCGCGTTCGCGATCATCCGCGACTCGTTCGATCTGCGGCGCGTCTGGTCGGATATCGAGGCGCTCGACAACAAACTCCCCGCGAGTATCCAGATCGACATGATGATCGCGGTCGAGCGCCTGCTCGGGCGCGGAATGAGATGGCTGCTGCGCAACAGCTCCGAGCAACTCGACATCACGTCGCACGTCGCGGAGTTCCGCCCGTGCATCGTGGCGATCCAGAAACATCTCGACAGCGTGCTGCCGCAGTCCGTGCTGAACAGGCTGCGCGCGATCGAAGGTGATCTAATGATGGACGGTATTCCCGAGGATCTCGCGCGGCGCATTGCCAGCCTCGATGTAATGGCGTCCGCGCTCGACATCGTGCGCATCGCGCGGTACGACGCCACCCGCGTCGAGGACATCGCCCGCGTCTACCTAGCCGTCGGCACGCGCTTCGGACTCGACCGCCTGCGGTCTTTAAGCGCGAACGTTCCCGCCGAGACACCATGGCAGAAGATCGCGGTCACCGCTTTGGTCGATGACCTCTTCGATTATCAGGGCGTGCTCGCCGCGCGCGTGATTGCCGAGTCCGACGGCGCGAGACTCGACGCGTGGCTGGCTTCCCGCGGCCACCTCGTCGAGCGCGTCGAGCAGACCATCCACGGCATACGCAACGCCCCGGCGATCGACTTGGCAATGTTTTCCGTGGTGAGCCGGCAGTTGCGAGCGCTCGTGGAGTCCTGAAGCCTAGAACGAAGCCAGAAGCTCAAACCCAGTTGAATGTCCGGATTCTCGGTTCTTCGGCTATCGGTTTCCATCTATCGATTTGAACAACATTAACGCCACATCCTCGTCCCGCCGCGCGGCACGCATTGATCACGTCCATCACCTCGCTGTACGGGACGCGCTTGTCGGCGGCCCGGCGATCGGCCGTGGCGGCGAATGAGACACTTAAATTGGCGGGCCGACGGGACAACACCCGCGACCTCCCGCGTAACAGACCGGCGGCCGACTATCTATACCCCGCGGCCTGCAGTTCAAACAGCTCCGCGTACCTCCCCGACTGCGCAAGCAACTCCTCGTGCGTTCCGGCCGCTTCCAGTTGCCCCTCGGCCAGGACGAGGATGCGGTTGGCCATGCGGACGCTGGAGAAGCGGTGGGAGATGAGCACCGCGCTCTTGCCGTGGCTCAGTTCCTTGAAGCGCTGGAAGACTTCGAATTCGGCGCGGGCGTCGAGGGCGGCGGTGGGCTCGTCGAGGATGAGGACCTGGGCGTCGCGCATGTAGGCGCGGCCGATGGCGACTTTCTGCCATTCGCCGCCGGAGAGCTCGACGCCGGATTTGAAGCGCTTGCCGAGCCATTGGTCGTAACCGTTCGGGAGGCGGCGGATGACGTCGTCGGCCATGCTGCTTTCGGCGGCGGCGATGATGCGCGCACGGTCGTCGCGGGCTTCGATGCGGCCGACGGCGATGTTCTCGGCGGCGGTCATCTGGTAGCGGACGAAGTCCTGGAAGATGACGCCGATGCTGGAGCGGAGTGCGCCAAGGTCGTAGTCGCGGAGGTCGTGGCCGTCGAGGAGGATGCGCCCTTCGTCGGGGTCGTAGAGGCGGGCCAGCAGTTTTACGAGGGTGGTCTTGCCCGCGCCGTTTTCGCCGACCAGGGCCAGGACTTCTCCGGCGCGGAGGGTGAAGGTGAGGTTGCGCACGGCCCAGCGCTCGGCGCCGGGGTAGCGGAAGCCGACGTTCTCGAAGGTGAAGCCTGCTGCGATCGGTGAGGGAAAGGGCCGCGGGTTGGGTGGCGAGACGATCTCGGGCTCGATCTCGAAGAAGGAGAAGAGGTCGTCGAGGTAGAGGGCCTGCCCCGCGACCTGCGAGAAGCTGATGAGCAGGCCTTCGAGGAGGTTGCGCAGACGGCGGAAGGCGCCGGAGAGGAAGGTCAGGTCGCCGATCGTGAACTCGCCGCGCAGCGTGCGCCAGGCGATGAACGCGTACGCGAGGTAGTAGCCGAGGGTGCCGACCGCGGTCAGCAGGGCGCCCCAGAGCGCGCGGCGCCGGGCCAGTCGGCGATTGGCTTCGTAGAAGCGGGCGGCGAGCACGCGGTAGCGGTCGAGCAGGAAGCCGTTCAGCCCGAAGATCTTCACTTCCTTCGCGGTCTCGACGCTCGCTCCGGTCTGGCGGAGGTAGTCGAGCTCGCGGCGCTCGGGCGTACGGCGGTAGTCGAGGGAGTAGCTCTGCGCGTTGAAGTGCGCTTCGCCGAGGAACGCGGGGACGAGGGCGATGAGCAGGAGGACGATCAGCCAGGGGGCATAAGCGAGCAACCCGATGGAGAAGCTGATGATGGTGACGACGTCCTGCGCCTGGCCGAAGATCTGGCTCATGAGCACCATGCGGCCGGTGGTCTGGCGGCGGGCGCGCTCGAGCTGGTCCTGCAGCTCGCTGTCCTCGAAGTCCTCGAGATCGAGCTGCGCGGCGTGCTCCATCAATTCGATGCTGGTGGCGTTGGTGAAGCGCTCGGAGAGCAGCGCGTCGATCAGCGAGACCACGCGGCCCAGGACATCCGCGAGGATGGCTAGGGCCAGCTCGATCAGCAGCAGCGCGCCGAGACGGTCAAAGAGGCCGCTTGCAAGCCACGCGGTGAGGTCGGCGGGGACGGTCCCGGATGCGGCCAGGCGGACGACTTCGTCGATGATCAACTTGCCGACGTAGAGCGTGGCTACGGGCAGGAGCGCGCGCAGGAGCCGCAGCAGCAGGTCGCTGGCGGTGAGCGTGGGGCTGGTCTTCCAGATCAGCTTCAGGAACGGCGGGACGTTGCGCAGGGCGCCGAAGCGCTCCGTCCATGATTTCGTTGGATGGTCGCCTCCGGATGTTGGGCCGGGCGTGGTGCGTCCTCCGGCGCTGTAGCTTTTCGGCACGAGGGTGGGTGTGCAGGGGGCGGACCACGGGGCACGGGCGTTCGATGCGCATCATCTGGTGCATAATTTGATGCCTCGGAGGGAGCTGGAATGCGAACGACAATCAACCTCGACGAACGCCTGATCGAAGAAGCGCAGCGAGTGACCGGAACTCAGGAGCGGACGGCGCTGATTCATGACGGTCTTCGTGCGTTGATCGCACGTGAAAGCGCGAAGCGTCTGGCCCGCCTCGGCGGAAGCGATCCACGACTCGATCGACCCCGGAGACGGAAAACATCTTGATTCTGGTCGACACTTCGGTGTGGGTCGATCATCTCCAGAAGGGCGTCCCGGCATTGGTCGAGGCGTTGGAGCAGGACGCCGTGTTGACGCATCCTTTCGTGATCGGGGAGCTGGCATGCGGCAACCTGAAAAACCGAAGCGAGGTGCTCGGCCTGCTCGCGGCGCTGCCGTCGGCGGTGATTGCCCGTGAGGAGGAGACCCTCGTGTTCATCGAAGAGCGAAAACTGATGGGGAAGGGCGTCGGCTACATCGACGCACACCTCCTTGCGTCCGTCACGCTGACGGAGGGCGCGCGCCTTTGGACGCGAGACAAGCGCCTTGCCGATGCGGCGGCGGAGCTCCGCCTGGCGATGCTGCTGTAGCAATCGCGCTGCGTCAGGCCTGCACCGGTTTCTTCCTCCCGATCCACTCCAGCATGAGGGGGCTGGAGACCCATTGCACGCCGGGGCGATGCTTTGCCTCTTCGAGCTCGCGGTCGAGTTGCGCGAGCTCTTCTTCATCGGCGAGGTGGTGCTCGGCGAGTGCGGGACGGAGGGAGTTGAGTGCCACGCGGGGGATGTCGTAGCCGATCGAGGGGGGGTAGTGGACGGTGTACGCGCCGTGACTCTCGATCTCGAAGCCGGCGTCCTCGAGATACGCCCTCCCCTTCCGGCCGAAGTCGGTCTGCGCGCCGCGGGCGCGTGCGGCGGCGATGACCAGTTCCCACACGCGCGTCATGGCCGGGACGTGCGGCTCGGACGCGGGGGCATGCGCAGGCAGGTCGGACGGCTCATGTGCGATGACGACGCCGCCGGGACGGAGGAGCGTGGCCATGCGCCTGAGAGCGCGCGCGGGGCTGGGCTGATGGAGCAGCATGAGGCGGCTGTACGCGAGGTCGGCGCCGTCGATCTGCAACTGCTCCAGTGAGATCTCGTTTACGTCGGCCTGGAGAAAGCGGACGTGCGGGAGGATGGAGCGCGCTTTCTCGAGCGCCGCAGCACTGGCGTCGATGCCGATGACCGTCCCTCCCGGCCCGACAACACGGGCGAGTGCGGCGAGGCCGCCGAGCGGGCCGCAGCCGAGATCGAGCGCCGTGGCGCCTTCACCGATGCCGGCGCGGCAGCACGCTTCGACGACGCGGTGCTCTTCGTGCGACGCGAGAGCGACGAGCCGGCGGTGCTCGGCGTCGGTTGCGCCGAGGGTGTAGTGGGGCAGCTCGAGGTGCGGCATCGGCGCGATTGTAATGGGGGCTTGCGATCAGGATTTGCCCTTCGTCGTCTGCGGCTCTCCGGCGATCACGAAGACGCGGCCGGACTGGAAGCCGTTTACGCCGCTCCAGGCGGAGGTGACGAGGAAGTCGATCGCTCCGTCGCCATCGACGTCGCCGAGATTGGTGGTGTCGAAGCCGAAGGTATCGCCGGGGGTGCGGCAGGTGATGGTCTGCAGGAGCTTCTGCGTGCGGCCGGAGTAGAGATACACCCTGCCGCCGGACTCCGCGCCGCTCGCGTGCTGCCAGGCGCCGACGATCAGGTCGGCGGTGCCGTCGCGGTCGACATCGCCCGCATCGGCGACGCCGATGCCGAAGCCGTCGCCGGGCGCTTCGCCGGTGAGGGTCGAGAGCAGCTTGCCGTCGGTGCCGGAGTAGACGTACGCGCGGCCGGTGCCGCGGCCGTTCGCGTTGTTGGCCCAGTCGGAGACGTAGAGATCCTGCACCTTGTCGGCGTTGACGTCGCCGACCACGGACATGAACATCGCACCGAACGCGCCGCCGGTCTCGTCGGAGTCCATCGTGAACGCGGGCTTCGCGGTCAGCCCTTTGTACACGTACACGCGGCCGGTGCCGCGCGGGCCCGCTCCAGGCGCACCGACCATGAGCACGCGCTCCTTGCCGGCCAGTCCGCCGGCGAGCGTGCTGCCGAACGCGTTGCCTGCTTTCTCCCCGGTGAGCGTGAGCAGCACAGCGCCGTCCTTGCCGGAGAAGACGAACGCGCGGCCGGCGCCCTCTGCATCTCCGGGCGCGCCGATGAAGACGTCGCTGTGCTCGTCGCCATTCATGTCGCCGGCAGTGCTGGTGCGGCCGAAGCCGCCGTTCGTGTTGCCTTCGCCGAGGGTGCGCAGGAGCTTGCCGTCGCGTCCGGAGAAGATGTACACGTAGCCGGAGCCGGGACCGCCGGCGATGACGTCGGGGATGCCGTCGCGGTTCGTATCACCGGCCGCCTCGATGCCGATGCCGAGCTGCTCGTCCTTCTTTCCGGTGTGCTGCCAGAGCAGCTTGCCGCTGCGGCCCGAGTAAACGTAAACGCGCCCGCCGGGAGTGCCGTCGACCGGGTACGTCGGCGCGGAGGTCGTAAAGTCCGCGACCTTGTCGCCATCGACGTCGCCGATGCGGCGGGCGATCCAGCCGAACTGCCCCGACTTTGCATCGCCGCGCAGCTCGTGAATGATGCGTGTCTTCTCGACGAACGGCTTCTCGAAATCGGCCGGCTTCGGGAGCAGCGCCAGGAAGCGCGCGTCTTTCTGCAGCGACTCGAAGCGCGGGTCGGTGCGGAGCTGCTCGAAGTCGACGCTGCCGGTGTCGCGGACGCGTTTCAATGCGGCGAGGGTCTTCGCTTCGTCCTTGCGGCCGTGGTGCAGTGCGGCGATCTCAACGAGCGCGGGTCCGCGCTGGCCTGGGTAGGAGGTCAGCCTTTCGTAGGTGCGTAAGGCGCCGTCGACATCCCCTTTCTGCACGTACGTCCGCGCCAGCAGCTGCACCACGCCGCCGCGCTGCGGGTTCTTCGCGGTGAAGTCCTCGAGGATGGCGATCGCGCCGTCGAAGTCTGTCGCCGCGATCTTCTCGTTCGCGGCGCGCACTTCAGGCGGAGGCGCCGGCGCCTGCGCGAATGCGGCCGCGGCGCCGAGGGAGAGCGTCAGGACGATGGCTTTGAGCATGTCCGTGAGGATAGCGACCGCATCGACGCCGCGCTGTCATGAGATTGCCTACGCCCGCAGCGCGTCCACCGGCTCCAGCCTTGCGGCCGTGAGCGACGGGTAGAGGCCGGCGAAGAGGCCGACGCTGATGGCGAAGCTGCTGGCCATGGCGAGGCCGGACATGGAGACCGGGAGGCCGCCGGGGAAGAAGCCGGCTACGGCTTTGACGACGGCGATGCCGAGACCGAGGCCGATGGCGGCGCCGGCGACGGAGAGGGTCACGGACTCGATCAGGAACTGCAGGAAGATCTCGCCGTTCGTGGCGCCGAGGGACTTGCGGAGGCCGATCTCGAACAGGCGCTCGGAGATCGAGATCTTGAGGACGGAGAAGATCCCGACGCCGCCGATGAGGAGCGAGACGCCGGCGATGGAGAAGAAGACGATCCGCCAGTTGTCGAGGATCGCGTCGATCTGGGAGCGCTCCTTCAGGATGTCCTTGCCGATGTTGTTGATGCGCACGTCGCCGATACCGTTGTGGGCCTGGCGGAAACGGGCGGACGTCTCGTCTTCCGCCTCGATGCTCTGCTCGGGCGTCGACGCTTTGCCGAGCATGTACGAGATCGCGTTCGCGCGGCCGAACATGTCGCGGAACACGGTCCAGGGGACGTAGGCGCCCCCCATCTCCCTGCGCATGTCGTCGTCGTCGACGAAGGTCGTGTCGAACTTCGTCCCCACGCCGACCACGGTCAGCCTGCGGCCGCCGACGTTGAGTTTCTGGCCGAGCGCGTCCTCGCTGCCGAAGAGCTGCTGCTTGAGCTTCCAGCCGATCACGGTGACGGGCGCGTTCGAGTCGACGTCGCCGTCGCTGATCCAGCGGCCGGCGGACACGTCGCGGTTGCGGATCTCGGCGAAGTCCGGCATCACGCCCAGCACGTCGATGCGGCGGGTGATGTTGCCGCTGGTGACGACCGCACGCGACGCCCCTACCGGCGACATGGCGCGGACGAACTCCGCGTCGTCGAACACCTTCACGTCTTCGATGCGCAGGCCGCGCGAGAGATGCGCCTTGGCCCGCTCGTCGCGGTCCGTCGGCTCCCGCGGCGAGACCTCGACCACGCCATCCAGTCCGAGGTCGTTCAGGCCCTTGAGCACCGACATCTGGACGCCGCCCAGCACGGACATGACCACGACCAGCGCGAGCGTGCCGAGGATGACGCCGATCAGCGTGAAGAGCGACCGCAGCGGGTGCCCTTTCACTTCTTCGTAGGAGGTGCGGACGGCTTCGGAGATGTTCATGTCAGTCGACCCTCAACGCCTCGATCGGATTCAAGCGGCTCGCGCGGATGGCCGGGTACATGCCGAAGATCAGGCCCGTACCGGCGGCGAAGATGAGGGCGTTCACGATCACCCCGGGAGTGACCACCGTCGGGTTGCGCGTCAGCGCGGCCACGCCCTGGGTGAAGAGCTGGCCGGCGAAGATGCCCAGGAAGCCGCCGAGGACGGAGACGAGCACGGACTCGGTCAGCATCTGGAAGAAGATCTGCGCCGGCGTCGCGCCGACGGCCTTGCGCGTGCCGATCTCGCGAACGCGCTCGTTGAACGACGCGAGCTGGATGTTCATGATCACGATCCCGCCGACCAGCAGCGAGATGATTCCGCAGATCATGAAGGTCACGTCGTACATCTTGTTCTCGCTCTCGTTGCGGGCCAGGTTGGCCACGCGCGAGAACATCTCGAAGTCCTTCGTGCCGTGCTCGCGGAGGAGGATGCTCTCCAGCTCGGCCACCGCTTCCTTGTGCCGGGCCACGTCTTTCATGCGCGCGTGCAGGAAGGAGATGCGCCCGCTCTCGAGCGGCTCCCCTTTGCGCGTCATCATGGTGGTGATGGGGATGTACATCTGGCGGTTCATCCAGCGCAGCGCGTTCTGCTTCTGGTCGAAGCTGAAGTACTTCTCTTCCATGACGCCGACCACGAGATAGCCCGAGCCGTCGATGATCATGGTCTTGCCGATCGGGTTCTCGCTCCCGAAGAACTCCTCGGCCCGGGCGGTGCCGAGCACCACCACGCGCGCGGCGCCCTGCAGGTCGAGGTCGGTGATGAAGCGTCCGTGCTCGACGCGATAGAAGGTGATCGGTGAATAGGCGGGCGTGACGCCCATGACGTCGCGGCGCTTTTCGACGTTGCCGTAACGCACGGTCAGTCCGTCCTGCGACACCGGGGAGACGAGATCGACTTCTTTCGCGTCGGCGCGCAGCACCATCGCATCGCGATACGTGAGGCCCTGCGAGGCGAGCGCTTTCGCGTCGAGCGTGACCTTGCCGGTCTCCTTGTTGCCGACCCAGATCCGCTCGATGCCGCCGCTGATGCGGTAGAACTTCATCGACGCTTCCTTGCCGGCGACGGACATCGAGAACGTGGCGATGATCGAGCCGGTGCCGAGGATGATGCCGAAGAGCTGGAGCAGCGTGCGGCCGAGGTGGTCCTTGATGTCGCGGACGCCGTCGATGATCGACTCGAGGAGGATCATCGGCTACTCCATCTCGCCGTCGACGACGAGGCCGTCCACGATCTTGATGCGCCGCTGCGTGCGCGCGGCGATGGCGGGATCGTGCGTGACCAGGACGATGGTCTGTCCCGCGGCGGCGACTTCTTCGAAGAGGTTGATGATGTCGCTGCCGGTCTTCTGGTCGAGGTTGCCGGTCGGCTCGTCCGCGAGGATGAGCGAGGGCGTGTTCACGAGCGCGCGTGCGATGGCCACGCGCTGGCGCTGGCCGCCGGAGAGCTCGCTGGGACGATGTTTGGCGCGGTTGGCGAGGCCGACGCGATCGAGCGCTTTCAAGGCACGCTCGCGGCGCTCGTCACCGTCCATGCCGGCGTAGAGCAGCGGCAGCTCGACGTTCTTCCAGATCGTGGCGCGCGGGAGGAGGTTGAAGGACTGGAAGACGAAGCCGAGCTTCTTGTTCCGGACGCGCGCGAGCTGCCCGCCGCTCATCGCGGCGACGTCTTCGCCGTCGAGCCAGTACCGCCCTTCGCTCGGCGTATCGAGGCAGCCGAGGATGTGCATGAGGGTGGACTTGCCGGAGCCGGAGGGGCCGATGATGGAGACGAACTCGCCGCCGTCGATCTTGACGTCCACCCCGCGCAACGCCTGGACCGCGTTCTCGCCGGAGTCGTAGGTCTTGAAGACGCGCTCGAGCTGGATCAGCGCCTTCGCTGACGCTGCGGCACTGGTTGTCGGCGGCTCGGAGTGTTGCCACTGCTCGAACTTGAATACGGCACTCATTGGCTGCTCGCTTTCCGATGTTCGGAGGTGTCGGGTGTCAGGTGTCTGGGGTGTGTCGCCCGGGCGTAGAACCCCGGATACCTGACACCCGACACCTGATACCGATCGTGCTAGTCGTCGTTCTCTTCCTGGTCCTTCTTCGACAGGGTCGGATCGGCCAGCGCTACTTCCTCGCCGGGTTTGAGGCCGGAGAGGACTTCGACGCGGGCGTTGTCGGCGAGGCCGGTGACGATGGTGCGGCGGTCGAAGAACTGCTTCCAGGCGTCCTTGTCGTCTTTGGCCTTGTCGTCGCCGCCCTTCTTTTCCTGCTTTGCGAAGGCGATGGGGTCGATGGTTTTCTTGATGTAGACGATTTCCTGGTCGTCGCGCTTGAAGACCGATTCGACCGGGACGGTGAGGACTTTTGCCTTCTTCTCGCCGATCACTTCGATGTTCGCGGTCATGCCGGAGCGGAGCTCGCGGCCCTGCGCGTCGAGGCGGACCTCGATGTCGAAGACGCGCACTTTGTCGTCGAGGCGGACGGCGGGCGCGATGCGGTCGATCTTTCCGTTGAAGAGGACTTTCGGATAGGCATCGAGCGTGACGCGGACCGGCATCGCGACGCGGATCTTGCCGATGTCGACCTCGTTCACGCCCGCCTTCACGATCATGCGCGAGGTGTCGGCCACCGTGAACAGCACGGTGCCGGCGTTGAAGGAAGAGACGCCGGAGGTGATCGACTCACCGATCTCGACGTTCTTCGTCAGGACCAGGCCGTCCATCGGGGCGACGATGCTGGAGCCCTGGAAGCTGGCGGCGGACTGGCCGATGGGGATGCCGCTCTTTTCGGCGAGCGTGTACTTCTCGCGCGCCTTCTCGTATTCCTGGCGCGTCTCGAGGTACGCCGTCTCGGCGTCGCGCGCCTGTTTCGGGGCGAGGAGGCCCTGCAGGAGCAGCTTGTTGTCGGCTTCCCAGTTCTTCTTCGCTTCGGTGAAGCGGATCTCGGCCGAGGCCACCGAGTTCTTCGTGTCGGCGAGCGACTGCGCCTGGCTGAGGTCGGGCTCGACGCGCGCGAGCACCTGGCCGCGGCGTACGGTGTCGCCGTCGCGGTGGAGGATCTCGATCACCTTTCCGGAGATGGCCGATTTCACCTCGACCTTCATCTCGGGCTCGACGGTGCCGACTTCCGTGACCTTCACCTGCACGTCGCCCATTTCCGCTTTCGCGGTCTTGATCGGCGATTCCGGCGGCTTCTTGTCCTTGCCGTTGGCTTTGATCGCAACCGTGCCGCCGATCACCACCAGCAGCAGGATGATCGAGACGATCGTCAGTTTCCGTTTCCGCTTCGCGCTCATCGAATGCTCCTCTTGTCTGGAGGTGTATTCGTTGGCGTAGCGAAATAGTTGCGGGATGTTGTTACAAGTGTCCGGTTGTCGGTTATCAGTTGTCGGTTGTCTGTGGTGTTCCGCCCGGGCGACACCGCACAGATAACTGACAACCGAGAACCGACAACAACTACAGCGTTTCCAGCTGAGTCTTCGGATACGACGACGGATCCACCTTCGGATGCGCCTGCGCGATCTTTCCTTCTTCGTCGATCAAGTAGGCGATGCGGCGGGCGTATTCGTCTTTGCTGGAATCGCAGGCGCCGTAGGCGAGGCCGATCTCTCGCCTGGTGTCGCAGAGCAGCGGGAAGGGGAAGTCGAACTTTTCGGCGAAACGCTTGTTGTCGGAGGGGGTGTCGAAGCTGACGCCGAGGACGCGCGTGTTTTTCTGGCTGTACTGTTCGATGAGGTCCCGGAACCCGGTCCCTTCCCGCGTTCAGCCGGGTGTGTCGGCTTTGGGGTAGAACCAGAGGACTACTTTCTTGCCGCGCAGATCCTGAAGGCGGACGCGGTTGCCTTCGTGATCCGGCACGTCGAAATCAGGGGCTTGTTGACCGGGCTCGAGCATCTTTCCCTCCCCGCGGAAGATCGCCTGGATGATTCCTTTGATGGACACGCGGGTATTGTAGGCCCCGTGAGCCTCGAAGAGTGGGATCAGCGTTACCGGACGCGCGATGAGATCGACGACGAGCCTGCCCAACTGGTCATCGACGCGGTGCGCGAGCTCCCTGCCGGCCGCGCGCTCGATCTCGCCTGTGGTGCCGGCAGGAACGCTGTCTGGCTGGCGCGGAACGGGTGGGAGGTGGTGGCGATCGACGGCTCGAGCGAGGCCATTCGCCTCGTGCACGGCCACGACGTCCAGCTCGATGCGCGGATCATGGATCTGGAGACCGGCGCGCCGCTGCCGTTCCAGGACGAGTCGTTCGACGTGGTGCTCATCCTCTATTACCTGCACCGCCCGCTGTTCGCGGAAGCGAAGCGCGTCGTGCGCCGCGGCGGCCTCCTGGTGACGGCCGTGCGCACGCGCGGCAGGTTCGCCATCCATCCCGGGGAGCTGGCGTCGATCTTCGAGGGGTGGGAGGTGGTGTATTCGAATGAGGGGGAGATCGGGGAGCTGGTCGTTCGGCGTCCGGCGTCAGGCGTCTGGGAGGCATCGCATCCCGGAAGCCTGACGCCCGACGCCTGAGCCTACTCCGGCAATTTCTCAAGGTCCCCTGCCACGATCACGTGGAGCTTCTCGGGGAAGAAGTGCTTGCGCATGGCGGCGTTGACCTCGTCCCTGGTCACGGCGCGGATGCGGGAGGGGAACTCGTCGAGGTAGCGGGGGCCGAAGCCGAATTTTTCGGCGTTGACCAGGGCGGTGGCGATGCCGGCGTTGGAGCCGAGGCCGACCTGGTAGTTGCCGGCGAAGAAGCTCTTCTGCGCTTCCACTTCCGCGTCCGTCACCCCTTCGCGGCCGAACTTGTCGATCTCCTCGCGCGTCGACTGCATTGCCCTGGCGAGGTTCTGCGGGGCGACGTTGACGTTCACGAACCAGATGCCGTCGAGCATGTCGCTGTTCCCGAAACGCGACGCGAGGCTGTACGAGAGCCCTTCCGTATCGCGTACGCGGCGGCCGATGCGCGAGGAGAGCGCGTTCTGGCCGAGAGCGGCGTTGGCGATGAGCGCGGCCTCGTAATCCGCATCGTTGCGGCGCAGGCTGCTCGCGGTTCCCATGATGATGTTCATGTTCGCCTTGCCGGGCATGGTCACCGCTTCACGCACCCCCTTCTCCGCCGGCGTGGTGCGGGCGAGGGCGGCGTACGAGACACGCTCCCCTTTCGGGATGCCGCCCAAATGCTTCTCGACCAGGGCGAGCGTCTTCGCGGTATCGACGTCGCCGACGATCGCGAGGATCAGGCCCGAGCCGCTGTAACGCGCGCGATGAAACGCGCGCAGCTCGTCCGCGGTGGCGGCGTTCGCGCTCTCCACGAGCTGCGCCCGGCCGGGGGCGTAGTAGGGATGCGTTTCGCGGTAGACGAGCTGGCTGAGGCGCGCCATCCCCCGCGCGGCGGTGCTGTCGTCGTTGCGCAGGTAGTCGTTCTCGAGCTCTTTCTTCGCCTTCGCCAGCTCCCCGGCCGTGAAGGCGGGGTTCTTCAGCTCATCGGCGAGGACGTCGAGCAGCAGCGGAAGATCGCGCGCCATGCCGTTCGCGCTCAGCGTGGCTTCAGTGAGCGCGGCGTTGTAGGAGCGCGTGGCGCCGACGTCGTCGAGCAGCTTGCCGATCTGCTCCTTCGTGCGCGACGTCGTGCCGCGCGCGAGCATTTTCGCGGTGAGCGCCGGGATCGCGCGCTTGCTGGCCGGTGCCGCGATGTCGCCCGCGAAGGCGATGCCGCGGATCGCAACCGTGGGAACGGAGTGGTTCTCGATGACGTCGACGACGATGCCGTTCGGCAGGACGCGGCGCGTGGTGCGCTGCGCGAACGAGCCGGCGGCACGCTTGCCGGTGCTGGGTCCTGCCGGCTCCGCGGACGGTGCCTGCGTGAGGTCCCTCCGCGCCTCCGGCGCGTTCGGGACGACCGCCGTCTTCGCGGCGGTCGGGACAAACCAGCCGACGGTGGCTCTTTCGGGGAGCAGGTAGGACGAGGCGACGCGCTTTACGTCTGCCGCGTTCACGGCCTTGATGTTGTCGACGTAGGTCAGGAACCACTTCCAGTTCGTGGACGCGACCGACTCGCCGAGGGTGGAGGCGTAGTTGTAGGTGCCATCGCGGCTGCGGATGGCCGCGACTTCGATCTGCTGCTGCGCGCGCCTCACCTCTTCGTCGCTGACGCCCTTCGCCACGACCTCGGCCACCGCGGCCTTGATCGCCTTCTCCAACTCCTCGTGCGACTTGCCGGAGGCGAGCGTCGCCTCGACCAGCAGCGGGTAGGGATCGCGGAGCGTGAAGTTGTAGGACTGCACGGCCGTCGCGAGCCCCTGCTCGACGAGGGCGCGGTAGAGGCGCGAGTTGACGCCGTCCGCCAGGATGGAGTTGAGCACCTCGAGCGGCATGAAGTCGGGGTGCAGCGCGCCGGGGCGGACGTAACCGAGCATGACGATGCCGACCGTGCCGGGGCGTTGCACGATCGCGCGGCGCTCCCCTTCCTGCGGCGGCTCGACGGTGATGACCTGCGGGATCGGACGGTCGCTTTTCTTGAACGCGCCGAACTCGCGGTCGAACATCGCCAGGGCCGCCTCGGGCTCGAAGTCGCCGACCAGGATGGCCTCGGCGTTGTCGGGCCAGAAGAAATTCTTGTAGTGCTCGCGCAGCTTCTCGGTGGTCACGCCTTCGATGTCGGAGCGGTAGCCGATCGTGTCCCAGTGGTAGGGGTGCGCCTGGATGGCCGCGCCGACGACGTTCTTGAAGAGCGCGTTCGACGGATCGTTCTCGCCGATCTCGTACTCGTTGCGCACGACCGACATCTCGGACTGGCGCTCGCTGTCGAGAATGAGGCCGCGGCCGAGGCGGTCGGCCTCGATCTTCATCGCCAGCTCGAGCTTGTCGGACGGCAGAGTGGAGTAGCCGTTCATGCGGTCGTACCACGTGGTCATGTTCGTCGACGCGAAGTCGGCGCCCGCCTCGTAGAGCACTTCCTGAAAAGTCTGGTGCCCCTTCGCGCGGCCGAAGTTCTCCGTCGACTTGTTGAAGATCATGTGCTCGAGCAGGTGCGCGGAGCCGGTGTTGCCGGGCGCCTCGTTTCGCGAGCCGACGTGGTAGACGACCATGAACGTGACCACCGGCGAGGTGTGATCCGGCACCAGGAGGATGGTCATCCCGTTCGACTTCAGGCGGTACTGGTCGACGCCGCGGAACGAGTCGAGCTTCTCGACGTTGTTCGGGAGCGCGGCTAACGGGAACGCGAGCAGCAGAAGGGCGGCGAAGAGGGTGCGGCGCATGCCGCGGAGTATAAAAGCGGCTTCACTTCATCCACTCGAACACCCTGTAATGTTCACCATTCATCCCCAACCGCGCGTACACCTCCTGCGCGGGCCTGTTGCGCTCATCGACGTAAAGCCGGATGCCGCGGATGGCCGCATCGCCTTCCACGAACGCCTTCACGTGTGAGTACAGTCCCGCGTAGACGCCACGGCGGCGGAACGAAGGGACGACGTAGACGCTCTGGATCCACCAGACGGTGCCGGCGCGCCAGTCGCTCCATTCGTACGTGATCAGCAGCGACGCGATCACGTCCTCTTCCTCCTCGGCCACGAAGTACCGGCCGAGAGTGGCGTTGGCGAAGACGGCGGCCACGCCGCGGCTGAGGGTGGCGCGGTCGAGCTCGAGTTCCTCGGTCTCGCGGGCCATGGCGAGCTGGAACTCGACGATGGACGCGGCGTCGTCAGGAGTTGCTTCACGGTACTGGATCTCACTCATTGATATTCTCCGGGCGCGGTGACGATACCAGACGGTCCGCGCCCTTCGCGCCAGAGAGACGATCGCGCCACACAACGGGCCCTGCTGCTGATGGCCGGCTCGGCCGTGCTCTTCGGCGCGATGGCGTTCACCGCGAAGCTCGCCTCGGCGCGCCTGTCGGGCTCGCAGGTGGCAATGATCCGCTTCGCGACCGGGCTCCTCCCCGCGCTGCTGATCCCGCACTTTCGCGCGCGCGCGTTCACGTTCAAGCGCCTCGATCTCCTCTTCTACCGCGGCTTCTTCGGCGGCAGCGCGGTGCTCTGCTATTTCATCGCCATCGAGAAGATCACGGTGGGCGTGGCGACGCTGCTCAATTACACCTCGCCCGTCTGGAGCGGCTTCTTCTCGATCCTCTTCCTGCGCGAGCGCATCAGCGCGAAGGTGCTGATCCCGACCCCGATCGCGCTCGCGGGCGTGTTCCTCGTAGTGCGCGCCAACGCGCACCCGGGCGACCTGCTCGGCTTCGGCAAATGGGAGCTGGTCGGCGCGTTGTCCGGGATTCTCTCCGGCGCCGCGGTGACGGCGATGCGCGCCGCGCGTCAGGGGGAGAACTCCTGGTCGGTCTACACGAGCTTCGGGCTCCTCGGCACGCTGCTCACCGCGCCTCTTGCCATTGCTACATGGAAGAACCCGACCGCCGGCGAGTGGATGCTCCTCGCCGCGACGTCGCTGTTCGCGATCGGCGCGCAACTGCTGCTGACGTTCAGCCTCCGGTGGGTCGACGCGATGACGGTGGGAGTGATCTCCCAGCTCGCAGTACTCATCTCCATGGCCCTCGGCGCAACGTTCCTCGGCGAAAACATCAGCGGCACCGCCGCCCTCGGCGCCACCCTCACCATCGGTGGCGTCGTGGGCGTGGTGTACGTGACCTCGCTCGCGAAGCGCACCGTGGTGACGGCGGATGAAGTCGCGCCGGAGGCGTGATCGATTCAGTTCACCGAGAACACCACCGTCACGCTCAGGTAGGTCTCGACGGCGACGCCGTTGCGCGAGCCGGGGGTGTAGCGCCACTGCTGCACCGCGTCGATCACCGCCGCGTTGAAAGGAGGCAGGTCGGGACGGAGGATCTGCGGATCGCGCACGTGGCCGTTCCTGTCGATGATGCAGCGCACGACGACGGTAGCTTTCTTCCGTGTCGAGACGAGCTTCTGCGGATACGGCGGTGCGACGCGGTGCAGGAGCACTGGGGCCTTTACTTCGTGGACTTCGTAGATCTTCTCTTCGACCGGCGGCTGCTTCGTGGCCGGTAGCAAGAGGGCGTTGGGGTCGCCGGCGACGGAGTTCGCATCTCCGTCGGGGTCGCCGATCGGTCCCGGGACGTTCCCGATGGAATCGCCGCCCGTCGTGGTCGCGGGGCCGTTCGAAGGCGCGTCCACCGTCGGGATGTCGGGCGGGATGACCGCCGGCGCGGTGATCTGGTTCGGCTGCTGGGGCGGCGTCACCGCGGGCTGCGCGGCAGGCTGCGGCTTGGTCGCTCCTCCGTTCGGGTTGCCGAGCGGCGGCGGGATGCGCACCGGCATGAAGACCGGCGCCTGCGCGAACTCGTCGGGAGCATTCGTCGGAAAGTCGACCGAGGCGATGCTCACCGCGATCGCGCCGATCACCACCGCCGAATGGGCGATGAAGGAAATGGTCAACAGGCTGAAGCGGCCCTTCGCGGCCTGTGCCTGCGTGCGAACGACGGAAGTCTCGAACATCGTGATGCCTCCTTACAGATGGTTGGACCGGAGGCACCTGCGGAACGAAACCGCGTTCTGTCACGTAGACGTGAACAAAAAATATGGAGGGCACGCGCTGGTGCGCGTGCCCTCCACGGGATGTTGCGTGACGGCTGTGGTTACGGCTTGGTGGTGCAGAGCGTGAAGCTGCCGCTGCCGCTGTACGCGTAGACGCGCCACCGGTAGCTGCCGGACGTGCCGTTGTACGAGACGTTCTCGACCGAGGTGGCCGTCTCGCCTGCCGCGACGTTCGCCCACGACACACCGTTCCACTTCTGGAGGTAGAGGTCGAAGTCGGTGCCGGTCGGGCCGGTGAGCTTGCCGGTGTGGGCGCCGCTCACGCTGGACGTGTACTGCGCCGACAGGTACTGCGCGCCGGTGCCGGAGAGCGAACCGCTGACGCTCGTGCAGGCGGGCGGGGTGACGCCGCCGGTGTACGTCGCCTTCAGCGTGACGCTGGAGAACGTGGAGTAAGCGTAGATGCTGATGTACCAGTCGCCCGCGGCCGGGTTTGCGACCGTGACGGTCTCGTTGTTGCCGGAGAGGTACGGGCGGTAGTTGTAGGAGGTCAGGGTCGGCTGCGAGCCGAGGCGGACGTAGAGGTCCGCGTCACCCGTGCCGCCCGACTGGACGATGGCGAGCGAGGTCTGCGAGGCCGGGACGGTGATCTTGTAGTGCTTCCAGGTGCCGGTCGAAGAGCCGATGCCGGTGACGGCAACGCCGTTGGTCAGCGTGACGGTGGCGGCGGGAGGCGTCGGGGCCGGAGCGCCGACCGCGTCCCACGCCTTCTGGACCGCGTTCGCGGCGGTGGCGCCGTAGAGATCGGTCGCGGCCTGCGCGGTCGCGTTACGGGCGCCGAGGAAGTTCGTCGACGAGTTCATGTAGACGGTGAGCGCGCGATACCAGATCTTCGCGCCCATGTCGATCGAGGTCATGGCCGTCGCGCTGAGCGCCGGAACGACCACGGTGGTCTTGCCGCGCGGGTGCGTGCCGCCCGTGACCATGAGCTTGAACGCGAGGTTCGCGATGCCGGAGTTCAGGTGGACGCCGCCGCTGTCGCCGGAGCCGGTGTAGCGGGTCGGGTAGTAGTCGTACGAGTCGCCGTCGGCGATCGGGTCGTTCATGTAGCGGAGCGCGTCGCCCGCGATGCCCGGGGTGGTGATGTCCTCGCCGACTTTCCAGGTGTCGGAGGAAACGGCGCCGTCTTTCCAGGCTTCGACCGCGGCGGCCATGATGTCCGAGGTGGCTTCGTTGAGCGCGCCGGACTCGTTGGCGTAGGTCAGGTTCGCGCTGTAGGTCGTGACCGCGTGGCTGAGCTCGTGCGCACCGACGTCGAGCGCGTTGCCGAGCATGTAGAACTGGGTGCCATCGCCGTCGCCGTAGACGAGCTGCGAGCCGTTCCAGAACGCGTTGTTGTAGGCCACCTGGTGGTGAACGGTGGTCTTGATCTGCGCGCCCGCGTTGTTGTACGAGTCGCGGTTGTGCACGTTCTTGTAGTAGTCGTACGAGGTGGCGGCGTGGGCGTGCGCGGTGGAGATGGCGCTGTCCGTCGTCGAACCGCCGGTCTCCGTCAGCACGAGCGTGCCCGGGAGGGACGAGCTGTTGTTGCCGTTGTACGTATTGCGGTTGCGGGCGCGGTGGATCTGCGGGGCGCGGAGGACGAGGTCGCCCGTACGCGCGTCGGCGTAGACGAGGTCGCGCTGCTCACCCTCGGCATCGGTGTACGACGCTTCGGCCACGAACGCGAGGAAGGCGTTGCCCTTCTCGTTCACGACGTAGGTCAGCTTCGGCATCGGGCCCCAGGTGGCGTTCCGAATGCCGATCTGCTCGGCCGCGCGCTCGATCGCCGACCAGCCGTTGATCTCGGCGTGACGGGGAAGGTTGCGGTCCGGCATGAAGCGGCCGTTCATCGCAACGACGTTGCCGTCGGCATCGGCGTGCACGATGTATTCGGCGCCCACGACCGGAAGGCCGTTGAGACGCTGCTGCAGACGCACGTGCGTCTGTCCGAGGTTGTCGCGGAGCGTCGCGGTCGCCTCGAAGTCTTCCGTACCGGTGGCCTGAAGCAGGTGCTTCTGGCTGTTCATGAACTCACGCGCCGAAGCCTGTTCGTTTCCGGCCTGCAGACGTCCGAGACGGCCGGTAATGAACGAAGCACCGCCGTCGTCGATGGAGCGGGTGCGAATCGGACGATCCTGGGCAACCGCGACCGTCGCGGTCAAGAGAAGCATCGTGGCGAAAATTTTCTTCATTGCGTTCCTTCTTTCCCTGTTATGGCGAGGCGGCAGTAAGGCAACGCGTGAGCCAAGACGTAAGTTGTTGATTCCATTAGAAGGACCCACCGAATCACGTCGCCCCAGATCAACATGTGACCCTTTTGTGACTGATATGCGGGTCACTACATGACCAGGTGGGTCAACGTTACCTATGGCATGACTCCTTCGTAGCATGTGGATATGACGAAGTTGATCCGCGATCCGCAACTCGAGGCTCTCGTCCGTGAATTGAATGATGCAGAGGCTGCCACGAACGACAGCCGCGCCACCACTTCCTGGCCATCGGCGAACGTTCCGGAAGGCAATCCTCTCGAAGCGATGCTGATCGAGATGGCCCAGCGCGGGGCCAGCGACCTGCTGATCATCGCCGGCGCGCCGCCGGTGTTCCGCATCGGCGGGCGGCTGGCCCGCACCACCGACGCGCCGCTTTCGACCGACGACATCCACGCGCTGCTGGCCACCCTGGTCACGCCCCGCCTACGCGAAAGAATCGAGGCCGACGGCGCCGCCGACTTCTCCCTCCGCCTCGGGCGCGCGGCATCGGACGAGGACCGCCGCGCCTGGCGCTTCCGCGTCAACGTGCACCGCCAGCGCGGGACCTTGGCCGCGGCGATCCGCGCATTGCCGACCGAGGTGCCGACGCTGCAGCAGTTGCGGCTGCCGCCGTCGCTGGCGGAGCTCGTGAAGCCGCAGCGAGGGCTGGTGCTGGTCTGCGGCCCGACCGGCTCCGGCAAGTCGACCACGCTGGCCGCGCTGATCGGTGAGCTCAACCGCACCGAGGCGCGGCACATCATCACCATCGAAGACCCGATCGAGTACGAGCACCGGAACGCGAAGTCGGTGATCGAGCAGATCGAGATCGGACGCGACGCGCCGTCATTCGCGGCTGCCCTGCGCGCGTCCCTGCGCCAGGATCCCGACGCGATCCTGGTCGGAGAGATGCGCGACCTCGAGACCGTCGCCACCGCGCTCACGGCCGCGGAGACGGGACACCTGATCCTGTCGACACTGCATACGAGCGATGCGGCGCAGGCCATCCATCGCATCGTGGACGTCTTCCCTCCGGCGCAGCAGACGCAGATCAAGCAGCAGCTCGCGCTGAGCCTCAACGCGATCGTCGTGCAGTACCTCATCCCCCGCTCCGACAACAAGGGGCGGACGGTGGCGGTGGAGGTGCTGCTCGCGAATTACGCGGTGCAGAACCACATCCGCAACGAAAAGCTGCAGAACCTGGCCACCGAGATCACGCTCGGCAAGAGGCAGGGGATGATCTCGCTCGAGGATTCGCTGGCGGGTCTGGTGCGGGAAAGGTTCATCACGCCGGAGGATGCGAGGGTGAGGTCGTCGCGGCCGGATGAGTTGGACTCGTTGCTGCGGGGGACCAGGCTGTCATCCTGAGCGAGGGGGTTGGGGAGGGCGGGAAGCGAAGGCCCCCCTGCGGTGCACGACCAGCGCGCTGTCGGAAGGGGGTCCTTCGCCCCCGCCCGTCCACCCGCCCTCGCTCAGGATGACAGCCGAACTCACCACGCGATCCCGTAGTCCTCGCCGTGGTTGGAGCTGCCGCCCCACATCGTGCCGTGCTTGCGGTCGAAGAGGATGGCGTTGATGGGGCCGGAGGTCCTCTCTTCGAAGGTCATGTCGTAGCCCATGCGGCGCAGTTCGTTGCGGATCCAGGGGGGCGTCTGTTCGTGCAGGAGGATGCGGCCGGGGACGGATTGGCGGTCGCCGAGCCATTTGCGCACCTGGAACGTGTTGAAGTTCGCCGCCTCCGTTGCTTCCTGCGGCGTCATTCCGAACTCGACCACGTTGAGGAAGAACTGCAGGAGGTTCTGATCCTGCGTGTCGCCTCCCTGGACCGCGAAGGCGAGGTACGGCGCGCCGTCTTTCAACGCCAGCGTCGGCGTGAGCGTGACGTGCGGGCGCTTGCCCGGCTCGATCACGTTGTACGGGTTCTGCGCGGGATCGGTGTCGAAGCTCTGCGCGCGTTGGCTGAGGCCGACGCCGGTGCGTCCGGCGATGACGGCCGGAACCCAGCCGCCGCTCGGGGTGATCGAGACCACCCACCCTTCCTCATCCGCCGCTTCGATCGACGTGGTGCCGAGGCGGAACGATTCGTCGAACGCCTGCAATGCCGCGTTGTTGCGCGGCTTCGCGGCGGTCTTGCTCCAGTTGCGCAGCGCGTCGAGGAACGGGTTCCTGTCGCGCTGATAGGGATACGGGTCGCCGGGACCGATGTTCGGGTCGTTGCGCTCGGGGTTGACGAGCTTCGCGCGGTCGCGCGCGTACTCCTTCGACAGGAGGCCGAGCACCGGCTCGGCGGGCGGAAAGTACGGATCGCCGTAGTAGAAGTCGCGGTCGGCGTAGGCGAGGCTCAGGGCCTGATACAGCGTATGGATGTAGCGCGCGCTGTTGTAGCCCATCGACTTGACGTCGAAGTTCTCGAGGATGTTCAGCGCCTGCAGCATCGACGGGCCCTGCGTCCAGACCGTCAGCTTGTAGACGTCGATCCCCTTGTAGGTCGTCATCACCGGTTCTTCGGTGCGCACCTGCCACTTCGCGAGGTCGTCCGTCGTAATGAGGCCGCCCTGTTCCTGCGTGCCGCGGGCGATTTCCTGCGCGATGTCGCCTTTGTAGAAGCGGTCGTACGCGGCGTAGATCGCTTCCTTCCGCGAACGGCCGCGCCGCAAGGCCTGCTGCTCCGCTTCGACGAGCTTGCGCAGCGTGGCCGCGAGCTCCGGCTGGCGGAACATCTCGCCCGGATACGGCGCTTCGCGCTGGTTCGTGACGGCGGTGGCCGTCACCACGTCGTGCGACGGCGTGATGGAGCTCGACGGAGACTGCGCGGCCTGCGCGGCGGCCGCGTCCTGCAGGTGCGGCAGCATCACGGCGCGTGAGTACGGCCACTGCTTGAGCCACGACTTCTGCCGCTCGATGTTGTTCGCGAGCTGCGCCTCGATCGGAAAGCCGTCCGCGAGTTGGATCGCCGGCGCGAGCACGTCTTTCAGCGAGAGCGTTCCGTATTCGGCGAGCATCACCATCAAGCCGCCGGGCGTGCCGGGCGTCACGGCCGCGAGCGGACCGTACTCGGGCGGGTACTGCATCCCCTTCGACTGGTAATACTCCGCGGTTGCGCCGGTGGGAGCGGCGCCGAGGGCGTTGATGCCGATGACCTTCTTCGTACGAGGGTTGTAGATGAGGGCCTGCGTCTCCCCTCCCCAACCGAGCGTGTCCCAGAGGGTGCAGGTGGCGGCGAGCATCGCCGCGGCGGAATCGACCGCGTTGCCACCTTTCTGGAACATCATCGAGCCGGCCGTCGCGGCGAGTGGCTTGCCCGTGATGGCCATCCAGTGCGCGCCGTGGAGCGGCGGTTTCTGCGTGCGGGTCTGTGCCAGGGCGGGGATCGCGACCAGAAAAGCGAGCGCAACGATGCGGAATCTCATAGCATCCAGTCTATGACGAGCACCCTCCTTGCAATGGTGTATGGCGTGCGAGAACGCACCAGTAAGGAGACTTGGATGGCACGCAAACTTCAGAATGAGAAGCCGCAGCTCGGGAAGTTGCAGCAGGTTGCGAGCGCAGTAAAACGGTTGTTCTCCCGTGGAAGCGAGACCTCGGAATCGACGATGTCCGCGGTTGCAGAAACCCCGAAGCCCGCGCCGATGGCCAGCGCGCCGAAGCCCGGCCGCACCACGCGCCGCGAAGCCGACATTCCGATGGACGTCATCTCCAACCACTACACCCCGCGCACCGGCGGGAAGGCAGGGTTCCGGAGCGATGGCGCCGACCACCAGAACGACCAGGAGTTCGCGTACGGCGTCTCGGATGAACGCTGGAACGACGAGGACCGTTTGACGAACAAATCGGGCGATCCGCGCATCGGCACGCACCGGCGCACGTACGAGCCGGGCGAAGCGCGGACCGAGTCCCGCGATTGAAGTGAAGGAGAAAGTATGGACCAGCAGAATCCGAATGACCCCAACAGCGGCCTGAACCCGGGGAGCAGCGGTGAGACCGGGTCGGGCGGAATGTCGTCCACCCCCGGCTTCGGGTCGGGCGGCACCGGCACCGGCATGAGCTCGGGCGGTGGCATGACCACCGGCAGCGGCGGGATCAGCAGCGGTGGCGCGCCGATCGGTGTCGTCAGCGGCAGTGACGCCGATACGTTCGGTAGCCCATCGAGCAGCCCGGACATCGCCTCCCCCGGTACGAGCCCCGACGCCGAGGAGCAGTACTGCACGCATTGCGGCCACGCGCTCACCGAGAGCAAAGGCCTCGAGCAGTTCCTCGGGCGTCTCGGCATCAGCGGCGACATGTTCAGCAACCTCAAAGGGCAGTTCCAGAACGTCGACATCGACGAGTACCTCAACACCGCGCGCGAGTACCTCAAGGGCTCGAGCACCAAGGTGACGAATTACACGAAGGAAAACCCCGCCAAGGTTGCGGCAGGCGTCGCGGCCCTGGCTCTCGGCGCCGGCCTGATTTACGCCGCGGTGAATCGGGACAAGTCCGACACCACGGTCGCGGCCACCGGAATCGAGATCCAGCCCGACCCGAACGCGGGCCTCAACCGCGGCGGTGATTTCGATCGCGACCGCGGAGGCAATCCCGGTTACGATCCGAATCGCACTTGAAACTTCACTATGACTCGGAGGGCGACGGGCCTCTCGTCGTCCTCCTTCACGGGTTCCCGGAATATCGGGTTTCGTGGAAGCGGCAGCTGCCCGCACTCGCTGCCGCAGGTTTCCGCGCCGTCGCCCCCGATCTCCGCGGCTACGGCGACTCCCCCAAGCCGCGCGACGTCGATTCCTACCGCATGTCGCTCATCGTCGGCGACGTCGTCGAGCTGATCGAATCGCTGAACGGCGGCAAGCCGATCGTGCTCGTCGGGCACGATTGGGGCGCGATAGTGGCCTGGTCGCTGGCCATGATGCGTCCCGACCTGCTGCGCAAGCTGGTCATCATCAACGTACCCCCTCCCGCCGCGATCGCGCGCGCGCTGAAGCGGAGCACACGCCAGAAGCTGAACGTGCTCTACCAGCTCTACTTCCAGATGCCGGTGCTCCCCGAGCTCACGATGAAGCTCTTCGGGCGCACGTTCTTCCGCCGCGCCGGACGCTTCACGCCGGAAGAGATCGACGTCTACATGCGCCAGTGGCGCGGCAACCTCTCGCCGATGCTGCATTACTACCGCGCGATGAAAAAGTCGCGCGGCGAGATGCGCAAGATCGCGAAGCGGATCGAGACGCCGACCCTGATCATCTGGGGCGAGCGGGAGCCGGTGTTCCTTTCCTCCGCGCTCGAAGACATCGGGCAGTGGGTGTCCGACGTGCGCATCGAGCGGCTGCCGAGGATCGGGCACTTTGCGCAGCACGATGCGGCGGAGAGGGTGAGCGAGTTGATCGTGGAGTGGGCGCGCTGAACGTTTGGAGTGCGGTGACCGCAGTCACCGCTTTTACTCACCGCGGAAGTGGCACGCCCATCGCGAGAGCGGCGGCTCCGCCGCAGGAAAAGCGGTGACTGCGGTCACCGCACTCCAAAAAAAGGCCGCCCGAAGGCGGCCTTTTCACGTCACGCCAAAGCGCGAACCTTATTTCTTCTTCTCCATGGCGCGCTTGAACGCGAGGGCCATGGCGGACTCGCTGCCGCCTTCGTCGTTCCGCTCGTCCATGAACTTCGTGTACTCCTCGCGCTCGGCGGCGGCTTTCGCGGCCTCGTGGCTGAGGGAGATGCGCTTGCGCTGCGGATCGATGCTCATGATGCGGACCATGAGCTTCTCGCCGGCGGGGTGCAGCTCGGCCGGATCGGCGCCCGCGGGGACGACGATCTCGGAGTTCGGGATCAGGCCGGTGAGGCCCGGCTCGAGCTCGACGAAGATGCCCGGAGCGGCGCCGTGGTCGACGGTGCCCTGGACGACTTTGCCGATCGAGTAACGCTGCGAGGCGGTCTCCCACGGATCTTCCACGGCGACGGCGCGCAGTGAAAGGGAGAGGCGCTTCTTGGACGAGTCGACTTCGCGGACCCAGCCCTGCACGGTCGTGCCGATCGCCACTTCGGCGTCACCCGGCTTGATGCCGTGCGGAAGCTGCGAGACGTGCACGAGGCCGTCGACGCCCGGCTCCACTTCGACGAAGTAGCCGAAGTCGGTGGAACGGACGATGCGGCCGGTGAACTGCGTGCCCGGCGTGAAGCGCTCGGCCACGTCGTGCCACGGATCCGGCTCCTGGTCCTTCATCGACAGCGAGATGCGCTTGCCGTCGTTCTCGATCTTGATGACCTTGACCTGGACTTCCTGTCCGATCGCGACCACGTCCTGCGGGTTCGTGACGCGGCGGCGGCTCATCTCCGAAACGTGGAGGAGGCCGTCGATGCCGCCTAGGTCGACGAACGCGCCGAACGGCGTGAGGGTCTTGACGCGGCCGGTGAGCTCGGCGCCCGGGACGATGCGGTTCCGCGTTTCGGCAGCGCGCTCGGCGGCCGCTTCCTTGAGCAGCGCGGCGCGGGAGACGACGATGCGGCGGCCGTCATCCGAGAGCTCGGTCACGCGGAACTCGAGCAGCTGGTTGACGAACGCGTCGGGGGTTTCGATCTTTCCGAGCGCAATCTGCGAAAGCGGGCAGAAGGCGCGGAGGCCGCTGATGTTGACCTCGAAGCCGCCCTTGTTGCGGCCTGTGACTTTGCCTTCCACCGGGAGGCGGCTCTCGTACGCGCTGCGGAGCTGGTCGAGCGATGCCTTGCCCTTGATCAGCTTGCGCGAAACGCGGATCTCGGCGCCGGTCTTGACGACGGTCGCTTCGATCTGATCGCCGATGTCGAGACCCTCGAGCTCCGCGGTGTCCATCACGGCCTCGGAGGGGCCGCCGTAGGAGATATAGGCATCGTCGTTCGAAATCGACACGATCGTGCCGCGGAGCAGCTCACCCTGCTGCGGGGTTTTGAGGTCCAGATTCTCCATCGCCTCGGCAAAAGACGTAGCCTCGGCGCTCTCTCTCGACTGACTCATGGGAGTGTGCGTTACCTTTCAGTGATTGGTTCTCGGTCCTGAGAACGGTTGGGATGCGTATCGTACGACGACAACGGGTGCCTCGTAAAAAAAATTTTCAGACTCAACCGGAGGCGGAACAGCCGGACTCCCAAGGGCGAGCTCATCGCGCAGATGGTGTCAGGTGTCAGGTACCTGTGGCATGTCGCCCGGGCGAAAAGACCCAGACACCTGACACCCGACACCTCAGCGAAGCTGAGCTACTCCACCCGGAACGTCGCCCCCGCTACCACCGGCTCGTTCGTCGAGTACGCTCGGAGGTTGTGCCCCTTGTCGAGGGCCTGGATCCAGGCGATCGACCACTTTCCTTTCGCGGCGAACTGCGGGATCTCGAGCGTGCCGGTGAAGGTCTGGCCGTCGGGGGACGGGCCGAACGAGATGTAGCGCCGCTGGTTGCCGACGCCGCCGGGAGGGGTAGCCTGGCCGCTCAGGCTCTGCACGCCGCATCCGCCTTCATCGACCACCGTCGCCTGGACCTTGATCGTCGTGGCCTGCGCATTCGAGACGACCAGCGGATCGAGGACCAGCGAGGTGATCACCGGCGCCGCGGAATCGCACCGGTCGCTGCCGATGTCGAGCACGATCCTGCTGACGAGCGGATTGTCGTTGCGGAAGGTGGCCAGGTTGTTCGCCTTGTCCTGCAACTGCACCTGCTCGAGACGCCAGACGCCACAGTCGAGACACGTCGGCGGCGTGAACGTGCACTCCCACGTGTCCCCCGCGCCCAACTTGCAGCCGAAGCCGATCCGCGCCGTCTTGGCCGGGCTGACGAACACGCCGCTCACGAGCGACACGCCCACCTTGTCATCGTCCGCCTGCACGAAGACCGTGTTCCGGTCTCCGCCGCGCATGGCCTGCTTGTCGAGCCAGAGGCCCTTCAGCTGAGGACCCGTCGCGTCGGCATCGGCTGACGTGACGCGGAACGACGCGCTCGCCGGCAATCCTCCCTGCGCGGCGTTGAGGTTGATGCTGTTGCTCGCGTTGTCGGTCAGCGTGAGGTACTTCACCACCCACATCCCCGCGGGAGCATCTTTCGGGACCATGATCTTCGCGACGAAGCGGTTCGTCTCCGCCTCGCGCAGGCAGGCGAAACCCTGCATCGAGCCGCTCGGACTGGCGATGACGCCGGAGACGCTGCGCACGCCGGAGAGGTTGTCGTTCACGATGGCCGCGAAGACGGTCTCTTCCCCATCGTGTACCTCGGGTGGCTGAAACTCGGCTGCCAGGAGCTGCGGGGCGACGAGGTCGGTGTCGGGATCTTCTTCTTCGCCCGGACCGGGACGATCCTCCCCTCGACCGACGTCCGGCGTGCGAGGAGAGGTCGGCAGCGGATCCTGGACACGCGGCGCAGGCTGCGCCGCGGTTGGGGCCGGCGATGCCGCTTTCGGTCGCACGCCAAGGGCGTCGGCCAGCGGAGCAATCATGCGGTCGAGGAGAGACGGCTTCGGGGCGGGCCGCGGAGCTGGCGGCGGGGCGGAGCGGAGGAGCTCGTTGTAACGGCGCTCCCGCTCGCTGTTGCTGCTGCTCGACGTACGGACCACGTTCGACGGCTGAGTACCGTCCCCGATGGTCAGCTCGGAGCCGCCGCGCGTGAACACGCCCTCATCGGCGCCGCCGGAATTGCGGCGCTCGACGTTCGTAGCGTTCGCCATCTCGATCGGCTCGTACGAGCGCAGCCGCAGCCACACCGCACCCGCGAAAAGAACGCTCAGCGCGGTGAAGAAGAGCGGCAGGAACGCGACCCGCTTCAATTGACTACTCCAGGGACCGCAAGGGTGAAGGGCGAGATCGCGGCGTCGAACTCCTCCCCGGCCGGCGTGCGCATCGTGTAGCTGCCGTGCATCGTCCCCATGGAGGTCGGCAGGGGGCAGAAACTGGTGTACTCGAACGAATCGCCCGGCTCGAGGATCGGGAACTCACCGACGACGCCCGGCCCCTGCACCCGCTCGACGTTGCCGTTCTCATCGGTGATGATCCATTCGCGGCTGACGAGCTGCACGGTTTCTTCGCCGTCGTTGGTGATCGTGACGTGATACGCGAAGTAATACGTACCGCGATCGCTGCGATCGGCAAGATACTCGCTCTCGACTTCGATCCTGATGCCGCGTGTGGTCGTATCCGACATGACGTTCTGGTCTAGAGCGCGTGCGCCGCGCACATTGTTCCCGCTCCTCTTCATTGTTGCATGCGCTGCCCCTTCGCCGGGGCCGATGCAGCAGCCGGTGGCGGTGCGCGTTGCGCCTCCTCCCCCCGAGGTTTCGACCATCGTGGTGCCCATCAGGACCAGCCTCGCCTCGCTTGTACCGGATATCGAGACGCGCGTCCCGAATACGTTCTCCGGCAAGGAGCGCGAGCGGGGCATCGACGTGCGCTACGACGTCGCACGCGACCCGATCGTGCTGGAGATGATCGGAGGAGGCCTGCACGCCTCCACGACCATCAAGTACGGGCTCGAAGCGTGCCGCGGACGCTTTCCCTGCATTTCCTGCGGTTTCGGCGAGCCGCGCCGGGTCGCGGACATCCGCCTGCAGACGAAGCTCGACTGGGACCCGTCGTGGCGGCTCCGCTCGTCGACGCGCCTCCTCCCGGTGCACTACGCGAAGCCGTGCGAGGTGACGTGGCTGGACATCGACGTTACCCGCCGCTTCGTGGCGCCGGTGGTCGAGCAGCAACTCGGGAACATCGCGCAGGTCATCGACAGGAGCACGCCCGCGCTGACGAACCTCCGCCCGACGGCCGAGCAGATCTGGACGTCGCTGCAGACGCCGGTCGAGCTCGCGCCGAGAACGTGGCTCGTGCTGGAGCCCTCGGACGTCGCGCTGACTCCGATCAGCGGCTCGGGCCAGACCGTGACGTCGACGCTCGTGTTGCGCGCGCAGACGCGGGTGACGCTCGGCAACAGACCGGCCACGGCGCGCAAGCCGCTGCCCGCGCTGTCTACCGGCACAACCAGCTCCCAGCCGGCGGTGCGGGTGCCGGTGGACGTGCAGCTGCCGTATGACGAGGCGTCGCGCTTCGTGCCGAAAACGCACACCGTGGACGGCAAGCCGCTGACCATCAACGCGCTGAAACTCTCCCCCGCCGGCAACGGCCGGGTGTCGATCGAAGCGGACGTCGACTACCGCGGTGGCGGCATGCGCAACTATCGCGGCGCAATCTTCCTCGAAGGGACGCCGCGCTTCGAGGCCGCGACGTCGCGCATCGTGATCCCCGACCTCGACTACTCGCTCGACCCGAAACGCCGCGGTTTCTTCGCCCGCATCGCCGAGCGCGCCGCCCACGATTCGATCCGCCAGCGCCTGCGCGAATCGGCCCGCTTCGACCTCGCGCCGCGCATGAAGACCCTGCGCGACGAAGTCACCCGCGCGCTCAACCGCCAGCTCGCCCCGGGCGTGCTGCTGAAAGGGCGGGCGGACGCGGTCGAAGTGACGGCCGTGACGCCGATGGAGGAGGCGATCCTGGTGAGGATCGTGGTGACGGGGAGCGCGGAGGTGGAGTTACGGTGAGCTGGCCAGAGGTTTGGAGTGCGGTGACCGCAGTCACCGCTTTGACTCGCCGCGGAGCGGCAGGTGTCATCGCGAGATCCGCGGCTACGCCGCAAGTCAAAGCGGTGACTGCGGTCACCGCACTCCAAACCGTTGGCGAGGTTAGCGATCGATTGGTGCCACCGGGCTGCGGAACAGCACCATGCCGAATCCGATCGCGAACGCCACGTACACGAGCGTCAGCACGAGGTGCCCCTCCCTTGCCAGCGTGGCTTTCGTCAGCGCGAGGGCGCCGATCGTGAAGTGGGCGACGTTGCCCACCGCCACGGGGCGGTTGTAGATGCCGCCGATCAGGCTGCCGCGGGCCAGCCAGTTCACCATCGCGAATGCGAACAGCAGCGCGGCCGGCAACTGCACGAGCAGCGGGAGCAGGCCGGTGGGATCGGCGCCGGCGGCGCGCAGGACTTCGTGCGGCGCGAAGGAGCCGATGATTCCCATCGCGCCCATGACGAGGGCACTGGCACTCAGCAGGATTTTTGTATTCATCAGACTCCGCGGATGTGGTTGAAGAATGCGTCGCTGGCGACGGGGCGCCCGAGGAAACGCTCCACCAGGTCGCGCGCCGGCTCCTCGCTGCCGCGGCTCAGGATCAGCTCCCGGAAGCGGCGGCCGGTCTCCGTGTTCATCAGGTCCGCCCCGAACGCGGAGACGAGATCGAGCGCGATCACCTTCGCCCACATATAGCCGTAGTAACCGGCGGCGTAGCCGCTGGCGATGTGCTCGAACGTGCCGGGGAACTGCGTCCCCTCGACGTGCCCCATCGGCGTCGCCCCCTCCATCTGTGCCCAGACGTCGAGCGACTTTCCGGGCGATTCGCTGGAGAGCGCCATGTCGTAGGCGGCGTAGAGCAGCTGGCGCCCGTAGTCGATGCCGGAGCCGAACTTCTTCGCCGAATTGAGCCGGTCGACGAGCGACGGGTCCATCTGCGGACAATCGCCGCAATGGTCGCTCAGCAGCGACAGGCTCTCCATCCGGCTCGCCCACTCCTCGTACATCTGCGACGGCGCCTCGACGAAGTCGCGCTGCACGCTCGTGCCGGCGTGGCCGATGTAATACGTGTCCGACAGGACGCCGTGCAGCACGTGCCCGAACTCGTGCAGCAGCGTCTCGAGCTCGTCGTGCGTCAGCCCCTTCCGGTCGAAGTTCGTGACCAGCACGCTGACCGGCTTCCGGCCCGTGCGCCGGCTCACGCCGCGCACCGGCCAGGCCGCGGCGTGCTTGTACTTGCCGTCGCGCGGGTAGAGGTCGAGATAGATGCCGCCGATGAAAGCCTCGGTCGCGGCGTCGAGGACGTCCAGGTAGATGACGTCTTCCTGCCACACCGGCACGTCCGCCCGCTCGAAGCGGACGCCGTAGAGCCGCTCGCTGATGTCCAGCATCCAGCGGACGGTGGGGGCGGAGGGGAAGAACGCGCGCAGCTCTTCCTGGTCGATCGCGTAACGCCGCTCGCGCAGCCGCTCCCGGTAGAACGAAACGTCCCACCGCTGGATACGCGTGTCGGCCTCTCCGGTCAGCTCGGCTTTCAACTGCGCGAGCTCGTGCAGGTCGCGCAGCTCGGCCTCGGTGACGACGCTCCGCACTTCATCGAGGAAGCGGGTCACGGTGTCGGGATTGCCGACCATCCGCCGCTTGGTGACGTAGTGCGCGAAACTCGGCACCTCGTACAGGTCGGCGATCTCTTTGCGCAGCGCGACGATCTCGTCGAGCACGCCGAGGTTGCGGTCGGTGCCGCGCAGCGTGTTCGCGGTCCAGTAGCGGCGCCGCGCGTCTTCGTCGTGCGCGTTCATGAGGAAAGGCACGTAATCGGGGTAGTCGAACCCGACCACGTAGTTCCCCTGCTCGTCGCGCGGCACGCGGTCGAGCCACGACTGCGGCAGGCCGCGGCATTGGTCAGGCGTGAACGTGAGCCGCTCGTCGTTCTCGCGGATGTTCTTCGCGAACTCCTGCCCCAGCTCGGTCAGGCGGTCGGAGATCTCCTTGAACCGCTTGCGCTTCTCGGGCGGCAGGGAGACGCCGCTGTCCTCGAATGCTTCGACGAGCTGCTTCTGCATCTCGCGCGCCGCGACCGAGTCCGGCACCACGCGGCGCACGCGCTCGTAGAACGCCTCGTTCTGGAAGACGTCGGTAAGGAACGACGACTCCAGGATCAACGCGACGTCGCACGCGTCGCGCACGTCCTTGTCGGGATGGACGCTGTTGAGGAGCGAGATCGTGCCGAAGGCATCCTCGAGCACGGTCGCGGTGTCGTCCCAGGCGTCGAGGACGCTCTCGACGCTGAGCTGCTCGAGCGGCAGGGACTCGATCCGGGCGAGCAGCTCGCGGGCGCGCTCCACGGCTTCGCTCGAAGAACGCGCCACCGCCCCGGCGTCGAGGATCGGCAGTATGGCGCGCTGTGATGTGCGGGAGGTCAGGAGCGTTTCTGTGGTCGTCATTACACGGAAGACGCGCATTCTAGAAGTCTCGCCGCCGGAATGCGAGATCAGGCTATAGTGGAAAGCCACTACCAGACAATTCAGGTACCGGCCACGCGGCCATCAATCCACATCAGCAAATCGCGTACACAATTAGACATGCGCCCCCTTCCAGCCCTCCTCCTCCTGTTCGTTTTTTCCGTGTCAGTATTCGCCGGTGAAGCCGAGCTCCTCACCAGCGGGCGGGCGGCACTCGAGAAGGGCGACGTCGCCAAAGCGGTGTCGCTGTTCGAGAAAGCGGTGGCCGCGAGTCCGAAAAGCGCCGAGGCGCATTTTCTCCTCGGACGCGCATACGGCGCCCAGGCGCAGAAGGCGAACGTCCTGAAGCAGGCTTCGCTTGCCAAGAAAGTCAGCGGAGCATTCGAGCGCGCCGTCGAGCTCGACCCGAACTATCTCGACGCACGGCAGGCCCTGGTCGACTACTACACGCTCGCTCCGGGATTCATGGGCGGCAGCAACGAGAAGGCGCTCGCGCAAGCGGCTGAGATCAAGAAGCGCGATCCGCTGCAGGGGCACCGCGCCTACTCACGCATCTACCTCCGCGACAAGAAGACCGATCTCGCGCGCAAGGAGCTCGTCGATGCGGTCCGCGAGCAGCCGAACAATCCTCGCGCCCACCAGTCCCTCGGCATGTTCCTGATCAATACCGACAAGAACTACAGCGGCGCGCTGCACGAGTTCGAGATGGCGCTCGAGCTCGATCCGGCCTACATGCCCGCCTACCTGCGCATCGGCCAGCACGCGGCGGTCACGGGCACCGACTTTCCCCGCGGCGAGACGTCGATCAAAAAGTACCTCGGCCACAAGCCGTCCGGCGAGGAGCCGAATCTCGCCACGGCCTGGTACTGGCTCGGGATGCTCTACGAGAAACAGGGGCGCAAGGCGGAGGCGAAACAGAGCTTCTCCAACGCGCTGAAGCTCGTCCCGGACGACAAGAACGTCAAGGAAGCACTGAAGCGCGTGTCGTGAGCAGCGGATAGGGATTCAGCGGCTCACCCTTCCACCATTCCTTGGTCGGCGGCAGCACCTCGACCGAGAAGTGCAGATGCGGCGCGTCCGGCGCGGCGTTGCCGCTCGTGCCGACGTAACCGATCACCGTCCCCTGCGCGACGAAGAGGCCTTCGCCAATGCCGTCGGCGTAACGCTCGAGATGGGCGTAGTAGTAGACCCGTTCTTCCGCCCGGTCGAACTGGTAGATCGTCAGCCCGCCCCCTTTGCTGGTGAAGAGCTTGCGCACGGTCCCGTCGACCGCCGCCACGACCGGCGTGTTCCGCGGCGCCATGATGTCGAGCGCATGGTGGATGCGCCCGCCTCCGCGGACCTGCTCGAAGTTGTCGCGCAGCTCGGTTGGGGTGATGCCGAGGACCGGGATCACGATCGGACCGATCGGCCCAGGCGCAGGCGAGGAACCGCGTCCCACCGGCAGCTGCGAGCCGGACGCCTGCGCCACCTGGCCGAGGGGCTTCGCCACCGTCTGCGCACCAGGCAGCACCGAGATCAGGACGATGAACGTCCCTCCGGCCAGCCAGCCGGCAATCAATACCTTCGCGATGCGCATGTGACTATCGATAATGATGAGATCGTGCCTGAACTTCCCGATATCGCCATTTACCTCGAGGCGCTCTCGGCACGCGTGCTCAGCCATACTCTGATCAAGGTCCGGCTCGCCAGCCCGTTCATCCTGCGTACGGTCGACCCCGCTCCGGCCGATCTGGCGGGAAAGCGCGTCAGCTCGCTCCGCCGCCTCGGCAAGCGCATCGTGTTCGGGTTCGAAGACGACCTCTTCCTGGTCATCCACCTCATGATCGCCGGCCGCTTCAAATGGCTCGCCGCCGGCGCGAAGGTGCCGGGGAAGATCGGCCTGGCCGCATTCGACTTCGACAACGGGACGCTCGTGCTGACCGAGGCGGGGTCGAAACGGCGCGCCTCGATCCATATCCTGCGCGGTGAGGCCGCGTTGCAGGCGCACGACCCGGGCGGCATCGAGCCGCTGGAGATGTCGCTCGACGAGTTCGGCGCCGCGCTGACGAAGGAACGCCACACCCTCAAACGCACCCTCACCGATCCGCACGTCTTCAGCGGCATCGGCAACGCCTACTCCGACGAGATCCTCCACCGCGCGCGCCTCTCCCCCGTGCAGATGACGACGAACCTCTCCGGCGAGGAGATCGCCCGGCTGTACGCCGCCACGCGCGTGGTCCTCCTCGAATGGATCGACCGCCTCCGCGCCGCCACCGGCACCAGCTTCCCGGAGAAAGTCACCGCCTTCCGCCCCGAGATGGCGGTCCACGGCCGCTACAACCAGCCCTGCCCCGTCTGCCAGACGCCAGTGCAGCGCATCGTCCACGCCGAGAATGAAACCAACTACTGCGCCCGCTGCCAGACCAGCGGCAAGCTGCTGGCCGACCGGGCGTTATCGCGCCTGCTGAAGGGGGATTGGCCGAAGTCGATTGATGAGCTGTGAGATCCGGTGTCAGGTATCGGATGTCAGGTATCTGGGGTGTTTCGCCCGGGCGACCAGCCCCAGACACCTGACACCCGACACCATTTCTAACGTTTCCCCAAATCCCACGTCTATCCCCCCAGAACCATGCTTCACGCCGCCATGACGCCGATGCTGCAGATCGCCGCGAAGCCCGCGCAGGAGAGCGATGACTACCGTCTCGCCGCCGCCTGCGCCGCGGGCGACACGCACGTCTTCGAGGAGATCTACCGCCGCTTCGGCGACCGGATGAAGAGCATCGCCTGGAACCACCTCGGCAACTCCAGCGATGCCGAGGATGCCGTCCAGGAGACGTTCCTGAAAGTGCACCGCGCCGCGACGACCTTCACCGGTGAGGCGTCGTTCGCGACCTGGGTGTACCGCATCCTCGTCAACACCTGCTACGACCTCCTGCGCAAGCGGAGGCGGCGCATCGAGGAAGCCCCGCTCGACGACTCGCTGGAGCGGAGCGGGTCGAGCGTCGACGACATGAAACGCATCGCCTTGCGCCGGCTGCTCGACGAGCTCCCCGAGCAACGCCGCAGCGTCTTCACCCTCTTCGAAATCGAAGGGCTCAGCCACGCCGAGATCGGACAGGTCCTCGGCATCAGCGAAGGGAACTCCAAGTGGATCCTCTTCGCGACGAAAAAAGAGCTTCAGGAAAAATGGAAGCGATCCCAATGAACATCCAGTGCAGTCAGCTCGACGACCTCCTCTTCGATGCCTCGCCGCTCGCCATGGAGACGGCCGCGCGTCACGCGGAAGAGTGCGCCGGGTGCGCGGAACGGCTGGCGTCGTGGAACGACCTCACCTCCACCGCGCAGTCGATGCAGATGACGTGGAACAACGACCTGCTCTGGCCGCGCATCGACCGCGCGCTGCGGCAGGAGCGCCGCCGTCCGACGGCGTGGCTCCGCAATGCCGCGGCGGCGGCGGTCCTCACCCTCACCCTCGGCGGCACGATGTTCTACGCGCTCCGCGTGCAGACGCACGAGGCGGCGTTCGACCGGAAGATCATCGGGATCGCCGCACTGGATGACGTCGAGCGCGCCGAACGAGCGCACATCGCCGCCATCGAAAAACTGGAGCGGCTCGCCGAGGCGAAGCTCGAAGACGCCGGGTCGCCGCTCCTGGTCTCGTACAAGGAAAAACTGATGCTGCTCGACGACGCCATCGCAGAATGCGAGACGAACATCGAGCGCAACCGACAGAACGCACACCTCCGCAAGCAACTGCTGTCGATGTACACCGACAAGCAGCAGACCTTGCAGGACGTGCTGCGGGAGGACACCGATGTATCGACTCCGTAGTCTCCTTCTCGCTTTTCTCCTGATCGTGGTGGCGCTGCCGCTCGCCGCGGACGACGACGATTCGCGCTTCGAAGCAAAGTACGGGAAGAACTTCCCCTACAGCGGCGGGCGCGTGACCATCAACCACGGCTTCGGCGATCTCGTGGTGCGCACGCACCAGGGCAGCGACGTGCAGGTGCGCGCCACCATCCGCTCGTCCGACGAAGAGATGGGCAAAGCGATCCGCATCGTCGCCGACGCCGGTCCCTCGGGCGTGACCGTCACGACGAACTATCCGACCATCCGCAAGCGGTTCGGGCGGCTGTCGTTCTCCGTCGACATGACCGTGACCGTCCCCGCCAACGCGCCGGTCACCGCGAAGAACAGCTTCGGCAACATCGACGCGCGCGGCCTGCAGGCGTCGAGCGTCATCGACAACCGTCAGGGCTCGATCGCTTTGCACGATGTGCGCGGCTCGCACACGCTTTCGAACCAGTTCGGCTCGATCGAGGCCACCAATGCACGCGGCGACCTGACCATCGCGAACCAGAACGGGTCGATCACGGTGCGCAATGTCGATGGGGCGATTACCGTCGCCAACCGCTTCGGCTCCGTGAGCGTCGCCGACGTGGAACGCACCGCGACGATCGCGAACGCGAACGGCTCTATCGAAGCGATGGACGTCCGCGGCGCGCTGAAGGCGACGAACGCGTTCGGCAACATCAAGGCCTCGACCATCGGAGGTCCCGCCGACATCACCACCAGCAATGCGCGCGTCGAGCTGTCGAACGTGACCGGCCCGGCCTCGGTCCGCAACTCGTTCGGGAGCGTGGTCGTGAACACGGTCGCCGGCACGCTCACGGTCAACGGCGACAACTCGAAAGTCGACGTCACGGACATCGGCGGCAATGTCGCGATCAACACCGGCTTCGGAGCCGTGACGCTGCAGAACGTCCGCGGGGCCGCGCGCGTGGAGAACTCGAACGGCAACGTCCGCGTCAGCGACCTCTCCGGCGGCCTCGTGGCCATCACCCGCTTCGGCTCCGTGCACGCGGAGCGCATCCGCGGCGCCGCGGACGTCGAGAACTCGAACGGCAGCGTGACGCTGAAAGAGATCGGCTCCGGCGCGAAGGTGAACACGAACTTCGGCTCCGTCTTCATCGACGGCGTGGGCGGCGGAGTGACGGTCGAGAACGCGAACGGCGCGATCTCCGTGACCGGCATCCGCGGCAACGGCTGCCACCCGATCTCCCTGCGCACGAACTTCAGCTCGATCAAGCTCTCCCTGCCGGACGCCGCCGCCTACAACGTGAACGCCCGCACGAGCTTCGGCCGCATCCATACCGACCTCCCGATCACCACCAGCGGGATGACGGAGAACACCCTCGCCGGCACCATCGGCCGCGGCGGCTGCAAGCTCGACCTGAGCAACGCGAACGGGAACATCACGATCGAGAAGGAGTGACCGTCCGCGATTGATGACAGTGGCTATCAACGTTCACGGATGGTCCGTCATCGATCGAGGCGGCGGCTATCACCGATGACAGGCCCTCCTATCGACGATGAAGGCACTGTCTATGATCGATGGAGGAAGCGCCTATCAACGTTGATAGAGCTCTCTATCTTCGATCGAGGAAGCGCCTATCAACGTTGATGGAGCTCTCTATGATCGATGGAGGAAGCGCCTATCAACGTTGATAGAGCTCTCTATCTTCGATCGAGGAAGCGCCTATCAACGTTGATAGAGCTCTCTATCTTCAGTGGAGGCTGTGCCTATCAACCTTGATGGGACTTCCTGTCTTCGATGAAGGACGCAGCTATGAACGTCGGCCGAACGTCCTTCATCGATGAAGGACGCAGCTATCACCGCAGACGGAATCTTCTATCTTCGATGAAGGATGTGGTCAGGATCCACGACCCACCGATGACCGACGGCAGCAGCGGATGCCAGATCAGAACGTACGCCGGTACGTGAAGATGAACGAGCGCGGCACGCAATTCCGGATCGGCGGAGCGAACTTTGCCGACCGGATCTCCCGCTCCGCCGTCGCTCCCGCGTCCGGGCTACCGGTGTTGTTCGTGACCACCCTGGTCGACGTGACGACGCCTTTCGCGTCGACGCTCGCCTCGACCACGACGAGGCCGTGCGCGTCGTCCTCCGAGAACGAGAGGGCCGGCGTCTGGAGGAACGCGTAGTCCGACTCGCACCCGCTCCGCTTCGTCCTCGGCTGCTGCTGCCGCGACTGCGCCCTCCCGTCGGACACGAACCGCTCCGCCACCCACCCCGTCCGCCCATCCTCGAGCCGCACCTTCAGCCAGGCCTCATCGCTCCCGACCACCGTCAGCTCAGCGTTCTTTTTCACCTGGAGCACGACATCCGATTCCGTCGACGGCTCCTCACGCACGTTCAGCGCGGATGCAGTCACGTACACCATGCGCGAGGGCTGCGCCGGCGGCTGCGGAGGCGGCGCGGGCGTGCTCGGCGCAGACACCGGCGCCGGCGGCGGGGCACAACTGGTCAGGAGCAGGAGGATGAGGATGACGGGACGCACGGCGCGGGATGATAACGCGTGGAAGCCGGACAATTACTCGTGCTCCAGATCGCTGAGGTCGTCCCAGGAAGGTTGTTCGCCTGCCCGGGACTTTTCGAGCAGAACCAGGACCACGTCACGCTTCGTTTGACTCAGGTCATCGCGCCTGGACAGCGCTTCGACCAGGGAGCGGACGTCGTCACCCAGCCGCTGCAGGATCGCGACCGCGAAGATGTTCGCGTCCGTGACTCCCGCCTCCGAGATCTCGACAAATCGTGCGATTTCCGGACGAAGCGCGGGATCGGGTCGCGACATCAGGGCGTACGCAATCTCTCCGGTCAAGCCGTCGTCTTTGATGATCTTGCTCAGCAGCGGGCGCATCGCGCTCACCTCGAGCTCGGGCCGGACCAGGAGGCTCGAGAGCTGGGCGCGGAAAGCGCCGTCCTCGCCTGGGAACCGCTTCCCGCTCGTCGGCCACACGCTCATCAACGCGTTCACCAATGTTCCCGAGTGGCCGCGCACGGCATTCACGTCGTCGGCGTTCTGCGATGTGCCCCTCACGACGTTGCCTGTGAACCTCGACAGATGAGCGCGCAAGCTACAGTCCGCGATGAGCGAGTCGGAGAAGAGCACCCACTCGCCGTCGTCGACGGCGCCATACGTCACCAGTTCGACGCGAGCCGGCCCCTGCAACCGATCGACTCGCTCTGTCCATTCATCGCACGCCTCCGACCGGCAGGCGCCACCCGTCAGCAGGACAGCACCCAGAAGAAGCAGCCTACTTCGGATTGAGCTCGCAGCGGTCACCGGAGCACTCCTGTTTATTCCGCGGCTGCACGACGACGCGAATCTGATCGCTTCGTCCCGCTGCACGCTCTTCTTCCTGCATGAACTTCACGGAATTGATGAATGCATTGCGGTTCGTCTTTCCGCCCGTCAGCAGGACACAACCTTGCGAGCACCCCGGTCCGACGTGGATCTGAATGTTGCTCCGGATGCCATCCGGACCAGCAATGGTGCTACCGCCCTTCGTATCGCTCAACTCGACCCTTGGTCCCAGCTTGCCGTCCGTGCGCATCTTTCCGAAGTACGTACCCGGCGGAGCTTCATGATCGCTTCCGTACTCACCGCGCGTGTTCATGGTCTTTCCGGAGTAGTTCGTATCGCGGCTACCTGCGAAAGTGTCGACATAGCCCGCTTCACTCATCATCACGATCTTGTAGGCCGGCACCGTCTCATTGGCACCGCCGCCGCCGGGCTTGCTGTTGACACGCGTGTCGTCAACCACCGTGCTGGTCACGACGATGTATACGTCCTGGCCGTCCGGATCGATGTACTTCAGCGGATTGTTCCGTGCGTATGCGTATCTGTTCCAGGTCTGCGGCAGCGTGGGCTTGGCACTGGTACCCTTTGGATCGACGGACAGGAACCGTCCCTTGTTCGGGTCGTAGTACCGGGCGTGCATGTAATCGAGATAGTTGACGTTCTCGATGTTCAGGGCGCCGTGGTAATCGCGTTCGTGGCCGGTGAAGCGGGCGTCGTCGACGTGGGGGTCGCCGGGGTTGAGCAGTTCCTGCCAGGCGGCGGTCTGTTCGACTCCGAAGGGGTAGTAGTCGTGGCGCATGATGGCGCCGCGGGTGTCGTTCGTCACCATGCGGACGCTGCTGAGGTGATCGAGGTGATAGTGCCGGCGCCCGCCGTAGGTGGATGCCGGAGTGTTGGGGCCCGTCCACTCCTGCGTTTCACCGCCTACCAGCTGCCCGTCGGCGTAGACGTAGTCCTGCTCCCAGTACCAGAACGTCTCGGACTCGCTGTCGTCGCCTTTGAACTCGCGGAGAACGCGTCCTTCCGTATCACGGATCGTCCAGCGGGAGAGGTACTGGTCGTTGATCCTGCCGATCCGCTCCTCGTTCGCGTCGTAGATGTAGCGGCGC
>Ga0190270_10000084_pt1 | contig 41410 bp, 37 predicted proteins | sample Popmic320T_FD_133748 | JGI IMG/M metagenome (GOLD analysis project Ga0190270, IMG submission 133748) | Populus adjacent soil microbial communities from riparian zone of Weber River, Utah, USA - 320 T | ecosystem: Environmental > Terrestrial > Soil > Riparian zone | place: USA: Utah | collected...
TCCCCGTTACACTCTGTCTGTCTCACGCCGCCGCCTCCGTCGCCATCAAGTTGTTGCTGACACTCAACTTAATAGCACGGGGCGGCGGCTTTTTTATCCCCTTGGTGAGAAATGCGGGCTAGTGCCGCGTCAAGCTTGTTTCCGTGGGTGATTTGCGAGCGCCGGTGGGCCGGATGCGAGTCGCGGCGACGAGGCGATGCTGGGACATCGTCGAGGAGCGGCGACGAAGCAGACGGTCCGCCGCCGCAAAGCGCCCACGGAAACAAGCTTGACGCGACACGGGTTCTGCTAGAGTGCGCGACCGGAGGAAACATGTCGAAGATCAATGGTGAAAAAGCACGCGCCGCGATCGCGAAGAAGCGCCGCACCGCGCAGCGTGCAAAGGATCGCGCGGCCGTCGCAGCGATCCGCGCCGGCGGGCCGAATACGGCCGCCGCAGCCAAGCCCGCCAAAAAAGAGTCGTAAGCGATGTTCTGTGTGGCCCGCGCAAGGCGCGGGTCACGCCATCAACGCGCCTACGCGTGCCCCCCGCCGTACCGCTTCTCCCCTGCCTCGATGCGCACGTCGAGGCGGTTCTGTTGCGGCGGGAGGGGGCAGGTCGCGTACGGGGTGAACGCGCACGGCGGGTTGTACGCCTTGTTGAAATCGATCACCGTCTTCCCCTCCGGGCCCGGTTTCGCCGCGTAGAGATAGCGTCCGGCCTGGTATGTCTCGTCCTTGCTGGTCAGGTCGCGGAAGATGATGAAGAGCTCGTCCGAGCCTTCTTCCAGGATCGGATCGACGCGGTACTCCTTCCCGTCGAGCGTGAACACGAGGGCGCCCGGCGAGTCCGACTCGGAGCGCATGCCGGTCACGTCGTCGATCGGGATCTTCTTCATCGGGTTGTATGGATCGAGACGCGCTTCGACGCGATACTTCGCGTCCGTCGGAAAGTAGTCGAGACCGGCGAAGTGCGTCCGCGTCGGCGCCTGCGCGTCCTTCACGCGCAATCCGAGGCGGTCGCCCCGCTTGATGACGTTGAAGCGGACGGAGCCCATCTGCACGATGGTCGGACCGTTCGGATCCGTGTCGTTGCGCAGCTCGGCCGGACCGGAGACCACCTTCTGGTCGATGGTCATGGCCGGGTCCGGCTCCAGCGTCACCTTCTCCCCGTTCCGGACCACTTTCAGCGTCTGCCTGGTGGGGATCGTGACCACGTTCTGACCCTCTTCGAGCCAGAAAAGGCCGACCAGCGAGAGCCAGCCATCCTCTCTCTTGAGCCGCTCGGCCCGGTTCGTCTGCCACTGCAGGATTTCCTGGTCGTGCCTCGCGGAGTCGACTGCCGGAGCTTGGGACACCCGCGCCTCCTCTCTGCACGCGGTGACGAGCACGACAGCGGCCAGAACGGCAACGAAGTGTTTCATGCAGCTAGCATACGCGCGGGTGGTTTCCATTTCGCGACCAGCGGTGTCAAACAAGTGTGGCCGAACTCGCACATTTTCCGGCTCGGGAGACGGAGCGTGAAGTGAGCATGCCCGCGGCCTGGGCCGACGAGCGGACGCTGCTCGACGCGATCCGGCGCGGGGATCGGGCGGCGGCCGAGGAACTGGTCGACCGGACTTACGCCGCCCTGTTCGCTTCGGTCTGCCAGCTCTGCGGCGACAGGGACGTCGCCGCCGACCTGACGCAGGAAACATTTCGCAAGGCCTGGGTGGCGTTGCCGAACTTCGACGGGCGTTCGCAACTCTTCACCTGGCTTTACCGTATCGCTTACACGACGTTTCTGAACCAGATCCGGCGTCCGCGGCACCTCGAGTCGCTCGACGATCCGGATGCAGCCGATGTGCAGGATGAACATCCGGGAGCCGATGACGTGCTCGCGGAACAACAGGAGGCGGCGCGCCTCCGCACGGCAGTCATGCAGTTGCCCGAGGACCTGCGCTTCACCGTCACGGCGCACTTCTGGGGCGGATTGCCGATCAAGGAAATCGCCGAGATCGAAAAACTGACCACGGTAGGCATCCGCAAGCGCCTGCACCGCGCGTTTTCGATCCTCGAGGTGTTGTTGCAGGAAGAGGAAGTCACGGAATGAACTCCAAGCGAAGAGCCGAGTTGCAGCGAAGACTGTCGATGGGAGCGGTTCCGCGCCCGCCGGCAGGTCTCGCCGAGCGCATCAAAGCCGATATCCCGAAGTACCTCGACGCCGGTCCGGTGCCGCAGCGTTTCGCGTGGGGAACCACCATGCGCATCGCGGCGACCCTGATCACGCTCGCCACCACCGCACTCGTGACCATGGAATTGCTCCAGACGGACAGGAAAGGCGCGGTCCAGAACAGCGCGTCAAAGTACGAACGCCCCACTCCGGCCGTGCTCCGGTATCGGACGCAGCCGGCAACACAAACCGCGTCGATGCCGCCGGCAGAGACGGAAGTCAGCCTCGACATCGCGCAGGAGCTCCCCGCGCCTGCACCCGTGGCACCGCCGCAGGAAAGGCGTGCCGAAGCAGCGAACGTCTCGAGCGGCTTGATTGCGGCAACCGAAGCAGCGCCGATGCAGGTCGCGGATGCGACGCTCGGCGCGGCTGCACCGGCACCACCGCCTCCCCCGCCCCCGATGGTCGCCGCCCCCGCATCGGCACCGCCACCCGCCCGAGCGGTCGCGGCGGAGAGGGCGTCGTCCGAGCTTCTCGAAGAGCTCCCGATCGGACGGATCGTGACGCAGGCCTACGCAACGGAGCTGGACCTCGAACAGCGCGATGTCTTCGGCATCTCGCTCGATCCGACCGCCTTCCCGACGATCCGTACCGCCATCGAGAGCGGCACCCGTCCCGCTCCCGACAGCGTCGACGTCGAGGCGCTCGTGAACTACTTCGCCGGAGCCCAGTCGTCGCGCCGTGACGTCGGCCTGGAGGTCGAAGTGTCCCCTGCGCCGATTGCCGCCGAGGGAGACGTCGCGCTCCTCCGCTTCACCGTCGACACCGCGAAGCTGGCCGTGCCCGCCCGGGCGTCCGTCCCGCCGGTCGCGCGCGATGCGCATCTGCACATCGACATCGACACGAACGCGGTCGCGAGCTTCCGCCGCATCGGCGACAGCGGCACCGAGGAATCGGAGGAAGCGCTGCTCTACAACACGTCCGTGACCGGGCTCTACGAGCTGAAGCTGAAGCCGAACCTCCGCTCCAGCCAGCGCATCGCCACCGTGCGGCTGCAGTACGTGTCGGTGACGAGCGGCCGCAAGCAGACGCTCACGCGCGTCATTCGCGGGGGCGATCTCGCCGAGACCTGGGACCGCGCCTCCCGTCGCCATCGCCTGGCCGCGCTCGGCGCGGTCTGGAGCGAGACGCTCAGGGGCCCGAAAGGGGGCGTGGAGATCGCGCAGCGGGCCGAGGAGCTCGCGACGCAGAACCCGCAGGACTCGCGTGCACGCGAGCTCGCGGCGGCGGCGACCCTGTCGACCGGGGGAGAGCGTTAGCGGGTGCTACCGCTTCTTCCCGCCGCCGAACTTCCTCACCGAGGCAAAGTGCACGTTGAAGTAGTTCGCGGCGGCGCGGAGCGCGTTTCCCACCAGGCCGGCGTCCTTGGTCGGGATGTTCTCGATGCCGAGGCGCATGTGCGGCGGAAGCTTGCTCCGGCAGCGGCGGCAGAGCGCGTTCCCCACGGTCTTGTCGAGGTCGCAGCGGGGGCATTGCTTCTTCTTAGAAAGATCCTTGACTTGGTCCCTGGTCAGTTGCATTGCGATGCTATTTTGACATAAGCCGGCACACGATAGAATCCGCCGTCATGGGACAGCGCGTTCAATTCCAATCCAACGGTCACACCTGCCAGGGTTACTTCGCCGCTCCGGAGTCGGGCCAGGGTCCGGCCGTCGTCGTCATTCAGGAGTGGTGGGGCCTCGTCGAGCACATCGAAGACCTGGTCAACCGCTTCGCCGCGGCCGGCTTCGTCGCGATCGCGCCCGATCTCTATCACGGTGAAACCACCAAGTCGCCCGACACCGCCACGAAGCTGCTGATGGAGCTCGACGTCGATCGGGCTGTCAAGGAAATCGCCGGCGCCGGCGCGTACCTGCTGCAGCGTCCGGAGTGCTCGTCGACCAAGTACGGCGTGGTCGGGTTCTGCATGGGCGGCGCGCTCGCGCAGTACGCGGCCACCAACGACGCGCAGAACGTCGGCGCGGCGGTCAGCTTCTACGGCGGCTTCAAGAAGGTCACGCCGAAGTGGGAGGACCTGCAGGCGCCCATCCTCCTGATCTACGGCGAGAACGACAAAGACATTACGGAAGGCGGCCGCAAGCTCCACGCGCAGCTGCAGGAGCTGGGGAAAGAGGCGGAGATCGTGGTCTATCCGAACGCGGATCACGCCTTCTTCAACGACGCGCGCCCCGAGGTGTACAACTCCGAGGCGGCGCAGGACGCGTGGAACAGGACGCTCGAGCTCTTCCGGCGCAATCTGTGATTCGTACCGCGACGTTCGTCGCTCTGCTGCTCTTCTGCGTCACGCCGTGGTGCTCGCCGCCGATCGCTCTCGCGCTCGGCCTGGCGTTCGCGTTGACGCTCGGCAGTCCGTTCAAAACATCGAAGGCGACGAAGCTGCTGCTGCAGTGTTCCGTGGTCGGCCTCGGCTTCGGCATGAACCTCGGCAAGGTCGTCGAAGCCGGCCGGACCGGGATCCTCTTCACGATCGCCACGATCGTCGGCACGCTCGCCCTCGGCTACGCCCTCGGCCGCGCCATGCGCATCAGCAGCGGCACCGCGCACCTGATCTCGTCCGGCACGGCCATCTGCGGCGGCAGCGCGATCGCCGCCGTCGGCCCGGTGATCGGCGCCTCCGATGAAGAGATGTCGGTCTCGCTCGGGACGGTCTTCATCCTCAACTCGATCGCCCTCTTCGTCTTCCCGGCGGTCGGCGCGGCGTTGCACCTGACGCAGACGCAGTTCGGCGTCTGGGCGGCCATCGCCATCCACGACACGAGCTCCGTCGTCGGCGCGGCCGCGGCCTTCGGCGCCGAGGCGTTGCAGGTCGCGACCACGGTGAAGCTGACGCGCGCGCTCTGGATCGTGCCGCTGACCCTCGGGACGGCGTACGCCTTCCGCAAGCACGGCGCGAAGCTGACGCTCCCCTGGTTCATCCTCTTCTTCCTGCTCGCCTCCGTGGTCCGGACGTACGTGCCGGCGCCGCAGCTCGCCTGGGACCTGCTGGTGCGCATCGCGCGCATCGGGCTGACCGTGACGCTCTTTCTCATCGGCTCGTCGCTTTCGCGCGAGAGCCTGAAGAAGGTCGGCATCCGGCCACTGATCCTCGGCGTGGTGCTGTGGATCGCGATTTCGGCCGTGGGACTGTGGAGCGTGCGCGTACTCATGTAAGAATCGCAGCCTTCGATGAAGGCCGCGCTCCAGGGAGACGTCTCCACGTTCCGTTTGCCCGAGGTGCTGACGTTTCTCTGCACGTCGCACAAGAGCGGGACGCTCGTCGTCACGAATGGGGGGACCGAGGCCTATCTCTTCTTTCGTGAAGGGGCGCTCGTGTACGCCGGCTCGAACCAGGAGCAGTTCCGGCTCGGCTCGATCCTGTTGCGCAAGAAGAAGATCACCCCGGAGCAGCGCGACCGCATCGACGCGCTCATGCAGCGCGGCGCCGGACGGTTCGGCCAGCTCGCCGTGCAGGACGGCGTCCTGACGGACGCGCAGTTGAAGGACTTCCTCAAGGTGCAGGTCTCGGAGATCGTCTACGACGCGTTCGTCTGGGACGGCGGCACGTTCGAGTTCGCGCAGGAGACGTCGCTCCCGGAGCACGCCGTCACCATCACCGTCGACCTCGCGAACCTGATCATGGAAGGGGCACGGCGGATCGAGGAGCGCGACCAGTGCGCGCGGCTCTTCCCCGACCAGTCGCTCGTGTTCCGCGTCGTGGCCCGGCCGCGGGACGAGAAGATCACGCTGACGGCCGACGAGTGGAAGATCCTCTTCCTGATCAACGGCCAGCGCTCGATCGCCGATCTCTGCAACGACTGCGAGGAAGAGGCGGCGCAGGTGTACCGGCTGCTGTACGGCCTGTACGCGAACAAGCTGATCGAGCCGATCCCACAGGCGAGGCGCGAGCCCGACGACGCCACGGTCCGGCAGAGCTCACCGCGCTTCGGCGCAGAGTCGACGGTCCGCGACCAGGAGTCGGCCGACGACACCAGCCTGCTCGTCTCGTCGCAGGCGCACCTGTCGTACGCGGACGTGGTCCGCCCCATCGTCGCGCAACTGCGCGTCTCGACGGACGACGGCATCGTCCCTCTGACGGAACCGGAGTACCTGATCGGCCGCCATCGCGAGAACACGATCCAGCTCCCCGATCCCGGCGTGTCGGGCTTTCACGCTCGCATCTATCGCGGCCCCGAGGGGTACGTGCTCGAGGACCTGAAAAGCCGCAACGGGACCTGGGTGAACGGCGAGCGCGTGTACCAGTTGACGCTCACCAGCGGCGACCGCGTGCACCTCGGCACGACCGACCTGCTCTACGAGGTATTGCTCTGATGAAGGGATTCGCGCTTTTTCTGCTCGTCGCCGCCGCATGCGCGCTCGTGCTCCTGCCGGCGTATCTCCTCAATCCGTTCGCGCCGGAGACGGAGCGCGGACTGACGGCCGCCTACACCGCCAAGCGCTACGCGCCGATCGTCACGTTGCTCTTCGTGGCCGCCGGTGTCTGGCTGGCCACGAAGCTGTGGAACCGGTGGTGGCGCAAGACGCTGGTCGTCCTCGCCCTGCTCGTGCTCATCGGGACGGTGTGGCTTTCCCGGCAGAACCACTTCGAATGGATGTTCGCGCCGCTGGCGAACAGCGCCTACGCTGCGATGCACGAAGCGAACTTCGTGGAAGCGGACGACATGGTGCTGGCCGTGAAGGTGAATGGCGAGGCGGCGGCCTATCCGGTGCGGCTGCTCGCGTACCACCACATCGTCCACGACGTGGTCGGCGGAGTCCCGATCGTCGTCACCTATTGAACGCTCTGCCACACCGGTCTGGTGTGGAAGGCGACGGTGAACGGAAGACAGCTGCACTTCCGCCTCTCCGGGATCAACAACCAGAACTTCATCATGCGCGACGAGGAAACCGGCAGCTGGTGGCAGCAGGTCAGCGGAGCCGCGATCCGCGGACCGCTCAAAGGGCAGCAGCTCGAACGCGTCTCGCAGGACGAGCTGACGTTCGCGCAATGGAAGCGCGAACAGCCGCGCGGACGCGTACTGCGTCCCGATCCGAGCGTGAAAGAGTACGCGGAGCGCAACTGGGAGTCGGAGATCGCGAAGCTGCCGACGGTGACGCCGCTCATCGACCGGCGTCTCGAGCCGCGAACCGTCGTCATCGGCGTCCACACCGGCGGCAAATCGAAGGCCTATCCGATGGGCGCGCTGCAGAAGCAGAGCCCGATCATCGACACGATCGGCACCACCCCCGTGATCGTGATCCTGGGCCCCGACCGCAAGTCAGTGCGCGCCTTCAACCGCACCGTCGACGGAAAAACGCTGGAGCTCTTCGCAAAACCCGGTACCACGGAGCTGGTCGACACCCAGACCGGCAGCGAATGGGATTTCACCGGCCGCGCCCTCCGCGGCCCGCTCGCCGGGAAGACGCTGCAGAAGATCGAAGTGCTCAGCGACTACTGGTTCGACTGGCGCACCTACAACCCGCAGACCGCGGTGTACACGCTCGGGGAGCGATGACGCAGGAAGCAGGGCCGAGGGCTGAGGGCTGAGGGCCAAAGGGAGTTCTCCCGATGGTTTCTCCCTCGGCCCTCGGCCCTCAGCCCTCTCTGGTAATCCGCTCCATCTTCACGTACTCGCGCAGCGCTTCCGGCACGATCACCGAACCGTCGGGCTGCTGGTAGTTCTCCAGGACCGCGACGAGTGTGCGGCCGAGGGGGAGGCCGGAGCCGTTGAGGGTGTGCACGAAACTGGTCTTCTTCTCGCCGCGGTAGCGGATGTTCGCGCGGCGCGCCTGAAAGTCGGCGAAGTTCGAGCACGAGGAGATCTCGCGGTAGGTCTCCTGCCCCGGCAGCCATACCTCGATGTCGTACGTCTTCGCGGATGAGAAACCCATGTCGCCGGTGGAGAGCGTGATCACGCGGTAGTGGAGCTTCAGCAGTTGCAGGATCTCCTCGGCGTCGGCGACGAGCTTTTCGAGCTCCTCCCACGACTGCTCGGGCGCCGTGAACTTCACGAGCTCCACTTTCTCGAACTGGTGCTGCCGGATCAGGCCGCGCGTGTCCTTACCGTACGACCCCGCTTCGCTGCGGAAGCACGGCGTGTACGCGGTAAAGCGGATGGGCAGGCGAGAGGCGTCGAGGATCTCGTCGCGGTAGAGGTTCGTGACCGGCACTTCCGCGGTGGGGATGAGATAGAGGTCTTTTTCGTGGCAGAGCTTGAAGAGGTCTTCTTCGAACTTCGGCAACTGCCCCGTGCCGCGCAAAGAGTCGGCGTTGACGATGAACGGCGCCAGCACCTCGGTGTACCCCTGCCGGTCGTGTACGTCGAGCATGAAGTTCATCAGCGCCCGGTTCAGCTTCGCCGCCGCTCCGGTCAGAAACGAGAAGCGCGCGCCGGTGACCTTGGCGGCGCGGTCGAAGTCGAGGATGCCGAGCGATTCGCCGAGCTCCCAGTGCGCTTTCGGCGTGAAGTCGAAGGAGGGCTTTTCGCCCCAATGGCGCTCGACGCGATTCGCCGATTCGTCGGCGCCGACAGGCACGGATTCGTGCGGAGCGTTCGGGAAGTAGAGCTCCAGAGACTGCAGTTCGCGCTCGATCTGGGCCAGCCGGTCGTCGAACGTCCTGATCTCGTCGCCGGCCGCTTTCATCGCCTCGATCTGCGACGACGCGTCCTCCTTGTTCTTCTTGAGCGTCGCAATCTCCAGCGACGCGGCGTTCTTCTTCGCCTTCAGCTGCTCGACTTCGGCGATGGTGCGGCGGCGCTCGGCGTCGAGCTCGAGGAAGCGCTCGAGGTCCACATTCGCACCGCGATTGCGCAGCGCTTCCCGGTACTGGTCTGGGTTTTCACGAAGGTATTCACGGGCCAGCATAAGCCGCGAATCATAGACCAGAGAGAACGACGGGAGGCCTCCCGTCGTTTCTCTGTCGGTTAGTGCCGTACGGCGCGCGTACGGCTCGACGCCGTCGTGAAATCGCCGGTCAGCACCAGCGCGTAGCTCTGCTTCGCGCCGAAGGCGATCGTGTGCGCCGCCACCTCGATCGTGTACGTCCCGGCGGCGGGCTCGGCGAGCGCCACCACCTCCACGTTGTTCAGGCGGTCGGGCGTGGCGCCGTTGCCGAAATGAGTGGCGGACGCGCTGCGCACCTGGAGGTCGAGATCGTTCACGAGTTGAGGCGTGGTGTCGCTCACGCCGGCAACATGGCCGGGGGGATCGGTCCAGACCAGGACCGCCTTGAACGGCGTTCCCGCTTTCACGTTCACGCGGATCGACGACTTCAGTCCCGCTCCGAGGCCGCTGGCGAGCGGCACGTCCATGATGCGCAGCTTCGCCTGGTCGCCCGGGAAGAAGAGCGCGTCGTCGAGGACCGGGAAACCCCATCCCTGCTCGTGCGACGGCACCGGCAGCGCCGGGACACGGCCGCCGGTGACGAGGCCGCGATACGGAACCGCGCGGGCGGCGGAGATGAGCGTCGCCTTCAGCAACGCGGCGCTCGGCGTGATGCGGTTCGCGGGCGTGGCCACACCTGTCGGATAGAAACCGTCGGTGTAGTACTGCCGCACGAGCGCGGCCGCACCGGCCACGCTCGGCGAGGCCCACGACGTGCCGTCCTGGCGTGAGTCGTCGCAGGTGTTCGGGTTCTCGTCGAAGTCGCGGCTCCCGGCGATGACGCGCGCGGGGGCCACCAGATCCGGCTTGATACGGCCGTCGCGCGTGGGGCCGAAGAGCGTGAAGATCGCCAGCGAATCGTCGTCGTTCGAACGGGTGCGCGTGCCGCCCACCTGCAGCGTGTTCTTGGCGCTGCCGGGAGCAGAGAGCGAGTGGCGCGGCGTCTGGCCGTTCGTGCCGAGGTTGCCGGTGTTGAAGATCACCAGCGAATCGGGATGCGACCAGACGAAGGCATCGACGTCGCGCGCCGACTGCGGGTAATTCGCGGTGGGCGGCGCGGCGAGCGTCCCTTGGCGATCGCCCCAGGAATTCGAATGGATGCGCGCCCCCTGCTGGTACGCCTGCTCGAAGATCGGCGTCAGTTTCGCGGGGCAGCCGACCCCGGGAAACTGCGTGCAGGCGTCGCCGCCGACATAGCCGCCGTCCTGCACGACGAGTTGCGCGCCGGGAGCGATCGCATCGGCGAAGTCGTGCGCCAGCGGGGTGCCGCGATCGCCCGCGGCAACCGCCGCGCTCTGCGTGCCGTGCCCCTGGTTGTCGAGCGAGCCGGCGGCTCCGGGCTGATCGCAGCCGGGGCGGCCGGGGTACTGGTCGCAGGAGTAGAGGAAGTCGTACGCGATGATCTTGCGCCGCGACGGATCGACGTTGCGCCATTCGAGGCCGCCCTGCGGCGTCCCGGTGTTGAACGGCGGCGGCGTGGCTCCCGGCTCCGCGAAGTAGCAGGAGTAGTAGTCGACGCCGGTATCGAGCACGGCGATGACCTGACCCTGGCCGTAGATGCCGCGATCGTGCAGCGGCGTCGCTCCCGTCGGCGAGCCCGACTGCAGCGAACGGTACGAAACCTCGTTCGCGGAGGCGGTGAGGGTCACCAGGAGGACCGCAAATAATTTGCGCATCGCGCGTCGGAACGGCAGCGGCTGCAACTCAATTCCGGTTAGCATCGGACCCCGTGAAGCGTGCGCTCCTGATCCTGCTGTTCGCGTTGGGCACGGCCGCCCAGCCGCGGCCGGTCAACGACGCGGAGCGTGAGGCGGTCGCGGCGGTGGCGGCGTTTCTCGACGCAGGGCCGAGTGCCCTCCACGCGCGGCTCGCTCCCGACGCGCTGCTGCGCGCACTCCCGGACGCGGACGCGCTGCGCGAGCTCCACGCGCGCATGGGGCCGCGCGCCGGGGCGAAGTGGACGTTGCAGACGGCGCACGGGAGCGCGAACGAGGCTGCGTTCCGGGTGACGTTTCCGAGCGGATACGAGGATGGGCTGCTGTTCCGGATGAAGAACGGCGCGGTGTACGAGGTCCTCACGCTGGCCGAGGTCGCAAACGCGGCGAAGCCACTGCCGCTGGCAGGTCCACCTGCTCGCAGGAGACCGTTGTTGATCGCGGCGATCGCGCTGGCGCTGGTTGCAGCCTTCTTTCGCAAAACGCGCGTGCTCTTCGCACTCCTCGCCGTCGGCGCTCTCGGCGTCGCGCTATATGAGCCCGCGAAAAAGGCGGCCCTGCCGTTCGTCGAGCTGCGCGAGCTGATCCCCTTGCGCGAGGCGCTGGCCCGCGGCGATGAGCCTCCGGCCAATGCCACGCATGAAGTCGCGCAGCTCTGGATCCTGCAAAGCGGCGCGCCCGGCCTGCTGCCGCGAGCCGCTTCGTCGCAACTGGCGGAGCTGGTCCGCGCGCGCATCGCCATCGCCGCCGACAACAAGGAAGAAGCACGCCGGGCGTTCGATCGCGCGCTGGCGATGAAGCCGCAGCGGGACGACCTGGTGCTCGAAGCGGCCGCCTCGCTGGAGGGCTACACGTTCACCGGCTCGCGCGACGCGGCGTTCTACTACGACCGGGCCATGAAGACGGCTGACGCCGAGGAGGCGCAGCGGCAGCTGCGCGTGGCGTGGAAACTGAAGCCGCGCCCGCGTGAGGAGCTCGTCCGCGAGCCGCGCCTCTTCCCGCTCCTGCACGACGTGCGCGCCCTCTCCATGGTCTCGCTCCTGGGCGCACAGGAGCCGTTGCAGCGCCCCGCGGCCCTCGGCACGACGCCGGTGGCCCTGCCGCCCGCCGCCAGGGCTTTCGTCTGCGGCGAGTTCCTTCGCGTCGAGATCGGGAACGCAATTCTCGACGTCCCGGGCGGCGCGCCGCTCGCGCCGACGAGCGCACGCGTCGTCCCCTCGACATACTGGAGCCGGCAGGAAGACGCGGCCGGCCTGCGCGACGCGGAATCGCTCGTCGAGCTCCCCCCCCGCGCCACCACTCCCGCGGCTCGCACACGCATCCTGCGTGCGGCCGATGCCCTCGCGAACCACAACCGCTGGCGCGATCTCCTCACGCTCACGAACGACGTCACGCCCCGCACGGAGACCGTCCCTCCCGAGCTCCTGGTGCTGCGCCTGCGCGCGCTGCTCCGCGCCGGCCGGCCCGACGAAGCGCGAGCGCTGGCGGAAGGGGACGCGGTCAAGGCGCTGATGCAACGAACCACATATCCCGCCACGCTGATCTCCGTGGCCGATGCCATGGCCAACATCGGCCAGCACGAAACCGCGTCGCAGCTGTATCAGGCGGTGAAGTCGCCGGAGCACGAGACCCTGGTCGCCGCGCGCGTCCGGCAGCTCGAACTGCGCCGTGCCCTCTCCACGACCGGCACCACCATCCAGACCGCGCATTTCGACATCCGGCACGCGCAGACGATGAATCCCGCCATCGCGGCCCGGATCGGCGAGCTCCTCGAAGCGGAGCTCGCCCGCCTGCAGCAGAAGCTCCCCGCACCAAAGCCGCGCCGTGTGACGGTGAACGTCCTCTCCTGGGAGGACTTCCGCGGCAACGTGACCGGCAGCGATCACATCCTCGGCCTGTACGACGGCGAGATCCTCTTCCCCTTCGCGGTCGTGCAGCAGTTCAAGCCGGAAGTCGTGGCCATCATCACGCACGAGCTGACGCACGCCCTCGTGGCCCAGGCCACCGGCGACAACGCCCCGCGCTGGTTCCAGGAAGGGCTCGCGCAACGGATGGAGCTCATCCCCCACCAGGAGAACGCCTTCTACGGCCGCGCCCCGGAGCTCGTCCTCCCCGTCCCGCTCCTCGACGCGGTGATGGAGAACGCAATCGACGCCTTCACGATGGAGCACGGCTACACCGTCGCCCAGACCTTCATCCGCTTCCTCGAAGCCCGCTACGGCCAGACCGCGATCGCCACGCTCATCGCCGAATTCGCGAAAGGCCGCAACACCGACGACGCCCTGACCACCCTCACCAGCAAGTCCGCGGACGAGCTCAATCGCGATTTCCGCGCCTGGGGCTTCGCCAACAACGGCAACTTCACGAGCACCGAACCGTGGCCGTATACGAATCTGTACAGCCCGGGAGTGGATCCGCGCATCCGGGAGGGGTTTACGTGGGGGAAACGGGATGGAGGATGAAGGATTGAGGATTGAGGACTCTCAGTGCACGAACTTCCGCCGGTTCCGGATGTAGTCCGCCAGGATGTACTCCCCCAGCCTGTCCGGTGACGAGTAGAACGCGCGTCCGCGGTTGATCTTCGACAGTTGCTCGACGAAGTTCACCAGCATCGGGTCGGTGGCGAGCATGAATGTCGTGATCGGGACGCCCGCGCGGCGGCAGCGGTCCGCCTCTTCGAGGGTGCGGTTCACGATCTTCATGTCCAGCCCGAAGGAGTTCGTGTACAGGCGGCCGTTCTCGTGCAGCGCGGAGGGCTTGCCGTCCGTGATCATGAAGATCTGCTTGTTCGCGTGCTTGTGGCGCCGGAGGATACGCTGCGCGAGCTCCAGCCCCGCCTTGGTGTTCGTGTGATACGGCCCGACCTGCACGTACGGGATCTCGCTGATCGGCACCTCGGTGGCGTCGTCGCCGAACAGCAGCACGTCGATGGCGTCCTTCGGGTACTTCGTCAGGATCAGCTCCGTCAGCGCGAGCGCGACCTTTTTCGCCGGCGTGATGCGATCCTCTCCATAGAGGATCATCGAGTGCGAGATGTCGATCATGACCACCGTCGCGCAACTCGAGTTGTGCTCGGTCTCGAAGACTTCCAGGTCGTCCTCGGTGATCCTGATCGCGTCCGCCGGATCGTTGTGCTTCATCGCGTTCTGCAGCGAGCGGATCGAGTCGATCGACATCGGATCGTCCCCGAAGTGGTACGGCCGCGTCTCCGTCAGGCGCTCCGTCCCCTGCCCCGCATTTGCCACCGAGTGATAGCCGCTCATCGACTTCTGCAGACCGCCGAAGATTTCGTCGAGCGCATCGCGACGGATCTGCCGCTCGCCGCCGGACGACAGCCGCAGGTTTCCCTCGCCATCCTGGCCGATCACGTTCTCCTGCAGGAGCTGCGCGAAGAACGCGTCGAGGTCGACGTTCGGATCGAGGTAGCCGCGGTCCTGCAGCATGCGCATCCAGCGCATCGCCTCTTCCACGTCGCCGCCGCTCTGGAGCAGGAGGTGATTGAAGAGACGGCGCAATCCGAGCTGTTCGAGCAGACGCTGGATGAGCTCCGGATCGAGGTGGGCGTACCGGTGGCGCATGTCAGGCCTCGCCGCGAGGCCGGTTCTTGGTGAGGCGCTCGATCCAGCGCGCGATGGTGGGGTTGTTCGGCAGCTTCTCGCGCGCTTCCTCGGCGGACGCGAGCGCGTCCGCCTCGCGGCCGAGCACCAGCAGGATCTGCACGCGCAGCTCGACGAGCGCCTGGTAGAGCGTGAAATCGGTGATGTCCTGCGCCGCCATGAGCGACAGCGCGCGGCTGACGAACTTCAGCGCAACCTCGGGCTTGGAGTCGTTCAGGGCATCGGCGGCGAAGCGGTGCAGCATCCGCGGGGAATCGCCGAGGAAGGACTTGGCGTCGACGAAGTGCAGAAGCGCCTCGCGGACGATCGTCTCCTGATCGGGAAACCAGCCGTCGCGGATGATGCGATCGATCTGGCGGGAGAGCTCCCCCGGGATCTCTGTGGTGACTTTCGACATGCCGGGGTGATTGTACGACTGTCCGTATCCGGACACTGAAATCGCACGAATGAACAGCGTCCGCGCAAGCCGATTTCGCGAAGCATCGAAGAATCATGAACTTACGACGTTCGCAACCACGGCAGCGGCGTTGCGTTTATGCGAGGCAACATGGACATCACCCGCAGCCCCGAGAAAAACAAAAAGTACCGCCGGTACGCCGGCATCGGCGCGATCGTCCTCGCGCTCATCGTCGCGACGGTCGCCTTCGGGCGGCTCGAGCCGGCCGCGCCGGCCGTCGAGCGCAACACGCTGGTCATCGATGAGGTGAAAAGCGGCCCCTTCACCCGCGCCATCCGCGCCACCGGCACGCTGGTCCCGGAGAACATCCGCTGGATCGCCGCTGCGACCGACGCACGCGTCGAGCGGATCGTCGTGCAGCCCGGCACCGCCGTCACCGCCGACACCGTGATCATCGAGCTGTCCGACCCGCAGCAGCAGCAGAGCGCGAGCGACGCGTCCTGGCAGGTCCGCGCCGCGGAAGGCGCGTACGAAGCGGCGCGCGCGGAACTGCAGAGCGAGCTCCTCGATCGTGAAGCCGCAGCCGCAAGCCTCCGCGCCGAGCACGAACAGGCCCGCCTCCGTGCGAAAGCAGATGCCGATCTCGAGAAGGCCGGCCTGGCTGCCTCGATCACGCGCCAGCTTTCGCAGAGCGCGGCCGACGAGCTCGCGCGCCGCGTGGAGATCGAAGAGCGCCGCGTGAAGACCATCGCCACGTCGCAGCGGGCGCGCCTCGCCACGCTGCAGGCACAGGTCGAACAGGCCCGTGCGATGAACGACCTCCGCCAGCAGCAGACCGCATCGCTGCAGGTGCGCGCCGGCATCGACGGCGTGCTCCAGCAGGTCGGCGTGCAGGCGGGCCAGCGCGTGGCCGCCGGCACCAACCTGGCCCGCGTCGCCGAGCCGTCCCGCCTGAAAGCAGAAGTCCGCGTCGCCGAAGTGCAGGCGAAGGACGTCATCCTCGGGCAGGAAGCAACGATCGACACGCGCAACGGCATCGTGAAAGCGCGCGTCGCGCGCGTCGATCCGGCGGTCAGCAACGGCACGGTCGTGGTCGACCTGACCATCGTCGACCCGCTGCCGCAGGGCGCCCGTCCCGACCTCACGGTCGACGCCACCATCGAGCTCGATCGCGTCCCACGGGCGGTCTTCGTGGCCCGTCCGGTGAGCGTGCAGGAGATGTCGTCCGGCTCGCTGTTCCGGGTCAAGGGCGACAAGGCCGAGCGGGTAAAGGTCGAGTTCGGACGCGCGTCGTCCGAGGCCATCGAGATCCGCCGCGGCCTCCAGCCGGGCGACCAGGTCATCGTTTCAGACACCAGCACCTACGAGCGGTCCGACCGCCTCGAGATCAAGTGAGGAAAACGCAAATGGGCAACGAAGCGCTGATTCACATCCAGGACATGAGCAAAGTCTTCTACACCGACGAGCTCGAGACGCACGCGCTCACGAACGTGCACCTCGAGGTCAGTAAAGGTGAGTACCTCTCGATCGCCGGCCCGTCCGGCTGCGGCAAGTCGACGCTGCTCTCGATCCTGGGACTGCTCGATACGCCGAGCTCCGGCTCGTATCGCCTCAACGGCCAGGCCATCGAGACCCTCGGGCCGGCCGAGCGCGCGCGCATCCGCAACAAGGAGATCGGCTTCATCTTCCAGGCGTTCAACCTCATCGGCGACCTGACGGTCTACGAGAACGTCGAGCTGCCGCTCACCTACCGCCGCCTCCCTGCCGCGGACCGCAAGCGGCGCGTCGAAGCGGCGTTGGAGCGCGTCGGCATGGCGCACCGCATGCGCCACTTCCCGGCCCAGCTCTCCGGCGGCCAGCAGCAGCGCGTGGCCGTCGCACGCGCACTGGCGGGCGAGCCGGCGATCCTCCTCGCCGATGAACCGACCGGCAACCTCGATTCGAAGAACGGCGAAGCGGTGATGGAGCTCCTGCGCGAGCTGCACCAGGGCGGCGCCACGATCTGCATGGTCACGCACGATCCTCGCTTCACGCGCTACGCCGACCGCGCCATTCACCTCTTCGACGGCCGCATCGTCGAGGAGACGCGCGAGCGCGACGCCGAGACGAAGCTCCACGAGAGCGGCTTCGCCATCGCCTGAGAGAGGAACGCAAATGCTCGCACAGGACCTCCGCTACGCCATCCGGGCGCTGCTCAAGCATCGTGGCTTCACCGCGGTGGCCATCCTCACGCTGGGAATCGCCCTCGGCGCGAATACCGCGATCTTCAGCGTCGTCAACGCGGTGCTGCTCCGCCCGCTGCCGTTCGCCAATCCGGAGCGGCTCGTGGAGATCGACGCCTACAACCACCTCACCGGCGACGAGCTCCCGGTGCACTCCTATCCGAACTACAGCGACATGCGGGCGCAGTCGAAGACGCTGGAGATCGGCGCGTTCTCACGCGGCGGAGCGTTCCTCATGGAGGGCACCGACCCCGAGCTGATGTACGGGCTCGATGCCACCGCGAACCTCTTCACCGTCCTCGGCATACGCCCGCAGCTCGGCCGTTTTTTCACCGCGGCGGAGGACCGCGACGGCGGGCCGCAGGTCATCGTCCTCTCGCACGAGATCTGGAAGCGCAAGTTCGGAGGTGACCCGAGCCTCATCGGACGGCCGATCCGCTTCGGCACCGCCGGCCGGACGCGCACCGTCATCGGCATCCTGCCGCCCGCCTTCCGCTTCCCTCCCGGCGAGAGCGTGCGCGACTACATCACGCCGTTCCACGACGGGCTCGACAGCAACAGCCGCGAGTCGCGCGACTCGATCTGGATCAGCGTCTTCGGAAAGGTGCGTGCCGGCTCGACCATCGAGCAGGCGGACGCGGAGCTGAAAACGATCGCCGGCCGTCTCGAGAAGCAGTACGCGACCGAGAACGGCGGGATCGTCTTCCGCGCCAGCTCCATGCACGAGCGGACGGTGCGCGACGTCCGGCCGGCCGTGCTGCTGCTGTTCGGCGCCGTCGGCGTGGTGCTGCTCATCGGCTGCGCGAACGTCGCGAACCTGCTGCTGGCGCGGGCGACCGCGCGGCACAAGGAGATCTCCATCCGCTCCGCCCTCGGCGCGTCGCGGAACACGATCGTCCGGCAGCTGCTGATCGAAAGCGTCGTCCTCTCCCTGATCGCTGGCGCGGTCGGGCTGCTGCTCGCGGCGTGGGGCATCGACGTGCTGCTCGCGCTCGCCCCTGAGGACCTTCCGCGCCTGCAGACGGTGACGCTGGACGGCACGGTCCTGCTGTTCAGCGCCGGGCTGTCGCTCGCCACCGGGATCCTCTTCGGACTCGCGCCGGCGCTGTCGGCCTCGAAGCCGGACCTCACCGAGGCGCTGAAGGACGCCACGCGCGGCTCGACGGCCGGGCGGAAGACGAACCGGATGCGCAGCGCGCTCGTCGTCGCCGCAGTGGCTCTGTCGCTCGTCCTCCTCGCCGGTGCCGGCCTGCTGCTGCGCAGCTTCCTGAACGTCACCGGAGTCGATCCCGGCTACGACTTCCGCAACACGATCGAGCTGAGGATCTCGCCGCGCTCGCTCGCCTATCCCGAGCGGCCTCACGTCCTGCAGTTCTACGATCGCCTGCTCGCACAGGTGCGCGCCATCCCGGGCGTCCAGGCCGCTGCCGCGGCGAGCGTGCTCCCTCTCAGCCCGAACGAGAGCGTCAACAGCTTCGACATCGTCGGGCGTCCCCTGGCGCAGCCGGGCCGCGAGCTCTCCGCGAAATACGTCACCGTCACCCCGGGCTTCTTCCACGCCTCCGGAATCCGGCTGCTGAAAGGGCGCGACATCAGCGCGACGGACACCGCCGGCAAACCAGAGGTCATGGTCGTCAACCAGGCGTTCGCGCGCGAATTCTTCAGCGGCGAGGAAGCCATCGGGAAGCGGCTGCTGATGAATCGCGACACCGGCCGCACGATCGAGATCGTCGGGGTGGTCTCCGACGTCCGGTGGCGCGACATGGCGGGCGAACCGCCGTCGACCATGTTCTACGCGTTCGCGCAGCAGCAGGAAGGGCGGACGATGGCGGTGATCGCTCGCTCGCCGTCCGCGGCCTCGCTCGGACCGGTACTGCGGGCGGCGGTGCGCCGCATGGACCGCGAGCAGCCGATCATCGAGATCGTGCCGCTCGCGCAGACGCGCGCGGAGTCGCTCGAAGAACGCCGCTTCAACCTGATCCTCCTCGGCATCCTGGCGGGGCTCGCGCTCGTCCTGGCAGGGGTCGGGATCTACAGCGTCATGAGCTACGCCGTCACGCAGCGCACCTCGGAGATCGGGATCCGCATGGCCCTCGGCGCCGAGGCGCGCGACGTGTTCCGGCTCGTTGTCGGCCATGCGGTCAAGCTCGTCGGGATCGGCCTCGGCATCGGTGTCGTGGTCGCCGTGGCCGGCTCGCGGGTGATGCGCAGCCTGCTGTACGGCGTCGAACCAGGCGATCCGCTGACGGTGGCCGCGATCTGCGTCGTCATCGGCGGTGTGGCGCTCCTCGCGAGCTGGATTCCGGCACACCGTGCGGCGCGCGTCGATCCCCTCGTGGCGATTCGCTACGATTAGCCGCTTTTCATGACTCGAACCCGTATCCTCATCGGCGACGATCAACCCGACATCCTCGAGGCTCTCCGGCTGCTGCTCAAGCCGGAGGGCTTCGAGATCGAGACGGCGAATTCGCCCGGCGCCGTCATTCGCGCGATCGGCGCGCGGCAGTTCGACCTGGCCCTGATCGACCTCAATTACACGCGCGACACCACGTCGGGAACCGAAGGGATCGAGCTGCTCGAGCACCTGCACGCGTTCGACAGCACGCTTCCCGTGGTCGTGATGACGGCATGGGCGTCGATCGAGCTGGTCGTCGACGCGATGCAGAAAGGGGCGCGCGACTTCATCCAGAAGCCGTGGGACAACGAGCGCCTGCTGGCAGTCGTGCGCAAGCAGCTCGAGCTCGGACGCGCACTCCGCCGCACCGAACGCTTCGAGACCGCCGCCCCGCGCGGCTTCGACCTGATCGCCGCCTCCCCTGCCATGCGTCCGGTGCTGGAGATCATCGAGCGCGTCGGGCCGTCCGAGGCGAACGTGCTGATCCGCGGCGAGAACGGCAGCGGGAAAGGCGTCGTCGCCCGCGCGCTGCATGCCGCCTCACGCCGCGCGCAGAAGCCGCTCGTCACCGTGAACGCGGGCGGCCTGTCCGAGTCGATCTTCGAAAGCGAGCTTTTCGGTCATGTGAAGGGCGCATTCACCGACGCCCGCGCCGATCGCACCGGCCGCTTCGAGCTCGCCGATGGCGGGACGCTCTTTCTGGACGAGATCGCGAACGTGCCGCTGGCCGGACAGGCGAAGCTGCTGCGCGTCGTGGAGACCGGCGACTTCGAGCGCGTCGGCTCCTCCCAGACGCGCCGCGTCGACGTGCGCCTGCTCTCCGCGACGAATGCACGCCTCGAAGACGAAGTCGCGGCCGGCCGCTTCCGCCAGGACCTCCTCTTCCGCCTGAACACCGTAGAGATCCGCATCCCGCCGCTGCGCGACCGCCGCGAGGACATCCCCCCGCTCGCCGCCCACTTCCTGCAACTGCACGCGCAGCGCTACCGCAAACGGATCGACGCCTTCGACACGCAGGCGATGAAGGCGCTGCTCGATCACGCCTGGCCCGGCAACGTCCGCGAGCTCGAGCACGTCGTCGAGCGCGCCGTGCTCATGTCCACCGGCACCGCCATCCCCCGCAGCGCCCTCGGCCTCCAGCCCCCCACCGAAGCCCGCATCGACGACATGAGCATCGAGGACGTCGAAGCCCTGCTGATCCGCAAGGCCCTGGTCCGCTTCGACGGCAACGTCAGCAAGGCCGCGGAGGCGCTGGGGCTGTCGCGAGGAGCGTTGTATCGAAGGATGCAGAGGTATGGGCTGTAAAGTTGGCGTCGGGCTTCAGGCTTCTGGGCCGTTTCGCGAAAAATCCCAGACGCCTGAAGCCTGACGCCAACTCCATGCCCTACGAGCGCAAAATCATCCTGATCGCCGCCGGCGCGTTGACGCCCGTCGTCATCACGGCGCTGCTGCTCGCGTTCCTCGGCGATTTCCCGGCCAAGGTGCAGTGGACGGTGCTCGCGGTGATCACGGTTTCGGTGTTGGCGGTCACCTTCTACCTGCACGAGAACCTCGTCTATCCGCTGCGTACTCTCTCGAATCTCATCACCGCGTTGCGGGAGGAGGATTACTCGCTCCGCGCGCGTCACACCAAACGGGACGACGCGCTCGGCGAGGCGATGGTCGAGCTGAACGCGCTCGCCACGCTGATGGAGTCGCGTAAGCTCGAAGCGGTCGAAGCCGCGGCGCTGCTGCGCGGGGTGCTGGAACAGATCGACGTCGCGATTTTCACATTCGACGACCAAGGCAAGCTCCGCCTCGTCAACCGCGCCGCCGAACGGCTGCTCGCGCAACCCGCGGAACGGATCATCGGCCTCACCGCTTCGCAACTCGGCATCGGGGATCTCAGCCAAGACGCGACGGTCGACCGCACGTTTCCCGGCGGGACGGGACGCTGGGACGTGCGCCAGTCGACGTTCCGCGAGCGCGGCGTGCCGCATCGGATGCTGGTCATCGCCGACATCACCCGCGCCCTCCGCGAGGAGGAAGTCGAGGCCTGGCGCCGCATCGTCCGCGTCCTTGGGCATGAGCTCAACAACTCCCTCGCGCCGATCAAATCGATCGCCGCGTCGCTCGAACGGCTGGTCACACGCGAAGAGCTGCCCGACGACTGGCGCGACGACCTCGCCCGCGGCATGCGCGTGATCGGCACGCGCACCGAGGCGCTGACGCGCTTCACGCGCGCCTACGCCCAGCTCGCGCGGCTCCCCGAACCGCGCAAACGCGACGTCCGCCTGCGCGACCTCGTGCAGCGCATCGCCGCGCTCGAGACACGCGTGCCGGTCTCCCTCGCCGGACCGGAGCTCGTCGTTCGCGCAGACGAGGACCAGCTCGAACAGCTGCTGATCAACCTCGTGAAAAACGCCGCCGACGCCTCGCTCGAAACCGGCGGTAACGTCACGATCGAATGGCGCCGTGCCCACGACGCGGTCGTGATCTGCGTCGCCGACGAAGGCCGCGGCATCAGCGGCACCGCCAATCTCTTCGTCCCCTTCTTCACCACCAAGCCGCAGGGCAGCGGCATCGGCCTCTTCCTCTCCCGCCAGATCGCCGAAGCGCACGGAGGGACGCTGAGCCTCGAGAACCGGGCGGATGGGCGAGGGGCGATCGCGACGCTCCGCCTTTGAGGAACTCGGGGTTCGTTGCTGAGCCTCCCTCAAAATTCACTTGCCCGGACTCCGCGATCACGCTATGACTGCCGGATGGGAAAACGGCACCGGAACCAGCGCCAGCACGGGCCGGACACACGCACGCGGCTCGAACAACTGCTCGCAAAAGGCGACACGCGTGCGGCGGTCGAGACGGCCAAGCTGCTCGTTCGCGAACAGCCCGGGACAGCCTCCGAAGAGCTCGCGGTGCGCGCCTACGCCGAGCGCATCAGAGCGCTGATCGCGGAAGGGCTCGGGCGCGAGGCCGCGGCAATCGCGGCCATCGTGCGGGAGCGGTATCCGGCGCATCTCTCCCCCTGGACCTCGCTCCTCGACGACGCACGGTTCGCCGCCGGAGACTTCGACTCGATTCTGAGCGAGCTGCGGGATGCCTCGGACGAACGCCGCGCCGTGCTGGAGGAACGGCTGCTCCCGTGGATCGTCGATCCTGCGCCGATCGCGAATTCGGTCGCCCTCGCCCCCGCCGATCCGCTGGCGAGCGAGGCGCGCCTGGTCGCGCGGCTGTTCGAGACCGTCACCTCCCGGATCGCAACGCCCGAAGAAATGGCCGCACTCGGCGACATCCGGCGCCGTTCGCCGTTCGCACCATGGAAGCTGCTCATCCGCGCCATCGACGCGTTTCACCGTCACGACGACGACCGCGTCGCCGCGAATGTCGGTGCCATCGACGTCCGTTCCCCCGCCGCTCGCGCGGCCGCGGTCCTGACGCAGCTGACCGCCGCGGCCTCGAAAGGCCCGCGCTCGTTCGCCGCCGAGCGGCTGATCGACCGCATCAGCGGCGGACACGCCACGCTCGGTGCACAGATCCGAAGCCTCCACGCGGCATCGAGCCAGGACGACCGGCGAAGAATGCGCGAGGAGATGCGCGCGCTCTCCAGGTCGTTCGACACGCTCCCGCCGTACGCCTGCGAACAGCTCCGTCTCGCGCTGCTTCCCATCCTCGGGATTCACTTCGGCCCCGAACAGCTCGCCGGGTTGTTCCGAATCGGCGAACGCGACCCGGCCATGGGGCGCTACGGCGCGACGATCATGGAAGTGACCGGCATGCCCTTCGCCGACGGGATCTGGGTGGCGTACGCCGACGGTCTCCTCGAAGAGCGGAAGCTCGAGCCCTGGCAGGCGGCGGAGATCTATCTGCACGCCCTGGCAACCGCGGGCGAAGACGACGACGATCCGTTCGGCTGCACGGACCCGACGCATGAACATCCGGCCGGCGAGCAGCTCGACACCGCGCGCGTCATCGAGAAGATCATCGCCTCGCGTCCCGCTCCGGCGGTGCTCGACCGGCTCACGCCGCACCTCGAACAGCTCGACAAGAAGGAGCTGCGGCGGGTTCTCACCGCTTGGAGAAAGGCCGACCCCGACGCGCCCGTGCCGCTCGTACGCCTGCTCCGGCTCGCGGAGCAGGAACATCGCTACGACGAGGCGCTCCCCTTGATCCGGCAGGGTGACCGGATGAAGACCATCGATCCGGAGTACGCGCGGCTCCGTCTGCGGCTCTCGCTGCGGAAAGCGGAACAGTTGCTCGCGGCGAAGAAACGCGAAGCGGCGGCCTCGCTCCTCGCCGAGCTCGCGGCGCGTCCCGAGGACTTCAGCGAGGACGTCGCGGCGTACGTGCTGGCACTGCAATGGGCGGCCGCCCCGCCCGCGGCCGCGGGCGAGTTGCTCGCGCAACTGGCCCAGCGCGGCGTCACCGGCGAGCTCATTCTCGCCGAGGTCACGGGAGCGCTCGGGATGCAGTTCGCGCTTCCCGCTTCTCACCCTTCGCCCGAGGAACTGCTCGAAGGAGTGCGGCGCGGCATCACGGCGCTGCACTCCATCGGCGTGACCCCGCGCCACTCCCCGTGGCTCCTCGAACGGACGAAGCCCCATCTCGACCGTGCCGACGAACGGCAACTGCTCGCCATCGCCGGTGTCGCGTTGGTGTGTGGAGCGACCGACCTGGCCTGGGCGGCAACGGCGCGCGGGCTGGAGCTCGGTGGACCGCTGCTCCAGCGGACGCTTCTCTTTCGCGCCGAGATTCTCATCGGCACACCGGCCGATCGGATACGTACGCTTGCCGTGATCAAGGCCGCACAGGTGCTGGCGCAGCGAGCTCACGACAGCGACATCGTGGCGCGGGCCACGGAACTGGAGCATGGCTTCTTCTTTTTTCGCAGAAGCGAGCAGCGTCTTTCGTCGGACGACATCGCGGCGATCGTCGACCACGAACGCACCGCCGCCATGCCGGCACCGCGCACGCAGCCGCGCAAGAAGGCAACGCGGAAATCGAAATCGAAACGGAAGAAAGAGAGAGGCCTCTTCGAGCCATGAACCCGTACCGCGTGCTCGGCATCCCCGAAGACACCAACGACGATGACATCATCCGCCACGCGTGGCTGGAGGGCGTCCGCCGTCATCCGCCGGAGAAAGAGCCGGAGCGGTTCGCGCGCAACCGTGAGGCGTACGAAATGATCCGCGACCGCGAAGCGCGGTTCCGGCTCTGGACGTTCGGCGATCCGCGGCTGCAGGACGACGTCGACGCGCTGGTGGACCTCTTCCCCGCCGAGCGCAATCATGCCGGTCCGGCTCTCTGGCTCGCCGTGATCCGCGGAGGAGCGCGCTGAATGGTCGATCCGGAAGTAAGGCGCGCGATCCTGGCGCGTGTCGAAGCCGCGCTCGACGCAATGGAGACCGCGGAGACGCCGCCGGAGGGAATCGCCGGGGCCTTCCTCGAAGCAGAGACCCCGGCGCCCGACCTGTACGAGCTACTCGCGCAGATGGCCGCGCTGACGCGCGAAGTCCAGCTGCAGGGACGCGCGGCGAACCGCCTCAGCTCCGAGGTCACGCAGCTCGTCCAGGAGGTCTCCGAGAACACGGTCGGACAGGTCACCGCCCGCGCCTCGGCCGCACGCCGCGACGCCCAGGCCGAACTCCTCGGCGAGCTGCTCGACGTCCGCGAGCGCGTCGCGCGCGGCCGTGATGAAGCGCGCAAACGCCTCGGCTCGTTCAGCGGCCTGCTCGTCCGCTTCGGGAGCCGACCGGTCGTCGAAGCCGTCCTGCGGGGCAACGAGCTCGCGCTCGAACGGCTCGACGAGATCCTGCGCAGAAACGGCGTGCACGAGATCGTCTGCGAAGGGACGGCCTTCGATCCGAACACCATGCGGGCGGTCGAGGTCGACGTGCGCAACGACGTCCGCCCCGGCCTGGTCATGGAAGTCGTGCGACGCGGCTACCAGACCGCGGAGCGCATCCTGCGATACGCCGAAGTGAAAGTCTCGTCCGGGGAGAAGCGTTCATGAATGATCCAATTGTCGGCATCGATCTCGGCACCACCAACTCCGAGATCGCGGCCCTCCTCGGTGGCGAAGTGCAGGTCCTCGACGACGCGAGCGAGACCATCCTCCCGTCGTACGCCGGCCTCGCGCCCGACGGCCAGCTGATCGTCGGCACGCCGGCCAGGAACCAGTACGTCGTCTATCCCGAGCGGACCGTCAAGTCGATCAAGCGCCTGATGGGGACCGACGACGTCGTGTCGATGGGCGACGGCGCGACCTACTCGCCGGCCGAGGTCTCCGCCATGATTCTGCGCGCGCTCAAGGAGCGCGCCGAGCGCAAGCTCGGCACCGCCGTCAAACGCGCCGTCATCACCGTGCCGGCCTACTTTTCCGACCGGCAGCGGCAGGCCACGCGCGATGCCGGCGCGATCGCGGGACTGGAGGTCGTGCGCATCCTCAACGAGCCGACCGCCGCCGCTCTCGCCTACGGCGCCGGCCGCGCCGGCGCCAGCACGCTGCTGGTCTACGACCTCGGCGGCGGCACGTTCGACGTCTCGCTCGTGCGCATCGACAACGACGTGACCGAGGTCCTGGCCTCGCACGGCAACAACCGTCTCGGCGGCGACGACTTCGACCACCTCGTGGTCGACTCGATCCTGGCCCGGCTCCCGGGCGACCTGAAACGCGCCATTGAAGCCGATCGCCGCGCCATGAGCCGCATCGTCCGGGCGGCCGAGGAGGCGCGAAAGCGGCTCAGCTTCGAGCCGCACACCGTCGTACGCGAAGAGAACCTCGTCGAGCTCAATGGCGTCCCGCAGCACGTCGACCTCGAGCTCGACCGCGAACAGCTCGAAGAAACGCTCCTGCCGCTGCTCAAGCAGACCCTGGAGAGCGTCCACCGCGCCCTCACCGACGCCGGGAAAAGCGCCCGCGACCTCGACGGAATCCTGCTCGTCGGAGGAGCGACGCGCACGCCGCTCGTGTCCGCGCTGCTCGAGGAAGCGACCGGCCTCACGCCCCGGCAGGATCTCCATCCCGACCTCTGCGTCGCCCTCGGCGCGGGCGTGCAGGCGGCGCGACTCGAAGGCCACGACATTGCCCGCGTCCTGGTCGACATCTCTCCCTGGAGCTTCGGCGTCTCCCACTTCGGCTACCTGCGCGATGTTCCGACCGAGCACTGCTACAAAGCCGTCATCGCCCGCAACACCCCACTCCCCGCCAGCCGCACCGAGGCGTTCGGCACCATGCACGACGGCCAGGACGCGGTGCGCGTCTCGATTTTCCAGGGGGAGGATCCGGACGCGCTCCGGAACATCTTCATCGGCGACTTCATGGTCGAAGGACTCTCGCCGGTCCCCGCGCCGAACGAGATCCTCTGCCGCATGGACCTCGACCTCGACGGCATCCTGCGCGTCACCGCCACCGAGAAAGCGACCGGCCTCACGAAACAGGTCACGATCGAACGGGCCACCGCCGCGCTGGACGAAGCCGATCTCGCCAAAGCCCGCGCGCGCGTCCGCGAGCTGTTCGCAGACGGGGCGGAAGACGACGACTTCGACGACGCCATCGACGTAGTCGCCACCGATTCCTGGCCCGCCGCCGAGGCGCTGCTGACCCGCTCGCGCGCGTTGCTCGACAGGATGCCAGCCGCCGACCGCGAGGAGGCGATCGCGCTCAACGAAGACCTCCACCTGGCCATACAGCGGGGAGAGAAAGACCGCGTCACCCGCCTGTCGAAGGACCTCGAAGACTTCCTTTTCTTCGTCGAAGAACGATGAGATGCCCCACCTGCCGCGCCCACTGGCGCGAAGCCCCCGAATGCGCCCGCTGCGGCTCCGACCTCGCCCCGCTCATGCGCGTCGCCGCCACCGCCTTCCACCACCGCATTGCCGCCGTCGAGGCCCTGACCGCCGGTCGTTGGAGCGAGGCTGCCCATCACGCCAACGAGGCGAACCAGCTGCACCGGACGGAACGCGGCGACGGGTTGCTGCTGCTGGCACGGCTGGTTCATAAGTGACCAGACGCGCTGCAGCACGCCCGCAGTTCATCATCGATCCTTCGCGTTCAGCTCACACCTTCCGCAGCACGTTGAACTTCATCAGCTCCTGGAAGGTGATCGTCGAATCGAGGTCCTCGCGCGAGAGCCGGAGGGCCTGATGCAGCCCTTCGAGGACCAGCTCCATCCAGAACGCCAGTTCCTCGTCGCGTGAGGGTTTCGCGTATTTGCGCGCGACGTCTCTCAACCCGGGGACGCGGCTCAGGTCGCGGAAGTATTCGGCGAAGGGTTGCTCGTCCGAGAGGGTGATGCGATTGCCCTCGGCGAACCATGCGGTGATCGCCTCGTAGGCGGGTTCCTGCGGCGCCGCCTTCGGCTCCTCGCGGGGCGCTTCCTTCTTGTGTTTGAGGCGGCGGCCGGCGAAGGCGTCGTCGAGGTCGTCGGGGTCGATCTCGCCGTAGCCGCGGCCGCGTTCGCGCTCGGCGCGTTGGGCGAGGCCGGCGCGTTCGATGGGGGGGAACTTCGATTCGAAGAGCTTTCCGAGGGCCATGCCGACGAGTTTGCGGGCGACGACTTCGGCGCCCTGCTGTTCGCCCTCATAGACCATCTCCACCTTGCCGGTGATCGCCGGGAGGACCATCGAGAAGTCGGCCAGGCGCGGGTAGACGTACTTGTCGCCCGTCAATGCGGCGCGGCGTTCGAGGTTGGACTGCAGGAGCTCGATCGCGGCGATGGTCAGGCGCGCGGAGACCCCTGAGGTCTGGTCGACGAGGTCGGATTCACGAGCGACGAAGGCGATCGACTCGACGAGATCGCGGACGGCCACCGGCATCTCGATGGTGGCTTCGCTGCCGTCGCGGTCGAGCCATGCTTCCTGGTCGGTGATCCGGCGCGCGGTCTCGACCTTCTGCGGGTAATGCGTGAGGATCTGCGAGTCGATGCGGTCCTTGAGCGGCGTGATGATGTTGCCACGGCTCGTGTAGTCCTCCGGGTTCGCGCTGAAGACCAGCACGACGTCCATCGGGATGCGGATCGGGAAGCCGCGGATCTGCAGGTCGCGCTCCTCGAGGATGTTCAGCAGGGCCACCTGGATGCGCGGCGCGAGGTCGGGCAGCTCGTTGATGGCGAAGATGCCGCGGTTCGTGCGCGGGATGATGCCGTAGTGGATCACCTCTTCGTCCGCGTAGGTGAGGCGCTGGTTCGCGGCCTTGATCGGGTCGATGTCGCCGATGAGATCGGCGACCGTGACGTCGGGCGTGGCGAGCTTCTCGCGATAGCGCGCGTCGCGGGCGAGCCACGCAATGGGGAGCTCTTCCCCCTTCTCCAGCGCGAAACGGCGGCAGCGCTTGCAGGTCGGCTCGAGCGGCGAGTCGTTGATCTCGCAACCGTCGATCACCGGTACGTGCTCGTCGAGCAGCGAGGTCAGGGACCGGAGGATGCGCGTCTTCGCCTGCCCGCGCAGTCCGAGAAGGATGATGTCGTGCTTCGACAGGATGGCGTTGTGGATGGCCGGGATGACGGTGCGCTCGTAGCCGTGGATGCCGGTGAACGTCGGCGTGCCGGCGGCGATGGCGCGCAGGAGGTTCCCGCGCATCTCGTCTTTGACCGAGCGGACGCGGTAACCGGAGGCGCGCAGCTCGCCGAGGGTGTGAATCGAGGTCATGTCCCGGAGGTTAGCACGGGCCTCAGGCGGGCGTACCAGGGTCGGGTTCGGGCTCCGGGTCCTTGTTGAACTGGTTCATGGCGCGCTTCAGATCGCCTCGCGCGAAGAGCACCAGCGCGTCCACGGCGCGCTCTATCGCCTTGTCGACGACCGGCTGCTCCGCGGCCGTGAACTCGTCCAGGACGTAGTCGCGCAGCCTCCCCTGCTCCGCCGAGCCGATCCCGACGCGCAGGCGCGGGAACTTCTCCGTGTTGATGGTGGAGATGATGGAGCGCATCCCGTTGTGCGTTCCTGCCGACCCATGCGGCCGGATGCGCAGCCGGCCGAGCGGCAGGTCGATATCGTCGTACACGACCAGCAGGTCGTCGGTCGATTCGAGGTAGGCGTTGGCCAGCAGCTTCACGGCGTCGCCGGAGAGGTTCATGTAGGTGAGCGGCTTCGCCACCATGACGCTCCCCCCGGCCACGCGGCCGGAGCCGGTGAGCGCGTTCTTCTCATGACGGGTGATGTCGATGCGGAACTTGCGCGCAAACGCGTCGAGCACATGCCACCCGACGTTGTGCCGCGTCCGCTCATACTCCGCCCCCGGATTGCCTAGCCCCACGATCAGTTTCATGCGACCGCGAAGGGTACAATGCGGCGCATGGACGCGCTACCGCCCGAGATCGCCGAACACCTCGATGAGGTGCGCACTCTCTGCGAAAAGTACAGCGTGAAACGGCTGACGCTGTTCGGGAGCGCGGTGAAGGGGACGTTCGATCCGGCGACGAGCGACCTGGATTTCGCGGTGGAGTTCTTTCCGCACCCGGACCCCCTGGTGCGCGGGGACCGTTACTGGGACCTCCTGTTTTCGCTTCAGACGCTCTTTGCTCGCGACATTGATCTGGTCGTGCTGTCTTCAGTCAAGAACCCGTACTTCATTCAGGTGCTCGAGATGACGCAGCGTTCCGTGTATGAAGCTGCCTGAAGTCGAGTCTCGGCTTTGGCACATCGCGACTGCGTGCGAGAAAGTGCTTCGGGTCATCGAGGACAAAACGTTCGACGATTACGCCGCCGATGATCTGCTTCCCGACGTTGTCATCCGCCAGCTGACAATCGTAGGCTAGGCAACTGCACAACTCGCGCGTGCCGACAAAGATGTCGCAGCGCGCCTCGGCGAGTATCCGCGAATCGTATCGCTCCGGAACCAGCTCGTGCATAACTACCCTGAGGTGGACCACGAGCTCGTCTGGGCCCTCGTGCAACGTGAGGTCCCGTTACTCCTGGACCGAGTCCGCGCTCTCCTCTCGGCCTCCTGAACCTCCCCGTGCTCCGCGTCACGTCCGCCTGCGAGCCCTCCTCGCCTAGAATGCCCCCACCTATGGAAGTGCAGAAGCAGCGGATCGTGCTGATCGACGACAGCGCGAACGATTTACAGGTCACGCGGCGGTTCCTCGAGCGGCGGGGGTATGACGTCACGCCGGCGCAGTCGGGGGAGGAAGGGCTGAAGCTGGCGCAGCAGCATGTGCCGGATGCGTTCATCGTCGACTACCGGATGCCGGGGCTGGACGGGTTCGAGGTCACGCGGCGGATCAAGGCCGATCCGGAGCTGCAGACCATCCCCGTGCTCATGCTCACCGGGTCGGATTCGGCCGAGCACGTCGTGGAAGGGTTGGGCGCCGGGGCGGAGGACTTCGTCACCAAGGGCTCCGACATGGAGATCATCGTGGCGCGGTTGCGCTCGCTCCTGCGCATGAAGGCCTACCAGGACCAGCTCCGCCGGATGAACAGCCAGATGACGCGCGACCTGCAGATCGCCAGGCGCGTGCAGGAGGCGCTCGTCCCGCAGCGCGCGTTCTCCTCGCCGCGGCTGGAGATCCGCTCCGCCTACATCCCCAGCGAAGTCCTCTCCGGCGACTTCTACGACTACTTCGTCCAGGACGACTCGATGTACCTCTTCGTGGCCGACGTCTCCGGGCACGGCCTCCCGGCGGCCATCCTGGTCTCGCTGCTGAAGAGCTACATCCACACCGAGGCGGCGAACGACCGGTCGCTGTCCGATTTCATGGCGCGGCTGAACGACTTTTTGTTCAGCGTCAGCCTGCCGACGCAGTTCGCGACGGCGGCGCTCTTCCGCATCAACGAAGGGCGGGAAGTGGTCTACTCCAACGCCGCCCATCCCCCCTTTCTGCTCCATCAGCGGGAGACCCGCAGAACCTTGGTCCTCGAACAGCCGTCTAACCTGTTGGGTGCGATGCCGAACATGCTCTTCGAGGAACATTCCGTGACCGTTTCGCCGGGCGACACGCTCTTCGTCTATACCGACGGGCTCACCGACCGCGTGAACCGCGACGGCGACTTCTACTCGATCGACCGGATCGCGGCCGTGCTCGAAAGCTCGCGCGATGCCGACCTGGCCACCACGTACGACGCGATCTATGCCGACGTCAGCAACTTCCTGGCGACGGAAGAATTCAAAGACGACATCGCGTTCGTCGTCACGCGCTTCCACTGACCGAATGAAAAGATTCCTGCCCCTCCTGCTCCTCATCGCTTCCTCCGCGTTCGCGCAGGAGCCCATCCGCGACAAGTTTCCCGACGATTACAAACCCTCCCCCTGCGCGGCGGATGCCGACGCGGTGTGCGAGTCGTATCCGAAGAACAGGTTCAAAGAAGCGGGTGTCACGTACCGCGGCTTCGACATCGAGACCGAGTGGATCAATGCCCGCTGGGACGAGATGCGGACGGCGTACAAGCCGATCTGCGCGAAGATCGGGAACTGCTTCACCGGTCCCGGAAACGACTGGCCCTACTGTCTCTCCCTGCTGCAGCCGGACTTCTTCACCGCGTGCGAGCGCTTCCCGGCCGGCTCGGAGGACCACGACCAATGCATGATGTTCACGATGATCTACTGGTTGGGGCTCAAGGCGAAGGAGCCCCTCCACGAGGCATCGCAGAAGTGCGCGGCCGGGCAGCCGCAGACGGAAAAGACCCTCCAGGCGTTCATTGTCGAGAAGGTCGGCCTCGATCACAACGGGAAGCTGACGGTGCATGCCTATGACGCCGATACGCACATCCCCGTCCGCGCGTACATGGCCATCGAGACCGGCAAGATCAAGTCGACCGAAGGCCCGGTGCCGCGGACCGGCTATCCGAACGAGTGGAGAGGACGCCTGAAGCGCGTGCCGAACGCGGAGGGGCATTCCGACGTGGCCGCTCCCCTGGTCACGCTCACCGCCGAGGGATACAAGCCACTCACGTTCCCGATGCCGATCGAGGTGCCGAAGATGGTCGTCGAGATCACGCCGTCACCGGATCAGCTCAAGCCGGGAAAGAACATCATCACCGTGACTGCCCGCGACGTCGCCACCGGCAAGTCGGTCGAGGCGCGCGTGATGGCCGAGGACATGGCCGTCGGGGAGACGAACAAGCCGTTCGAGCTGGAGCTGACCCGCCGCGACAGGCGTCCCGAGATCTGGGTGACCTCGCTCTTCGATCACTACAGCGATGTGGTGGTGGCGAAGCGGGGGAAGTGAATCTATTCGTCCTCATCCTCGAGCAACTCCTCCACATCCCGCTCCGACAGCAGCTCCGGCGTGATGCCGGGGAACCGCTTCGTGCCGTAGAACCAGGCGGCGCGGATCTCGGGGGAGTCGGGGAAGCCGCCCTCGTAGACGAAGCACTCCAGCGAGCGGAGGCGGCCGTTGTGCACGTGCACCGAGGTCTCGGCGGGGGTGGAAGCGCCCTCGAGCTCGACCTGCAGGTCGTCGAGATGCAGCAGCTTCCGCTCGACCGCGGGAGCGCTGTCCGGCACTTCGAAGCGGGTCACGAAACCGGAAGCGGTCCGCTCGCGGTCGCGGACGGTCGCGACGTCGTACTGCTCGCGCAACGCGACCAGCAGCGGATCGTCGCCCGCGAGCAGCGCCCGCATGATCTGCCTTTCGAAGTCTTCGAGGGTCATGCGATGCGCTGCAGCAGCTCCACGGCCTGCGGCTTCTTCTCGTAGCGGACGTCGGTCGCGGCGATCTTTTCCAGGTACTTGCGCGCCTGGCCGGCATCGTTGCGGCGAAGGTGGCAGCGCGCGATCCAGAACCAGGTGTCGACGACGTATTCGTTTTCGCTGAAGCGGTGCGTCTGCACCGCGCGCTCGAAGGAGGTCACCGCCTCGTCGTAGCGGTCCTGCGCGTACTGGATGCGGCCGAGGTGCGAGAGGGCGTCGAAGAAGTCGAAGGAGCTCTGGTCGACGTTCGCGGCCACGCGGCGGTAGAACGACTCCGCCTGCTCCAGCTCGTGGCGGTCGAAGTAGATCGCGCCGCAGAAGAGCAGCGCGTTTCGGTAAAAGTACGAGTTGAAGAAAGGCTTGTTCTCGTCGAAGAGGCCGAGCGCGTCCTGGAAGAGGTGCAGCGCGTCGTCGAAGTCCTGGAGCGCGTAGGCGTTCAGCGCCTTGAGGGCGAGCGCCTGCGCCGTGACGTTGTCGTTCGGCGAGTAGCGCATCGACTGGTCGTGCAGGTCTTTCGCTTTGGCGTAGTCGGCTTCCTCGTGCGAGAGGTGGCCGAGGATGACGTACGACTTGTATTTGATGTCGTTCGCCTCGTCCGACTCCTCGGAGGCGCAGGCCGCGCTGAAGCCCTCCCGCGCCTTGCCTAGCTCGCCGGCGTACAGCGCGGCCACGGCGCGGTAGTAGAGCGCCTCGAGCGAGGTCAGGACAGCGTTCCGGTCGCGGCCCGCGTCGTCGATGAAGCGGGTGACGAGCTGCGCGAGGAGGCGGTTCTCGGAGGTCGGGTCGACGATGAAGTTCTGCAGGTAGACGAGCCGGTTCTCGAGGATGCGCATCATCTCGAGCATGACCGTCACGCGCTGCTGGTTCTCGGTCGCTTCCTTGAACATCGACGCGAGCTGGCGCTGCAGCGACTGGTACCTGCCGTCGTACTCGCGGACGGCCCCGTCCCCGAGCTCGCCCGGCTCATTCTGCAGCTTCGTTTCGAGGGCGACCCGGTCATCGACCAGCTGCCGAAGACGTGTCGCGAGATCTGTGCGGTCTGCCATGACGTCTAAACGATACACCGCGAAGCAAGGGAGGGACCAGATAAGGTGTCGGGTACCGGGTGTCAGGTGTCTGGGGTTCCGCGGCTCACGAGACAGATGCCGTCAGCCGCAAAAACCCAGACACCTGACACCCGATATCCGACACCGTTTGCTACCGCTCCCTCTCCTTGATCGCATTCCCCTTGATTTCCAGCAGCCGGAACTCGATCTGTTTCCGGTCTTCGTCGATCGATTCGACCCGGATCTTCACGTGGTCGCCGAGGCGGAGCTCGCGGTTGGTCGATTCCCCGCGCATGGCGTGCTCCTTGTCGTGGAAGCGCCAGAAGTCGCCGCCGATCGTGGCCACCGGCACCATCCCCTGCACGAAGATCTCGTCGAGCTCGACGAAGAGGCCGAACGGCGCGACGCCGGTGACGATGCCGGTGTACTCGTTCCCGACCTTGTCGCGCATGAAGATGACTTTCTTCCACTCCAGCACTTCGCGCGAGGCCTCCTCGGCGCGGCGCTCACGCTCGCTCGACTGGAGCGCGTACGCGGGATGCGCGCGCTCCACTTCCTGCAACCGGTCGCCGATCAGCGGTCCGGTCGTGATCAGCTCCAGCAGCCGCCGGTGCACGATCAGGTCGGGATAGCGGCGGATCGGTGAGGTGAAGTGGCAGTAGTGCTCGAAAGCCAGCGCGAAGTGGCCGGAGTTCTCTTCCGAGTAGAAGGCGCGCTTCATCGAGCGGAGGACGAGGTTCGTGAGGAACCGCTCTTCCGGCCGTCCCGCCACTTCCTTCAGCACGCGCTGCAGCTCGCCGGGGCGGATGTCCTCGACGTTGCCGCGCAGCTTGAGCTTGAACTCTTTCAGGATCTCTTTCAGGTCTTCGAGCTTCTGGGCATCGGGAGCGTGGTGGACGCGGTAGATGCCCGGCTGGTTCGCGAGCACCAACTCGCGCGCGATGGTCTCGTTCGCGGAGAGCATGAACTCTTCGATGATGCGGTGCGCGACGTTGCGCTCCGTGGGACGGATCGCTTCGATGTCGCCGGTGGCGTCGAGCATCACCTCGGCCTCGGGGAGATCGAAGTCGATCGAGCCGCGCTGCTCGCGGCGGTTGCGCAGGATCTCGAAGAGCGTGTGCATCCGCTCGAAGTCGGGGATCAGGTATTCGTAGCGGGCCAGGAGTTCGGGGCTGTTCGCTTCCGCCGCCGCGTCGCGCTCGGCCCCCGAGGACTTGGCGACGCCGCGCGCGACCAGGATCGCGTTCACGTTCGTGTACGTCATCCGCTCTCTCGTGCGGATCACGGACTTGTAGATTTTGTGGTTGACGAAGCGCCCGCGCGGGTCGATCTCGATGTCGCACGAGAACGTGAGCCGCTCTACCTTCGGGTTCAGCGAGCAGATGCCGTTCGAGAGGCGTTCCGGGAGCATCGGCACCGCGCGTCCCGGGAAGTAGACCGACGTGGCCCGCTCGAACGCCTCGGCGTCGAGCGCACTCCCCTCGGTCACGTAATGGGCGACGTCGGCGATGTGCACGCCGAGGAGGTAGTTGCCGTTCGGGAGCTGCTGCACCTCGACCGCGTCGTCGAAATCCTTCGCCGTTTCGCCGTCGATGGTGACGATGTTGCGGTCGCGGAGGTCGACGCGCTGGGCGATGACGTGCTGCGGCACCTCGACCTCGATCGCTTCCGCCTCACGCAACACTTCTTCCGGGAAGTTGTGAGGGATGTGGTGCTTGCGGATCACCACTTCGATGTCCACGCCGGGATCGCCGATGAAGCCGAGGACTTCCACGATGCGGCCGCTCGCAAAGTGCGAGGTGCGATCCGGGTAACGGTCGATCTCGACGTTCACCATCTCCCCTTCGCGGGCGTCGAGCGTCGCGTCTTGCGCGATCAGGATGTCGTTGTCGATGCGGATATCGAACGGCACCACGTACGTCTCCGGCTCGCGGTGGAAGCGGCCGACCACGGTGCGGTGCGCGCGGCGGAGGATGCGGATCACTTCTCCGTCGATGTACTCGCGCTCGCGGATGCGGCGGCGCTTGGCGGTGCGCTTGTCGACGCGCACGATCACCAGGTCGCCGTTCATCGCCCCTTTGATCACGCGGCGCTCGATGTAGATGTCGGGCTCGCCCTCGCCACCGAGCACGTTGCCGTGACCGTCGTTGAAGACCTTGATCGCACCGGCGTGATAGGGGGTGAACTCGAGCAGCGAGTAGCGCTTGCCGCGCACGGCGATGATCGCGCCTTCCTGCTCGAGCTCGTCGACGGCGCGGTCGACTTCCTCGCGCTGGACGTCCGGGTCCTCGAGCCTCTCGAAGATCTCCTTGAGGCCGAGCAGGCGGTTGCCGCGCTCGCGAAGCAGCGTGATGATCGACTGGTGAAGCGGTGTGCGTTGGGGGATCGCCAGGGAGCGCGCCAAATGCGGCCTCCGTACGATCAGCGCGCGCTGCGCGAGGTCTTGCCCGGGCGCGAGGCCGGAGCGGAGACGCGCTTGTGCGAAATGCGGCGGCGGACGGGACGCACCGATTCGGCGAAGCCGTTCAGCATGGTCTGGGTGCGGAGCTTGTTGTGCAGCGTGTTGCGGTGGACGCCGAGCTTGCGGGACGCCTGGGTCACGTTGCCCTTGCTCGCGGTCATGGCGGCCACGATGTACTTGCCCTCGAATGCCTCGACTGCCTGAGCGAGCGTGATTCCGTTGCCAATCAATTCTCGAATGATGGCGTTCAAGCGATCGTCGATGCTTACCATTTCGTCGTCTGACCTCAGTGGGTGATGTTGGAGGAAGCAGGGATTCTACTACTCAGTATTCGACGGACAGCAAGAAGAATTTTTCCTCTTGAACGTCACCGTGAACGCTTGACAAATACTGAAATCTGCAACGCAAGCAGCGTGATGATCGTCATCACACAACCCGCAAAAAAGAGCGGCGGATCATACATCCAGACGATCTCGTGTCGCCCCGCGCGTACGTCGACGCCGCGAAACACTCCGTCGATGACGAGCGCCTGCGCCGGAACGCCGTCGACCGTCACTTTCCATCCCCGCGCGGCCTGCTGCCGGAGCACGAGCACCCCGTCGCGCGGCGCGTTGACGCTGATGCGCGCCGACGAGGTGTCCAGCGTCCACGAAGCGTGCCGGAGCGCATGCGAGCCGGGGGAAAAATGCGCCGCCATCGGAAAGGCCTGACGGTTCTCGTACACCCAGACGTTTTCCGCCGAGGCCACCGCGAACCACGGCGGCGGCAGCTCGTACCGCGTGAAGATGTGCACGATCCCGGCGTTGGCGAAGTTCTCGAACGTCGGCCGCTCGAGCAGCTGCCGGTACATGCGCAGGTAGCGCTCAGACGCGAGCGGCGCGGCGGTGAACGCGTCGAAACGGTGGTCGTAGAGGTTGAGGTACCCGGACATCCAGGCGAGCCGATGCCGTGGGTCCACTTCGCCGAAGCGGAGCATTTTCCCGCGCGCGCCGATCTGCATTGGATACGGCACCACGTCGCGGCGGAACTCGGCCGTCTGCAGCAGCGAAGCGGCGCGCGGCAGGAGATCGGCGACGAGCGCGAGGACGATCACGAGATCGACCCAGCGGCGATTCGGCCGCACCCTCTCCCACCCCACGACCGCCAACGCCGCCACGGCGATCGCCGCGATCGGCACGAGCCGCGCCGGATAGCGGAAGAGCGTGAGCGGAAGCCGCGTCAGCAGATGGGGTCCCATGGAGATGAGGATCGACCCCGCGAGCAGCGCGAGCCACGCGCGCGTGGCGCTGCTGCGCCGCGCCGTCGTGCTGCCGATGAGCGCCAGGACCAGCACGACCAGTCCCATGTAGACGACAGGGATGAACTGCTGCTGCGTCGGCCCCGGCACGGCCACGCGCAGCCAGTCGCCGGCCGACATGGAGTCGCGCAGGATGAGCGCGTCCCCCATCCCGGCGACACGGTCGCTGGTCGACACGAACTCGAGAAACGGGAGGAGCTGCACCGCGCTGATCCCGAACGCGACCAGTCCGGTCCCGAGCACGTCGCGCTTGCGGCGGACGCAAAGATAGAGCAGCGCCGCCAGCGCCGCGAAGAAGGGCTCGCCGCCGAGGAATGCGAGCGCGAGGACGAGCCCGCCGCGGCGCCACGCCCCTTCGGCCGCGCACCAGAGCGCGAGCGGGATCCAGGCGAGCGTGGCCAGGTTGTTCTGCACGTCGAGCAGCGAGAGCACCGGTCCGCTGAACATCAGCGCCGCCGCTCCGGCGATGGCCGCCCCTTCCGAGGCCGTGCGTGAGAACAAGAGGTAGGCGCCCCACCCGAGGATCACCAGGTGCGCCAGCAGGAACAGCATGTACGCGGCCGGGAACGGAAGGATCAGGAAGAGCCACGCCGGCGGATAGAAGACCCCGGTCTGCGGATTCGCGAACCACGGCTCGCCCGACGCGCTGTATGGATTCCAGAACGGGAGCTTCCCCGTCAGCAACTGCTCGGCGGTGAAGAAGCGCAGCGGCTGGAAGTAGTCGAAGTGGTCCCGCAGGGAGAACACTTCACCGGTGACCAGCGCCGGGATGAAGATCGTCGCCGCGACGAGCGCGAGGAGGATGAATGCGAAGCGGTGCCGCATCTATCGTTTCTCGCAGAACTCCCGCACGATTTTCCGCATCACTCCGACTCCCTCGGCGAAGAAGCGCGCGCGAATGCGCTCGTTGTCGCCGTGTACTCCATCCGCATCGTAGTAGTTCAGCTTGAACGGCGCGATCCCGTACGCGGTGATGCCCCGCGCGCGGAACCAGCGGCTGTCGGTCGCGCCGGGGGAGATCGTCGGGGCAAGGGACGATCCCGGAGCGGCGGCGGTGAAGACGCGCTTGAGCGTCGCAAAGAGCTCCGTGTCGACCGGACTCTCCGCCACCGGATCGCCGGCCACCAGCACTTCCACGATGGCATTCGTCCCGGCGGCCTGCTCCACGCGCGCGAGCATCTCGTCCGGCTTCGTGCCGGCCACGAGCCGGATGTCGATGTCCGCGAACGCCCGCGAAGGGACGACGTTCACCGCCCCCGGCGCCGAGATCTGGGTGATGGTGATGGAGTCGCGCAGCATGGTGCGATAGCCGGGGGCGAGCTCCCGCTCGATCCGCGCGATGTCGAGCGGCTCGCGGATGAGCTGCAACGCCGCGCCACGGTGATCCTTGCGCATCTTCGCGCCGAGGGAAGCCACGCGAGCGACGGTGTCGGTGAGGCGATACGGCGTCTCGAGCTGATCGATGGCCGCGAGCGCGCGGACGAGCTTCGCCGGCGCACCGCCGTGCCCCTCCGAAAGCGCTCCGTGCCCTCCCGCGGCTTCCGCCGTCACGCGCAGCCAGAGCGGGACCTTCTGCTGCACCTCCACGCCCCAGAACAGCACCCGGTCCACCGCGGTCTCGTTGGCGCCCCCTTCGTTGAGCACGAAACCGACGTTCGTGAAGAGCTCCGGCTGCCGCTCCAGGAGCTGCTTCATCCCCACCAGGCCGCCGCGCTCTTCATCCGGGACGGCGAGGAAGATCACGTCGCGGCGGAGCCGCGCTCCCCGCCGTTTGAGGTCGAGCAGCGACATCACCTGCGCGATCGTGAGCGACTTGGCGTCGACCGCGCCGCGGCCCCAGATGTAGCCACCCTCGCGCTTCCCGCTGAACGGCGGGTTGCGCCAGCGCTCCGCGTCGGCGGCCACGACGTCGATGTGGCTGAGGAGCAGCAGCGCCGGCTCGGGCGAGCCGGACGCGAGGCGCGCGTAGACCGCCTGACGCGCCGGGTCGGCACCGGCCAGCGTCGCGGCGATGCCGTTCTTCGTCAGCAGGTCGCGGAGGTACGTTGCTCCGGCGGTCTCTTTGCCGCTGGTCGTGTCGATGCGCAGGTAGGCGACGAAGGCCTCCTCCGCTTCCCGCTCGATCGCATTCTCCGGAACACCTTCCGCCTTGCGGCACTGCAGCGAGGCCACCGCCACGAGAATCGCGAGCAGGGCCGCGCCGCGGGGGATCAAGCGGTGCCGGCTACCGGTTGCGGGATCGTGAGCTGCACCGCCGGCTTCTCCTCCGGCAGCGCGCGGTACGACTCGAAGCAGTGACGGCAGCGCGCCTCGTACGACGCGTCGCCCACTTCCACCTGCGCGTTCCCCCCCGAGAGGCGCTGCGAGTAATGGGCAGCGCCGCGGCAGCGCACGCAGACGGCGTGCATCTTCGAGACTTCCTCCGCCACGGCGAGCAGCGCCGGCATCGGCCCGAACGGACGGCGCATGAAGTCCTGGTCGAGCCCCGCGGCGATGACGCGGATGCCGGCGTCCGCGAGCTGCATGCAGACGTCGACGATGCCGTCGTCGAAGAATTGGATCTCGTCGACGCCGACGACCTGCACGCCGATCTCGACCCGGGCCAGCAGTTCCGCGCTGGTCGCGACCGCGAACGCCTTCAGGCGGCGCTCGTCGCGCGACACGACCTCATCCGTCGCAAAACGGTCGTCGAGGATCGGCTTGAATACCTGCACCCGCTGCCGCGCAATCACAGAGCGCCGCAAACGGCGAATCAGCTCTTCCGACTTTCCGGAGAACATGCCTCCGGCAATGATTTCGATCCAGCCGCCACGATGACTGTCCAAGGGTGTGAGGACCTCCAGGGTTTGTTGCGCGTAAGGATAAGCCAACCTGTCATCCTGAGCGAGGTGGGTGGCAGGGGTGGGAGCGAAGGACCCCGTTCCGACAGCGCGCTTGTCATGCACCGCAGGATCGCGGTAGGGACACCCGTTGCCGGGTGCCCCCCGCACAGACCCGGACGTGCGGGACTACCGCATCCGGTTCTTACCTTGAGTGTTGGCGTCGAAGCGCTTGCTCCCCGCACCCGGTCGAGCGCACTGGCCACGCTTGCCCGACTCGGCGTTCGGTGCGTGTTTTGCCCTCCGGGTTCCTCTTGGTTACACCCCTTCCCTCCACTCCGTCCGCCACCGCTCTCGCGGCTTTGTTCCGGGGCTTCGCAGGTACTACGGGCGTTTGTGACTTCTCGCCGTCGTTCATCTCGGGGTTACGGCCTTGGCCTTTCCCTCGCGGCCTACTCGCTTTCGCGCGGCAGGCGACAACGAGATCTCTCGGTTCTCGTGCACGGAGTGGTTCGTGTGCATGCTCCCGCTCTTCGACCCCGCCAGATCCAGCCGGCTCTCGCGCTATCGAGCCAGTTGATGTTGCCTTCCGCGTGGATCCACCGCGTCGGCATCTGGGAACGCTGTTTTCGGGGCTCAATCACGCTGCCTGCACACCCCCTGCTAACCCGCATTTCTCACCAAGGGGATAAAAAAGCCGCCGCCCCGTGCTATTAAGTTGAGTGTCAGCAACAACTTGATGGCGACGGAGGCGGCGGCGTGAGACAGACAGAGTGTAACGGGGAA
>Ga0190270_10000085_pt1 | contig 41038 bp, 38 predicted proteins | sample Popmic320T_FD_133748 | JGI IMG/M metagenome (GOLD analysis project Ga0190270, IMG submission 133748) | Populus adjacent soil microbial communities from riparian zone of Weber River, Utah, USA - 320 T | ecosystem: Environmental > Terrestrial > Soil > Riparian zone | place: USA: Utah | collected...
CACGTCCTTGGCGCCGAGCTGCAGCAGTGCCAGCAGCGCCGCTCCGGCACGGCGCTTGGACCGCTTCTCGAAGTAGCGTCCGATGAGCACGAACATCGTGACGCCGGCAGCGACCTCCAGGTAAATGTTGTCGGCGCCGTTCGTACGCTCGATCGTGAGCTCGAACCCGTGACGCATCCCGGGCTCGCCGGCGGTGCCGAAGAACAGGGCGTAGAGCGACCATGCCAATGCCGCGATCGTGCCGACCGAGATCAGGGTGTCCATCGTGGCGGCGCCATGGCGGAGGTTGAGCCAGGCCGCTTGGTGAAACGGCCATCCGGCCCAGACAATCACCGGAGCAGCCAGTGTCAGCGAGGCCCACTGCCAGTAGTCGAACTGCCACGGCTCCACCATCGCGAGCACGATCACCGGGATCGACAAGACGATGCTGCCGATCATCCGTTGCCGCAGGCCGACCAGCTCCGGATCCGGCGCGTCCTCGCCGCCGGTGGACCCTGACGGTTCGGCCTGGGGGAGCGTCGCCGCGTAGCCGGCCTTCTCGACCTCGTCGACGAGGGCCTGCGGGTCGTAGCCGGCCGGTGCGGTGACGGACGCCTTCTCGGTCGCGTAGTTGACCGTCGCGCTGATCCCGTCGAGCTTGTTGAGCTTGCGCTCGATCCGATTGGCGCACGAGGCGCAGGTCATGCCGGTGATGTCGAGCTCGATGGCTCCGGCGGAGATGTGCGGGGGAGCCGAGGGGGTCGTCACGTGATCCTCCCGGATGCTCCGTCGGCGGTGATCGCGAACGCGGCCGTGTGCACCGTCCCGTCGACCTGGAAGTCCAGATAGAGCCAGTATCGGCCGGCCGTCGGGGGCTCGACCATGAACTCGATCTCGGGTCCGGGCTCGGTGACACCGTCGCCGGGCTCGCCCATCGGGTGAACGTGGAGGTAGGCCAGGTCGCCGTCACGCAAGGCGACCAGGTGGCCGTAGGCGCCGAGGTACGGTTCGAGCGTCGTCACGGGCTCGCCGTCGCGGGTGACCGTGAAGGCCAGCTCGGACTCCTCGCCGGCGGTGACCGACCCGTCGACGGAGACGGTGTAGGCGTCGGAGGGCACGGTCGTCGCCTCTGGCGGACGCGGCCCGATCGTCATCGGTCCGGCGACATCGACGGTACGGGTGAGCGCGACCTTGTCACCAAGGGCAGTCGGCACGAAGTCGGCGTACAGACGATAGCTGCCGGCCCGATCCCAGCGCCACGGGATCGACCAGGTGCCGGCGCCGTCAAACGTGGGATGCACGTGACGGAAGCCGCTGCCGTCGGTCCGTACGACGATGAGGTGCAGCAGCTTGTCGTGTGACGTGTCGTAGGCGGTGAGCGGCTCGCCGTCGGGTCCGGTGATCGAGAACGACAGCGTGCCGGCGGCGTCCACGGTCGTCGGCGCGTCGATCGGGCTCAGAAGGTAGCCGTCCTGCTCGAGCGAAAGGCCGGATGCCACGGTGCTCGCCGAGTCGGCGTCCTCACCCGCGTGGCTGTCGTGGCCTCCCTCGGCCTCGCTGTCTCCGTGGCCGCCGTCTGTGTGCGCGGATTCCGTGTCGGCTGCCCAGTCGTCGCCCGCGTCCTCGGGGACGACTCCGCGCGCAACGGCGAAGCTGACCACGAACAGGGCGACGAGCCCCGCGCCGTAGGCGGTCAGCCGGGTCAATGTGCGCATCTCGGCACCGGATCTCCGCATGTCCTCACCATACCCGTAGGGGGTAGCAGTACGTAAACTGTATACCCCATAGGGGTACGCCTGGCAAGGGTTGGATCCGCCGTCGTCGCGTTTTCCACAGATTGCCGCGATCGAGGCGTGCTGCTGTCGCGCACGCCTAGCGTTGAAGACAGAAGCCATGGCTGGGGACGACAAGGGGGCGATGGCATGAGTGGACCGTTCAGTCCATATCTGGTGGGGGCCGCAGCGATCCGCGCAGCGGCTGACGACCTGGTCGCGGCCGCCGGGCCGGTAGAGCTGCTGATGGGCGACGTTGTCGTGGCCCATCGACCGGCATCCGACGGCGTCGCCGGGCTGCTGGCCGGGCCGATGGCCTCGGCGCCGCGACCGGCTCGGGCCAACACGCGCGAGGTGATGCTGGCCGCACTGTGCGCTTCGGCGGCCGTCCGAGGCTTCGGTGACGCCGTGAGCGAGTTCGACCGGGTGGTGGAGGCGCTCAACGACGAGTGGGCCGCAGGCCTGGCCGACGACTTCGGCGTCCCGCCGGTCGACCCGGACGCGACAGACGGCCCACAGGGCCGCGATCTCGCCCGGTTGAGCGAGCTGGCGGCTTCCCGCGCCGCTGCGGTGGCGTCGGCACGAGGCGAGCTGCTCGGTCGGCTGCGGCGCCGTTACGAAGCCGCTCGAGCGCGCCTCGACGACGCGGCGGCGGAGTCCGCCAGTCGACTCGACGAGGGGCCGACCCGGCCGGCGATGCGGAGGCTCTTCGCGGCAGGCCTGCTGCCCTACCTCATGCCCGAGGCTTTGCCAGGGCTGCGACTCCGGCCAGGCACACTGCCCTACGACCTCACGCGTTTCGGACCGGAGTTCTTGGCCGCCATCTTGTTGAGTCATCCCGAGATCGACGTGGGTCGCTACGAGCTGTCCGCTGGCCAGGTCGACGCCCTTGGTGACGCGCTTGCCGATCGGATCGCCGACATCGAGGGTGACAGCGACACCGACCAGATCGAGGAGCTGAGCGAGCAGCTCGCGCGGCTCGTCGAGATCGACGGCATCGCGGCCGCGGTCGTGGCTTCCCTCGGCGGTGGTGACCTGCTCTGGGCCGTCAAGGAGCTCGGTGCAAACGACGATGCCGACGGCGATGCCGTGCGCCGGCTGGCAACGACGATCCAGACCGTCACTGAAGTCGCCACTCGTCAGCTGACGACCGTGCAGCAGGTCGGCCTGGCCGATCAGATCGAGGCGGCCCTGATCGACCGGACACCCGGCTGGCCGTTGTCCTATCTGCTCGCCGACGGCACCTATGCGACACCGTTCCTCGACCGGCTCGGCGACGTCCTTGATGACTTTGAGCGCGTCCGGGGCTACTCGCTGTCCGGCTCTCCGCTGACCGAGCAGCTCGAGACCGAGCGCCTGTTCGACGAGGCGGCGCAGTCCGCCGATGTGATGCTGTCCTACCTGTCGGCGCTGCGAAACAATCCCGAAGCCGCCCTCGACTTCTTCACCGACAGCGACGACCGGCGGGCGTACTGGATCCAACAGCGCGATTGGTCTCACGACGTCAACGTCACCTTGGCCGCGCTCGACAGTGCCACGACCAGCGACGTCAACCTCGACGATCGGCCTGTCGACGCCGCGGAGCTGGTCTCGTCGGCGGTCGACCTGCTCGCCCACCGTGACGGCGACCTCGAGCCCGGCGACCTGACCAGCGCAGGCGCCAGGCATCTGGCCCACATCATCGGCACCTACCTGCCGGCCGTCGACCAGGCCAACGACTGGGGAGGCATGGACGATGTCGGGGTCCAGACCGTCAGCTCGCGAGACGACCTGCGGCTCCTCGATGCCGGCCCGATGCCGATCCTCCAGACCGACGATCTGGGCAAGCTGCTGCGGGTTGTGGTCTCAAACGAGGACGGGTTCGTCGCCATGCGTGAGGCGGTGAGCAACTATCAGCACTACCACCTGGCGGCGGTCCTCGAGCAGCGGATCGGCGACCTGTACGACAATCCCGCGACGGAGCTCCCCGGCGACGGCTATCTGCAGCAGGCCATGACCGGCGACGCGCGGCTGGAAGGGCTGGTGCTCGACAGCATGGGCGAGGTCGAGATCGCCGACGGCCGCGCCGAGGACGACCAAGTGCGGGCGTGGGTCCTCCTCGGCCAGCGTGTCGTGGGCTCGGCTCCGATTCCGTTCAAATTGCAGGTGCTCGCCCAGCCGGCACTGACGCTCGCGGGGACGGCCATCGAGGACGCGCTCGCCGATCACGAGGCCGAGGCGATCACGGGTGCGAAGGATGCCGCTGCGGCGGCGCTCGCCGGACGCGTGACGGGGATCGCCGAGATCCTGCACCACGGTGGGGCGATCGACGGCCACGATCTACGGTCGGCCGCCGAGCGCGCCGGGCTGAGCCGGCATGACGTCGCCGACTACTTCGCCGACGGCGATGGTGACTTCCCGACCGGGGTCGATGTGGCTCACGACCAGCGCCTCTACAACATGATGGTCGACCTGACCAACGACTGGGTCGACCTCGACCGCTATCGGCTGAACTACGAAAACGCCTTCCATCCCTACTTCGAGTGATGCCGCGCTCCGGCGGCCGGCGACGACGTCTGATTCGTTCAAGACGCCGGTCTTCGATCCGTTCTAATGTGCCAGACATGACACCTCGATTCGATGCCATCGGCCTCGTCGTCGCTGACATGGGCAAGGCGCTCGCGTTCTATCGACGACTCGGCCTCGAGATTCCCGACAGCTCCGACAGTGAGCCCCACGTGGAGGTCGCGCTGTCCACCGGCTTTCGGCTGTTGTTCGACACCGTCGACACCATCCGGTCGTTCGACCCGGAGTGGTCGCCGCCGCAGGACAGCCAGCGGATGGACCTCGCGTTCGTCTGCGACAGCCCCGAAGACGTCGACGCGACCTACGCCCGACTCACCGAGGCTGGCCAAGACGGACATCTGGCGCCCTGGGACGCCTTCTGGGGACAGCGTTACGCGGTCGTTCGCGATCCCGACGGCAACGGCGTCGACCTCTTCGCGGCGTTGCCGTCAGACGACGGCTGAGTCAGCAGGGTCCGGGGCGACACCCCGGTCAGCGCTCGGACGTCTCGTGACAGGTGCGCCTGGTCGGCATAGCCGGCGTTGACTCCGACGTCAGCCAGCGGCAGACCGGAGCGGGCGAGCGTCAGGGCCCGGTTGAGGCGCAGCACGCGGGCCAGCGTCTTCGGGCCATACCCGAACGCAGACAGACAGCGCCGATGCAGCTGGCGCTCGCTGAAGCCGGCCCGTCGTGCGGTCTCGGCCACGGAGCGTCCGGCACCCAGGTCGTCGGCGATCGCGATCGGCACCGGGTCCGGTTGCCCGGCCCCCGTGAGCCGCTCGACTACGATCGACTCCAGCACCCGCCTGGGACGGTCGGCCGCGGCCAGCCGGTCGGTCAGCTCGCGGACGTAAGCCGCCTGCCAGACGTCACTCGCCGGCAGGCGCTGGTCGGTCAACGCGTGAGCCGGCAGGCCGAGGACGGTCGGCCCGGTGCCGGGAGCAAACCGCAGGCCGACGAACAATGCGCCGGGAGCGCTGCTGCCGAGGTGGGCTCCGGTGTCCGGCCCGGCGACGATCAGGCCGCCGTCGGTCCAGATCAGGTCGAGGCAGCCGTCCGGCACGACCCGGTAGTCGCGCGTCTCGGCATCGGCACGCCGGGTCCAGACGGTCGCCCCGAGCCAGCGCGACGGGCGCTCGCGATACACGCCTCCCACGGTACGGGACCTCGCCGACAGGCCGCGTCATGATGGAGCGGTGCCGCCCGTACGCGAGATCCTGATCGGACGACGGTCCGACGACCACCTGCTGCTGACCGTTCGCGGCCGGCTCTATCCCGAGGGTGACGACGCCGACTGGTTGTGGACGTCGCTCAGCGTGCGGGTCGGTGGCTTCGGCTGCCAGCAGGAGGGCAACCTACGGGCCGAGGAGCTGCGGTCGCTCCGAGCCGCTCTGGAGGCGCTGGTCGACGGCGCGGTGTCGACGGCCGCGTTGGCCACCGAGGATCGATGGCTCGCGATCGAGCTGTCGGCGGCGAGCGAAGCCGCTGTCGATGCGCGGATCGAGGTGCACGATGATGCGTCGCCGCCCAACGAGCTGCGCTGCGGCCTGGCCGATCTGGAGCGGGCGAGCCTGATCGCCACGATCGAGTCCCTGACCGATGTCGAGCGGGCCTATCCCGCGATCGTCTGAAAACGGCTGGACGCCGCGCCGATGGATTCCGAGGATGGCTGGTCATGACGGTCTTTCGGACGACATCGGACGCGGCAGAGTTTCTGAAGCACGCCCGCGACTATCTGCGCTCGCGGCCGGTCGAGCACAGTGTCATGCTGACCAACGCCGAGCGCCGGTTCGCCGACGCCGAGGGCGACGACCTCTGGTGTTGGCTATCGACGGCTGACGGCGAGGTCGCGGCCACGGCCATGCACACGCCGCCCTTCGGCCTCTACCTGTCTGTGGGCCCGGACGACGCGGTGCGCACCGTCGCGGGGGAGCTGCACGAGCGCGGCCGCGAGCTTCCGAGTGTCGGTGGCCCCCTCCGCCAGGCCGAGACGTTCGCGGAGGCGTGGGCCGGTCTCGTCGGCGTGACCGGGCGAGTCAGGGCTCGGCAGGGGATCTACGCCGCCGACGCGGTCACGCCGCCGACTGGGGTCCCGGGCCGGATCCGTCGGGCCGAGAGTACCGACCTGCCGCTGCTGCGGACCTGGCACGCCGGCTTCTTCACAGACACGGGGCACCCGGTCGAGGCGGACGACACGGCCGAACGGGTCGCCGATGGCCGACTGTACGTGTGGGACGTCGACGGCACGGTGGTGTCGATGGCCGGCATCACCGCGCCAGCGGCCGGGGTTGCGCGTGTCGTGTTGGTCTACACGCCGCGTGAGCTTCGTGGGCACGGCTACGCCAGCGCCTGCGTCGCCGCCCTGACGGCTCGCCAGCTTGCCGAGCCCGGCCGGACCTGCATGCTCTACACCGACCTCGCGAACCCGACTTCCAACGGCATCTACCAGGCCATCGGTTATCGGCGCATCGGCGATGCAGTGCACATCGTGTTCGACTGAGCGCCGCTGGAGTCGCCGCCGACTCAGAGCAGCGGGACGAAGCGGTAGGCGCCGTGCCGGCTGATCTGCGGCGGCTGCACACCTTCACGGGCGAGCCGCAACAACGTGCCGGCGACCGGGATGACCATGATCCCGTCCGGGCCGAGCTGACCGATCAGCGCGTCCGGCACGTCGTCGGCCTCGGCCGAGACCAAGATCCGGTCGTAGGGCGCCGCCGCCGGCCAGCCCAGGACACCGGACTCGGCCGCGTCGATGTGGGCCCACGGCACCGCGTACTTGTGGAGGTTGGCTCCTCCCCAGTACGCCAGGTGCGGGTCGATCTCGACGCCGACGACCCGGCCGTTCGGTCCGACGAGGTGCGCCAGGATCGCCGTCGTCCAGCCGGAGCCGGCACCGACGTCGAGCACCCGCATCCCGGGATCGACTTCTAGCAGCGTCACCATGTCGGCGACCGTGCTCGGTTGGGAGTTGGTTTGTCCGCCCCCGATCGGCAGCGGACGGTCTTCGTCGGCCATCGGCCGCTCTCGGGCCGGCAAGAAGTCGCGCCGGTCGGTCCACGCCATCGCGTCGGCGACCCGTCGCTTGTCATCTCGGTGCCGCACGGCATCAGTGCATCATGGAGTGTGTCCCGTCGCCAACGTCAGATCGACAACGACGTCTACAACCGGCTCGCCGGTGAATGGTGGGCCGACGACAGTCTGCTCGCGATGCTGCGCATGTTCGTCAACCCTGGGCGGGTGCCCTACTACGAACGGGTGCTGCTCGCCCGGCTGGGTCTCGACCCGCGTCGTACGCCCTTGCTCGACATCGGATGCGGCGGCGGCCTGATCGCCGAGGAGTTCGCCCGGATGGGCTTTCCGGTGAGCGGTCTCGACCTCTCGTCCGGTTCGATCGCGACCGCCCGCGAACACGCGCAGGCGCAGGGGTACCAGATCGACTACACCGTGGGCGGTGCGGAGTCGCTGCCGTACGACGACGGGTCGTTCGGGGTCGTGACCTGCTGTGACGTCATCGAGCACGTGACCGACGTCGATCGGGTGCTGTCCGAGGCCTCCCGAGTCCTGCGGCCGGGGGGTGTGTTCCTCTACGACACGCCCAACCGGACCTGGATCAGCAAGCTCACGACGATCAAGGTGGCGCAGGACTGGGCACCGGTCGCGTGCTTTCCGCCCGATCTGCATGTCTGGTCGATGTACTGGAAGCCGCGCGAGCTGGCGGCCGCGCTGCGCCGCAACGGTCTGCGCAGTGCCGACGTCCGCGGCCTGCGACCCCGGCGGCCGCTGCGGATGCTGTGGTCGGCGCGCCAGCTCAAGACGGGACGGATCGACGTTCGCGAGTTCGGCCGCCGGCACGCCTTCCGCGAGAGCCGCGACCGATCCGGCCAATACATGGGGTACGCCGTGAAGCGGGTCGCCTGAGCGACGAGCGCGGGTCGCTCACGCGGCGGGCAGGGGCCGCAGGATGCAGAACTCGTTGCCCTCGGGATCGGCGAGAACGACCCACCGAGCGTCGTCGCCCTGACCGACAGAGACCCGGCGCGCGCCGAGTGCCTCGATGCGGGTGACTTCGCGAGTCTGGTCGTCGGGCCGGAGGTCGAGATGGAGCCGGTTCTTGACCGTCTTCGCTTCCGGCACCCGAAGAAACAGCAGGTCCGGAGCGACGCCGTCCTCCGGGCTGCCGGCCGGTGGCTCGAGCACGACTTCGTCCGGCGAGTCGTGCGTGCGCCTCCAGCCCAGTGCCTCGGCCCAGAATCGTGCCAACCGGTCCGGGTCGTGGGAGTCGACACACAGGCACTGCACACGGATAGACATGCACACAGTGTGGCCAACGCCGTCGATCGGCGCTACCGACTGCTAGCGCTTCGGTCGGCGTGGCCACCAGGCTGGGACGCTCGCAGAGTACGCGTCGTAGTCGGCGCCGAACTGGCGACGCAGTGTCGGCTCCTCGTACCCCTTGACGAAAGCCAAGAACACGAGGGCGACGAAAGCGGCGTACCCGAGGAGCACGATCCGGCCGAGCAGCATGGCCTGTCCGACGATCATCGCGACCACGGCGACGTACATCGGGTTGCGCAGATAGCGGTAGAGGCCGGTGACGACCAGATGCTGTGTCGGCGCGGCCGGCGCCGGCGTGCCGAGTCCCTTGATCGCGAAGCGGCCGAACGCCTCGATGACAACGACGGCGCCGGCCGCAAAGCCGACGGCGCCGAGCACGCGAACCGGCAACCAGCCGTCACCCATCTCGCGGGCGTCCCATCCCGTGAGCCACCACGGCATGAGGACCGCCACGATGCCCGGAGCGGCGAGCAGCCAGAAGAACGAGCCGATTGCCGCCCCGACTCGGTTCACGACCGGAGCTGATCTCGGATCGCGTCGAGGACCGCCGGGTCTTCGATGGTGGACGGCACCGGCTCGTCTCTTCCGTCGGCGATGCCGCGCATCGTCTTGCGCAGAATCTTGCCCGAGCGGGTCTTCGGCAACGCTTCGACGACACTGACGTCGCGGAACGCCGCGACCGGGCCGATCTCGCGGCGTACGGACGCGACCAGCTCGTCGCTCAGCTGATTCTCCCCGATATCGACACCGGCCTTAAGGACGACGAACCCATGCGGCAGCTGGCCCTTGACCGCGTCCCGAACGCCGATGACGGCGCACTCGGCGACCGCCGGATGCGCGGCCAGCACGGCCTCCATCGCGCCGGTCGACAGCCGGTGCCCGGCCACGTTGATGACGTCGTCGACCCGTCCCATCACGAACAGGTAGCCGTCGGTGTCGAGGAACCCGGAGTCGCCGGTGAGGTAGTAGCCGTCGTACTGCGAGAGGTAGGAGTCGATGTAGCGCTGGTCGTCGCCCCACAAGGTCGGCAACGAGCCCGGGGGGAGCGGCAGCTTGATCGCGATGGCGCCTTCAGATCCGGCCGGCAGGGGGTCGCCGTTGGGGTCGAGGATGTGGACGTCCCAGCCCGGCACGGGTTTAGTGGCCGACCCGGGCTTGACCGGCAGATGCTCGAGCCCGCGGGGGTTCGCCGCGATCGGCCAGCCGGTCTCGGTCTGCCACCAGTGGTCGATCACCGGCACGCCGAGGTGGTCGTGCGCCCAGTGGTACGTCTCGGGGTCGAGCCGCTCGCCGGCCATGAACAGGGTCTCGAACCGCGACAGGTCGTGTTTGGTCATCTGGACGCCGTCGGGGTCGACCTTCTTGATCGCGCGCAGCGCCGTCGGCGCGGTGAACAGCGCCTTCGCGCCGTGGTCGGACAAGACCCGCCAAAACGCCCCGGCGTCCGGCGTGCCGACCGGCTTGCCCTCATAGAGCACGGTCGTCGCCCCGACCAGCAGCGGCGCGTAGACGATGTAGCTGTGGCCGACGACCCAGCCGACGTCGGAGGCCGTCCACCACACGTCGCTCGCGCCGATGTCGTAGACCGCCCGCATCGAGTACGCCAGGGCGACGGCGTGTCCACCGGCGTCACGGACGACGCCCTTCGGCTTACCGGTCGTACCCGACGTGTACAGGATGTACAACGGGTCGGTCGCCGCCACCGGCACGGGATCGACCGGATCGGCATCGGCGATCAGCGTCGCCCAGTCGACGTCGCGCGGGCCGAGCTCGGCCGGCTGCCGATCGCGCTGCAAGACAACGACCCCGTCCGGCTGGTGCGCGCTCATCGTGAGCGCCTCATCGATGATCGGCTTGTATTCGACGACGCGGGTCGGCTCGATGCCGCACGAGGCCGCCAAGATGACCCGGGGCTCCGCGTCGTCGATCCGGGCTGCCAGCTCGCGGGGCGCGAAGCCGCCGAACACGACCGAGTGCACCGCGCCGATCCGCGCGCAGGCCAGCATCGCGATCGCCGCCTCCGGCACCATCGGCAGGTAGATGATCACCCGGTCGCCGCGCCCGACACCGAGCGACCGCAGCCCGCCGGCGAACCGCGCTACCTCGTCGCGCAGCTGCCGATAGGTGTAGGTCCGCTGCGTGTCGGTCATCGCGGAGTCCCAGATCAGGGCCGGCTGCTCGCCGCGTCCGCCGTCGACGTGCCGGTCGAGCGCGTTCGCCGCCGTGTTGAGCTCGCCGTCGGGGAACCAGCGATAGAGCGGCGGGTTGGTGTCGTCCAACGCACGGGTGGGAGCGCGCGTCCAGTCGATGGCCTCGGCCGCCTCGAGCCAGAAGCGTTCGCGGTCCTCGAGGCTTCGGCGGTAGTGCTCGGCGTACTCGCTCACGGGCGATCAGCTCCAGGGGTACGGGGACGTACGCTAACCGGAGACTACCGCCGCGGGTCAGTCGCCGCCGATCGTGAGCTGCGCGATTCGGGTCGCGACGTCGGCGACGCCCCTGTCGCAGGTGGCCGAGCCGACCCAAAACTCCGTCCACGACCAGCCCGGCACGTCGCCCGCCTGGAACCAGGGAAACACCATCTCGTGGGTCGCCTCGAGATCGGTCAGCACGCGCTCGTTGACGTCGTCGGCGGGGGCATCGGCGTAGACCCGAAACGCGTTGGTGTGCGGGGGATCCGGATCGACGCGGAGTCCCGCGGCGGTGAGGCGCTTGGCGAGATCGACCGCTGTGTCGTGGTATTCGGCCATCCGCGGCAGCTGGGTGCGCAGCCCCTCTCGCGCCGCGACCGCATACGGCAACAACGTGAACAGCGTGCCGCCGTGCCGTCGTTGCCACGAGCGAGCCTCGTCGATGACCTCCGTCGGGCCTGCGACCGCCGCACCGGCCAGCCCGCCGAGGCCCTTGTAGAACGAGACGTACATGGTGTCGGCGATGGCGGCGATCTCATCGAGCGGGCGGCCGAGGTGGGGCGCGCTCTCCCAGATCCGGGCGCCGTCGAGGTGCAGCGGCACGTCGCGATCGCGGCAGGCCTCGGCGAACGCGGTGAGCTCGTCCCACGTCGGCAACTTGAATCCGCCGTCGCGCAGGGGCAGCTCCAGCGTCACGGCTCCCAGCGGATCGGTCAGCGCTGCCAGGTCGTTGGGCGTCGGCTGTCGCGGCTCGAAGGTCAGGTGCGCGGTGTCGAAGCCGTGCAGCTCGGGCAGCGCGTTGAGCTCGTGAAGGACGAGGTGCGAAAGCCCGTGGAGGGCGATCCGCGACGACCCGGTGCGCTCCGACCACGCCCGCAGCACGCACTGTTGGGCCATGATCCCGCTGGGCATGAACGCGGCAGCCGGCTTGCCGAGGAGATCGGCGACCTCCTGCTCCAACGCGGTGACCGCGCCGCCCTTGCCGTAGCGGTCCAGATTGTCACCTGCGTCGGCCGCGGCGAGCCCGGCGAGCAGCTCGCCCGGCGTCGGCCAGCCGTGGCCGAACAGGGAGGAGCGGCAGGCGTCGCGGGCGGCGGCACGGCGTTGCTCGAAGTCGTCGGTCGGCGGCATGGCCCCATCATCCTCGGTTCGTCCGGCTGCGACGATTGGATATATGCGCAGCGAGATCCTGAGCTATCGCACCGGTTCCGACGACACCGTGCTCGACATCACCCGCGACTGTGCGGCGTTCGCGCACACCGAGGGCGATGGGCTGCTGCACGTGTTCGTGCCGCACGCCACGGCCGGGCTCGCGATCATCGAGACCGGCGCTGGCAGCGACGACGACCTGCTGGGCCTGCTCGACGAGCTGCTGCCGGCCGACGACCGCTGGCGGCATCGGCACGGTACGCCCGGCCACGGCCGCTCGCATGTGATGCCGGCCCTGCTGCCGCCGTACGCGACGCTCCCGGTCGTCGGGGGCCGCCTGGCGCTCGGCACCTGGCAACGGATCTGCCTGGTCGACCTCAACGTCGACAACCCCGATCGTGAGGTCCGGCTGTCGTTCCTTCCCGGCTAGCGGGCAACCGACACGGGTCGCTGGGGCGTCCTGAGGGTGTCGAGACAAACCAGACCTGGGGGAGATCCCAATGCCTTGTGCCCGTCCACTGACTCTCGTGGCGGCCACCGCCGTCGCGCTGACCCCGCTCGTCGTCTCCAGTACGGCGAGCTCCGCCGAGCCCGTCAGGTGCCAAGGGCATCGGGCGACGATCGTCGGTACTGACAGCAAGGACGACCTGGTCGGAACGCCCGGCCGCGATGTCATCAACGCGCTCAAGGGATTCGACACGGTTGCCGGTCGAGGCCGCAACGACATCATCTGTGGCGGCAAGGGGGCCGACGAACTTGCCGGTGGACGCGGCGCCGACCGGCTGTTCGGTGGGACCGGCGGCTATGCCGGCGACGACGAGGGCAGCGGTGTCTGGTTCGGCAACACGATCGTCGGTGGTCCGGGCAACGACTACATATCGGGCGGGCCGGACCACGACGTCGACTGGCCCGAGGGCGGATCCACGCCGGACCGGGTCGATTTCCCGGGGGCGACCGGACCGATCACGGTGCGGCACGACGGCACCGTCACAGGCGCCGGGATCGGCACCGACACCCTCGCGCCGGACGTCGAGCTCATCGTCGGTACGCCGTACGCCGACACCATGACGACGGTCGGTCGTCGGTCCGATCTCCGTGGCGGCGCCGGCGCCGACTCGCTACGGGTGACCCGGGGCCTCGTCGACATCGCTCTCGACGGCGGGCCCGGCGACGACCGGCTCGACGGCCGCCTCGGCACCAAGTGGATCAACTTCTACGGCGGAGCCGACGACGACGTGCTCTTGGGCAGTCCGGGCGGCGACTACACCATTCCGGGCACTGGCGACGACACCGTCGAGCTGGGTGGCGGAAACGACAACGTCTACGGCAGATGGTCGCCCGGGATCAGCGGAGTCGACACCGTCACGACCGGAGCCGGCAACGACCGGGTCGAGGTCTCGCCCGCGGGCAGTGGCTCCACGATCGCCCTCGGTACGGGGCGTGACACGCTCGGCTCGTACTGGGAGACCGGCGAGCTGCGCGTCGACGCGACGACCGGAACGTACGAGGTCGGCGACGCCGCCGTCGACTTCAGGGGCGCCGAGCGCTACGTCTTCGAAGGCTCCGGCTTCGAGGACTACGACGTGAAGTTCCTCGGCTCCGACGCGCCGGAGATCGTGCGGATGGGCGATCCGTACGCGGGCGACCTGTCGTTCCTGCTCGGCGGCGGCGACGACTTCATCCGGCTCTGGTACACCTCCGCGCAGAGTACGCACGTGTCCGGCAACACCGGCGACGACAAGATCATCGGCAGCTGGACCGACGACGACCTGGACGGCGGTGCCGGCACGGACAGCATCGACGGTCTCCGGGGCACGGACCACTGCGTGGCCGAACAGGTGACCAACTGCGAGAGCTGACCCGGTCCGACTAGGCCGTACGGCGGCGGCCGCGCCGGGCTTGGAGGTAGTCGGCGACGACGTACTCGCCGAGCCGCCCGAGCTCGGGCGTAAACACCCGACCGCCGTTGCGCCGGGCGACCGCGTCGACAAACCGCGCCAGACCCGGATCGTCGCCCAACAGGAAGAAGTTGAGCGTCGCGCCGAGCCGGGTCATCGCGTCGACCTCGCCGACGGTCGAGTGCAGGGTCGCCGCCGTCGTCGGCCAGTGGAAGAACGGCATCCCATCGCCCTCGAGATGGGCCGTCGGCTCGCCGTCGGTCACGATCAGGACCACCGGCTCGGCGTCGGGATGGCGACGCAGATGCCGGCCGGCCAGGAGCAGCGCGTGATGGAGGTTGGTGCCCTGCACCCACTCCGGTTCGGCCTGGGCCAACTGCAGCGGCGACATCCGCCGAGCCAGCCGGTCGAACCCGATGATCTGCAGCGCGTCCTGCCGGAACCGCGTAGAGACCAGATGCGACAGTGCGATGGCGGTCTGCTTCATCGGACCCCATCGGTCCTCTTGCACCATCGAGAAGGACAGGTCGACCAGGAGCGCCACGGCGGCCGTCGTACGCCGCTCGGTCTCGGCCACCGCGAAGTCCTCGACCGCCAGCCGTACCGTCGAGTGGCGCACGGTTGTCGGATTTGACGGTCCGGTACGACGACCGTGCGCCACTCGAGGTCGGGCCTCCGCCGTCCGCAGCACGGCGTTGTGCACGGTCCGTACGGCGTCGATCGGTCGCTCGTCGCCAAACTCCCACGGCAATACGGCACCCGTCCGCTCGTCGGCCGCGCCGCTGCGTCGGTCGTCGTGATCGCCCTTGCCCATGGCATCGAGCTGGTCGAAGATCCGCCGCAGCGCGGTGTCGCCGAGCCGGCGCAGTGCCTTCGGGGTCAGCTCGAGTCCCTCGGGTCCGCGCTGCAGATAGCCCTGGCGCTCCAGCTCTCGCTCGAGATCGCGCAGCGCCTGGAGGTCCTGGACCGCCGACGGCGCCAGCTGCCGTTCGAGTGCCTCGACATCGACGTCGTCGAGCGTCGCGCCCGGATGCTCTTGTGCGAGCTGCGCCTCCAGTTGCTCGATGTCGGCCAGATCGGCGACGGCACCGACGGCGTCGCCGTAGCCGAGCGGCTGGGAGCCGTCGATGTCGGTGCCATGGCGGCCCCGCATCATCCCGGGCCGGAGCGCGGTCAGGTTGTCGCGCAGCTGCGACAGCTGGTTCTCGAGGTCGACGTCGCCGAGTGCCTCGCTCATCAGACGGGACAACTCGTCGCGCTGCTCCGGCGTCAGCGACTGCAGCATCCGCTCGGCGGCCGCCTGTCGTCGTGCCAGGAGGTCGATCAGGTCGTCGGTGTCATTCGGGTTCTCCGGGAAGAACTCGCCGTGCCGCTCCATGAACTCGCCGAACTGCTCAGTCGTGTCCTCGCCCCTGGCGTGCGCCGCGAGCAGGGAGTTGAGATCGGCGAGCATGTCGCGCACCCGCTGCATCGCCTCGGGGTCCTGGCCCGACAACGCCTCGCGCATGCCGGCGAACTGCGCGTCGAGCACTTCGCGGCGGAGCATCTGCTGGATCGCCTCGAATCCCGCACGGGCCTCGGGCGAGTGCCAGTCGTAGGACGACAGCTCCCGCACCGCACTCGCGGTGTCGTCGGGCACGTCGTCGAGCTGCATCTCCGCGAGCCGGGCGTCGTCGGTGTCCTCGGGGGCCAGCGTGGCTCGCTCCTCGGCGAGCACCTGGTCGAGGGCGGCTCGCACCCGATCGAGCGTCCCGCTGAGATTGCCGCGCCGCTGCAGCTCGCGCCGACGCCGAGCCAAGTCGCGACGCAGGTCGTCGAGGCCGCGCCGGCGACCCGATCCGCGCCGGAGCAGCCGATCGACCGCCTCGCGGATTCCGGACCCGCCGAGGACGTCGTGGCCGACATCGTCGAGGGCGGCGCGCACGTCGAACGGCGGCTCGAGCGGGTCGCGGCCGCCCCGCCAGGTGCCATAGCGCCAGCTGCGGCGCCGGTAGGGACGAGCCATCGGTCAGCCTCCGTAGACGGTCCGGCCGTCGACCTCGTCCTTGGCCAGCCGCCGGGTCAGATGGAGGCCCTCGAGCACGAACTCGACCGCCGCCGCGGCCTGGCCGGGCGACACGGTGTCCTCGTCGACGCCCAACCGATCGAGGACGATCGCCAGACCCGGCACCGACCCCATCTGCTGGAGCAGGTCGGCTCCGGGTACGAGCGGCCCGGTCTCGACCGTGTCGCCCTCGACGAAGTGCTCCGTGAACGGTGCCAGGTCGACGCCGGCGAGACGATGCCGGAAGGTCTCGGCCGTCGCCAGCCGCAAGATGTGGTCGAGCACCTCGTCCTCGCGGCCCTCCTCGCCCATCTCGAACTCGACCTTGCCGAGCAAGGTGGGCAACACGTCCGGCACGTCGCCGACCCGCGCGACCGCCTCGTCCTCGCCGGCGAGCGCCGACCGACGCAGGGCCGATGCCGACACCGCTTCGGTCGCCGCGATCGCGAACCGGGCAGAGACACCTGAGCGCTGGTCGATCGCATTGGACTCGCGCAGGCCGGCCGCGAAGCGCGCCAACACCTCGACGACGTGGACCGGCACGGCCGCCACCGTTGCCGCCTCCTGCTGGATGAGCGCGACCTCGTGGTCGATGTCGAGCGGATAGTGCGTACGGATCTCGGCGCCGAAGCGGTCCTTGAGCGGCGTGATGATCCGGCCGCGGTTGGTGTAGTCCTCCGGATTGGCCGACACGACCAGCAGCAGGTCGAGCGGCAGTCGCAGGGCGTATCCGCGGACCTGGATGTCGCGCTCCTCCAAGACGTTGAACAACGCGACCTGGATGCGCTCGGCGAGGTCGGGCAGCTCGTTGATGCCGAAGACGCCGCGGTTGGCCCGCGGCAACAGCCCGTAGTGCACCGTCTCCGGGTCGCCGAGCGGACGGCCCTCGGCGACCTTCGTCGGGTCGATGTCGCCGACCAGGTCGCCGACGCTCGTGTCGGGTGTGGCGAGCTTCTCGCCGTATCGCTCGTCGCGGTGCCGCCACGCGATGAGCAGCGCATCGCCGTACTCGGCCGCGAGTGTTCGGCATCGCACGCAAATCGGGTCTAGCGGGTCGTCGTGGATCTCGCAGCCCTCGACGACGGGCTGCCACTCGTCGAGCAAGTCGGCGAGGGTGCGCATCAGGCGCGTCTTGCCCTGTCCGCGTTCGCCGAGCAGCACGACATCGTGTCCGGCGAGCAGGGCGCGCTCCAGCTCGGGCAGCACCGTGTCGTCGAAGCCGACGATGCCGGGAAAGGTCGACCGACCCTCCCGCAATGCGCTCAAAAGATTGTCCCGAATTTCGGCTTTTACGGTGCGAGAAACGTGTCCGCTCGTCTTCAAATCGCCAACAGTTTTGGTCACGGGGGGTGAGGATGAAGTCACGTCTCGACAGTACGCGGTGGGCAAAAGGGACGACCTGACGTGGCGACAATCACGTTCCCGCGTGGCGTGTTTGCAATCCACAACGGGGGTCTGCTTATCGTCCCCAAGCGCTACAACTTCATAACCGGTCGGTCGAACGCCCAATCCCGCCGCTTCCGATCGGTCCTGTCATCGACAGCGCATTTCTTGGGACAGCGCACTTGGCGGGAGCGGGGGACCCAACCGCTAGTCACCGGCCGCCGCCGATGACTCGCACCGCACGGCCCGCCCGTGCTTGGGGTGTAGCCGCCACCTAGGCGGCGGGGCACCTTCTCCGCCCTAACCCGACAGCTGACTCCGTAGGCGTGGGAAGGAACCACCGCCATGCCTACACGCGCCCGGGCGAGGCGCCTGCTTGCCCTGCCTCTTGCGACCGCCTTATCGGCAACCGCTATTTCCACCGGCGGCCTCGTCATGGGGTCGACCCAAAGTGCTGCGAACGCCGAGCTCAGTCGGCGTGAGCACAAGATCCATCACGCCGTACAAATCGCCAGGCGCCAGATCGGTGAGCCGTACGTCTATGGTGCGAACGGACCCGGGGCGTTCGACTGCTCCGGGCTCACGTCGTACGCCTTTCACCGAGCCGGCTTGAGAATGCCGCGCACGTCGGACGCTCAGTACGACCGAGTCCGCCACATCCGCAAGCGCAACATCCGACGTGGTGACTTGGTCTTCTTCCACAATGGAGGCGGCGTCTACCACGTCGCGATCTACCTCAAGCGCAAGCACGGCGATCGGATCATCCTGCACGCGCCGTACCCCGGTCGTACGGTGCAGCGCGACCCGATCTGGACTCGCAGCTGGTGGGCCGGCACGCTGCGCAAGCGCCATCGCTGACCCGCTACGGCGTCCTGCAAGACGAGGCCTCCACCCCTCGTTTTGCAGGACGCTCGGCGGGCGCACGAGGCGATTCGGAAGGCTGATGCCCCCTGTCCGGATCGTCACCGGCGCTACGGCACACTTGCCCCCATGCTCAAATCCGACTCTCTAGGTGTACTTCGCCGTCTCGGCATCCTCGGCATCGTCCCGGGCCTCATGTTGACGGCCTGTGGCGGCGGCGACGATGAGGGCGGTGGTTCCACCGACGAAGACAGCCGCGACAGCGGCACCCTGACCCAGGTATCCCCGCTCACTGGTCTCGAGGCGCCGGACAGGTTCCCGACCCACCCCGTGATCGTCGTCAAGATCGACAACACCTCGTCGGCCGATTCGCAGCTCGGGCTCGACAAGGCCGAGCTGGTCGTCGAAGAGCTGGTCGAAGGCGGGTCGACCCGTCTGGCCTCGTTCTTCTGGACCGAGACGCCCGACGAGGTCGGTCCGGTGCGCTCGATGCGGTCCACCGACGTCGGCATCGTCGGACCGGTCAACGGTGTCCTCGTCGCCTCCGGCGGCGCGCCGACCGCGATCAAGGACATCCAGGACGCCGACATCGAGACGTTCACGGAGGGCGCGCCCGGTTACAGCCGCGACTCCGGTCGGACCGCGCCGTACAACCTGATGATGGACCTCGAGAAGCTAGCCGGGACACTGAAGGAGGCCGACCCCCCGGACCCGTACCTGCCGTTCGGCGGCGCGGACGACTTCGCCGGCACGAAGCGCGCCGACAGCGTCGCCGTCGAGTTTTCGGCCGGACAGACGACGCGCTGGAGCTACGAGAAGGGCACCGGCTGGGTCCGCAAGGGCAGCATCGCCGCACAGGGCGAGGACTTCGTGCCCGACAACATCCTGACCCTCGAGGTCAAGGTCGGAGATGCCGGTTATCTCGATCCGGCCGGCAATCCGGTGCCAGAGACCAAGTTCTTCGGCAAGGGCAAGGCCGTGCTGTTCCATGACGGCAAGGCGCTGCCATGCGAGTGGTCCAAGGACGGCGCCGACGGCCAGCTCGAGCTCGCGACGACCGACGGCAAGCCGGTCACCGTACCGGCCGGCCACACCTGGATCGAGCTCGTTCCCAAGAAGGGCGGCTCGGTCAGCTACGGTCGCTAGTCGCGTCCTCAGACGAACACCACGACACGGCGAAGCCGCAGGCGAGGCAATTCCTGGCCTGCGGCTTCGTCGCTGTCACGCCGAGTCGGGCTGACGCCAGATGGCGACCGCCAGGCACAGCGCCCACAGAATCCCGAGCGGAGTGGTGTAGGCGCCGTACTGCGCGACGACCGCTGCGATCATGACGACGGCACTGCCGAGCCCGACGTACCCGACCCAGCGGCCGAGAGCGGCGGTGCGAAGGACGACGACCGACACGGCGAGGATGAACAGTCCGAGGACCGCCATGCCGGACAGCCCGAGCAGCGTGTAGTTGAACGCGGTGGCGGCTCGCAGGACGTCGACGCCGGGGAGCGGTTCGTCCATCACGTCGACGAGATGACCGATGGCGGCCCTTGCCGCGCCGGTCACCAGCCAGACAGCCGTGACCGCGGCGGCCATGGAGCCGGCGAACGCCAGCCAGCGCGGCGCCTTCGCCGCAGCGCTCAGCGTGCGCAGATGGCCCATCACGACGGCGACCATGCAGGCGGCGAGGAGAGCCCACATGCCCGAGATGACGCCGGAAGTGCGATTGCCGGAGTCCTGCCACCAGGTGAGTAGCTCTTGGTCGGAGGGCTCGTGGGGGACGTCGACGCTCGCCACCGTCATGAAGAGCGCGACGGCGAGGAGTACCGCCGCTATCGCGCCGGTCGCCCGTGCGGCGCTCCGTGCTGGTCGTGTCTGTGGGTCGCCGGCGGTAATCGTGCTGGACATGGTGTGCTCCTTGTCGCTCGCCCAGGCCAGATGGCTGGTCTGCTATCAGCCTCCGGCGTGCCGGGCGCCGAGGGCAGGGTGCCTGCACGGGTCTTGCGATCAGGGCTGACCCTGAGTCCTCGGCGGTCGATTGCTGCGACGATGACGGTGTGCGGCTGACGCGACACCTTCTTGCTCGGGCGCTGACCTGGCCGCTGACGCCTGTCCTCCTGGCCGGGACCTTGGCGTCCGAGCTCGCCCGGCCGGGGAGCACCGGTGCGGGCATCAGTGCGGCAGACGCCCCGGGGGTTGTGGCTCTGGTCGCGTGCTGGCTCGTCGGCATCGTCGTCACCGGTCGCGCGCCCGACCAGCCGGCGGGATGGGCCTTTCTCGGACTCGGAACCGCCGTGGCGTGGAGCGCGTTCACCGACACGTACGCCGAGTTTTTGCTTGCCTCGGACGGCGACACCGCGACGTACCGCCTCTTCGCGACGTTGGGCGACAGCAGCTTCGTCTGGTGGTTCGCCTTCATCGCGCTCGTGCTACAGCTCACGCCGCCGCCAAGCGCCCGACCAGCGGCGGCTCGACGGCTGCCCGGCGTGACCCTGGCGGTAGCGATCACGTTTCAGGTCATGGCTCTTCTGCGGTCGACACACCTGGACCCGCCGTTCGAACGGCTGTCGAGTCCGCTCGCTGTCGACGCGCTGAGCGGTGTCACCAGTGCGCTCGCGGCCGCCGCGATCTACACCCTCGCGGCCTGTCTGATTGCCTCAGTCGTTGAACTCGTCGTCGCGTGGCGTCGCTCGGAAGGCGCCGGACGGCAACAGCTGCTCTGGCTGGTGGCCGGGGCAGTCCCGGTCGCGCCGTGCGTCATCGGAGCCTTCGTGCTGTCCGGCGCGGACAACAACGACGCCGCGGCGGTCCTGCTCAGTGGCGCGATGGTCTCTATCGTCGCCGGCGCGGCACTGTCGGTCCTGAGATACCGGCTCTACGACGTCGAACGGGTTGTTACCGACTCGGCGGCGTACGCCATCGCGTCCGCGTCGGTGATCGTCGCCTTCGTCGGAGTGGTCGTCGTGATCAGCCGGAGCACTCCCATCGAGGCCGGCTCCCAGCTGTCCGTGGTGACGGCGACGCTCGCCGGGGTGGGCGTGGCGAGGGTCTCCTACGTGTGGGGCCGCCGGGCTGTCGGCCGACGGGTGAACCCGGCGCGCTTCGCTGCGGTCGACGTCGTCCGGTCGGGGCTCGCGGGGCCGACGGAGGAGCTCGACGAGCTCATGGCCACGGTCCTCGGACCGCACAGCCGCGCACTGTACCCCGCGCCCGGTGACACCTGGGTCACCTCCGCCGGGCACGCGGTGGAGCTCGGGGAGCACGGCGTGGACGTCCACCGGCACGGGGCCCTCGTCGCGCGTCTTGAGTTCGACCCCGCGGAGAGCGACCGCGATGTGGTCGAGGCCGTAGCGGCGGAGGCGGCCGCCGAGCTGGACAACGTGGCCCTACGAGCCGAGCTCGCGCGTCAGCTCGAGCTGATCCGCGAGTCCCGAACCCGGCTCGCGACCGCCCACCTCGAGGAACGTCGGCGCATCGAGCGGGATCTGCACGACGGCGCTCAGCAGCGGCTTCTGGCCATCGCCCTGCGGCTTCAGTCGGCTCGGCTCGACCGCGACGCTGCCGCTCTCGTCGTTGAGTCCGACCGCGCCATCGCGGATATCCAGGGGACCATCCAGGAGCTTCGGGATCTCGCTGCCGGGCTGCAGCCGGCGGCACTCGCCGGTGGTGGCCTGCTGGCCGCGGTGGCCGACCTCGCTGGCCGGGTGCCGCTCGCGGTGAGCTACGACGTCGTCGACGAGCGGTTTCCTCCGGTCGTCGAAGGTGCGGCCTGGTTTGTCATCGCCGAGGCGGTCACCAACGCGGTGAAGCACTCAGGCGCCGACCAGCTCACCGTCTCGGTGCGCCGCGACCACGACGCCCTCCACGTCGAGATCGAGGACGAGGGCATCGGCGACGCGGACACCGCCGCCAGCGGACTGCAGGGACTCGCCGATCGTGTCGGGGCAGCCGGCGGCTTCTTGCGGGTCGGCGAGGTCCACCCGCACGGAACGAAGGTCGAGGCGGTGCTCCCGTGCGGGTCGTGATCGCTGACGACTCAGCGTTGCTGAGGGAGGGGTTGGCTCAGCTCATGACGGGCGCCGGTGTCGAGGTGTGCGCGGCCGTCGATAGCGCCGAGGCGCTCGCGGCGGCCGTCGCCGAGCACCGGCCGGATGTGGCCGTGATCGACATCCGGATGCCTCCGACCTTCACCCACGAGGGAGCGGCCGCTGCCGTGGAGCTGAAGGTATCGTTCCCTGATGTCGGCATCCTGCTGCTCTCGCAGGCAGTGGAGACCCACTTCGCGGGGCAGCTGGTCGAACGGCACGCAGAGCGGTTCGGCTACCTGCTCAAGGACCGGGTCATCGACGTGCCGACCCTGCTGCACGCGCTTGAGACGATCGCGGCGGGCGGTACCGTACTGGACCCTGACATCGCCCGAAGCCTCGTGCGAGCCCACTCCCGCAACAACCCTTTGCTCTCGTTGTCGGACCGGGAGCGGGAGGTGCTCGGTCTGATGACCGAAGGCAGGTCCAACGCCGCCATCGCCGAGCGGCTCGTCGTCTCCGGCAAGACCGTCGAGACGCACATCTCCAACATCTTCGCCAAGCTTGGCCTCCACGACGCGCCGGACGACCACCGCAGGGTGCTCGCGGTGCTCACGGCGCTCAGACACGAGTAACCGCGTGGGGCGGGGCCACCGGCACGGCGGTTGGAGACGGTCCCTAGTCGGAGTCCGGCTCCGGCCGGTCGGACAGGTCGGCACCGAAGACGTTGACGTCGGAGCCGATCAGGCCGCGCAGGCCGCTCAGCACCGCGCTGATCACGACCTCGACGTCACGGCTGGCCAGGTCCGGATCGTCGGAGTCGGCGACCCAGAGTCCGGCGCTTCCCAAGGCGCCGAAGAAGATCTGGGCGAACGTCTCGATGACGCGATCGGGTGCATCGATCTCCTCGAACAGGCCGCGCACGATGTCCGACATCAGGCCGTAGGTCAGGCGCTCCTCGGCCTCGCGCCAGCGGTCGAAGCCCAGCCGCACCGGACCCTCCTGGATCACGATCCGCCGGTAGGTCGGGTCCTTGCACACCTCGAGGTAGCCGCGCAGGCCCTCGAGCGCGCGCTCCCAGGGGTCGGGAATCTTCTCGATCCGCTTGGCGATCGTCGTCTGGGCCTTCGCCTCGAGCCGGTCGAACACGGCTTCGAAGAGGGCCTGCTTGCCCTGGTAGTGGTGGTAGAGCGCGCCCTTGGTGACCCGCGCCCGCGCGACGACCTCGTCGAGGCTGGTCCCGGCGTACCCCCGCTCGGCGAACAGCTTGGTGGCGCTTCGGACCAGCGCCTTGCGAGTCGTCGCAGAGTATTGCGCCCGGCGCGATGTCGCACGGGTGGCCGCGCGGAGCACCTTCCCCGGGTTTGCCATCCGTCCAGCATAGAGATCGGAGCTGCCGAAAGGGCGGCATTCGACGCGCTTCACCCTCGGTACGCGCGTGCGAACGATAGGTGAACTTAGGGTACGTCACATACTCCCAGTTTGCTCATAACTCGCCCTCTCGACATACTGAAGGTACGTACCGACGGTATGACGAGAGGAGAGCGACCATGACCTGGGATGCCTACCACCGTCGTGAAGCGGCACTCCGCTCGGCAGTCGCGGTGATCGACCGCCGCCGAGACGGACAGTTGCCCTGGCACGAGTTGGATGCGGCACGTGCCGCGTTCGACGGCCCCACCGATCTGTTGCTAGCACTCCAGATGCGCTGGCACACCCGGCTCGCCGGCCACGTGGATCGCCTGTTGGCCGAGCAGCCGATGGACCTGCGCGCCGCCGTTATCCGCGCGTGGCAGGCCGCGACCGCCGACCTGCCCGGCGTGCGCGCCGCGCTCGACACCCACGATGACGAGCCGGCCCTGCAAACGGCGCGGGCCAAGGAGCTCGCCTACCTCGCGTCGGCCGCCGGTCTTGCGGAGCTGCACGATCCGGCCGCCGTCGCGGTCGGCCACGAGATTCGCTCCGACGCGCAGCGGATGGTCGCCCTCGACCCGGTCGAGATCCCCGACCATGTGCCGACCGGCTGGGTCGCCCGCGTGTTGCAGGCACTCGCCGCCTGACACGCGACCTCGGAGCCAAGATGGGTCTGCGAAGATGACGCCGTGTCGACTTCGCCAAGCGTTTCGTACTCCATAACGGTCCGACTCGAGGTGCCGGCCGGCGGCACGGCGGTCAGCCTCTTGACCAACGCGGTCGAGAAGGTTGGCGGCGTGGTCACAGCGCTCGACGTCACGTCGTCGGCCCCGGACCGGCTGCGGATCGACGTCACCTGCGCGGCGTCCGACACCGCCCACGCGACCAAGGTCGTCGACGCCCTCGGAGCGGTGCCCGGCGTCGTCGTGCACAAGGTCTCCGACCGCACGTTCCTCATGCACCTCGGCGGGACCATCGAGATGCAGAGCAAGCACCCGATCCGCAACCGTGACGACCTCTCGATGATCTACACGCCGGGCGTGGCCCGAGTCTGCGAGGCGATCGCGGCCAACCCGGAGGACGCCCGGCGGCTCACGATCAAGCGCAACTCGGTCGCCGTGGTCACCGACGGATCGGCGATCCTCGGCCTCGGCAACCTGGGCGCGGCCGCCGCGCTGCCGGTGATGGAGGGCAAGTCGGCGTTGTTCAAGCGATTCGCCGACATCGATGCCTGGCCGCTGTGCCTCGACACCCAAGACGTCGACGAGATCGTCTCGATCGTCGCCGCCGTGTCACCCGGCTTCGCCGGCATCAATCTCGAGGACATCTCGGCCCCCCGCTGCTTCGAGATCGAGGCGCGGCTGCGCGAAAAGCTCGACATCCCGGTCTTTCACGACGACCAGCACGGCACGGCGATCGTCGTTCTGGCGGCGTTGACCAACGCGCTGCGGGTCGTCGACCGTCGGCTCGAGGACATCCGTCTCGTGATGTCCGGCGCCGGGGCGGCGGGCACCGCGATCCTGCGGCTGCTGCTCGAAGCGGGATTGCGTCAGGTCACCGTCGTCGACATCGGCGGCATCATCCACAAGGACCGCCCTGACATGGACGACTCGTTGTGCTGGATCGCCGACCACACCAACGCCGAAGGCATGACCGGCAGCCTGCGGGACGCGATTCGCGACGCCGACGCGTTCGTCGGGGTGTCGGCGCCCAACCTCCTCACCGGCGACGACATCGCGTCGATGGCCGACGACGCGATCGTCTTCGCCCTCGCCAACCCGGTGCCCGAGATCGATCCGGTCGTCGCCAGCCAGCACGCGGCAGTGGTCGCGACCGGACGATCGGACTTCCCGAACCAGATCAACAACGTCCTCGCGTTCCCCGGCGTGTTCCGGGGTCTGCTCGACGCCCACAGTCGCTCGATCGACCAGGCGTTGATGGTCGCCGCCGCCGAGGCGATCGCGTCGGTCGTGACCGAGGACGAGCTGAACCCCAACTACATCGTCCCCGCGGTCTTCAACGCCGACGTGCACCAGGCGGTCGCGGCCGCGGTTCGCGAGGCCGCCGCAGGCTAGTCCGCCTCGGGGCTCATCCGGGCGAGCTCGGCTCCGAGGGCGTCGCGGATGGCCGCGCCGAGCTCGCGCTGAAACACCGTGACGACCGCCTGTCCGGCCACCGGCACGAGCGTCTCGACGGCCAGGAGCACGCGGGCCCATTCGTCCTCGGGCATGCCGGCCTCGGCGAAGGGATGCCAGATCTGGTCTCGTACGCGCGAGACGAATGCCCGAGAGATCGCCGACAGGTGCTCCGACAGCACGGGGAGCAGGTCGAGGACGCTGTCGGGGTCGAGCCCGAGTGCGATGGCCTGTGCGCCGGCGCGTACGACGGCCGGCTGCAGCAGGAGGAACCGGTCGTCGTCGATCCGCTGGGCCAGGCCGATTTCGACGATCCGGTCGACCAGGCGGTCGTGCGGGTCGATGCCGGCCATCGCGGTCAGGGTTTCGCGAGCGATCTCCTCCGGCTGTTCGTCGGCGCCGACCGGGCTGTCCAGCATCCGGAGCACGTCGAGGGCGTGACCGGCCAGGCCGTGGCCCCGGCTACGCATCGCCTGCTCGACGGCGGCTAGCGTGTAGCCCCGATCGAGCAGCTCCCGCACGAGCAGCAGCCGATGCACGTGTTCGCGGTTGTAAAAGCCGGTACGTCCGGCCAGCCGGGGCGGCGGGAGCAGACCGCGACTCGCGTACGCCCGGACGTTGCGCACCGTCATGCCGACCCGAGCGGCCAGCTCGTCGATGGTCAGCTCGCGTTCGGCGGACGCAGGTGGGGGTGATGTCACGTCGCTCATGTCACAGCAAGGATGTCAGATAGGACGGTACGCCTTCGTCGGGTCGGGATGACACCATTGAGGTATGGCCGGCGAACGATCCAGAGACCCGCACCCGGAGCGGCCCGGCGAGCCAACCGACGAGCTGCCCGACGAGCCGCGCGACGGCGACCCTGAGACGTCGTCGTTTGCCGGCCGCCTGCTCGTCGCCTCGCCGACGCTGCGCGATCCCAACTTCGCGCGCACGGTGGTGCTGATCCTCGATCACGATCACACGGGGACGCTCGGCGTCGTGCTCAATCGCCCACTCGAGGTCGAGGTGCGCGACGTCCTGCCGGACTGGACCGGCGACGTCAGCGAACCGAGCTCGCTGTTCGGCGGCGGCCCGGTGGCGACCGACTCCGCCCTGGCCATCGGCGTCTTGACCTCGACGTCCAACGAGGCGCCGCTGGGCTGGCGCGCGATGTACGGCCGGGTCGGACTGGTCGACCTCGACACCCCGGTCGAAGTGCTGGCCGGCGCCCTGACCGGGTTGCGCATCTTCGCGGGCTACGCCGGCTGGTCACCGGGCCAGCTCGAGGACGAGATCGCCGAAGGCTCGTGGCTGGTCGTCGACGGAGCCGACGACGATCTCACGACCGAGTCGCCGGTCGACCTCTGGGCACAGGTCCTTCGGCGGCAGCCGGGCAACGCCCGACTGCTCGCCACCTGTCCTGAAGACCCGACCCAAAACTGAGCGGCGTCAGGTGTTTTGCAGTCGCTGATAGGGGATCGGCGGCATGGTCAGCGGAAGCGCCGCGATCCGCATCAGCTCCATCGTGTTGTCGTCGCCGGCGGTCCGGTTGAGCCGGAGCCGGCCGCAGTCCAGACAGCGATGGACGACGACCCAGCGGCCCTCACCGCGGACCGTGACGGCGATCGGCTCCATGCCACCGGGGCATTTGGCGCTGCGATCGCCGGGGGCGTTTCGATCGAGATGACGAGACCACAGACAGTGCGGGCAATGGTTGCGGTGCGACGTGCCGGGCGCGTCGAGTGAGACGGTTACGCCACAGTGGCCGCACTGGAACGAGCGTGCGAAAGACAAACCAAGAGACCTTTCAGAGGCAGACCTGCATGACGGATGGACATCGCTGCCTCCTTTGGTCGTACGGATGTCGACCCCGTGATCCCACTATGGACCGGGGCGCCGGGTCAACTGGTTTTCGGTCAGCCCACCGTGACGACGCCGTGGTCGAACGCGTAGACGATCGCCGCGGCCCGGTCGCGCAGGCCGAGCTTGGCGAAGATGTGGCCGACATGGCTCTTGACCGTGACCTCGGAGATGACGAGAGAGTCGGCGATCTCGGCATTGGTGCGACCGCGACCGACGAGGCGAAGCACGTCGAGCTCCCGTGGCGTCAGGTCGTCCAGAGCCGCTGGCGACGGTGTGGCATCGACCGCCGCCTCGCGATAGGTCGCGAGCACCCGACCGGTGACAGCGGGATCGAGCCACGAGCCGCCGGTGGCGACCGTGCGTACCGCCTTGATCAGCTCCTCGGCCGGGCTGTCCTTGAGCAAGAAACTGGCGGCGCCGGCTCGCAGCGCGCCCGACAGCAGCTCGTCGTCGTCGAAGGTCGTGAGGACGAGCACCGGCGGCGAGCACGGACGCTCCCGAAGTCGCCGGGTCGCCTCGATGCCGTCGACCCGCTTCATCCGCAGGTCCATGACGACGACGTCGACGGGGTGGTCGTCGACGGCCGCGACGACCTGGTCACCGTCGGCGCATTCGGCGACGATGGCGAAGCCGTCCTTGCGTCGCAGGATCCGGCGCAGCCCGGAGCGCACCAGCTCCTGGTCATCGACGAGCAGGACGCGCAGGACACCGTCGTCCGTTGCCACCTTGGTCCTCCAGGATCTCGTGCGATGCGGGCAGCTTGACCGTGACGTGCCAGCCGGAGTCGTCGGGCCCGGCGTCGAAGCTGCCGCCGAGCAGCTCGACCCGCTGTCGCATGCCGCGCAATCCCGATCCGCCGTTGCCGTCGGGGCCGAGCAGCGTGACGCCGCGCCCCCGCGCCACGGTGTTGCAGACGGTCAACCGTACGGGATCGCCACTCAGGTCGAGGACCGCGTCGACCTCGGCACCGGGCGCGTGCTTGACCGCGTTGGCCAGCGACTCCTGCATGATCCGATAGACATCCAACCCGACCGCGGGCGTTACGCTGTCGGCGTCGCCACGGAGGTCGAAGCGGATCGACCCGCCGGCGGCGCGAACGTCGTCGACGAGCGCCCCGATGTCGTCGATCGACGGCATCGGCGACGTGGTGCCGTCTGCCGACTCGAGGAGTCCGACCGTCCGGCGAATGTCGCTCATCGCCTGCCGGCCGACTCGTTCGGCGTCCTCGAGGGCGTCGACGGCCTCGTTGACGTCCTTGTCGGTTGCGAGCGAGTGCCGGGCCGCCGTCAGATGCAGCATCGTCACGCTGAGGGAGTGCGCGATGACGTCGTGGATCTCGCGGGCGATCCGCTGCCGCTCGTCCGTCGCGGCTTTGGCCACCCGGCTGGCCTGGGCCTCCCGAGTACGCACGAGCAGGCGCTGCTGCCACTGCATCGCGAAGCCGCCGTCCCAGATGATCGCGATCCCGAGCCACCAGTAGAGCGAGCCCTTGAAGTCGCCGTAGATGTCGAAGCCGACCAGAGTGGCGACGGCGGCCAGCGCGACCGGGATACTCGACCACACCGAGCCGGTGCCCGCGATCTCAGCGACGAGCACGATCAGGATGAACGGCGCGATGTCGGTCTCCGTCGGAGACGTCAGAAGGATCGCGACCCCGGCGATCACGATCGCGCCGAACAGGAGGCGAGGGATCTTCCACCCGACGGCGTGCTCGACGATCCAAGGCGAGAGGATCACGAGCCCGACCAGCGCTTGCCAGCCGGGCGGTACGAGGGCGTCGCGCTGAACGATGACCGCGACCGTGGTGGTGAGCGCGCAGGTCGCGATGCCGAGCGCCATCCACCACGGCCACTCAAGGTCGTTGGCCATGTGCCAACGTCGCAGGATCCATCGGATGGCGTGCACGAGCACCAGCGTAGGAAGGAGGCGGCCCGAACGCATCCCGCCACGGTCGGTCTCGATCTCCGACCGTGGGAGGAGACGAAGACTCGACCAGAGCACGCTGTCTGCACCCGGTCGGGCTCCCTAGCGTGAACGCCATGACGACGACCTGGCAGACCCAAAACCGTCGATCCGCCGCGATCCGCGAGACTCTCGAGCGTTTGGAGCGGTCCCGTGACGGCGAGCTGCCGTGGGAGCAGGTGCCGGCGGCGCGCGACGTGTTCGGCACACAGAGCGAGTTGCTGCGGGCGCTGCAGCAGATCTGGTTCACCCGGCTGACGGCCGCCCTCGACCAGGCGATGGAGTACGGCGGGACCGACCCCCTCGAGACGGCGCAGATGGCGTGGTACGAACTGGCCTGGCGCTTCGCCGGGCTGCGACGCGTACTCGATCGGCATCGCGACCACGCCGCTGTCAGCCCCGGGCGTACGCAGGAGCACCGGATGCTGGCGATATCGGCCGGGCTCGCCCGGTTTGACGAGCCGGCCGTGGTCGCCGCCGCGCGCGGGCGACAGTTGGTGAGCGCGCATCGGGCCGAGTCTCGGTCGACCGGGTGGTTTGGCCTGCTTCGCGGATTGCGTTCGGCGCGCTCGGTGGCGTGACGGTCACGGTCCGCGTCCGTTGTCGAAATGAGCCGGGCGATGCCGGCCCGCGCGCTTACGATGCCCCTATGACTGTGACACCAGCGCACCGCTTCTTCGGCGCCGGCGCCGTGACCCTCGTCGCGGCCGCCTTCGTCGGCTGCGCGCCGACCGATGAGAGCTCCGACTCCGACTCCGACGACGCGAGCGAGGTCTTGGCGTCGGACTGCGCGGCCAACGAGCTTCCCCTGGTAAATCCGGACCAGCTCACCATCGCCACCGACGCGCCTGCCTACGAGCCGTACTTCAAGAACAACGACCCGACCAACGGCATGGGGTTCGAGTCCGCCGTTGCCTACGCGGTGGCCGACCAGATGGGCTTCCTCCCTGACCAGGTCGAGTGGGTCACGGTGCCGTTCAACTCCAGTTACAAGCCGGGCTCCAAGGACTTCGACTTCGACATCAACCAAATCTCGATCACCCAGAAGCGTGCGGAGGCGGTGACCTTCTCGCAGGGCTACTACACCGCCGCGCAGGCACTGATCACGTTGAAGGACAGCGACTACGCCGACGCGACCAGTCTCGACGACTTCGCCGACGCTCGACTGGGGGCACAGGTCGCCACGACGTCGCTGGATGCGATCGACAACGAGATCCAGCCGAGCCAGCAACCCCAGATCTTCGACAACACCAACGACGCCAAGCAAGCGCTGCTCAACGACCAGGTCGACGCGATCGTTGCCGACCTGCCGACGGCGTTCTACATCACGGCGGTCGAGATCCCGCAGGGCAAGGTGGTTGGTCAGTTCCAGGTGACATCCGGCGATACCGAGGAGTTCGGCCTGCTGATGGAGCAAAACAGCGCCCTCGCGCCTTGTGTCGATCTCGCGTTGACGACGCTCAAGGACGACGGCACGCTGGCGCAACTCGAGAAGCGCTGGATGTCCGACGCCGCTGGCGTTCCCGAGCTCTCCTGACGTGTCCGACTCGGCGGTCTCGTCGGGCTGGTCACCCAGCGAGACGCAGCTGGCGCGTCTGGCCTGGCGGCACCGTCGAGCCCGGCGCCGGACCTGGGTGGCGCTGGCGTCGACGGTCGCCGTTCTCGGTCTGACCGCCGTCGTCGTGGTCAGCTCGCCGGGCTGGACGCGGGTCCGTGAGACCTTCTTCGACTGGAGCGAGGCGAAGGCGTCGGCGCCGGAGATCCTCGACGGCTTCCGGACCACGATCCAGATGTTCCTCCTCGCCGAGGTCTGCATCCTCGCGGTCGCGCTGCTGGTCGCGTTCATCCGCGTCGTGCCGGCGGCCGGCCTCGCGCCGCTGAAGCTCGTGGCGATCGTCTACACCGACGTCGCCCGCGGCACGCCGACCCTGCTCGTGATCTACCTGATCGGCTTCGGCCTTCCGGCCCTGCAGCTCCAGGGGATTCCGACCAGCCCGTTCGTGCTCGGAGTGATCGCGCTGACCTTCGCGTACGGCGGATACGTCGCCGAGGTGATGCGGGCCGGCATCGAGTCGGTGCATCCGAGCCAGTGGGCGAGTGGGCGCTCGCTGGGTCTGTCCTACACGCAGACGCTGCGCATGGTGGTCCTGCCGCAGGCGTTGCGCCGGGTGCTGCCGCCGCTGATCAACGACTTCGCGTCGCTTCAGAAGGACACCGCGCTCGTCGCCGCGATCGGCGTGTTCGAGGCGTTTCGCGCCGCCCAGGTGGAGTCGGCAAGCACCTTCAACTACACGCCGTTCGTCGTCGCCGCGATCGGCTTCATCGCGCTGACGATCCCGGTCGCGCGGTTCACCGACTGGCTGGCGTTGCGCGCCGTACGCCGGGAGCAGGGGGCCACCGCGTGAGCGAGCCCAGTGCGGAAACAACACCACAGAGCATCCTGAGGCTCGAAGGCGTACGCAAGCACTTCGGTGCCAACGAGGTGCTGCGCGGCTTCGACCTGGAGGTGGCCGAGCACGACGTGATCTGCTTGATCGGCGCGAGCGGATCCGGCAAGTCAACCCTGCTGCGCTGCATCAACCTGCTCGAGACCGTCGACGACGGCGCGATCTGGTTCGACGGCCGCGACATCTGCGATCCTCGGGTCGACGCCGACGAAGTGCGCCGCGAGATCGGCCTGGTGTTCCAGGCGTACAACCTCTTTCCGCATCTGTCCGCCCTCGACAACGTGACGCTGGCGCCCCGCAAGCTGCTCGGTCGATCGCGTGCCGATGCCGAGGCCGAGGCGCACGAGCTCCTGGGGCGCTTCGGGCTCGCCGACAAGGCGCGGTCGCACCCGGACAGCTTGTCCGGCGGCCAGCAGCAGCGGGTCGCTCTGGTCCGCGCGCTGGCGATGCGACCGCGGTTGCTCATGCTCGACGAGATCACGTCGGCTCTCGACCCCGAGCTGGTCGGCGAAGTGCTCGACGCCATCAAGGAGCTGAAGGCCGAGGGCATGGCGATCCTGATGGCGACCCACGAGATGGCATTCGCCCGCGACGTCGCCGACCGGGTCGCGTTCCTGGCCGACGGTCGGGTGCTGGAGGAGGGGCCGCCGTCGGCGGTCTTGGACGCACCCGCCCACGACCGGACCGTGACCTTCCTCCGACGGGTTGGCAGCGGCTATTCGGGCCCTGGGCCGCATATCGGCTGACAACTCGGTGCCGGAACGGTTCGCCGGCGAGGGTGCGACGGATGCCGCCCGCGAGCTGACAAGATGGCGCAGGTGCGCTTCATCGCCGACCTGCACATCCATTCGAAGTACTCCATGGCCTGCAGCAAGGACTGCGACCTCGAGCATCTGACCTGGTGGGCCCGGCGCAAGGGCGTCACTCTCGTCGGCACCGGCGACTTCACCCATCCGAAGTGGTACGAGCATCTGCGCGAGAGCCTGGTCGCCGCCGAGCCCGGGCTGTTCCGGCTGCGCGACGACCTCGACCGCGACGTGCGTCGAACCCAGCCGGCCAACCTCGCGGATCGCGATGTGCGGTTCATGCTGTCGGTGGAGATTTCGACGATCTACAAGCGGGCCGATCGGACCCGCAAGGTGCATCATCTCGTCTACATGCCCGATCTGGACGCCGCCGCAGAGTTCAACCGCCGGCTCGGTCGCGTCGGCAACCTCGGCTCGGACGGCCGGCCCATCCTGGGGCTGGACTCGCGCGACCTGCTGGAGATCACCCTCGAGTCGGGCGACGGCTCGTACCTCGTGCCGGCCCATCTGTGGACGCCGTGGTTCGCCGTCCTCGGCTCGAAGTCCGGATTCGACGCGGTCGAGGCCTGCTACGCCGACCTCGCCGACCACATCTTCGCCGTCGAGACCGGGCTGTCCAGCGACCCGTCGATGAACTGGCGGCTCTCGGCGCTCGACCGCTATCGGCTGGTGAGCAACTCCGACGCGCACTCGCCGCCGATGCTCGGCCGGGAGGCCACGATCTTCGACACCGACCTCGACTACCGCTCGGTCCGGAGGTCGATGGAGACCGGTGTCGGCCTCGCCGGCACGATCGAGTTCTTCCCCGAGGAGGGGAAGTATCACACCGACGGGCATCGCACGTGCGGCGTTCGGCTGGACCCGCCCGAGACGCGTGCCCACGGCGGTCTTTGTCCTGAGTGCGGCAAGCCGCTGACCGTCGGCGTCTTGAACCGCGTCGAGGAGTTGGCCGACCGGCCCGCCGGTTTCCGGCCGGACGGCGCCCCCGAGGTGCACAGCCTCGTGCAACTGCCGCTGATCATGAGCGAGCTGCTCGGCGTCGGACCCAAGTCGAAGCGGGTGCTGCGCGAGATCGAGACACTGACGACCGCGCTCGGACCGGAGCTGGCGATCCTTCAGGACGTGCCGGTCGACGACATCAAGGGCCACTCGCCGCTGCTCGCCGAGGCGATCGACCGGCTGCGCCGCGGCGAGGTGATCCGGGAGTCGGGCTACGACGGCGAGTACGGCGTCATCCTGCTGTTCGAACCGGGCGAGCTGGCCAGGCTCGACGAGACGGTCGCCCCCGCTCTGTTTGAGGGCTTCGAGGCAGCCGTCCCGGCGGAGGCCCCACCGCTCGGCCGAGACGATCCGTCAATTGTTGCACGACGATCCGCGGCGCCTTCCCCAAAGACCCGCAGTCAGTCGGCGGATCGTCGGCAGACAACGGACGGATCGTCTCTTCTGGCTGAGGTTTCTTTGTTGGACGGGCTGGATCCCGATCAGCGGGCGGCGGCTGGGGCGGCTGACGGGCCGTTGCTGATCGTCGCCGGTCCCGGCACCGGCAAGACTCGGACCCTCACCCACCGGCTCGCGCACCTCGTGACCGCCTGCGACGTCGCGCCCGAGACCTGTCTCGCGATCACGTTCACCCGGCGCGCCGCCGCGGAGTTGACCGAGCGGCTCGAGGCGCTGGCACCGGAGGCCGCGCCCGCGATCACGGTCGCGACGTTTCACTCGTTCGGCCTTAGGATCCTGCGCGAGCAGCACGAGCGAGCCGGACTGCCGCGCGACTTCCGGATCGTCGACCGGACGGCCGACGACATCGCCGATCCCGAGTCGGACATGGTCGGCTTCGACGACTTGGTCGCCTTGCCGGTCGGGCTCTTGGAGTCCGATCCGGAGCTGGCGGCCGCCTATCGCGAACGGTTCCGGTGGATCTGCGTCGACGAATACCAGGACGTCGACGACACGCAATATCGGCTGCTGCGGCAACTGGCGCCGCCGGACGGCAACATCACCGCGATCGGCGATCCCGACCAGGCGATCTACCGGTTCCGCGGAGCCGATGTCGGGTTCTTCCTCCGCTTCCGCGAAGACTTCCCCGAGGCGCGGACGGTGCAGCTCACCCGCAACTATCGGTCCAGCGCCCCGATCGTGTCGGCGGCCCGGCAGGCGATCGCGCCGACGACGCTGGTGCCTGATCGCGAACTACGGCCCGTCGGCGATCACGGTGATGCTCTCGTCGGCGTCCATCACTCCGCGAGCGAGCGAGCCGAGGCGGCGTTCGTCGCTCGCACGGTGGAGCAGGTCATCGGCGGGGCATCGCTCTACGCGTTCGACAGTGGCCGGGTCGACTCCGACGGTACGCAGGGCCTGAGTTTCTCCGACTTCACTGTGCTCTATCGCACCGATCGGCAGTCGGGCGCCGTGATGAACGCCTTGACGCACGCCGGCTTGCCGTTTCAGAAGCGCTCGCACGACCGGCTGCTCGATCGGCCCGGAGTACGTCGGCTGCTCGACGAGCTCGGCTTCGTGCCGACCGACGGTATCGCGTCGACATCAGTCGGCGACCGGCTGCGGCGGGCGACCGACACCGTGCTCGATCGGACTCCGGCCGCCGAGCGTGAGGAGGCCGCGGTCGAGACGTACGCGGCACTCGACCTGCTGGCCCCGCTCGCCGACCGGTGCGCCGACGACCTCGACCGCTTCCGCAGCGAGCTCGCCCTCGGCGTCGAGGTCGACACGTGGGACCCGCGCGCCGACCGAATCTCGCTGCTGACCCTGCACGCGGCCAAGGGCCTGGAGTTTCCGGTCGTGTTCATCGTCGGCTGCGAGGACGGTCTGCTCCCGCTTCGCTGGTCGGGCGCCCCGGACGGGGTCGACGAGGATCACGTGCGCGAGGAGCGTCGGCTGCTGTTCGTCGGCATGACGCGAGCCCAGCGACACCTCTATCTCAGCCACGCCGCCGAGCGCGTGGTCCGCGGCGCGATCCGCAAGCCCCGCCGGACGCCGTTCCTCGACGGGCTCGACGCCGCCGTGTGGGAGCGCATCGGCGACGCGGCGCCCCGCCAGATGGCACGCGCGACTCAACTGCGGCTGCTCTGACGTCTCCGTACTGCTCGGGACTGCGCTACGGCGTGTGACTCGTCCACTCGCGACGCATGAACGGCGGGTCCAGCTCGCTTCCCCCGGGCAGCTCGCCCGTCCCACTCGTGCCAGGTCGACTTGTCGGCGGCACCGACTCGGCATCGACCTGGGGCATCTCGCCGAGCTTGTCGACCTGGTCGTTGAGGGCCTCGAGGACGGCGCGGAACTGTAGCTGCGCGACCTTCGCGAAGGTGCGGACGTACTCGATCTCCTGCATCGAGGCGGCCTGCCCGGTCTCGGGCGCGCCGATCGTGTCGGACACTCGGGCAGCGGCTTGCCTCGCGGCCTGGTGCGCCTCGTCCATGATGCCGCGCTGCTGAGAGCGTGCGGTGGACAGCAGCTCGCGGGCGCGTAGGACGGCCTCCTCGATGAGGCTGTCGGCAACCTGCTGGGCCTGGCTGAACAGCTGCACCGCCTGGTCAGTCACGGAGTCCATGTCGCTCGGGGGCGCCTGCTGGCGGATCCGCTGGCCCAGGCGCTGGTTTTCGGCTCGCAGATCCTTGACCTGACTGAGCAAATGGTCGATGTCGTCGGCCACGTGGTTCAGGACGTCGTTGACCTCGTCGCGGTCAAGTCCCCGAACCCGGGTCGTGAATCGCATTTCCCTGAGCTGGAGTGGGCTGGTCGGTTCTCGCACGGTCTCGCTCCCTTGGTCACGCTGTCTTCCCTCCCGTGTCCTACCCGCTTCGGTGATCTACACCGCAACTACGTCACTCACCGTTCGGCATCGCCGCCGGTGGTCGTGAGCGCCGCGGGCCGGTCGTAGTCGAACTGCTCGGTCCGGATCGCCGCGGGCGGCACTCCGATGGCCCGCAGGCTGGACACCGTGTTGGCCACCATCCCCGGCGAGCCGCACACCATCGCCACCCTGCCCTCCCACGGCCCTCCGTCGGCGGCAGTCGAGCCGACCAGTCCCTTCGCGCCCGGGTAGGACGAGTCCTCTGACACGACCGGCGTGTAGTCGAACCAGGATCGCTGTGCCTTCAGCGTGCTCAGGTACTGGTGGTCGTACAGGTTCCACGGCAGTCGCGCCCCGTGGAACAGGTGCACGCGTGGCGCCGTCGCCTGGGCCTCCCACGCACGGTCGATCTGCTCCACCACGGCACGCAGCGGGGCGAGCCCAGTGCCGCCGGCCACCATCAGCAGGTCCGGCGTCGGCCCGCCGTTGGTCCCCTCGGGCAGGGTCAGGCGTTCGCCGACCGGCGCGCCCATCCGCACCGTGTCACCGACGGCCAGCTTCCGTACCACGGCCGGCGAGACCTGGCCGCCGTCCACCGGCTGCACATGCAGCAGGACGCGGCCCGACTCGCGTGGAGCGTTGGCGGGGCTGAAGTAGCGCCACAGCCGAGGTCGCTGCGGAACCTCGATCGCGACCGACTGTCCCGGCACGAACCGATAGGGCTGGCGAGGCGCCAGCTCCACGACCGCCACGTCGACGGTTCGGCGTTCGACCGACACCACCTCGGCCTCCCAGAACGCCGGCTCGATGTCCTCGTGCTGCTCGGCCGCAGCCACCATCACCTTGGCGACCAGACCGTAGGCCTCCGCCCAGGACTCCGCGAGTTCGCTGGTCCAGGCCTCGCCGAGGAACTTCCGCAGGGTCGCCAGCAGACTGGCGCCGACCGCGGAGTAGTGATCGGTCGCGACCGAGAACCGCCGGTGATCCCGACCCAGCTGCTGGATGAACGGGACCACGTCATCCAATTGGTCGACGTTCGAGACGATTTGCCCGAGTGCGGTTACCAGCTTGTCTCGTTGGCCGGTCATCTGGATCGGGAACATTTGCCGCAGGTCGGGATGCGACAAGAACAGGTGGGAGTAGAAGTACAGCGGGACCTCGTCGCCATGCGCAGCCACGTCGGCCCAACTCGTTTTCAGCGCAACGGTATCCATCGTTGGTGCGTCCTTACCCAGTCATAACGTCTGGCGGTGCCCGTCGGGCACGGAGCGAAGGCGGACCAGAGCAGGGGTCACCGACCCGATCGACCGTCTGGGGTTGACGGTCGATCGGGTGCGTCAGCGACGCCTGAACTGGCGTCTGGGCTGGTCAGCCCGTCGGCGCGCCGACAATGTCGCCGCGGGCGGATCCCAGCTCCAAGACCACCCGTTGCACGATCTCGTCGGGGACGCCGGCTCCCTTCATGGCGTCGACCAGGTGTGTGACCACCGTGGTGAAATGCTCGCGGGTGATGTCCATCCCGGCATGGGCATCACGCAATTCGCGGCCGTCGTAGTCCGCAGGTCCTCCGAGAACCTGTGAGACGAGCAGCACTTGGTGACGCCGCAACCGCACCAGATCGACATCCTTGAAGTACGGCGCCAGCTCCGGATCGGCGAGCACGCGATCGTAGAAGTCACCGACCACGGCGATCACCGCGGGCGCGCCACCGATCCGGTCGTAGTCGCTTCCGTCTGGTGTATCGACGGCTTCCTGATTCACGAGGTGTCCCTCCCTCGATTGGCTGATAACCCCATCTTGGCTATCAAGGATCGCGTAAGTATGTAAAGTCTCCGGCCTCGTTGTCTCCCTTGGCGAACGGCTTCAGTCACCAAATGCCCGTCGTTCGGCGCTCGCCCAAGCCGATGGGTCACCGGCCGGCTCGTACCGCCTCACCTGCTGCGTTCGCGCGATGAGACCCCGGAGGTCCTCGAGCTCGCCGCCGACCGCGCCAAGTGCTCGGGCTTGGACGAGGACGTTGCCGAACGACGCCGCTTCGACCGGGCCCGCGAGTACTGGCAGGCCACAGGCGTCGGCCGTGAGCTGGCATAGGAGGCCGTTGCGTACGCCGCCGCCGACGATGTGGACGACGTCGGCGGCGTGACCGGATAGGTCCTGGGCGTGCTGGAGGGTTCGTCGGTACGCGACGGCCAGGCTGTCGAGGATGCAGCGCGTCGTCTCGGCCGGCCCGGCTGGCGGCGTCTGTCCAGTCCTCCGGCAGACCTCGGCGATCCGCGCCGGCATGTCGCCGGGCGGTAGAAACGCCAGGTCGTCGGGGTCGATCAGCGCACCGAAGGCGGGCAGCACTCCCGCCGCATCGCGGAGCACCGCGTCGAGGTCGATCGTCGAACCGTCGGACTCCCAGGCGCGGACGGACTCCTGCAGCAACCACAACCCCATCACGTTGCGCAGATAGCGGATCCGGCCGTCGACGCCACCCTCGTTGGTGAAGTTGGCCAACCGACTCGCTTCGCTCAACACCGGGGCGTCGAGCTCCAGACCCACGAGGGACCAGGTGCCGCACGACACGTAGGCGAAGCGGTCTCCTCGCGCCGGCACGCCGACGACTGCCGACGCGGTGTCGTGGGACCCCACGGACGTCACTGGCACCGGACCCGTCACGCGGGTCTGCTCGACGACCCGGGGGAGCAGCCGCCCGGCGACGTCGCCCGGTCCGCGAAGCTCGGGAAAGATCCGATCCGGCACGCCCACGCGCCGCATCAGGTCGCGGGCCCACGTCCGCGTGCGTATGTCGTAGAGCTGCGTGGTCGACGCGTTCGTCGCCTCGGCACCGATCTCTCCGGTCAGCCAGTACGTCAGCAGGTCCGGGATCATCAGCAGGGTCGCCGCCGCGCGAAGCTGCGCCGAGCCCGCCGCCGCGACCAGCTGATAGAGCGTGTTGATCGGAAGTTGCTGCAGCCCGGTCGTCTCGTACAGCTCCTGCGCCGGGACCAGGTCGAGCACCGCCGCCTCGACGCCCTCCGTACGCCGGTCGCGGTGATGTACGGGGTTGCCGAGCAGGTGGCCGTCGGCGTCGAGCAGGCCGAAGTCGACGGCCCACGAGTCGATGCCGATGCTCGCGAGGCCGGGTTCGAGACGCCCAGCCCGCCGCAGCCCGTCGAGCACGCCACGAAACAGTGCGAGCGCATCCCAGTGGAGGGTGCCCCGTACCTCGACAGGGGTGTTCGCGAAGCGGGACGCCTCGGTCAGGCTGAGCTCGTCGGCACCGGCCCGACCGACCATGACGCGACCGCTCGACGCGCCGAGGTCGACCGCGGCGACCGACACCGAGGACATCAGCGTGCCTCCTCTCAGAAGGGGTCAACGCAGGAACGCGGCAGCCACCCCTGCGTCGACGGGAATGTGCAGCCCTGTGGTGTGCGACAAATCGCCGGACGCGAGCACGAACACGGCGTTCGCGACGTGCTCGGGCAGCACCTCGCGCTTGAGCAGCGTGCGCTGGGCGTAGAACTCGCCGAGCCGCTCCTTGGGTACGCCGTAGACCGCGGCCCGTTGGGCGCCCCAGCCGCCGGCGAAGATGCCCGAGCCGCGGACGACGCCGTCGGGGTTGATCCCGTTGACCCGGATGCCGTGCTCGCCGAGCTCGGCCGCGAGCAGCCGGACCTGGTGCGCCTGGTCGGCCTTGGCCGCGCCGTAGGCGACGTTGTCGGGTCCGGCGACCACCGCGTTCTTGCTGACGACGTAGACGATGTCGCCGCCGAATCCCTGGGCGATCATGACGCTCGCGACCGTCCGTGAGACGAGGAACGATCCCTTGGCCATCACAGCGTGCTGCAGGTCCCAGTCGTCGCCGGTCGTCTCGGCGAGGGGCTTCGAGATCGAGAGGCCGGCGTTGTTGACGACGAGGTCGAGCCCGCCGAAGGCCAGCAGCGCGGCTCGGACGGCGTCGGCGACCTGGCCTTCGTCGGTGACGTCGACGGTGACGGAGATCGCGACATCGGGCCCGCCGAGCTCGCTCGCGGTCGACGAGGCCGCGTCCGAGTCGCGGTCGGCGACGACCACGCAGGCGCCCTCGGCGGCGAGCCGACGGGCGGTGGCCTTGCCGATGCCCGAGCCGCCGCCGGTGACCAGCGCGATCCGGGTCGCGAGCGGCTTCGGCTTGGGCATGCGTCGCAGCTTGGCCTCTTCGAGCGCCCAGTACTCGATGCGAAACTTCTCGCTCTCGTCGATCGG
>Ga0190270_10000086_pt1 | contig 40862 bp, 40 predicted proteins | sample Popmic320T_FD_133748 | JGI IMG/M metagenome (GOLD analysis project Ga0190270, IMG submission 133748) | Populus adjacent soil microbial communities from riparian zone of Weber River, Utah, USA - 320 T | ecosystem: Environmental > Terrestrial > Soil > Riparian zone | place: USA: Utah | collected...
GCTCATCGAACGTGGCTGCGAAGTGTCGGTGGACAATGTCGGCACCGGCAGTGGCCGCTTCGATTTCCTGCGCGAGGTCAACGCCGACATCCTCAAGATCGATGGCTCGTTGATCCAGGGCGCATCGGACGACATCCTGTCGCGGGCGCTCATCAACGGTCTGGTACACATGGCCGATACGCTCGGCATGCGCACGGTGGCGAGCCAGGTGGATTCCACCGGGCAACTGCGCGCAGTCACGCAACTCGGTGTGGATTTCGCGCAGGGATACCGACTGCGCAGGCCTACGGACATCGATGAGTTCGAGTTCCTGAGCTGCGGCGCGCAGCTGGGAGTGCAGGGGGCCGCCAGCGCCTGATCACGCGACGCGAGCTCAGTGCGAATACTTCTCGCCGCGGCGCATCCGCGCTTCGTAGTTGCGCATGAGATCGGCGGCGAATTCGGCGAACACGCGTACCTTGGCGAGGTGCTGGGTCGCACGTGGATAGACCACGCTGAGCGGCGGTCCTTCGCAGGAGTGCTCCCGCAATAACTCCACCAGGCGCCCCTCGGCGATGTAGCTGCCGACCAGCAGGTCCAGCTGTTGCACGATGCCCTGGCCCTCGAGTGCCGAGATCGACAGCGCCTCTACCGTGTTGAACGACAGCGCCATCGGCAAGCGCACGGAACGGATGCCGTTTCCCTGGCTGAATTGCCACTCGGCGGGTCGGGTGGCCTCGCCGCGCAGGTGGCCGATGAGACGATGTTCGCGCAGTTCATCGGGCGTGCGTGGCACGCCGGCGGAGGCGAGATACCGGGGCGACGCGCAGGTCACGAGCCTCGAGGACGAAACGCGCTTGGCGATGAGTTCCGAGGAACGCAGGGTGCCCACGCGCACGGCGACATCCACGCCTTCGGCCTGCATGTCCACGTAACGATCGTTGAAGCGCACTTCGAGCGAGATCTCGGGGTAACGCTGCGTGAACTGTGGGATGGCGGGCAGCAGCAGGTACTTGCCAAAGGCCACCGGCACGTCGACCCGCAGCTTGCCCTGCGGGCGATCCCGGGCCAGTCGCAACAGGTCATCCGCGGAGTCGATCTCCGCCAGGATGCGCCGGCAATGCTCCAGGTAGATCGCACCCTGCGGCGAAACCGATACCTTGCGCGTGGTGCGGTGAAGCAGGCGGGTGCCGAGGTGCTTTTCGAGCTGGGCCACGTAACTGCTGGCCATGGCTCTCGAAAGATCCAGCGTACTGGCGGCCCGGGCAAACGAGCCGAACTCGGCGACCCGGGTAAATACGCGCATGGCCTGGAGCTGATCCATGGCGCGGCAGTGTATCGAAGACTGTCAAGCAGGACCAGACAATGAATTCGCTTTTGTCTGGTTTTTCGAGCGGTGATTCCCGGGTACTTTGGCCCCCTCAAACGGGAGCTTCAGTCATGTTCGTCTTCGATCGTTCCGCCGCCGCCGTCATCCTGCCACTCGCACTGCTGATCGGCGTGGTGCTGTGGTCGGGCCGCTCCTCCTCACCCGCCCCTGAAACGGCACGCGGTGCGCAGCCTTCACAGGATGCGACCGTGGCGAGAGTGGATCGGCCGCACCAGAACGGCGGCTGATCTTCAGGCGTTGGCCGTCAGCTTGCCTTCCACGTGCTTCGCCAGTTCGGCGATGGTCGGGAAGTCGAACAGCTCCGTGAGATCGATGAGCCCGGGATAGAGCCGGTCGAGCTGCTCGTGGATCTCGATGAGCTTGAGTGAGCTGGCGCCGATCTCGAACAGATTGTCGTGAACGTCGATACGACGCTCCAACGCAGCATCGACGATGTCCTTGAGCTTGCGCTCGATCTCGCTGCCCGAGACCTTCGGGCCACCCGCGCTGGCAAGTTCGGCACGTAACTTCGTCAACTCCGCGAGCTCGGTGTCCTGCACGCCGTTCAAATAGTCTTCCTCGAGCAGGTGGCGCTGGATCTTGCCGCTGGTGGTCTTCGGGATGCGTTTGACCGGCACCACGCTCGCGACCTCGAGGCCGGTGTGTTCGTTGACCAGCCGCCCGATCTGCGTCGCGATGGGCAGGAATTCCTTCATGTCCATACGATGCAGCACGAAGATCACCAGGTCGTCGGTGCTGCCGTGTTTGGGGCGAATGCCTGCGGCCACGACTTTGCCGAGCTCCATGGAGTCGGCGCGGATCGCGATGCTCTCGATGTCATGCGGATAGTAGTTCTGTCCGTTGACGAAGATGATTTCCTTGGCGCGGCCGGTGATGTAGAGCTTGCCTTCCTTCAGCATTCCCAGGTCACCGGTGCGCAGCCAGCCGTCGGCGGTGTAACCCTTCGCGTTGGCGTCCGGATTCTCGTAGTAGCCCTTCGTAACGTTCTCGCCCTGGATGAGGATGTGGCCCACGTGACCGTCAATGACAGCCCGATCCTGGTCGTCCGCGATGCGCACGCCGCAATACGGAATCGGCGAGCCCACGGCCATGAGCAGCAGCGCATCAGCGTGATCCTTCGGCAGTGACGCCGGCATCTGGCCGACATTGAGCGTGTGGCGATCGACCGCGATGGACGAATACATCTGGTTCGGCGGCTGCGGGAAACTCACCACCAGCGTGGCCTCGGCCAAGCCGTACACCGGGCACATCGCCCAGCGGGGAATTTTCGTCGGCGCGAGGCGATCCATGAATTCGTCCGCGAGTTCCACGGAGATGGGTTCGGCGCCGTTGTAGATGATGCGCACCGTGGACAGGTCGATGTCAGCGACGGCGCGATCACTCAGTACTTTGAGGTAGTGCCGATACCCGAAGTTGGGCGAGCTGGTAATCGTGGCGCGCTTGCGTGCGCAGAACGTCATCCACAACAGCGGCCGGCGGATGAACAGCTCCGTGGGCATGATGTAGTTATTCATGCGGTGCGCCAGCATCATGATGTGCATGCCGATGAGGCCCATGTCATGGGTGAGCGGCATCCACGTCACGCAGGTGTCGTTTTCGTTCCAGTTCGACGCCAGGCCCGCGCCCAGGGAATTCATGATGAGGTTGCGGTGGCTGAGCACCACGCCCTTCGGCTCGCTGGTCGAGCCGGAGGAGAACTGGATGAACGCCGTGTCTTCGGGCCGGACGTCGTGTACCTGCCCGGCGCGGGAAATGTCGGACACGGTCTCTGCGTAGAACGCGCGTGTGGCCAGGGCGTCGAAGGTGTCCTGCGCGCCCGCGCTGCCGGCGAAGGCGCCGATGCGGTCGAGGGTCTTCTTGTCGGTGTAGATAAAGGGGCGCCCGAGTTTCTTCGCGATGCGCAACAGCTTGTGTTTGTGCTCATCGCTGATGCCGAGCGCCACCGGTACCGGGATGATGCCGCCAAGGATGCCGGCCCAGAAGGCATCGAGGAACTGCTCGTTGTTGGCGAGATAGAGGATGAGCTTGTCGCCGGGTCTGGCGCCGAGTCTCTGCAGGTGAAACAGGATGCCGAGGGCGCGCTCGTAGAGCTCTTCGTAGCTCACGACCCGTTCATTCTGCTCGGATTCGAGGTAGCTGATCTCGCGCCTGAAGCTGCGATTCTTGGTGATCAGCTCGGCCAGGGTTTCGGCTTTGGTCATCGTCATCCGGGGCTACCTTATATAAGTGCTCTGGCGTTTCCTATAGGTCCAACGTCTCGCCGGCGCAGTAGATAGAGCCAGGCGCGTCGACTCACGGCGCAGGATCATGCGCCGCGTCAAGTGGCGGTTCGGTCTGCCGATGCCGAAATCGGGATTCGAGGCATGACATCGGTGGCCAATTGTAGCCGCTGGGTTTCGTTGCGCGGGTGACGCGTTTCATCGACAATTCGCGCCTCACTTGCCGGCCCAAACCTGATGTCACCAGATCCCGAAGATTCAGGCGGACTGCGCAACTCCCTTTACCGCAAGGAGACTCGCTCGAAGCGTCGGATGACTCCGATGCGACGCTTCGCCTGGCGCATCGTTTCGGGCATTGGCGTTGCGCTCATCCGCATGTTCTGGGCCACCTGCCGCGTGGTGCGCGTCATCGGCGATGAGAACATGGCGAAGGCGCTCGCCGCCAATTCTTCACTGATTCCCGTGTACTGGCACCAGCACCAGCTGTTCTGCGGGAAATATCTGCTCGAGCAGTCCTCGCGGGGCCTGAAGCTGGGATTCCTGATCAGCCCGTCCGTGGACGGCGAAATCGGGGTGATGGTGGTATCCCGATTCGGTGGGCACGTGATTCGCGGTTCGGCCACGCACACCGGGGCGCGCACGCTGCGCGACTTCTACGAGGCGCTGGTGAAGCAGGGGGTCTCCCCGGCGATGACTCCCGACGGTCCCCGGGGACCGCGCTTCGTGTTCAAGCCCGGCGCCATCCTGCTGTCGCAGATGTCGCAGCGACCCATACTGCCCATGGCGTACGCGGCCAGCCGTGCAACACTGTTCCACTGGGACAAGTTCGTGCTGCCGTGGCCGTTCTCGCGCATCGTGATCGCGATCGGAGAGCCACGCCAGGTGCCGCGGACCCTGTCCCCGTCTGCGCTCGAGCCCCTGCAGAAGGAGATGGCCGCGGAAATGAAAAGGTTGTTTGGCGTGGCGCGCGATGCCTTGCACCCGAAGGCGGACAAATGAGCCACGACGTTCAATTGTCGGTCGTGGTCCCGGTGTGCAACGAGGCGGAAAACGTCGAGCCGCTGGCGCGCGAGATCGACGCGGCGCTCAAGGATCGCGACTACGAGATGATCTTCATCGACGACGGCAGCACCGACGACACCGCGGCAAACCTGTTGCGGCTCAAGCCGGCACTTCCCCGGCTGCGCGTGTTGCGACATTCCTTCCGCAGCGGCCAGAGCGCCGCCGTCGCGAGTGGCGTGCGTGCCGCACGCGCTCCCTGGGTGGCGACGCTCGATGGTGACGGCCAGAACGATCCGGCCGACATCCCGAAACTCATTGCCGCGCGCGACGATGTCGCCAACCGCGGCGTGCAACTCTTCATGGGCAATCGCAAGGCGAGCCGCAAGGACTCGGCCTTTCGCAAGCTGCAGTCGAACATCGCCAATAGTGTGCGTTCGGGTTTGTTAGGCGATGGCACGCCGGACACCGGCTGCGGGATAAAGCTCTTTTCACGCGAAGTGTTCGTCGAGCTGCCGCGCTTCGATCACATGCACCGATTCCTGCCGGCGCTGTTCATGCGGCACGGCGCACGGGTGATCTCGATTCCCGTGAGTCACCGGCCGCGCACCCGTGGCACTTCCAAGTACGGGATGCTGAACCGCCTGTGGGTCGGCATCATCGATATCGGCGGCGTCATGTGGCTGCGCCGCCGGTACAAGTCGGGCCTGCTGGTCCGCGAAGACTGAGAGGACATATTCGATGGGCATTGTGATCGGCACATATTTAGGCATCGTGGTGACGCCCTGGAAACTCATCGGATTCCTCGGCGCCCTGATGTTCGCAGCTCGCTGGCTGGTGCAAGCTTGGGCCACGCGTCGCGCGGGGCGTCCTACCATCCCGCGCAGTTTCTGGATCATCAGTCTCGCTGGCAGCGCCATGGTCACTTCGTATTTCATCTGGGGAAAGAACGACTCCGTTGGAGTGTTGACCAATCTCCTGCCGGCATCCGTGGCTTTCTACAACCTGGTGATGGACATCAAGGCCGGCCGCACGAGTTCCAATGCCTGACATCGGCTTGCTCCAGGGCGCGACGCCGCGCCGTCTCATTCCGACGCCAGTCCTTCCGACGCAGATGATGCCCGGCATCGAGACGTTACCCAGGCCAGTCACCGACGTTGCCGCCAGCTTTGCGGCGCCCGTCGCCAGCGCGATCTCTATCCAGGTTGCCAGCGACTCACAGCCGGTGACGGCGTCGCCGCCCGCCACGCCGGTGGGCGAGGGCACACGGCTGATTGCCACCACATCGCCGCCGCCGCCGATTCGATTGAGTGATCTGCTGTGGCTCGGACTGGCGCTGGTCATCATCATCGGCAGCGGCATCGGTAGTCGCGACCCCTGGCCGGCGGATGAACCACGTTTTGCGTCGATAGCGCGCGACATGGTGGCCACGGGGGAATGGCTGTTTCCGCGCGTCGGCGGAGACCTGTACCAGGACAAGCCGCCGATGTTCTTCTGGATGCTGGCGGTCTGTTATTCGCTGATCGGCTCCCTCAAATGGTCGTTTTTGATTCCGGCATTCCTGTCGGCGGGTGGCGTGCTGTTCCTGATCTACGATCTGGGTCGACGGCTGGTGAGCCGCGAGGCGGGCCTGGCCGCCGCCCTCATCACGGTGACGACAGCGCACTTTGCGGTCACGATGCGCGGCGCGCAGATCGATCCGGTGTTGTGTTTCCTCTCGACGTTCTCGCTGTATGCGCTGCTGCGCCACCTGCTGCTGGGCCCGGCATGGGGCTGGTACGTGGTCGGCGGTTTTGCAGCAGGCCTGGGAGTGATTACCAAGGGTGTGGGATTCCTGCCGCTGCTGGTGTTGCTGCCGTACTTTCTGATGCGCATCTCGGGCTGGCATGGCCTCGTGCGCAGCGATGGAGGAAAGCTCGGCTGGCGTTGGTGGCTGGTTGTGGACGCCGCGATTATTGCCATTAGTCTCTGGCTGGTGCCCATGCTGATCGCCGTGAGCGCGAGCGGCGCTCCGGAATACGCCGCGTATCGGGATGAAATCCTTTTCAAGCAGACCGTCGGCCGTTACACGGCGGCCTGGCATCACGTGCAGCCCTGGTACTACTTCATCTTTGAGGTCATCCCGGCGCTGTGGCTGCCCTGGAGCCTGCTCCTCGTCTGGCTGGTGCCGCGCTTCAAGGCCGCGTTCCACGCGCGTGATGCGCGAGTCTGGCTGCCTCTTTCGTGGGCGCTGATGGTCCTGGTCTTCTTTTCCATCAGCCCCGGAAAGCGCGGTGTCTACATACTTCCGGCGCTGCCGGCCCTGGCCATCGCGTCGCTGCCCTTCATCGAGCGGGTGCTGGCACGTGCGGGGGTGCGGCGCGCGGGACTGATCCTGGCAGGCGTGTTTTTCATTGCGGCCGCGGCGCTGGCCGGCGCACATACATTCGGCGCGAAATTCGCCGTTGAGCTCATTGCCTCAGCGAACCTGCCCAATGCCTCGGCGCTCTACATTTACCTGTTGCTCTGTGGAATCGGACTTGCCTTTGCCATCGCGCGCGCGCCGCTCGCGGCGTGGCCAGTGGCGTTGGGTTCATTGACGCTGGTGTTCTCTTGTTTGATTGCCCCCGCCATGAATCCCGATAAGTCAGGTAGCGGGTTCGTGCATTCGGTGCTTGGGCAAGTGACTGCCGACGAAGAACTCGCGCTCATGGCATACAAAGAGCAGTTCCTCCTGTACCCCGATCGCCCGATCGTGAACTTTGGCCATCGGCGCTGGCTGGAAGGACCGCACGAGTCATACGACGCCTCGGCGTGGCTCAATGCCGCGCCTCATCGTGTGCTGCTGGTGCCCGCGGACAAACTGCCGCCCTGTTTCCCCACGAACGCAGCGGTTGCCGGTCGCAGCTCCGGCGAGGTCTGGTATTTGGTGCGAGGTCCCGCGACCCAGGACTGTGCGCGGCAGGGCGACATCAACCGCGCTATTCATTACGCATATAAAACGCGCTGAGTTTTGCAGCGTTATGTCCGCTTCGCGAGCAACGATCGCGATGAATCATTGATGGAGCATGGACTTAGCTTGAGTTCCTAAAAACTTATGACAGAATGCAACGCAACTTTGGGAGATGGAATGCGCGCGGTTTTGTGGCGTGCATCGCCGCGCCTTATGGAACAAAGGCGTAGCGTCCAGATGGCCACCAACCAAGGTTAGGGAGAAGAGTGGCTCAAGCACCTGAACATCCTGGCGATCTGACTGCATCCGACGTCCTCGCGACGGGCGTGTGGTCAGCACGCGGCGGCAAGCCGACGCTCGGCGTCGATATCGCCTGCACCAAGATCGCAGTCGATCTGCAGAACATCCGCCGCGGATCGCTCGACTCCTGCATCAACGACAGTCTCAATTCGCTGCGCGATTCCTCGGGCGTGGACACCGCCTTTGTCTGGCTGTTCTCGGCCGACGGAGCGTCCATCGAAGAGGTCTACGCCGCCCATGGGGCGCTGGCGCAGTGCCGGGTGGAAGCCTGGCGTTCCGCCACGCTGGACACCTTCCCGTGGCTCAAGGGCCGCCTCGAACACCTGCGCCTCACCGAGATTCGTGACAGCTCCGTTCCGCGCAGGGACCAGCTGGTCGAGGCCAAACGCTTCGCCGAGCTATCCATCGGTTCGGTGCTGTTGATCTGCTTTCGCGTGCAGGGCCAGCCAGCCGGCATCCTGGGCCTCGCCAATGCGCTGCCGCGCGGCGCCTGGGACGTGAACCTGCAATTGTTGCTGAAGCTGCTCGGCAATTCGCTGGGCACCGGCCTCGAGAAGCTGCGCATCGAGCAACGCCTGCACAAGCTGGAAGAACGCCTGGAGCTCGCACAGGGCGCGGCCAACGATGGCCTGTGGGACTTCGACATCGAGAGCAACGAGGTCCATTTCTCGCCGCGCTGGAAGCAGATGCTGGGCTATCCCGTCGATGCTCAGCTCGATTCGCCTGATTGGCGCAGCCTGGTGCATCCCGAAGACATGTCGCGGGTGCAGTCCGCGATCCGCGATCACGTCGCTGGCAAGAGCCCGATTTTCGAATCCGTGCATCGCATGAAGCACCGCAACGGCGAATGGCGCTGGGTGGTGAGCCGCGCCAAGGCGCGCGTCGACGAACACGGGCGGTTATTGCGGCTGGTCGGTGTCGAACTCGACATCACCGAACGCAAGCTCTACGAAGAAGCGCTGTTCCGCGAAAAAGAAAGCGCGCAGATCACGCTGCAGTCCATCGGTGACGGCGTGATCACGACGGATGCGAACTCCACGGTGGATTACATCAATCCCGTGGCCGAACAGCTCACCGGCTGGCGCCTCGAAGATGCGATGGGCCGGCCCATCGAAGAGATTTACCGCGCCTTCCACGAAGAAACCTGCGAGCCGCTCGAGAACCCGCTGAGCGTTTCGATCCGCCGTACGCGACCCATCAAGAGCGTGCGACCCATGCTGCTGATCCGCCGCGACGGTAACGAGCTCTATGTCGAGAGCACCGCGGCGCCGATTCGTGACGGTGCGGGCGCGGTGTCCGGCGGCGTGCTGGTGTTCCACGACGTGACCGAGTCGCGTGAACTCAATCGCCGCCTCTCGTACCACGCCTCGCACGACTTGCTGACGGGCCTGGTCAACCGCAGGGAATTCGAGAGCCGCGTGGAGCGCTCGCTCAAGAGCGCCAAGGCGCGCGAGAGCAGCTACGCGCTGTGTTACCTCGACATCGACCAGTTCAAGATCATCAACGATACCTGCGGCCATTCCGCGGGTGACGTGTTGCTGGGCCAGGTCGGCGCACTGCTCAAGAGCAAGGTGCGCTGGCGGGATACGCTGGCGCGACTCGGTGGCGACGAATTCGGCATCCTGCTCGAGGCCTGCTCGCTGGATGAAGCCCTGCGCACCGCCGAAGTGCTGCGCGAGGCAGTGAGAAATTTCCGCTTCACCTGGGAAGACCGCGTGTTCCGGCTCGGCGCGTCTGTGGGCGTGGTGCCCATCGCTGCCGACAACGAAGACGTGGCGTCGATTCTTTCTGCCGCTGATTCGGCGTGTGCCGCAGCCAAGGAAGCCGGCCGCAACCGCGTGCACAGCTTTGCCGAGAACGACATCGAGCTCATGCGCCGCCGGCGCGAGATGCAATGGGCGGCGCGTATCAACGCGGCGCTGGAAGAAGGCCGCTTCGAGCTGTATCGCATGCAGATCCAGCCGCTGCAGCGCCCCGAACCCGGCCAGCACTACGAACTGCTGCTGCGCATGCGTGACGAAACCGGGCGCATGGTGTCGCCGGACAATTTCATCGCGGCTGCAGAGCGCTACGGCCTGACCCCCGCCATCGATCGCTGGGTGATCGAGAACGCGCTACGCTGGCTGGTCAGCGAGGCCGACGAGCGCGAGAAACTCGCCATGTGCTCAATCAACCTTTCGGGTCAGAGCCTGGGCGACGACAAGTTCCTGCCGTTCGTGATCGAGCAGTTCCAGAAGAGCGGCATCGACGCCGCGAAGATCTGCTTCGAGATCACAGAAACCGCGGCCGTCGCGAGTTTCTCGCAGGCCAACCGCTTCATCCAGGCGTTGAAAGAACTCGGTTGCCGCTTCGCGCTCGACGACTTCGGCACCGGCCTGTCGTCGTTCGGTTACCTCAAGCACTTCCCGGTGGACTTCCTCAAGATCGACGGCAGCTTCGTGCGCGAAATCCTGCACGATCCCATCGATCGCGAGATGGTGCGTTCCATCAATGAAATCGGACATTTGACTGGTAAAAAGACCATCGCCGAATTCGCCGAGAACGCCGAGATCATCCAGATGCTCACCTCGCTGGGCGTCGACTACGCGCAGGGTTATGGCATCGCCCAACCGCAGCGCGTCCTCAAAGCCGTCAACGCTTAGTCAGGCGCTGCGCGCCACGACGATAAATGGGGACATTCCTATTTTCCGGCGGACGGAAAATAGGAATGTCCCCATTTATCGTTAGACTGCTCGCGCGTCACGGCGGGGGGTCTTCGTGAAAAATAAACCTGTCCCCATTCTGGGGTTGATCGCCTTCGTGGCGATCGCGAACGCCGGCGACGATTCCATCCTCTGGTACGACAAGCCCGCCACCGACTGGGAGAAGGAAGCGCTGCCCATCGGCAATGGCCGCATTGGTGCGATGGTGTTCGGCGGGGTCGCAGCCGAGCGCCTGCAGATCGCGGAGAAATCCCTGTGGACCGGTGGTCCGGGCACCGAGGGTGGTTACGACTATGGCCTGCCGGCCGAGTCGCAGGCCGCGCTCATGGGTTCCATCCGCGGGAAGCTGCTGGATGGCGCGACGCTTGCGCCCGAGGAAGTCGCGAAGCAGCTCGGCCGCAAGATGCACAACTACGGCGACTACCAGAGCTTCGGCGATCTCCTCATCGAGAGTGCCGGCGGCGAGGGCGAGGTCAGCGACTATCGCCGCGAACTCGATCTCGATACGGGCGTGGCGCGGGTGAAGTTCAAGCAAGGCACGAACGGAATTCGCCGCGAGTACTTCGTGTCGTATCCGGACCAGGTTCTCGTCGGGCGCTGGTACAGCACCGGCACGCAGAAACTGCGCCTGCGGTTCGCGGTCCCCGGCAATCGCAGCGCGCAGACGCAGCTCGAAGCCGGAAGCAAGGGCGCGAGACTTTCCGTTTCCGGCGCACTCAAGTCGAACGGTCTGCGCTACGCGGCGGAGCTGCTGGTGATTCCGGATTGCGGCTCGGTGACGGCCGACGGAGACGCGTTGCGCTTCGAGGGCGACTGTCCGCTGACCTTCATCCTGTCGGCCCGCACCAACTACCAGATGCGATACCCGGACTATCGAGAAGCGGGCGCAGACCCGGCGGCGCGTGCGCGTGCCGATGGTAATGACGCCGCGACGCGTCGCTACGGGCTGCTGGCGCAACGCCATGGCGAGGATCATCGCCAGCTGTATGGACGCGTGAAGCTCGACCTCGGCTCGCCTGCCGCAAAAGTGTCGACTGATCGGCTGCGCGCCTCGTATGGCAGCGGCAACGCGGCCGCGGACCGCGCGCTCGAGCAGCTCTATTTCAACTTCGGTCGCTACCTGCTGATCGCCTCGTCTCGCGCCGGTTCACTGCCCGCCAACCTGCAGGGCGTGTGGAACGACAAGGCCACGCCGCCGTGGAACGCCGACTACCACGTCAACATCAACCTGCAGATGAATTACTGGCCGTCCGAAGTGGCGAATCTCGCCGAGACGGCCGGGCCGCTGTGGGATTTTGTCGATCACCTCGTCGAGCCCGGCAAGCTGGCCGCGCAACGCTACTTCGGCGCGCCGGGCTGGACCATGTTCCTGAACACCAATATCTGGGGCTATGTCGGACCCATCGATTGGCCGACGGCGTTCTGGCAGCCGGAGGCCTCCGCGTGGCTGGCGCAGCACTTCTACGAGCACTACCTGTTCAGCCGTGACGAAAAATTCCTGAAGACCCGCGCCTGGCCCGTCATGAAAGGCGCGACCGAGTTCTGGCTGGCCGCGCTGGTCGTCGATCCGCGCGATGGCAAGCTCGTCGTTTCGCCCAGCTACTCGCCGGAGCATGGGCCTTTCACGGCGGGCGCGGCCATGTCACAGCAGATCGTCGCCGACCTGTTCACCAACGCCGCGCAGGCTGCACGACTGGTGGGTGACAAGGCGTTCGCGGCGCGCGTGGACGCAGCACTCGCGAAACTCGATCCGGGGCTGCACATCGGCAAGTGGGGTCAGCTCCAGGAATGGAAGGTCGATCTCGACGATCCGAAGGACGATCACCGCCACGTGTCGCACCTGTTCGCGCTGCATCCTGGCCGCGCCATCGATCCGGTCAGCAATCCCGAACTGGCGGCGGCGGCGCGCAAGACGCTCGATACGCGAGGCGATGCCAGCACTGGCTGGAGCCGTGCCTGGAAGATCAACTTCTGGGCGCGCCTGCGTGACGGTGACCGCGCGCACAAGTTGTTAGAGGGGCTGCTGCGCGACAGCACACTGCCCAACCTGTGGGATACACATCCACCATTTCAGATCGACGGCAACTTCGGCGCCACGGCCGGCATCATCGAGATGTTGTTGCAAAGCCAGCATGACGAAATCCAGGTCCTGCCGGCATTGCCGAAGGCATGGCCGAAGGGCAGCATCAGCGGCATTCGCGCGCGCGGTGATGTAACCGTCGGAATGAGCTGGGATACCTGCGGCATCCGGGAACTGACACTGGACGCCGGTCATGCCGGACCCGTCGCCGTCCGCGCCGCATTGTTCGACGGGGAATTCCAGTCTGCCGCGCCGCTCAAGGGCAAAGGCGTGCGCCGCACGTTCACCGCCAGGGCCGGCAATCACTACGTGTTCACACGCACCGCCGCCTGCGCAGCTGCACTCTGAACTTCCGGCAAAGCTGACTTTCACACGTTACCCTAGCGGCATGAACCCATACGTCATTCCCTGGATGGACGATGACCTCGAAGTGTTTCGCGACACGGTCGTGCGTTTCATCGAATCTGAAATGCTCCCGCACGATGCTCGCTGGCGCGAGCAGCATCACGTTGACCGCGAGACCTGGCTGAAGGCCGGTGAGACCGGACTGCTGTTGACGGACGTGCCTGCCGAATACGGCGGCGGAGGCGGCGATTTCCGCCACGAGGCCGTCATGTACACCGAGCTGGCGCGTCGCGGCATCGGCGCATTCGGGCAGGGCGTGCACAGCATGTGCTCGCACTACGTGCTCAATCACGGTACTGAGGAGCAGAAGCAGCGCTTTCTGCCGCGGCTCGCCAGGGGTGAACTCATCGGCGCCATCTGCATGACCGAGCCCGGCACAGGATCGGATCTCAAGGGCATCCGCACCCGCGCCGTCAAGAAAGGCGATCTCTACGTGGTCGACGGCGCCAAGACCTTCATCACCAATGGCTGGCTCGCGGGTCTGCTCATGCTGGTGGTGAGAACCGACCCCGAGGATCGCAGCCGCGGACTTTCCATCCTGATGGTGGAGACGCAAGACCTGCCTGGATATCGCGTTGGCCGGGTGCTCGACAAGATGGGCCTGCACGGCCAGGACACTTCGGAACTGTTCTTCGAGGGTGTGAAGGTTCCGGTGGAGAATCTGCTGGGCGGTGCCGAGGGCAAGGGCATGCACCAGCTCATGCACGATCTGCCCTACGAGCGCACTGTCATCGCGGTGGGTGCGGTCGGCGCGATGGAAGGCGGCGTCGACGAAACACTGAAATATGTACGTGAGCGCAAGACCTTCGGCCAGCCGGTGTGGAGCTACCAGAACACCCGCTTCAAGCTCGCCGAACTCGCCAGCATCACGCGCGTGGCGCGCGTGTTCTCGGATCGCTGCATCGTCGAACTGGTGGCGAAGAAACTCGATACCGAGACGGCATCGATGGCAAAGTTATGGATCACCGACATGCAGCAGAAGGTACTGGATGAGTGCGTGCAGCTGCATGGCGGCTACGGTTACATGAACGAATACCTGGTGTGCCGGCTGTTCGCCGATTCGCGTGTGCAGCGCATCTACGGCGGCACCAACGAGATCATGAAAGAGGTCATTGCCCGCGGACTTTGAAGGGAGAAAAAGAATATGTCTGAGAACCCATACGCCCCGCCCACCGCGCAGGTGGCCGATATCGACAGCGCCTTGCCCGACAATTCCAATCCGTTGTTCGCAGTGGGCACCGCGAAAGTGGTCGTCATGTCGATGTGCACCCTCGGCATCTACCATCTCTACTGGTTCTATCGGAACTGGAATCTGATCCGTGTCCGCGACCGCTCGGACATCATGCCGTTCTGGCGGGCCTTCTTCGGAATCATCTGGTGCTATCCGCTGTTCAAACGCTTTCGCCAGGACGGCGAAGCGCATGGCGTGACGGACGGATTCGCGGCGGGAACAATGGCGGTGGCTTTCATCCTGCTGCAACTGACCTGGCGTCTGCCAGATCCCATCTGGCTCATCGGCTTGGGCAGCAGCGCGGTCATTGGCCTCGCTCAGCAGTACGTCAACAAGATCAACCTGGCGGCCGCTCCCGGTCATGAACGCAACGATACTTTCACCGGCTGGAACTGGCTGGCCATCGTAGTGGGTGTGATTATTTTCTCGCTGGCGCTCGTCGGGTTGTTCGTCGAAGTGCCCGAGTAGTCCTGCCGGCCAGATCGTTCCTCTCATGAAACCCGAGGATGTCGTTAGTTACATTTCGGCCTTTCCCAAGGAAGTGCAGGCGCGGTTGAAGAAGGTCCGCCGCGCCATCCGCACCGCGGCGCCCAAGGCAACAGAGGTCATCAGCTACAACATTCCGGCGTATCGGCTGAATGGAATGCTGGTGTACTTCGCGGGATTCAAGAGCCACATCGGGCTCTATCCACCCGTGCGAGGCGATGCGGCGCTCGAGAAGGCGGTGGCGCGTTATGCCGGTCCCAAGGGCAACCTGCGTTTTTCTCACGACGAACCCTTGCCCCTGGGCCTGATCGGCCGCATCGTGAGGCTCAAGGTGAGGCAGGACGGCGCGCGGGCGGCCGCCAGAAACAAGAAGCGCAAATGAACGCAGCCATGTCGGCAAACAGTGAGACGAATGCCGCGTGCCGCAATTGCAGCGCGCCGCTCGAGGGCGATCAGCGTTTCTGCGGCAGCTGCGGTCAGCGCACCGGGCTCGCGCGGTTGACCATTGGGCATATCCTCAAGGATTTCATGCACGCGCTCACGCACGCGGATCACAGCATCTTCTCGCTGGTGAAGGATCTCATCGTGCGCCCCGGACATGTGGCGCGCGAGTACGTCGAAGGCAAACGCAAGAAATACTTCGGGCCCTTTGGATTCCTCGTGATCACCGTGGGTCTCGCGAGCCTGGTGGTCGCGCTCACGGGTGTCGAATGGTTCAAGCCCATACCCGACGCACGCGCCGGCGGATTCCTGCAGCGCCACATCAACCTGGTCATGCTGATCCAGGTGCCGATGCTGGCCGCCCTGAACTGGCTGCTGTTCCGCAGCGAGCGGTTCAACTACGCCGAGCACCTCGTGTTCACGGCGTATACCTCGGGAATCCGCTTACTGGTATTCGCGCTGGTCGCGACACCGGCGGTATATTTCAGCCAGGTGGAGAGCACGCGCGGCGTGGCGTTGATCCTGTATTTCTCGTTGTGGGCGGCGTATTACGCCTTTGCCGCCGTCCAGTTCTATCGCGGCGGTGTGTTCTGGAAGATTCTCAGGGCCGCGCTGGCCACCGTGCTCGCGCAGGTCGCGATCATATTTCTGGTTTTCGGGTTCATGCAGGGGTCAATGCGTCTGGCGCCTAACTGAAAGGGAATTCTCCATGTCGAACTACCGGCTCGCCCAATTGAACTTCGCGGCACTGAAGGCGCCGCTCGACAGTCCGGAGCTCAAGGACTTCGTCGACAACCTCGACCGTATCAATGCACTGGCAGAAGGCTCGGCGGGCTTCGTGTGGCGGCTGAAGGGCGAAGGCAACGACGCCACGTCGTTGCGCCCATTCGGCGAGGACGTGATCGTCAACATGTCCGTGTGGTGTGACGTCGAAGCCCTCAGGAACTACGTCTACCGGTCCGGGCATGTCGAAATCATGCGTCGCCGGCGCGAGTGGTTCACGCGTATGGCGCAGGTTTACATGGTGCTTTGGTGGGTGCCGGCAGGGCACGAGCCGACCATGGCCGAGGCGGCAGCCAGACTCGAACTGCTGCGCCAGAATGGGCCGACGTCCGAGGCCTTCACTTTTGCTCAGGCCTTTCCCGCACCGGATGCCAGTGCGGAAAGTACGCGGATCCCGTACAACGACACCTGTCCTGCGTGAAGCCGCGTTTCTTCGCCACGCCCGAAAAATTCCGCGCCTGGCTGGAGAAGAATCACCAACGTGCGCCGGAGTTGCTGGTGGGCTTCCACAAGAAAGCCAGCGGCAAGTCCAGCATCGACTGGCCACAGTCCGTCGACGAGGCCCTGTGCTTCGGCTGGATCGACGGAGTACGGCGCAGCCTGGGTGACGTGAGCTACACGATCCGCTTCACGCCGCGCCGCGCGGGCAGCATCTGGAGCTCGATCAACATCCGGCGCGTCGCGGTCCTCAATCGGCAGGGACGCATGCAGCCCGCGGGGCTGGCCGCATTCGCGCGGCGCTCGCGCGATCGCTCCGTGGTTTACGCATACGAACAGCGCGACACCGCCAGGCTGACCGCGGCGGAGACCCGCACATTCAAAGCACAGCGCGAGGCCTGGCATTTCTTTTCGGCCATGGCGCCGTCGTATCGCCACAAGGCTCTCTACTGGATCACCACCGCGCGCAAGCCAGAAACCCGCCGTTCGCGGCTCGAGCGCATCATCGCCATGTCAGCCCGCAAAGAGAGACCCTGAGTCACATGCGGGAATCGCCGGCTGAAAGACGAGGAGGCTCTTTGGCTCGCGGCGCGATCATCGCCGCGATGATCGTCGCCTATGGGTGGATCAACGGGCTGCCGCAGGCGGCGTTCACGCAGATGCTGATCATCGGCGTGTTGCTGCAGTTGCTGGTCATCCTGATCCGGAAATTCGTGCCCGCGGACCAGATGGCGAGGGCGCAGGAAGTATTCGAACTGGTGGCGGACGGCACAACCGTGCTGTGTTTCGCTCTGGCCGTCTTCGGTGGTATCACCAAGGTACCCGACGGCCTGTGAGGCCGCGGAACCGCCTGCCGCGCTACTTCTTCGGCGCCGCTGTCTTCGCCGCCGGTACTTTTTCGTCGGACTCTATCTGCAATTCGGGAACGCCGAACTTGCCTTCCAGCTCGTGCAACTTCTCCAGGTCGATGCTGCCGACGATGTTGACGATCACGAACTCGCGCGGTTCGCTCGCGATGATGGCGAGGCTCTTCGCCTGGCCGCCATCGATGAGCAGGTAGACGTCGACATCAGTCTGTTCCTTCTTGCTGCGTGCGCCGACCAGCTGACTCCAGCCCGGGGCCGACAACTGCTTGCGCACCCCCGCGATGTCCGATTGCGGATAGGCGTAGTCACTGTCGAAGGTGTACTTGCGTACGTAGATGCCCGTGAGCGACATGCAGAGCTGCTGGGCAGCCGCTTCGTCGGGCTCGCTCTTGTCGAGGAAGCGGCATGCGATGCCCAGTAGTTGCGGATCCAACGTCACCATCACCGATTCGGTGGCCTTGTCGGCCAGTCCCGCAAACTCCGGCAGCCGGAGCTGGCCCTTGGTCTGGGCCATTGCCGGGCTCACGAGCCCCATTGCAGCCAGGCCAAGTGCCGCGAGACACAAAGCAATTCGCGCGTTCATGAGCGATTCTCCTCATCCTCTTGCGCCCCGGCCGGCGCGCTCTGCACGGCCTGGTAGGCGGCATCGAGTTTCTGACTGGTGACACGCAACGCCTGCATTAGCTCGCGGCTGGCCGCGCGTCCGGCGCGCTGTTCGCGTTCGATTGCCATGTTTTGTCCCAGCAGCACGGCCACCAGCAGGGAGGCGGCGAGCGCCACGGGTGTCGACAGCCGGCGCCAGGCGTTGACGCGCGGCGTGGGACGGGCGATGAGCAGCGGAGTCACCGTCGCCGGTGGCCGTTGCGAGGGTAGTGCCCGCATCACGCGTTCGGCGAATCCGGGCGGTGGCTCCACGGGGCGCAGTGCGCGCCGCAGTTCTGATTCCAAATCACTCATGGCAATTCCTCGGCGGTGATGAGCCGCGCGCCGATCGCCTTGCCGCGCAGCGCGGTCAGCGATCGCTTGATATGACTCTTGACGGTGTTCACGGGCATCTCGAGTGCCGTGGCGATTTCCGCGACGTCGCAGTCTTCCTGGTAGCGCAGCACCATGACGGCGCGGGCCGCCGGGCTGAGCTCACCCAGCATGCGGATGAGCTCGCGGTTCAGCAGTGGGTCATCGTCCGCCTGCGGCGCCGGGACTTCGGCACCGGCCTCGAGCGGCTGCGTCGCGCCATACGCGGCACGGCGCAGCCAGTCGATGGCGAGGTTCGCGGCCACGCGCCGCAACCAGAAGCCGAGATGCTCGAAGGTCTCGATGGACTCAAGCCGGCGGTACAGCTGCAGGAATACTTCCTGCGCGAGATCCTCGGCCAGGTCGCGGCGATTGAGCATGCGATAACCGATGCTGAACACCGACGACTGGTGCGTGCGAACCAGCGCTTCGAATGCGCCGACATCACCGCTGCGCGCCCGCCGCAGCAACGATGGCATGTCGAGGGGCGCGGTGTGCTGGCTCACGGGTATGGGGGACTCGCGGCTCACTCGTCCTGGCTGACCCGCGGGATGCCGAATTGTCCTTCGATCTTCGCCAGCTTGTCGATGTCGATGTTGCCGATGATGTTCACGATGGTGAACGAGCGCGGCTCGCTCGCGATCACGGCCAGCCCGAGTATCTTGCCGTCGGCGGTGTTGATGAACACGTCGACATCGGATTTCGGGTCGCGCTGGTGAGCCTGCACCAGAGGGCTCCAGCCCGGGCCCGACAGCTGCTTACGGACCTTCTCGACATCCGCACTGGAATAGGCGTCGTCCGAGTCGAACTCGAAATTGCGCACCTGCAGCGACTTGATGTCGCTCAGGATGGCCAGGGCTTCGTCCCGGTCATCGTCACCGGAATCGGCGGCGGCGAATTTCTTCGCCACGTTCATCAGAAAGCCGTCGAGATTGATATCCACCGAATCCACGGCCTTGCCGCGCAGGTGGCTGAAATCGGGGATCTTCAGCTCAGGGCCGGCAGCGAGGGTGGTCAGGGGGAATACCAGGGCGGTGGCGGCGGCAATGGCGGCCAGGGAATGGGTCAACTTCACGTGCGGGCTCCTGTTTGGGGTCCTTTCGCCTTATACGGACCAGACCCCCCACCAGGGTGCAGCAGGGCTTCAGCGCACGGTGAAATTTACCAGCGGCGACCCCTGTTCGTTCGCGGCGATGGGGTCGCTCGCGAATTCGTCGAATACCAGCACGCCACGCGCGCGGTAGTCCCCGGGCGGGAGCTGGTTGCCATTGCTCTGCACGCCATCCCAGACGACGCTGTAGCTCTTGCTGGAGTAGGGATCGAAGCTGAGCTCGGTGGCCCCCGGCGCGAACGTCATGTTCTCCGACCAGCGCCAGCGTACCCGGGTGGTGTTCGAGTCGAGCACCACGAAGTCGTAGATCTGCGCGTCGGGGAACACCAGGTTGACGGTCGCGGCCGTGCGATTGCGCACCTCGAGATCGAACCGGATGGATTCACCGAAGCGGAAACTGGTGCTGGCCAGCCCGGTGGAGTCGCGCAGTATCAGCGTGGTGGCCAGGGTGCCGGTGCCGCCCCCATTGTCGATGCCGCCGCCGGTGTCGGTGCCGCCGGTATTGCTGACGAAGACGCACTTTGAGTAGCCGAAGGTGCAAAGGGCGATTCCGACGACCAGCGCCAGCCGTGCCATCATCCGGGTCGGAGATTTCATGAACCCTCCCGAAAAGCCCCTCAGCGAAGCAGAGATCGACGCGAAGTACGGCCTCGAGCCGGTCGTCGACGTCGAATCTACTGCAGTTGACAGTTCCCTGGCTGCAGAGTTCTTCGTGGTGCATTGCCCATACTGCGGTGAAGCATTCGAAACCGGCGTCGACACCAGTGCGGGCTCCTGCACTTATGTCGAAGACTGCCAGGTGTGCTGCCAGCCCATCGAAATGGAGCTGCAGGTAAACGACGACGGGACACTGCGCGAACTGGTCGCGCGACGCGGAGATAGTTAGGAATGGAGAAGAAGGTGGCGCTCATCACGGGCGCGGGGAGCGGCATCGGCAAGGCCACGGCGCTGGCCTTCCTGGCGGATGGTTTTCGCGTGGTGCTGGCCGGACGGCACCGCGAGGGCCTGGAAGAGACGGCGCGCAGCGCCGGCGACGCACAGGCGCTGGTCCACGAGGTGGACGTCACCGATCCCGTGCAGGTGCGCACGTTGTTCGAGGCCACACGCGACAAATTCGGCCGGCTCGACCTGTTGTTCAACAACGCGGGCGTGGGCACACCGTTCAGCGTCAACCTCGAGGACCTCAGCTTCGAACAGTGGCGTGCGGTCATCGATACCAATCTCACCGGCGCGTTCCTCTGTACCCAGCAGGCGTTCCGGCTCATGAAGGAACAGACGCCGCGCGGCGGCCGCATCATCAACAACGGATCGATCTCGGCGCACGTGCCGCGCGCCAATTCCGCGCCCTATACCGCCTCCAAGCACGGCATGACCGGGCTGACCAAGTCGACTTCGCTGGATGGCCGCAAGTACGACATCGCCTGCGGCCAGATTGACATCGGCAACGCGCTCACCGAGCTTGCGTCGAAACTTCCGCAGGCCGAGCCCATGATGGATGTCAAACACGTGGCGGAGTCGGTGCTGCACATGGCCAAGCTACCGCTGAGCGCCAACGTGCAGTTCATGACCATCCTGCCACCCAAGATGGCCTACATCGGCCGCGGGTAAATGGGGACATTCCTATTTTCCGCTGCGGAAAATAGGAATGTCCCCATTTAAAGCCAGCCGCGCTGGCGGGCCAGGCGATACGCGTCGATGCGGTTGTTGGCGCCGAGTTTGCCGATGGCCTCGGACAGGTAGTTGCGCACGGTGCCCGCCGACAGGCCTAACTGCTCGGCGATCTGCGGTGCCGAGAGGCCTTCGCCCGAGAGGCGCAGGGTCTGCCGCTCGCGATCGTTGAGCGGGTCGGATTCGTTCCAGGCCTCCACCGCGAGCGCGGGATCGATGGCCTTGCCGCCGCGATGCACATTGCGCAGGGCCTCGGCCAGTTTTTCTGCGGGCGAGTCCTTGAGCAGGTAACCCTTGACCCCCGCGTCCAGCGCGCGCCGCAGATAACCCTGGCGCGCGAACGTGGTGACGATGACCACCTTCACGGGCAGCCCCTCGGACTGGATTCCCTGCGCGAGCTCGATGCCGGTCATGCCGGGCATTTCGATGTCGGTGACGACGATGTCCGGACGCAGGCGTCGGCATTCGGAAAACGCCTGCATGCCGTCGGCCACGGCGCCGAGTACTTCGATATCGCGCTCGAGCTTGAGCAGGGCGCCGAGCGCACCCCGCACCATGGCCTGGTCTTCGGCGAGCAGGATGCGGATCATGCGGGCCCGCTCATGCGACGAGGGGCACGGTGGCGCGCAATAGCATGCCGCCTTCCTGGCGCGGCGTGAGGGTCAGTTTGCCACCGACATTGCCAAGACGCTCGCGCATGCCGTTGAGGCCATTGCCGGGGATGATGCGTCCGCCGCGCCCGTCGTCCGACACTTCCACGATCACCTCGGCAGGTTCCTTGCGCACCCGGATGGTCACAACCTTGGCCTGTGCGTGGCGCCGGACGTTGGTCGCCGCCTCGCGCAGCGACAGTGCGAGCGCGGTCTCGCGGTCGAGCGGTAGTTTCACGTTTTCAGTTTCACACCTGACCGCAATTCCCTGCGCCTCGAGCAGCGCGGTAGCGGCAGCGATTTCAGCCAGTAGTTCGGTGCTGCGGATTCCGGACACCGCGGTACGCACCTGCTGCAGCGAATCACGCGCTACGCGTTCCACTTCCGCGATCTCCCTGCGCGCCGCATCGACATCGTGGTCGATGAGCTTGCGCGCCAGCTCGGACTTCAGTGCTACCACCGAAAGCGTGTGTCCCAACAAGTCGTGGAGGTCGCGGCCAATGCGTTCCCGTTCCGCCAGCTTGGCCAGCCGCATGACCTCTCCCTCGCTGCGCCGGAGCGCCGCCTGCTGGAGGGCCGTGTACGCGGTGTACAGCGCGGTCAGGGCGAGCAGGACGCACGGCATCAAAACGCTGGCGAGTGTCTGCCAGCCGTGGCCAAGCAGCCATGCCTCGAGCGCATACAGCAGCGAGCTGCCAAAGATGACGTAGCGCGCGTAACGCAGCGGCAGGGAAAAGGCGGTGAGGAAAAACGCAAAGATCAGGTAACCGAGCGCCGACAGGTTGACGAACGCCAGCGCAAATCCGAGCAGGTACTCGCCCAGGATGTAGCGCCAGCGAATCTGCACCGGTCCGCCATAGAAATAGGCGCACAGGTGCAGGTAGACGAACACCACCATGCTGAGCAGGGTGGGCAGGATCACTCCGACGAATGATTGGCGAGCAAGCAGCGGCCAGAGGAGGATCCACGCCAGGTTGATCAGGATGAAGAAGGGCATGTTGCGCATGACACGCCCTTCGTAGCGCGTCATGTAGCCGACCAGAGATTCCGGTGGCGGCTCGCGAATGCTCTTGATCAGTTCCGATATGCGCATGGTGTTAGGGCCGATCCTAACTCTGTCTCAATCCACGCGCACGTCGTCGATCTGGAAGCGGAAAGGTCCGGGAGTTGACGTCCCAATGCTGATCAGCCTCACGCGCTGCAGGTCGAGTCCGGACAGGTCTTTCAGCGGCACACGTATTTCCTGCCAGTCCGCGGTGGCGACGAAACCGTACATGGACGGTATGACATCGAGCCTCGGTCCCATGAGCATCACCGTGTAGGTCTGTCCATCGCCGCGCACCTGGAAGCTCAACGTGCTCTTGGCGGAGTAGTCCATGTAGCCCTGCTTGCCGAAGTCGGCGTTTTCAGTGCCGTTCGGCAGGAACGAGGTGCCGGCGAACGGGTACTGGATGGCGGTGCCAACTTCTCCTGTGACTTCGAGGGCCGCGCGCGACTGGTGTGCTCCACCATTGGCGAGGTGTTGCGAGGCTTTCGAACTGCCGCCGCGCATGTCATCACCGCCTGCCTGCCAGCCGAGGCCATACCTGGATCTTTCGCTTCCCTGGTCGAAATCGGCGATCAACGGAACTTCGGGCGCGGCCACGCCGACTGGCGCGCCGGAGGGAGCCGCCGCGTCCGTTGCAGCGGTAGCGGAATTCCCATCCGTCGCGCCCTTCGACGTGGCCGCGGTGTTGGCCCTTGCCTGCGGCGCATTGCCACCCATGACACCGGCGATGATGAGGCCGATGGCAATCGACATGAGCCCTACGGTGAACACGCGCCGCAGCGGCATCGCGATGCGGCCCTCGCGCGCAGCGCCGAGCAGCTGGAACCCGCGATTGCTCAGGCGGCGCATCGCGAGGGAATAGAAGAGCACGGTGACGCCTGCCAGCGCCGCCACGTGATTTGCTGTCGAGCCCACGGTCGGCGCGCCCACGACGCCGAGTCCGAGCTGCACGAGATGATGCGCGGGCCAGAGCGGCGCGAGCTGGTGCAGCGCCTTCGACATGCCTTCGATCGGGAACCACACGCCAGACAGGAAGGCCATGGGTAGATAGATCAGGTTGACCACGGCCGGCGCCGCCTGGCCGGACACCAACGCGCCGATGAACAGGCCAATGGCGCAGAAGGGCAGCACGCCGAGTATGTTCACCAGCAGCAGGTGCAGCGCCTGTCCAAAGGTGATGGGCACGTGGCCGGCCGTGGCCGCGACCACCAGCAATATCATCGTGCTGATGCCGACGAACACCATGGCTGTTGCCATGCGCGCCAGCAGGTAGGAGCCAGCCGGCATGGGCAACGCCTGCCGGTACGTGAGGGTTCCCAATTCGCGCTCGAAAGCCAGCGACACGCCAAAGCCGAACAGCCCGGGCGCCATGGTGCCGAACACGCCGTAACCTGCGAGCGCGTATAACGCGAACTGCGCGTTGCCGCGCGCGCTGCCCATGAACACGCCGAACAGGACGTAGAACATCAGCGGGAACAGCAGGGTCGGTATGGCGAAGGCTGGCGTGCGGATCATCTTCACCAGCTCGAAGCGGATGTCTCCCAGGTAGGCGGCAATCACGCGCGACTGGCTCATCTGTGTCGAACCGAGGTTCATTGCACTCTCCCCGAGTTGCCGGTGGCGGCGTCATCAGGGCTCGCCGCGTTGGAGCTGGTGATTTCGGTGAAAGCCTCGCCGAGCCCGGCGCGTTGCACTTCGATGTCGCGCACCTCGGCATCCGCGGCGAGCAGCCGGCGCAGCACCGCCTCTGCGTCTTGCGTCACGATGTGTTGCCGGCCCGATTCCACGCTGAGTTGCAGGACCTCCGGCCATGACTTCAGCTCTCCGGCGCCCAGCGAGGTGCGGCACAGGATGTTCTTGCGCGACACGTGCGCGCGGATCTCGTCAACCGTGCCATGGGCCACCAGTCGGCCGTGGCTGATCACGGACACGCGATTGGCGAGCGCTTCTGCTTCTTCGATGTAGTGCGTGGTGAGCACGATGGAGCATCCCTCGTGGAGCAGCTCGCGCACCACGCGCCACAGCGCCCCGCGCGCATGTGTGTCGAGGCCAACCGTGGGCTCATCGAGGAACAGCAATTCGGGACGTCCAACAATCGCCATCGCGAACTGCACCTGGCGCTTCTGCCCGCCGGACAGCTTTCCATACGGGCGGTCCGCGAGCTCCTGGAGGGAGAGTCGTTCGATCACCGCCGACACGTCGTACGGAAACGGGTAGTAGCTCGCGACCTGCGCGATCAGCTCGCGCGGGCGCATCACGGCCGGCAGGTTGGTTTCCTGCATCATCACGCCGATGCGGCGGCGGGCGTCAATCGACTGCGGTTCCTCGCCGAACAGCGAAACCGCGCCGCGATCGGGACGCTGCAACCCGAGAAGCAGCGAGATGGCGGTTGATTTGCCGGCACCATTTCGACCGAGCAGAGAGACGAGCTCACCGCGATTCACTTCGAAACTGAAGCCGTCGAGGGCGGCAATCTTGCCGAAGTGCTTGTGCGCCTCGTGCAGGCGGGCGAGAGACGGTTGCGACATGAGACCTCCAGTGAGGCCAGCATCGCGCTTTTGGCCCTCTGGACTGAAGTCCCGCCTGTCAGTACCGCCCCCTGACAGTTGTCATGCCGCTCAGCGTTTGGGAGGGTGGTAAACCGGTGTTTCCAGGCGCATTGAGGTGGCAAGTTCCTCGCGGCCGACGCTTTCGGCGTAGTCGACCAGGGTGCGCAGATCGTCGGGCGAATCGACGGTCAGGGTCGGGGAGCGTGTCCGCAGACGTTCGAAAATCGCCAGCGCCGCGTCCGGCCGGCCGGCGCGCAGCAGGTGCCGGATCAGCGTGCTGCCGATGGTATTGAGGCCGGAGACGTTGTCCCAGCCGATTGCCTGGGCGGCCACGTGCTGGGCATCCAGCACCGCTGTCGGTCCATCGAGATCCCTGAGCCATTGCGCCAGGGGCCGGGTTGCCTCGACGTGTTTACCGATGCGCACCTGCTGGAACACGTCATCGAGCATCCGGGCGCGCAGTTTCACGCGCTCGGCCTCTTCGCGTGCCGCGGTTCGTTCGGGACTGCGGCTCGGCTCGCTGCCGAGCTGATGGCGCCGCAAATACATGCAGCCTCCGATGAGGCTGAAAAACGAAAGCTGGCAGAGCAGGAACGCTGCATTGAGGACCAGGGCCCAGGCCTCGAGGTGCACGAGCAGACGCAGTATTCCGAAATACACGGGGATCGATACCAGGATCAGCAGGTAGTACGGACCCAATCCGCGGATCATGCGAAACAGCGTGAGCGGATTCAGCGCCTGGTAAAACGGCTCTCCGACGCCGAGCACGGCGATGGTGGCTGGCAACAGCAGCAGCAGGATCATCGCGAGCACCAGCGACGCAGTACCGCCGATCGCGATGCAGAGCGTGGTGGCGGCGATGATGATTGCGAGCTGCGCCCAGGGACGTGTCTCGAATGGACTCAGCATGTCCGTGGACATCACCGGTGGCTCGGTCGCGCCATCGGCAAGCTGCTCGATGAGCACGTAACAATATTTCAGCACCCAGATCTGCAGGAACGCCTGCGCGAACATCCCATAGAAGCCGACCGAGCCGAACAGCGTGAGCAGCACTGAAAAAATTGCCACGAGGATGAGGCTCGTGACATGAAACGGAACCAGAAGAACGCGCAGGTGGTCCATAATGTTCGCCGCCGCTTCGGCGGCGTTTTCTTTGGTGGCCGTGAGACCTGAGTAAAACATGGAAACGAACTCGTTTGACGCGATTGTAGTCGGCACCGGAATGAGCGGCGGTTGGGCTGCCAAGGAGCTCACCGAAAAAGGCCTCAAGACCCTGGTCCTGGACCGTGGCCGCATGGTCCGGCATCCCGAATATCCCACCGCCACCAAGGATCCGTGGGACCTGCCTTATGGCAATCGCATCACCCAGGAAACGCGCCGGCGCAAGCCGATCTGGTCGCGCACCAACTATCCCACTCCCGCGAACGAGCACTGGTTCGTCGAGGACGCCGAGCATCCCTACGTCGAAGAACAACCCTTCGACTGGCTGCGCGGCTGGCACGTTGGCGGCCGTTCCCTCATGTGGGCGCGGCAGAGTTATCGCCTGAGCCCGATGGACTTCGAGTCGAATGCCCGGGAGGGAGTCGCGATTCCGTGGCCCGTGAGCTACGCCGAAATCGCGCCGTGGTACGACTACACGGAGACCTTCGCCGGTATCAGCGGCAGTGTCGACAAACTGCCGCAGCTTCCGGATGGAAGATTCCTGCCGCCCATGGAGCTCAACTGCGTCGAGATCGACTTCCAGAAGCGGCTCGCCGAGAAACTCGATCGCAAACTCATCATCGGACGCTGCGCCAATCTCACTGCGCCACTCACCCACAAGGAAAGTCCGCAACGCGGCACCTGCCAGCATCGCAACATGTGTATCCGGGGCTGTCCTTTCGGCGGCTACTTCAGCAGCGTTTCGGCGACGCTGCCCTCGGCCGAACGCACCGGCAACATGACACTGCTGCCGAACAAGATCGTCTACGAGCTGATCTACGACAATGACAAGGGCCGCGCCACTGGCGTGCGCGTGCTCGATTCCGAGACGGGCGCGCAGACCGATTACTTCGCCAAGGTAATCTTCATGTGCGCCTCGGCAATCGGCTCGGCGTACATCATGATGAATTCGGTTTCGAACCGATTCCCGAACGGCTTCGGCAATGATTCGGGCGAGCTCGGCCACAACATCATGGATCACAACAAGCCCGGTGGTTCGAACGCCTCGGTCGAGGGTTACCTCGACGTCGCGTACACCGGCCGGCGACCCAACGGTTTCTACATTCCGCGTTATCGCAACGTCGGCAACGACAAGCGCGATTACCTGCGTGGCTTCGGGTACCAGGGCCGCGCGTCGCGTTCGGGCTTCGGGCGATTCAACAACAGTCCGCTCATGGGTGCCGAGCTCAAGAAAGCCTTTGCCGAGGCGGGACCATGGACCATCAGCATGACGGCTTTCGCCGAGATCCTGCCGTACCACGAGAACCATGCGCGGCTCGATCGCAGCAAGAAGGACAAGTACGGTCTGCCGCAACTCGTGCTCAACGCGGTGGTGCGGGACAACGAACGCCGCATGGAAGTGGACATGCGCAACGACGCGGCGGAGATGCTGGAGACCGCGGGTTACAAGGACATCCGGATCAACAGCGACTCTTACAACGTGGGCAACAGCATTCACGAGATGGGTACGGCGCGTATGGGCGCCGATCCGAAGAAGTCCGTACTCAACAAGTTCAACCAGGTGCACGCCTGCAAGAATGTCTACGTCACCGACGGTTCGTTCATGGTCTCGTCGGGCTGCCAGAATCCCTCGCTCAGCTACATGGCATTCACGGCGCGTGCCGCGAACCACGCGGTCGAAGAACTGAAGAAGGGCAACCTATGAGCCATCCAGACGACAACAGCCCGCAGATGGTTCAGCGACGCGAACTGCTCCGGCGTGCAGCCTTGTTGCTAGGTAGCGCGATCTCGGCCCCGGCGGCACTCGCCATTCTGCAGGGTTGTTCGGCGCGGGAGTCGGCGGGCGAGGCGGCGGATGCCACGCTGAAGTCCCTGAGTGCAGCGCAGATGGCCATCGTCGCCGAGATCGCCGAGGTCATGATCCCGAAGACGGATACCAGCGGCGCCAAAGACGCCGGAGTTCCGGCTTTCATCGATGCCACGCTGGCCGCGATCTATCCGCAGAAGGACCAGGAGCGCTTCAAGAAGGGCGTTGGTGAATTCGAGGCCATGGCGCGCGCCGCCGGCAAGCCGTTCCTGGAGCGCGAGCCCGCCGAGCGCGCGGATTTCGTCAAGCAATGGCTGGTGGTGGCGCTGAGCAAGGAACACGTCGACGGCAAGCCGTTCATCCTCATGGCACGCGAGCTCACACTGCTGGGCTACTTCACATCGAAGGTGGGCATCACTGAGAATATGGAGTACGTTCCCGTTCCGACGGCGTTCCACGGTTGTGTGCCGCTGTCTAAAATGAACAAACCCGTGTACTGGGAATAAGAAAGCGCCAGCGCGAAGGGAGTCCGCCCATGACCGTCGACCGTCGCATCATCGATCTCTACAACGAGTACGTGCATTCGGCGCTGCCCCGACGGGAGTTTCTCGCCCGGCTGGCGAAAGTGGCGGGCGGAGTCGCCGCGGCGACCACCGTGCTGGCCGTGCTCGAACCCAACTACGCACAGGCCAGGCAGGTCGAACCGGATGACAAGCGGCTCAAGACCGAGAAGATCGAATTCAACGGGCCCAACGGCCCGGTAAAGGCCTACGTCGCCCAGCCGAAGAAACTCGGCAAGACCGACAAACTCCCCGGCGTGCTGGTGATCCACGAGAACCGCGGCCTCAACGAACACATAGAAGATGTTGCACGGCGCACGGCACTCGCGGGCTACGTGGCCATCGCGCCGGACGGCCTGTCGGTTGCTGGTGGTGCGCCCGCCGACCAGGAAGCCGCGCGCGACTTGTTTGCCAAGACCGACGGTGCGCGCATTGCGAGCGATGTTCTTGCGGCCGTTCCGTGGCTGGCCGCCGGCCCGGTGAACAACGGCAAGATCGGCGTGGTCGGTTTCTGCTACGGCGGTGGGCTTGCGCTGCGCGCCGCGATCGAGGCCGTGGGAGTGGACTGCGCCGTGTGTTTCTACGGCCGCCAGCTTTCCGCCGAAGATACGCGCAGGCTCAAATCGCCGGTGCTGCTGCACTATGCCGGCACCGACGAACGCGTCAACGCTGGCATTCCCGAATTTCGCGCGGCGCTCGATTCGGTCGGCGTGCCGTACAGCCTCAACATGTACCCGGGCACGCAACACGGGTTCCACAACGATGCCAGCGCCGCACGCTACAACGAGCCGGCCGCAAAGCTGGCCTGGGAACGTACGATCGATTTCTTCGGGACGTACCTGAAGGTTTGATAACAACAGCAGGAAGTCATCTGCATGGATGCGCTCAACGGGGGTTGTCGCATGAAGTTCTGGACCTGTCTGCTCGCCGGATTCGCACTCGGCACGGTGGCCATCGCCGAAGAAGATATCTGGAGCAAGACCATCAACAATGATTCGAATGGCACGTGGAACGTGCAGCCGGACAAGCCAAAGCCGAAATATTTTGAGGTCAAGGATATTCCGGGTGAACACGCGTTCCGCATCAAGGCCACCAAGGGCGTGAATCCCTGGGACGTGCAGGCAAGCTCGGCCATCCAGGGCGCCATCAACGAAGGCGACGTCATCATGCTGATGTACTACGCGCGCGCCGCCGAACCGGCCGAGGGCGGCAGCTCCCTCACCGCGCGCATCCAGCTGAGCGGCGCGCCGTACACCGCCGCGATGGACATGACGTCGCAGATCACGGAGCAGTGGAAGAGCTATTGCGCACATCGCGTCGCCACGACGACATTGCCCGAAAAGAAGAGCAACGTGTCGATCCACCTGGCGACCGCGAAGCAGGTGATCGAACTCGGGCCGGTGTTCGTCTTCAACTTCGGCAAGGGATACGACCGGAACAAGCTCAAGGGCTGTGATGGCTAGCCGTGGCAGACGCACGATTCCCGCCGCGGTTCGCGAGCTGTGCCTCGCGTTTCCGGAGGCAGAGGAGTTCGAGTCCCACGGATCCCCAAACTACCGGGCGCGCAAGGGCAAGGTGTTCGCCACGTGGGCCCTCAATCACCACGGCGACGGACACGTCGGCCTCTGGCTGAACACACCCGCGCTCGAGCAGTCGCGGCTTCTGGCCTCGTCACGGCACCTGTTCAAGCCGCCGTACGTAGGCCCGAGCGGCTGGATAGGCATCGAACTCAACAAGGGAATTTCCTGGAGTCGGGTCCGTGAGCTGGTCCACATGGCGTACCTGAACAGCTCGCCGGCGAAACTCGTCGCGAAGGTGTCGGCACCGCCTGAGGTGGCAGCGCCGACGGTGAAGATGAAACCAGAAGAGATCGACCGTCTGCTCGCGCCGCGTGCCAGGAAAGTGCTCGCGATGTTACGCAGGATCTGCGCCGCTCTGCCCGAGTCCGACGAAAGCACTTCGATGGGCTCGGTGATCTGGCGTACACGCAAGCGCAGCTTCTTCATGCTGTACGACTACGGCAAAGGACTGGCCGCGCAATTCTGGGTTGGCATTGAAAGGCAAGGACCACTCGAGATGGATCCGCGCCTTTCGATCCCGGCTTACCTGGGGCACAAAGGGTGGATGACAATCGATCTCTCAAAAGATCTAGATCCTTCCGAGCTTCGCGCGTTCGCGATCGAGAGTTATCGACACTTTGCATCACGTCGCGCGGTCGCGGCCCTCGACGCGCAAATGCACGTTGCCTAATTCCAACCACTGTTGCCCGTAGGCTATGTCCGCTCTTGGCGTCACCTTGCATTGGCGCGTTTTGGCATTCATGGTGATGCGCGTTCAATCGGGATGAAAGGCGCGCCCTCCTGGCGCGCCTTTCGCATACAACTCCTAAGGAAGGGAGCCATTATGAAACTGTCTAAACGTGGTCTAACTACGTTCGCGGTGGCCGCCGCGTTCGTGGCGCTGACGGGAATCACCATCAGCGAGCAATCGGAAGCACAGACGGCCGTTCCCAATGCCGAGTCCCATCGTTTCAGTCCATCGACATTGCGAGTCGATCCTGAGACATCCACCAGTCAAGCAGCCGCACCCAGGGCGGGAACCCAATCGTTCGGGTCGGAGTCGACCAGCACGACATTTTACCGGGAGGCGCCGGCAGCCTTCGACAACCGCACCAACGGTTTCGATCCGCAGGGCCCGGCATTCGACGACATCAACGAGGACACGGTCGTGCCTTTGCGATCGTTCAACGACAACCGCTTCATTTTCGAGGAAGTGGAAACGGTTGCCGACGGCCTCGGGCCGACGTTCAACGCGCAGGCCTGTCGTGAATGCCACCAGAACATCGTCACGGGCGGCGCCAGCCAGATCGCCGAGCACCGCACCGGGCGCATGGAATTGCTGCAATTCGTCGAGTCGGCGGGTGGTTCCCTGATCCAGTCGCGGTCGACACATCCGGACATCTTCGAGAACGTTCCCTTCGAAGACAGCATCAGCACGTTCCGCATCTCGACCAACTTGCTGGGCACCGGGTTCATCGAGGCCGTCGCCAACGACACACTGCTTGCCATCCGCAATGCGCAGCCTGCGGCCATCCGGGGCACGGCGCTGGAAGTGGCGGTGCTCGAGGCAAACAATGTTCTGCGTATCGGCAGGTTCGGACACAAGAGTCAGCACGCCAGCCTGGAATCGTTTGCGGCGGACGCCTATCTGAACGAGATGGGCATCACCACGCCGGTTCTTCCGGAGGAAAACACCTCGCTCGGCCGACCGATCGGATTCCCCTCGGCCTTCGATCCGGTTCCGGATCCCGAAGATGACGGCATCGACGTGATTGCCTTCGCGAATTTCATGCGCGCGACCAAGGCGCCACCGCGTGGAGCGATAAATGCTCAGGTCACCGCGGGTGATGCCTTGTTCAGGCAGGTCGGATGCGGGGGTTGTCACACGCCCACGATCAGGACGGCCGCGCCGGGTACGCGCATCAATGGTGGTGCGTTACGAGTGCGCGATGCGGTGGGCAACAAGATCATTCATCCGTACAGCGATTTCCTGCTGCATGACATCGGTACGGGCGATGGCATCCCGGTATTGCCGGGTGCGGAGTTCGCGTCCACCGCGACGCAGATTCGCACCTTGCCGCTCTGGGGCTTGCGCACCCGCAATCGGCTGATGCACGACGGCCTGTCGTTCACGCTGCAGGAAGCGATTGCGAGACACGCGGGCCAGGCGACCGGTGTCAGGACCGCTTACGACGCACTGAGCCAGGCACAGAAGGACCAGGTGCTGCTCTTCCTCGGCTCACTTTGAGCCGGAGCAAGATTGCTCAGTTGCGAGGGCGGACTCGCGGGCCATTGGACCGGCCCGCGGTCCGCCGTCTTTAGTCGTAGGTTTCGTTGGTATCGAACGCGATGAAACAGAAGCCGTGACCGAACGGATCGCTGAAACTGACGCAGCGTGAGCCGCGCCAGTCCACGTGACCCGTCTCCTGGCGCGCGCCCGCCGCGATGGCGCGCGCTGCCGCGGCGTCGACGTCAGGTACCACGAGGTCGAAATGCACCGGCGTCCAGTGACGCCGGTAGTCGCGCTCGATGACGGGCTGGTGTACCGCCTCGGTGCCGCGCGCTTTCTGAAGCAGATAAATCGTCGACGACGCCCCGCTGAGTTCGGCAACGTCGTCGTCGAGCGTGCGCGTGTGCCGGACGCCGAGTGCGGCGCAGTAGAACTCGATGGCAGGTGCGAGTTCGGGAACGTCGATGTTGATGATCAGTTTCATCAGGGCCTCACGGCGTTGCCACCTGCCGGGCCACTTCGACATCCTTGGCCACTTCGGCGCGCACCAGTGTCCAGTGAAACAGGTTGTGCGGATTGGCGTCGAAGGAATTGCCGTTGTAGTGCGTGAGCCTCATGTCCTTGTAGATGGGGCGCGTGATGCGGATGACCTCGTCCCAGGCGTCGAGCGCCCGTTGCAGATGGCTGATGGACTGCTGCTGGTCGCGGGCGTTCCCGCTGGCACGAAAGTTCTGCAAGGCGATCGCGCCGCGCAGCTTTTCCGCGAGGTGCACGCCGAGCCAGGCCCAGGACTTCACGTCGGCCACCTCATGCATCAATGATGTGTCTTCGCGGACATCGATGCGCTGTACCTGGTTCAGCGCGGCGCGGCAGTCGCGCTCCAGCAAATCGGCAAGTTTGTCTGGGGTGATCTTTTCAGGGCCGAAGGAGCCCCCGGCGCGTTTCGTCTTCACGTAGTCGGCAACGGAGACGTAGTCCGGATCCATGGTCGGCTGAATGATGAGCGCGTCGACGCCGATGTAGTGAGTCTCCTCGCCCTGCAGCGCGAGGAGGCCTTCGCTGTACAGCGTGAAATCCCATCTCGAGTCCCACAGCGACGCAAGGCGCAGCTGGCTGCTTGAGGCGAGTGCATAGGCCTGGAGCAGGGGCGCGGCCTTCGGGCCGTAGCGGCGCGTGAATTCGGCCTGGAATACCGAGTCTGGAGTCGCCGGATCGTACAGCAGCCGTCCCCAGAGCTTGTAGAACAGCCACTGCCGCTCGAAGGCGTATTTCCAGTTGACCCCCTGGCCGTCGACGGTGAAGTAATCGAGCGCGGGGATGTAGGTCTCGGAGCCGACGAAGTAGCCGCCGACGTATTCCTGTTTGCCGTTGAGTGCGATGTGCTGCCGGATGAAGTCCGGCACGCCCCAGCGCAGCGCGAAGAAATCTTCGTTGCGCACCTGCCAGACGATCTTGTAGTTGGACGGCAGCGGCTTGAAATAGGTGTCGCCAAGTTTGCCGCCATGCACCTTCACCAGCTTCGGTGTTGAATGGCCGTGCGACCAGTTGAATTTCATCTCCACCCAGATGGGGCCGCCGAACTTGTTGCCGAGTTTTTCCATCGCGGTGCGTGTGATCTGCTCGACATCGGCGCTCACACCCGGGCCCGAAGTCAGGCCCGAAGAAAACGGCACGCGATGGATCAGTTTCACCGGCTGCGGGCGTTTCGTGGCCAGTGCTCCCGCGACGTATACCTCGTCGACGAATTGTTGACGCTCGAGCGGCGTCATGCCGCCCATGCCTTCGCCGTGCGACACGCCAATGCCATCCAGGTCCGGGTATTCCTCGAGCACCTGCGTCACGCTTTCGCGCAGGTAGCGCTTCGTGACCTCGGAGGTGTCGCCGTTCACGTAGTAGTGCGGATAGAAATTCTGCTTCGCAACGCCGTGGGCCTTCGAAAATTCCTCGCTGACGAAGATGCTCCAGAAGACGATGTAGGTATCGAGCCCGCGTTCTTTCGCCATGCGGAAGATCTCGCGGTACAGGTGTTGCCAGTCCGCGAACTCGGCGTCCGACCACTTGCTGGCTTCCGGGAAATGTTTCGGCCGGATCATGTAAGTGAATGGATGCATGGTCCAGAGCGAGAGCGCGTTGAAGCGGTTCTCGACCATCATGTCGAGATACGACTCCCAGAATTTCAAATCGCGCACCGTGGCGTAGTGCTGATCGAGCGCCGAGCTCGGTCGATAGGTGTCCCAGGGGGTGTTGAATTTGATGCCGCGGAAAGCGAGCGCTGGACGTTGTGTCGAATCCGCGATGCGCGCGAGCGGCACGCCATTCATCAGTTGCTCGCGCAGCGCGAGCACGCCGTAGATCATCCCGCGCGCATCTCCGCCCACGATCCCGATGCTGTTTTTCCGGCGCCGGATTGAGAATGCTTCAGGGCCCAGCGTGGCGTCGACCCGGAGCTTGAAGGCGAGGGCGGTTCGCCCCGAGAGCTGCACGTACGGCAGTGCGAGCGTCTCCTCCAGGCGCCGCGTTGCGTACCCACATTGCGGTGCCTCCGCTTCGCACCGGATGTCCTGGATGATGGGTTGAGCGGTGGCGTCCGCCGCGAGAGCGACAAGCACCAGCAGGAAAGACGTTCTCTTCATCAGTTCGGAGCGGGATTCAATGACTTCTCCAGTCGCAGCAAGCTCTCCGGACTGACGGTCACGAATCCCACTCGAGGCGCGTCGATGTCGAGAATGATGGTCAGGACCAGCGCAATCAGACATGCGAAGGTGAGGTTGGCGAGCGGACGCCGTCGTCCATTCAATCCGCAGCTATAGGCGATGAGGCCCATCGCGGTCATCGAGACCACGAAGAGCATGACAGTGACCGCGCCGGGCACACGATCATCGAGCGCGAAACGGCGCTCCTCGCGGATGTCGAAGACTTCGTTCAACGCCTGCGTGTACAGGCTCGCGGGTTGTGAGCGCGGATCTTCGGTCAGAATCGTCCGGGAAATATCCCACAACTCCTTTTCGATGCGGGCGGCGCGTTCTTCGGCGGCGTTGACCTTGGCGTCGTCTCTGCCGGCTGCGTTGTACTGCAGGCGCGACTCCACGTAGTCGCGAAACAGGGAAGCGGTGCGGATGGCGTACGGCTCCTGCAACAAGCTGCCGCGCAATGCCGCAGTGCCGATGGCATTGGCCTGATCGACCATCAATGTCTTGCGAGTCTCGTAGCGAGACACGGCCATCGCAAACGTAAAACCCAGCAACAAGGCGAGCAGGCCTAACACCGCGCCATGCAAGGCATTGGCATGTGTCTTGTCCGGTTCATCAGTCCTGGCCTGCCGGCGTACGCCGAGCCGGTAACCCACCTCGAGCGCAACTACAAAAATGGTCATCGCGCCCAGCATCAACGCCAGTTCCACCAGGATCCACATCATGAGCAACCTCGTGTCCACCTTGTCAGAGCATACCGCTTGGGACTAATCCGCATTGCAATTGGCACCGGTGTCAGGGCATAAACCGCGCCAGGCCCGGCGGGCGGAAGAGTGGGGGCTCAGCCTCGCTGCCGGGCCATCGATGGACCGAACAACCAAGGGGGACTTCCCATGTCTTTTCGCAGACCTTCCGCTGCGAAATGGCGGAGCCTTGCTGCGTTCTGCACGCTGCTGCTCACGTCCATTTTCGCGACTGCTTCCTACGCACAGACACTTCCGACCGCCCCGCAGGTAGCCAGCCAGATCAATCTCGGCTGGAACCTCGGCAACACGCTCGAGGCCATTTGCAGTGAGACGGCCTGGGGCAACCCGGTCACCAACCAGCAGCTCATCAACAACGTCAAGGCTGCCGGATTCAATGCCATTCGCATTCCCATATCGTGGAACTGCCACATCACGGATGGCTCGACGAACATTCCGGCCGACTGGATGACGCGAGTGAAGCAGGTGGTCGACATGGCCATCGGTCAGAACATGTACGTCATCATCAACATCCACTGGGACGGTGGGTGGTTGCAGGATCACGTGACGGAAGCGGACCGCATCCCGGTCAACGCCAGGCAGCAGGCACTCTGGACGCAGATCGCCACCACCTTTCGCACCTACGACCAGCGCCTGCTGTTCGCAGGCACGAACGAAGTGCACGCGAACTTCAGCACGCCCACCGCCACGGAAATCTCCGTGCAACAGTCGTACAACCAGACCTTCGTGAACGCAGTGCGCGCCACAGGCGGCAACAATGCCTCGCGCTCACTCGTCGTACAGACGTACAACACGAACGTCCAGCACGGCCTGGCGCTCTTCACGCTGCCCACCGACTCGGCCACAAACCGGTTGATGGTCGAAGTGCACTACTACGACCCGTACGACTTCACGCTCAACCCGAACGGCAGCTGCAATTTCTGGGGAGCGCCTTTTCCCGACTCCGGCAGCAACTGCAATTGGGCGTATGAGAACTGGATCGACACCGAGTTCGCCAAGGTGCGCGCCAAGTGGGTCGACCAGGGCATCCCGGTCATCCTCGGCGAGTACGGCGTCGAGACGCGCTCGGGCAAGAATCTCGAGGCACGCGCGTACTGGAACGAGTACGTCAACCGCGCCGCGGCGCTCAACGGCATCAAGACTTTCTACTGGGACAATGGCGCGCCGAGCACCGGAAATACCTTCAGGATTTTCGATCGCAACACCGGCGCCATCGTCGACCAGCAGGTGCTCGATGCCATCCTGCGCGGTTCGGGCGTCGGCAATCCGGGCGTGATGTATCCGCTGACGACGCAGGTCAACGGCATGGGTACGGTGAGCCGCAGCCCGAACGCCACGACCTATCCCGGCGGCACCGATGTCACGCTCACGGCCACGCCAGCATCCGGCAATGACTTCGTCGGCTGGACCGGCGATGCCAGTGGCTCCGTCAATCCGAAGGTGGTCCGCATCCTCGGCAATACATCGGTGACGGCAAACTTTGTCCCGACCGGAACGGGTGGCAGCGGCACCATCCTGCGCGAGTACTGGCTCAACGTGACGGGCGGAACCGTCAGCAGCCTTACGTCCAATGCCAACTATCCGAACAGCCCCACGGGCAGCGGTCCGCTGACCTCGTTCGAGGGTCCGACCAACACGGCGGACAACTATGGTTCGCGCGTGCGCGGCTATGTCCATCCGCCCATCACGGGCGCGTACACGTTCTGGATTGCGAGCGACGATGCCAGTGACCTGCTGCTGAGCACCAACGACAGTCCGGCCAACGCCACGCGCATCGCCTTCGTGAGCGAGTGGACCGATTCCCGTCAGTGGACCAAGTTCACCTCGCAGCGCTCGGCGAGCATCAATCTGGTCGGCGGCCAGCGGTACTACATCGAGGCAATCCAGAAGGAAGCCACGGGCGGCGACAACCTGGCAGTGTCGTGGCAGGGGCCGGGCATGGCGCAGGCCGTGATCCCGGGCAACTTCCTGTCACCGTTTGTGCCAGGGCCGGCGGGCTCATTCGCGTTGTCGGTCACGAAGGCTGGTACAGGCGCGGGAACCGTCACTTCGAGCCCGACGGGGGTGAACTGCGGAGCCACCTGCAGTGCGAATTTCACCAGCGGCGCATCGGTGACACTCACGGCCGCGGCGACCAGTGGCTCGACGTTCACCGGCTGGAGCGGTGCGTGCACGGGCGCATCCACCTGCACGGTCTCGATGACGCAGGCGCGTTCCGTGACCGCGACGTTCACCAGTCAGGCGACCACGTTCGCACTGACCGTCACGCGTAACGGCACCGGCACCGGCACCGTCACGTCGAACACGGGCGGCATCAACTGCGGCACCGCCTGCAGCGCGAACATCGCGAGCACTACGCCCGCGACCCAGGTGATCCTTACGGCCGCGGTGGCGAGCGGCTCGACGTTCGCCGGCTGGAGCGGCGCGTGCACCGGCACGGCACTCGTGTGCACCGTGACGATGTCGCAGGCGCGCAATGTGACGGCCACGTTCAACTCCACAGGAGGCACGACGTTCCCGCTCAGCGTGACGAAAGCCGGAACCGGGACTGGCACCGTGACGTCGTCACCCGGCGGCATCAGCTGTGGCACCACGTGCGGCGCGAACTACACGACTGGCACGTCGGTGACGCTCACGGCCGCGGCGACCACGGGCTCGGCGTTTGGTGGCTGGAGTGGCGCGTGCTCCGGCACCGGCACTTGTGTGTTGTCGATGACGGTCGCGCGCAACGTGACCGCCACCTTCAATACCACCGGAGGTGGCACCACCTGCGCCAATCCCGTGACGTTCACCAACAACACGGGCAATTTCAATACCAATGGTGCGGTCTGTTACCGGACGAATCAGAACATCGCGGGTTGGGGCTGTTCCAACTTCGATGGCCGGACGGTCACGGTCGGTGGACAGGCAAGAAGCTGCGGTCAGCTGCCGCTCACACGGTCGGCTGATGGGTATTACTACTTCGCGGCCAGTGCTGGCTCGTTGGCCTGGGCGAGCATCTACGTCTGGCAGTAGGTCGATGAGAAATTGCTGCGTTGGCCCGCTCCGCAAGGGGCGGGCCTTCGCGCCTCAGGGCTTGGGATCCGTCGAGCTCAGGGGATTGCGGAACACGATCAGGGCAAAGCCCAGCGCAAAGCTCGCGTATCCCAGGGCGATGGGCCACAGAAAGCGCGGTCCCCCCATGACCGAGACACTCTTGAAGAGCGCGATCGCAGCGACCAGGAAATGCAGCAGATTACCGATGGCCACAGGCCTGCCGTAGATGCCGCCGATGAGATTGCCCTTGCCCATCCAGTTGAGTCCGGCGAATCCGAGATAGAGCGCGCCTGTTATCTGCACGATGAGCTCGGCGCCTGCATTGCTGCTGCCCGTCAGCCGCTGAAGTACGACATCCGGCGCGAATATGCACGGCAATCCCAGCAACGCCAGCGCGAGTGCGCTCGCGGACATGAGAGCTCGGGACTGGTTCATGGTCGATACACCCCTTCGATGTTGTGCCTCATGGCGGAGCTATTCCTGTTCCTTGGCCCTGTTCCACTGGTGAGCAGAAAACTTCCAGCGGCCTTCCTGCTTGTAGAAGCCCAGTCTTTCGCGCAGCGTCGCGCGGGAATACGTGGAGACGAAATCCGCGACCGCGTAGTCTCCCGGAGGCGTGGCGTTGGGGCGGTTGAAACTGAAACCCACCCCTTCGAGTTTGCGGCTCTGCAGATGCCCGGAGTCCTCGTGCATGCGTTCGAGTTTCGCGACGAACCGGCGCTTGCTGATCGACTTCTGCAACATCAATGAGGCGCGATTCCAGGAATCCCCCGGCGATTCGGAATCCATCATGCGCAGGATCGCTTCTGCTTCGGCCAGGACGGCCGACTCTTCGTTGGGAGGGCCACGATCCCACGTCGGGCCACTGCTCCTGCCCAGCGCCTTTTTGCTCATTGCGTCCAGGATCGCCGGTGAACTCACCTGGTAGGCGACGATGCGCCAGGCGCCATTCTCCTTGATCACGACGAACTCGAGATCGGCATCGCCGTTGCGGAATTTCGCACTCGATGTGTAAGTCCCGAAGAAGCCCCTGGGCATATCCGGTCCCGGGCGACCGTAGCGAAGGGTACCTTCCGGCGTTTCGAAAGACACGAGCGGCCCCAGGGCCTCGCTCATCATCGGGAAGAATTCGCGCGCCCAGGCATCACGGTCCGGGCTGCGCGAGACGGTGGCCATACTGCGCAATAGCGTGTCGGTGTTCCAGGTGGCATAGATACGCGAGTTCGCGTTCTCGACGAACTGGCGCGCCTGGCGGTCCTGGTGATACCAGACGCCGCCCGCAACGCTCCCGGCCACGACGAGCGTGATGAACAGCAGACCGAGTGCTCGCAACATGACCCCTCCTTGCCGATTCGACTACAACACACGCTCTTTCGGCCCGTCAAACCTTCCCGGTAGTTATACGAACCTGTCGTGGCATGACGTGTCGCGCTTCACGTGTTAGAACCCGACCATGACGACAACCACAAGCGACACTGCCGTGCTGATCACCGGCGCGTCTTCAGGGATCGGTGCGGGCCTCGCGCGTGAGTTCGTGCGACGAGGCATGCGGGTGGCGCTGGTGGCGCGGCGTCTCGAACAGCTCGAGTCGCTGGCCGCGGAGTTGCGCAACGGCGGTGGTCAGGCAACGGCGCATGCCGGCGACGTCACGGTCGACGGTGACATCGCGCGCGTGATAGCCGAGCTGGCGAAACAGAACCTGCGGCCGGGCATCGTCGTCGCGAATGCGGGCTTCGGCGTGGTTGGACGTGCGCAGGAACTGAC
>Ga0190270_10000087_pt1 | contig 40734 bp, 31 predicted proteins | sample Popmic320T_FD_133748 | JGI IMG/M metagenome (GOLD analysis project Ga0190270, IMG submission 133748) | Populus adjacent soil microbial communities from riparian zone of Weber River, Utah, USA - 320 T | ecosystem: Environmental > Terrestrial > Soil > Riparian zone | place: USA: Utah | collected...
GACCGGAGACGGCGACCCGAGGCCAGACGTAGCCTTCATCCTCCAGGTGTACGGCCTGGTGCCGATCCTGACGGCGCGTGAAAACGTCGCCGTCGCCCTGCGTTCTCGCGGCGTGGCGCCGGCCGAAGCCGACGAGCGTGCCGTTCAGGCGTTGTCAGCCCTCCACGTCGACGAACTCGCCGACCGTCTTGTCGAAGAGCTGTCCGGCGGCCAGATGCAGCGAGTCGCCGGTGCTCGCGGCCTCGTCGTCGGCGCCGGGCTCCTGCTCGCTGACGAGCCCACCAGCGAGCTCGACGAGGTCAACCGCGACCACGTTCTCGGCGAGCTGAGGCGGGCCGCCGAAGGGGGAGCGGCGGTCGTCGTCGCAACCCACGACCCGGCCGTCGTCGAAGCCTGCGACGGCGTTGTCCACTTGATCGACGGCGCCGTCGCGGAGTCGACGCTTGGCGCCGCCGTCAGCGGGTGAGCCCGGTGGGGGCAGGGCGCACGCTGCGAGGAGCCTGGTGGCGCCGTGATCTGAACCTGGGCCTGGGCCTCGTCATCATGTCGCGACCGCGGCCACCGTTGCCGCACCCACCTTCGCTGCAGCGGCTGTGTCGTCCTTGGTGCGCGAGCGGATCGCGACCGCCGACCCGGCGGACACCGATGTCTCGTGGGCGATCGGACTCGACGATCCGGGCACCGACTTCGACGCCGCAATCGGCGCCGCTCGGGACCTCACGGCGCCGGCCGGGCGCGCGTTCGAGCCTCCGGTCGTCGGCGCGAGCGTCCTGCTGTCCTGGCCGGCGGTCGATCGGGACAGTCCCGTCGTGCTCGCGTGGCACGAGGGGATGTGCGACCAGGTCGTCGTCACCGGCATCTGCCCGACCCAGCCGGGTGATGTGTTGCTGCCGGCGGGATCGACGCCGGCGCGTTCCTATCCGGTTGGCGAATCGTTCGTGCTCCATCAGCGGTCGGCCTCGGCCACGCTCACCGTGGTCGGCACCTGGTCGCCTGGCGACATCGCGGGTGGCTGGTATGACCCGTCCCGCTGGACGGCTGGCGGGCAGGTGCCGAGCCTCACCGACTGCGGGACGTCGATGACGTCGCAGACCATGACGCTTCGGACCGGGCCGTTGCTGACCGACTCGTCGACGCTGCGGAGCCTCGGCGAGGTCACCGTGCACTCCGACGCGGCACTGGCGGTCAGCTCAGACGTCGACCAAGTACGGCGGGCCGCCACTCAGGCTGACGGCTGGGAGGCCGACGCGGCCCCGCGCCAGGTCGCGGACGGCGTTTGTGCGGCGCCAGCGTCGGAAAACGACATCGATGGCGTGATCGGTCCGATCGACACCGAGCGGTCCGACCTGCAACGGCTGGGGCTCGGTGCCGCGGCGGGCGCCGTGCTCGTCGGCGTGCTCGCGGTCGTCCTCATCACGACGATCTCGGCTCGGCGCCGGCGCCAGGAGATCGCGCTGGCAAAGCTTCGAGGGATCCGCGGCCTGCGACTCGCCGCGGTCGCCGTGTCCGAGCCGCTGGCCGTCTTGTTGATCGGCGTCGTCGCCGGCATGCCCTTGGGCTGGGGCGTCGGGACAGTCGCTTCCCGGGCCTGGCTCGGCGACGTCGCCGTGTCGCTGCCCACCGAGGCGTTGGTTTGGCCGGCGGTCGTTTTCGGGCTGGCCGCGATCGGGATGGTCGTGGGCATCGCTCGGACCCTGCGCGAACCGGTGCATCAACAGCTGCGGCCGGCTCGTCGGCGTACTGCGTCGCCCCCGGTGCTGCTCGGCCGGGTGGCGACGTTTGTCATCGCCGCGGTCGGGGTCTATCAGCTGCGGCACGACCCCGACGGCCAGCCGCCGTGGTGGGCGCTCGCGCTGCCGGTCGTCGTCGGACTCGCCGCGGGAATGGTCGCGGGCTGGCTCATCCACCTCGTGGCGCGGGCCTTGACCGCCTGGTCCCGGATGCGCAAGGGCACCGGCATGTTTCTCGCCGCCCGTCACCTGGTCCACGGCGGAGACGTCGCGAGCTTCGTGCCGTTCGCGATGGCGGCGACGGTCTTGGTGGTCGTCGCCGGCTCGGCCTGGAGCGCCGGCACCGACTGGCGTGACTCGGTCGCCCTGATGCGAACCGGCGGACCGGTGGCGATCGGATCCGACCTCGAGACCGATCGCACCCTGGCGGCCACCCATACCGCCGATCCCGACGGTCAATGGCTGATGACCGCATTGAGCTTCCCCGACGAGTCCGGCCGGGTCTATCGGCGGCTGTACGTCGACACCGAGCGATGGAATCGCGTCGTCGCCCCCTCCCTCGACACGACGCCGAGCGACGCTCCGAGCGACATCGACCCTGAGACGCTCGCGGCGCTGGGCCGTCATGCGGGCAACGGCGGAGCGGATCTGGTACGCGGCACCAGCGTGCAGGTGGACGTCGACATGGATACGAGCTGGTTCGACGAGAGCAACGACGCCAAGTTCGTACTCGAAGCCTTGACGTCCGACGGTACGGCGCACGCGGTCAGCTTCGGCGTGCCCCCGCAAGGCCGGGTAAGCGAGAGCGTGCCGGTGCCGTTCTGCGCTAGCGGCTGTGCGGTCACTGACTTGCGGCTCGACGTCGAACGAGACTCAACCAGCTGGATATCCGGTCGGATCACCATCGACGAGATGACGCTCGACACCACCGACCTGCGTGGCCTCGGGTGGCAGGGCAACGACGACATGAGCGTCCAGAGTCACGTATCGAGGGGCGCCGACGGGAGCTTGCGAATCGAGTCGCGAGACGGTCCGGTCAGCCTCGAGCCTCCGACGCCATCCGTCGCAAAGCTGCCGGTCGTCCTCGCCGGTGGCCTCGACCTGAGCGATCCGACCGTCGTACTCGAACCTGGTGCCGCACTGGGCATCGATGGGACCACGACGCCGGTCGACGTGGTGGGACGCGTCGAGTCACTGCCGCTGATCGGCGACGAAGGCGTGCTCGGCGATCTGTCGGTCTTCCTGGACGACGATCCGTCGGTGCCGCCGTTGGGTGAGGTCGTGGTGATCGCGCGCGCCGACACCCCTCCGACCGTGCTGACCGCACTGCGTGAGGCCGGAGTCGACGCCGGGGCCAGCCGTTCGATCGAGTCCAATCGTGAGCTGCTCGATCAGGATCCGTACGCGCAAGGCCTGCGGTTCTTCTGGCTGGTGGCCGTGCTCGTCGCGGTGATCGCGATGTGTACGGTCGCGACGGCCCTGGTGAGCCAACGCCAAAACCGGGCCGACACGGGCGCGGCTCTGCGGATCGTCGGCATGCGGCGTCGCCAGCTCCGTATGGCGGTCGTCGTCGAGATCGCCTTGCTGGCCGCGTTGATGGCCGGGTGCGGTTGGGTCGGCGCCTGGGCGGCGAGCTGGGCGGCCCTGCCATCGCTGCCGCTGGGTAAGCCCGACGCCTTCGAGCCGTCGCCGGCGACGGCCACCGGGTGGACGACCGGCCTGATGCCGGGTGTTCTCGCCGCCGTCGTGCTCTCGATCGTCGCGCTCGTGCTCCTGATCCCGGTGACCGGTCGGGCCCGCCCGGCGGCGCGATTGCGTTCGGGGGGCGAGTGAGATGGCTGATCGTCCACGCGCCGTCCGGCAGGCATTCGCCGTCTCCGTACGCGGGCTGCGCTCCCGCACCGTCCTGACCCTCGGCGTCATCCTGCTGGCGACCATCGGCGTCGCGGCGGCGGTCGTCGGCCCGATGTACCTGCGCGCCGCGACCAACTCTCTCCTCGTCAATCGCGTTGATGCCGCGCCCCTTACGGCGGCCGGCCTGACCTGGCAGTTCGAGCCGTCGGCGGACGATCCCAACGAGGCGATGCGGGCAGCCGTCGACGTCGCCGACAATCGGGCGCCGGCCGCCTTCGGGCCGACCCAGCCGAGCCTGGTGAGCCAGGGTTACGACCTGCCGGATCCGGTCGGCGAGGACCGAGCCCGGCTGACCGCGTTCGATGACGGCTGCGATCGGCTCCTGTTGGTGTCCGGTCGATGCCCGACGAGGCCGTTCGAGATCCTGGTCGCACCGATCGACATCGAGCGTGGTGGGTTCGCGGTCGGCGAGCCGCTCGTACTGTCGCCGGACCTGCCGAGGGCGACGGTGGTCGGGACGTATCGGCTGCGCGATCCTGGCCGGAGCTGGTTCGACCCCTCGAGGTACGTCAGCGCTCCGCGCGGTACGAGTCTCACCAGCCCGACACCGTATCTGCCGGCCCCGTTCGTCACGGTGCCCGAGACCTTCGAGAGCCTGCCGTCAGACGCCTGGTCGGTTCAGGCCGACCGCCGACTGCTCGTCGATCCGACGCTGACGCCGGACCGGGCCGACGAGCTCGCCGATCTGGCCGATGAGGAGCGCACCCGACACCCCCTAGCCTCGCCCGATGGCGTCCTCGACCATGCGGACCGCAACGGCCTGCGCGACATCATGAACTCCGTCGAGGCGGAGCGGACGACGGCGCGTAACACGGTGCTCCCGGCCGCGCTCTCGCTAAGCCTGGTGGCCATGTTGGTGCTGTTGCGGCTGCTTGGCGAGTCCGCTGACTTGCGGCGGCCGGAGTTTGCCCTGCTTGCGCTTCGCGGCTGGTCGCGCCGTCGGCTCTGGGCCTTCGGTCTCGCCGAGCCGGCGTTGGTGTTGCTGCTCGCGGCGCCGCTCGGCTGCCTCGCCGGCTGGTCGATCGCGACCCGGATGGGTCGGTCGTGGCTCTATCCAGGACTGCCGGTCGACGTGACGCCCGGCGCTTTGATCGGTGCGGCGGCGGTGACCGTCGCGGGCCTGGCCGCAGCGGCGATTTCGCTGATCCACGTGATGCGAGAGCAACTGCGCGACCAGCTCGTCGAGACCGCGCGGCCGCGCGCGATGGGGCGGGTCGACATCGTGATCCAGTCGGCCATCCTGGTGTCTGCGCTGGTCGCCACCTATGCCGTGGCCGATCGTCCCAACCGAGGCGATCCCGGATTGGTCGACCTGCTCGTTCCGGTGCTCCTGGCCCTCGCCGTCGGCCTCGTCGCCGGACATCTCGCCGTCGTCGCCGCCCGCCTCCTGGCCCGGCGACCGGGTCGGCGCCGTCGCCTCGCGGGCTATCTCGCGTCGCGGCGGCTGGCTCGTCGTCGCGAGGGCACGCTGGTCGTGTTGCCGCTGTCGGTCGCGCTGGGTGTGGGCGTCTTCGCGTTCGGTGTGCACGTCGCGGCGGCCGACTGGCGCGAGAGCGTGGCCGCCTCCCGGGTCGGCGCGGACGTCGCGTGCTCGACCAACCTGGACGCGATCGCCGCAATGGGCCTGACCCAACGGCTCGATCCCGAGGGCCAGTGGCTGATGGCCGCCGCGGTCGCGCCGGCGCCGAAAGAGCCGCCCGTGGTCGCGGTCGACACCCGTCGGATAGCCAACGTGGGCCTGTGGCCGGCCGGGTGGGGCGTCGCCGACGGTCCGGCCGCGATCGCCGACGAGATCGGCTCGTCGGATGATCCGCCTCGACTCAACGGAGAGCGGATCACCCTCGCGCTGCGTAACGACGTGGAGATCGGCGAGGGACTGACGATCTTCCTTCAATTGCAGGACGTGAACGGCGAGATCCACAGCCTGCTGTATTCGGACGTGCCCGCGGGCGAGGTCACGGTGCGCGGCTGCGCGCCCTACTGCGTCGATGGCTGCGATCTGGTCGGCTTGGCGCTCAGCGGGACCGGCGGGACCCCGGGGGAAATGGCCGGCGAGCTGACATTGCACGACCTGCGGGTCGATAGGGCGCCGGTCGATGCCGGCTTCGACGAGGCGGACTCCTGGCGTCGGCAGCGGCCCTACATCGCCGATGGCACGGTCGTCGATGCCGTCTCGGCCGGGGACGGCCTGCGGATCCACGTTGACTCCCGGGGCAGTTTCATCATCGCCGAGCTCACGCCGAACGACGTGCCGGACACGCGTCCGGTGGTGGTGACCGACGACGTGCAACTCCCGTCTGCGGAGTCTCTCGGCGGCGACGTTGCGGTGCTGCCGGGAGCCGCGGCCGGCCTGGCTCAGACCGAGAGCCAGCTGCCGGTACGCGTGGTCGGCACGTCGGAAGCCGTCCCGCTGCTCGGCCGGACCGGTGTGTTGCTCGACCTTCGGGCCTATACCCGCGAAGCGTTCGGCGCCGGATTCGGCGTCGAGAGCTACGTATTGGCCAGGGACGGTACGCCGGTCGACATCGTCGACGGGCTCGCGGCCGCCGGCGTCGACGTCGACCAGCCGCGGCGCCTCACCGACGAACGGCGGCTACTCGACAACGACGCGTATGCGCTGTCGCTGCGGCTGTATGTCGTCGTCGCTGTCGCCCTGCTGTTCCTCGCCCTCGCCGGCGTCGTGGCCCACCTCGTGATCGGCATGCCGGGCCGCCGCCGCGACGCCGCATCGCTTCGGGTCATTGGCGTGTCGAAGTGGATCGTCCTGCGGGCCGGTCTGGTCGATCTGAGCGTGACGCTCGGCGTGGCTGCCGTCGCCGGTCTGGTCGCCGGTGTCCTCGCCCAGCGCGTCGTCCTCGGTCAGATTCGGCTCGGTACGGCCGACGCCCAGAGTCCGGACCTGCCGGCGAGCATCGACCTGGCGACGCTCAGCGTCTACAGCGTGGCGACCGCCGGTGCACTCGTCATCGTCGCGTCGATCGTGGCGTGGGCTTCGATTCGGCGGGCCCGAGGTGCCGAGCTTCGAGAGAGTGCTCGATAGCCTGGGGCGCCATGGCGCCACGCAAGCCGCTGCCGTTCGACCCCATCGACGAAGCCGCCCGGCAATGGGCCGCCCGCTGGGACGGCGTCGCATCGATGCGAGCCGTGACGTCGCTGATGCGCGTGCAACAGCTTGTGATCGCCGAGCTCGACGAGATCCTCAGCCGGCATCAGCTGACGTTCGCCCGTTATGAGGCGCTGGTCCTGCTGCACTTCAGTCGGCGCGGAGCGCTGCCGCTGGGGAAGATGGGGGAGCGGTTGCAGGTGCACCCGACGTCGATCACGTCGATCATGCGGCGGTTGGAGAATTCGGGGTACGTCCGGCGGGAGCCGCATCCAGATGACGGTCGTGCCGTACTCGCGCACCTGACCGAATCCGGTCGGGCGGCGATGGAGTCGGCCACCCGGGACCTCGTCGCGGCCGATTTCGGACTGGCGGCGCTCGACAAGCCTCAGCTCGCGGCGTTGACCGACCTACTCCGGCCGGTTCGTCAGGCCGCCGGCGACTTCGACTGACCGTCGATCGATCCGCGAGTGGCGCACCGTCGTCGCAGACGTGGCCGAAGAACGACAACGGTGCGCCACTGGGCGTGATCGAGGCCACGTTTGGAGCGAGATAGTTGGACGTCCTAGTATTTTGGATGTAGGGGCTACGGGGTTGCTGAGCGAAGGAGTCACGATGACGGACCCGACCAGCGCGCGAGAGCGTTGGCAGCAGCGCTATGCGGCTTCGCGGGTTCGCGACGCCGACTTCACGACGCTGTCGGGGATGGAGGTCGAGCCGGTGTACGGTCCGGCCGACGAGGCGTCGTACCCGGGGTTCGACCGGATCGGCTACCCCGGCGAGTTCCCGTACACGCGCGGGCTCTACCCGACCGGCTACCGAGGGCGCACGTGGACGATCCGGCAGTTCGCCGGCTTCGGCAACGCCGAGCAGACCAACGAGCGCTACAAGATGATCCTGCGCTCCGGCGGCGGAGGGTTGTCGGTCGCGTTCGACATGCCGACGCTCATGGGTCGCGACTCCGACGAGCCGCTGTCGACCGGCGAGGTCGGCCACTGCGGCGTCGCGATCGACTCTGCGGCCGACGTCGACCGGCTGTTCGACGGCATCGACCTCGCCGACGTGACGACCTCGATGACGATCTCCGGTCCGGCGGTCCCGATCTTTTGCATGTACCTCGTCGCCGCCGAGCGCCAGGGGGCCGACATCGGCCAGCTCAACGGCACCCTTCAGACCGACATCTTCAAGGAATACATCGCGCAGAAGGAGTGGCTGTTTACGCCCGAGCCACATCTGCGACTGATCGGCGACCTGATGGAGTACTGCGCCGACCAGATCCCGGACTACAAGCCGCTGTCGGTGTCTGGCTATCACATCCGTGAGGCCGGCTCGACCGCTGCGCAGGAGTTGGCGTTCACGCTCGCCGACGGGTTCGGCTACGTTGAGCTCGGGTTGTCGCGAGGGCTCGACATCGAGACGTTTGCGCCCGGACTGTCGTTTTTCTTCGACGCCCATCTCGACTTCTTCGAGGAGATCGCGAAGTTTCGGGCCGCCCGCCGGATCTGGGCCCGCTGGATGCGTGACGTCTACGGTGCCAAGACCGAGAAGGCGCAGTGGCTGCGTTTCCACACCCAGACGGCCGGGGTCTCGCTGACCGCGCAGCAGCCGTACAACAACGTCGTACGCACGGCCGTCGAGGCCCTCGCGGCGGTGCTCGGCGGCACCAACTCGCTGCACACCAACGCCCTCGACGAGACCCTGGCGCTGCCGACGGAGCAGGCCGCCGAGATCGCGCTGCGTACCCAGCAGGTGCTGATGGAGGAGATCGGCGTGGTCAATGTCGCCGATCCGCTCGGCGGCTCGTGGTACCTCGAGGCGCTGACCGACAAGATCGAGGCCGAGGCCGAGGCGATCTTCGACCGGATCAAGGAAATGGGCACTGGTTCCGCGCACGAGATCGGCCCGATGACCTCCGGCATCCTGCGCGGCATCGAGGACGGCTGGTTCATGTCCGAGATCGCCGAGGCGGCCTTCCGCTACCAAACCGCTTTGGAGAAGTGCGACAAAAAGATCGTCGGCGTCAACGGCCACCGCGACACGGTCAGCGGCGAGCTCGAGATTCTCCGGGTCTCCCACGAGGTCGAGGTCGAGCAGGTGGCGTTGCTGCACAGCCGACGCACCGGTCGCGACCAGGCGGCCGTCGACGCGGCCCTCGCCGCCATGGTCGAGGTGGCCCGGACCTCGGACAACATGATCCCGGCTATGCTAGAGGCGGCCCGCCGCGAGGCGACGCTCGGCGAGATCTGTTCGGCGCTGCGTGCCGAGTGGGGCGACTACCGCGAGCCCGCTCGGTTCTGAGGCGTCGCTCTCGGTAACAATGGCGGCATGACATCCGAGCAGTTCTCGCGCCCCGGCGCCATCGACTTGTCAGGTCTACGCGGGTCAGAGTCCCCAGGCGGTGGCGGCGCCTTCGCGGTCGACGTCACCGATCCGAACGAGATCGCCCAATTGGCCGAAGCCTCGCTCAAGCATCTCGTGCTGCTCTCGCTGTGGTCGTCACGAGCGCCGTCGAGCGTCCAGGTCAACGAGTTGTTCACCAAGCTGGCCGACGCATACGACGGGCGCTTTCTGCTCGCGCGGGTCGACGTTGACGCGGTGCCGCAGGTGGCACAGGCCGTCGGTGCCCAGGGCGTGCCCTACATCGTGGCGCTGCTCCGTGGTCAGCCGGTCGCCCAAGTACCGCCGACGACCAACGAGGACGAAGCTCGGACCGTCCTCGACCAACTCGTGCAGGCGGCCGTTGCCAACGGCGTCACGGGCCGGGCCCAGCCACTTGCCCCGCAGGTCGACGACGAGGCGGAGGAGCCGGCCGAGGATCCACGGTTCGCCGAGGCCGATGCGGCCCTCGCGGCCGACGACGTCGACGGCGCCATCGCCGCCTATCAGCGCGTCGTCGACGCCAACTCCGCCGATCCCGACGCCCGGGCCCGGTTGGCCGGCGCCAAGCTGATGAAGCGGACCCGCGGCTCCGATGCCGTCGCTGCACGGGAGGCCGCGGCGTCGAGTCCGGACGACGTCGACATCCAGTTGCTGGCCGCCGACCTCGACGTCCTCGGCGGGCATGTGGAGGATGCCTTCACCCGTCTGGTCGAGGTCGTACGACGCGCCGCCGGAGACGACCGAAATCGGGTCCGAGAGCATCTCCTGGAGCTGTTCGAGGCGGTCGGGATCGACGATCCACGAGTCGCGATCGCCCGACGCCAGCTCTCGAGCGCGTTGTTCTAGATCGAGGGACGAAGCCATGCGGCGGGTCGTGGGCAGCGTGCTCATGTTGTTCGCCGTGGTCGCGGCGGTCCTCGGGGCCGGCATCGCGATCGTTCTCGGGACGGACAATCGGGCGGAGACGGGTCCGCACGAGATCGAGACGTCGGCGCCGGTCGTCGTGACGAGTCCTGAGGTGTTCAGCTGGGCCGGGCCGACGCTCACCATGCGGATCGACGTCGACAAGGACCAGCAGCTGTTCATTGGCGCAGCCAACGCCGTCGACATCGCCGACTACGTCGGATCGACCCAGCGGACCGAGATCAGCAGCTACAACCCGCCATGGTCCATCGGGACACGTGACGTCTTCGGCGACGCCCCACTGCCCGCGGCCCCGGGCCAGGTCGACTGGTGGATGGCGCAGTCGACCGAGACCGGGTCGGCGACCATTTCCGTCAAGCTGCCCGAGCAGGCGTTCTCGCTGGTCGTGATCGCCGTCGGCGGTGGCGACCTTGACGGGCTTCAGGTGACGGCGTCCTACGACATCGACGGCGGTTTCGGCATCGGCCTCGGACTGATCGGGTTCGCGGTCGGGCTGGGGCTGTTCGGATGGATCGCCGTTCAGGGTCGGCCGCTGGTCCGGGAGGGTGAGCTCATAGAGGACGAGTTCGAGCCGGACGTCAGGGAGGGCGTGTGATGCGCCGCCTCGCTCTGGCCGTCGTCCTCGCCGTCTTGGCCGCCGGCTGCGCGATCCCACACCCGAAGGACTCCCACGGGGTCACCAAGGTCGCCGCCTCCGACACCGAGGTCGAGCAGATCTACGATCGCTATCGCGACTATCGAAAGGACGCGTTGGACCTGCTCGACGAACAGCCGTTGACGGCGGTCGAGTCCGGCGCCGTCCTTGCGATCGACACCGGCGCACTGCGGGTGGCCCGCCGCCTGTTGTTGACCAAAGCTCCGGACGACACCCAGGACCTGCAGATCCGCGCCGTGTACGCGCCGAGGCTCGACGCCTATCCGCTGTGGTTCATCGTCGTCGTCGAAGACGGCGTGCGCGACCTGACCAAGGTGCAGATCTTCCAGCGGCAGTCGTCGACGTCGCCGTGGCTGTTGGTCGCGAGCCCCGAGACGTTGCCGAGCACCGAGCTGCCGGCGTTCGACTCCGACACGACCGACGCGCTGATGCCGGCCGATCCGTTCCGTCAGGGTCAGCTGGTGATGTCTCCGCAGAAGGCCGTCAACGCCTACGCGGCCACGCTCAACAACGCGGCACCGACGGAGGATCCCGTCGTGAGCGAGGACTCGTTCGTCACGCAGATGCGGGCGGTCGCCAACAAGCAGCGGCAGATCGACGGCGTGACGTTTTCCCAGCAGTGGACGGCCCGGCCGGTCCAATACGTCATACGTGCGGCCGACGGCGGTGTGTTGGTCTTCGGCACGCTGGCGCGGGTCGACGACTATCAGATCGAGGAGGGCCGCTACATCGACTGGCCGGAGGGCTCGGAGCAGAAGGCGTTCTTGTCCGGGCGGCTCTACAGCAGCGGCGAGCTGCACTATTACCACCAGATCCTGGTGTACATCCCTCCGGACGGCGACGACAAGCCGGTCGTGCTCGGCCAGTACGGCGGCGTGGTCGACGGCATCGGCTACTGACTCAGATGTCGAGCGCGTATTGGCCGAACCACACGACCATGATGAGGCCCATGACGATCAGCGAGACTCCGACCAATCGGCAGATCACGCGATAACCCGAACGCTCGAGCGGGCGATCGGTCTGGGCGACCCGGATGACGACCCCGAGCCGGGCCAGGACGAGTCCCGTGATCATCAGGGTCACCAGGGCCCACGGCCACGCGTCGCCGCTGTCTCGAAGATGGGTGATGACCGGCCCCACGACGGTCAGCCCGAACAAGAGCGCCTGCGGCAGCCCGAACTCGACGAGCGCCGCCTGGAGAAATTTCCGATGGGTCGCAGCGCTGCGCGGCACCGGATCTTGGCGAGACGCGACGACCAGGGCATCGAGCCCCAGACCGAACAGCATCACGCCTCCGATGACGCCGATGACGCTCGTCAGACGGTCTCCGACACCGAAGAGAATGGTCACCGCCAGTACGGCGATCAGGAGGTCGGCCAGGGACGCCGCCAGGCTGCTCGCGACACCGGAGCGCAGCCCGCCGCGCAGGGTGTTGGCGGAGGCGAGGGCGAGCGAGGGCCCGGGAGCCAAGGCAACCCCGAGACCCAGCACCACGGCTAGCGTCGCTGTAAACATGACCCGAGCATCCTAGAGCGTCGGGGGGACACGTCGCCCCGCGTTTATGGTCCGGCGACGTGCCCCAGCGGTCACACCGGTCGGTCGCCATTTTCGAGATAGTGCGGTCCGGCGTCGTCGGTCTGGCTGAGGAAGCTCAGCAGACGGGTCGTGGCCGCCGTGCCACGTTCGGCGACGCGCTCGAGATCACACCAGTGGACCGTCCGGATCTCGGCCGGCTCGAGCCGCATTTGGTCGATGGCCGGGGTCGGCAGGTTGCCGAGCTCGAAGACGAGGCAGCAGGCGTCGTCCCAGCCGTTCCATGGCGGCAGCCAGTTGATCGCGGTCAGCTCGGTCGGGGTCAGGTCGACGCCCAGCTCCTCGTGGATCTCGCGGGTCAGCCCGACCGCCGGCGACTCGCCCGGCTCGACGACGCCGCCGGGTAGGTCCCACTCAGGCTTGTAGGTCAACTCACACAGCAGAAATTCGCCACGCTCATTGCGGATGAGACCCTGGGTGATGACGCGCTTGCGGGGGAGCGCCGCGTTGAGCACGTGCACGAAGCCTTCGCGCGACATCGGCTGCGGGTCGTCGACCAGCCGAGCCAGCAGCACGCTGTCGTCGCGATGACCGTCGCGCAACGCGTGGCCGCGGACGAGTCCTTCGCGGCGCAGTCCGGCGCGGGCGGCGAGCCTCAGCGCGGGGTGGTTGGTCGGCTCTACGTACGCCTCGATCCGGGTCAGGCCGAGTCGTTCGAAGGCGTGGCCGAGGACGAGTCGCACCGCTCGTACTCCGACACCGCGGCCGCGATGCAGCGGGCTCACGCTCCATGCCAGCTCGCCGCGGCCCGCGTCGACCGGACGCAGCTCGACCGAGCCGGCGTTTTCGTCGGCGTGCTCGATCGAGAAGCGCATCGTCGCGGTGTCCTCGACATCCGGTCGGAAGCGGACCGTGACATCGCCGTCGCTCAGCGCGAGAGGCTCAGAGCGCGCCTCGGCCACCGCATCACCGTCCTTGGTTGTCGATCGTCAGCTCGGCGTCAGCCAAAGGGTGCCGAGAGGCGGCACCTGAAGCTCGACCGACGCAGGTTGTCCGCGCCAGGCCTGGTCGGTCGCGACGACCTCACCGAGGTTGCCGACTCCCGATCCACCATAGACCTCGGCGTCGGAGTTGATCAGTTCACGCCAGGTGCCCGATCGCGGCAGGCCGACCCGATAGTGCTCGTGCGGCAGCGCGTTGAAGTTGGCGACGCAAACGACGATGTCGTCGTCTGCTGGGCCGAAGCGACAGAAGCTGAGCACGTTGTTGCCCGCGTCGTTGGCGTCGATCCAGCTGAAGCCGTCGGGATCGTTGTCGAGCGCCCACGTGGCCTTGGCGTCGCGGTAGGTGCGGTTGAGGTCGCCGACGAGCGCGCGCAGGCCGGCGTGATCGGCCTTGTCGAGGAGCCACCAGTCGAGCTCTCGCTCGTCCGACCACTCCGCTTCTTGGCCGATCTCGGTGCCCATGAAGATCAGCTGCTTGCCGGGATGCGCCCACATGTAGGCGAGGTAGGCCCGCAGGTTGGCGAGCTGGCGCCACCGATCGCCGGGCATCTTGCGCAGCAGCGAGCCCTTGCCGTGGACGACTTCGTCGTGCGACAGCGGCAGGACGAAGTTTTCGGAGTACGCGTACATCATCGCGAACGTCATCTGCTGGTGGTGAAACTGCCGATGCACGGGGTCGTGGGCGAGATAGCCCAGGGTGTCGTGCATCCAGCCCATGTTCCACTTGAAGCCGAACCCCAGACCGCCGAGTTCCGTGGGCCGCGTGACGCCGGGCCAGGACGTCGACTCCTCGGCGATCGTGGTCGCACCCGGGACCCGTCGGAAGCAGGTCGCGTTCATCTCTTGCAAGAACGCCACCGCGTCGAGGTTTTCGCGCCCGCCGTACGCGTTGGGCGTCCACTCGCCGGCGGCCCGTGAGTAGTCGAGATAGATCATCGATGCGACCGCGTCGACCCGCAGCGCGTCGATGTGAAACTCCTCGAGCCAATAGACCGCGTTGGCGACGAGGAAGTTGCGCACTTCGGACCGACCGTAGTCGAAGATGTAGGTGCCCCAGTCGGGATGCTCGCCGCGCTTCGGGTCGGCGTGCTCGTAGAGCGCCGTGCCGTCGAAGCGAGCCAGCGCCCATACGTCCTTGGGGAAGTGCGCCGGAACCCAGTCGACGATGACGCCGATCCCCGCCTGGTGCAGCGCGTCGACCAGGGCGCGGAAGTCGTCAGGCTCGCCGAACCGCGCCGTCGGGGCGTAGTAGCTGCTGACCTGGTAGCCCCACGAGCCGCCGAACGGGTGCTCCATCACCGGCAAGAACTCGACGTGAGTGAAGCCCATCTCGGTGACGTATTCGACGAGCTCCTTGGCGAGATCCCGATAGGTCTGGCCGCGCCGCCACGAGCCGAGGTGCATCTCGTAGATGCTCATCGGGCGGGCGTGCCAGCCGCCGTCGGCGCGAGCGGTCATCCAGGCGTCGTCGCCCCACGTGTAGTCGCTGGCGTAGACCCGGGACGCCGTGTCCGGTGGGATCTGCGTGGCGAAGGCCATCGGATCGGCCTTGAGGCGCCAGTGCTCGTCGGCGCCGAGCACCTCGTACTTGTACATCGCGCCCTGGCCGACGCCGGGGATGAAGAGCTCCCACACGCCGGTCGAGCCGAGCGACCGCATCGGGTGCGCGGTGCCGTTCCAGTCGTTGAAGTCGCCGACGACGCGGACGCCGAGAGCGTTCGGCGCCCAGACGGCGAAGGACGTGCCCTCGACCGCCTCGCCAGCGGCGTCGTAGATCAGCGGGCGAGCCCCGAGGGCGGTCCACAGCTCCTCGTGGCGACCCTCCGCGATCAGATGCAGGTCGAGCTCGCCGAGGGTCGGAAGGAAGCGGTACGGGTCGTCGACCCGATGCGGGACGCCGTCGCCGTACTCGACGACGACGCGGTAGTCGACGACCTCGTCGGTGTCGACGGTGCCGGTCCAGACGCCCTCGTGCTCGTGGGTGAGCTCGACGGTGCCCTCGCCGTGATCGACGCGTACCGATCTGGCGAACGGGCGCAGCGTACGAATGGTCAGGGCCCCATGGTGCGCGTGCGGACCGAGGATCTCGTGCGGATTGTGGTGCTGGCCACTGACCAGTCGCTCAATCTCCGCGGGGTCGACAGGAGCGGGCTTTCCCATAGTTCCCGAGTCTTCCATGGGCCGGTGGTCGATGCGCCTCGCAGGCTACGGCAGGTGTCGTGGGAGGGCCAGGCGCAGTCCGACATTCCTCCGATAGTTCGCTTGTCGACGCCCAGCTCGAGGCGATGCCACGCCGGTCTGGCAGGCTGAGACCGATGACTCAACTGGAGGGGCCGCAGGAGCGTCGTCGGAGGCTTTTGAGCCTGACCGCCGGAGCGATCGTCGTGGTGTCGTTGCTCCTGGTCACGGGCCTGGCCATGCCGGGATTCATGGACGACTCGGGTCGGGGTTCGCCGCTGCCCGAGACGCCGACCGGCTCGGTGTCGCCGGGCTCAGAGCAGCCGTGGGCGCAACTGCACCCGAGCCCGCGCAAGCTGACGCCCGATGCCGCACTCGCCCGCCTGGCCACCGGCTTTGTCGGCCGACTCAACGGCCACCGAGCGGCCGATGCGGTCGAGATGCTCTGCCCGGACAAGCGGCGACTCATCCGTGGCGCCGTCGTGTGGACCGCGACGCATCGGCCGCACCTGCGCATCACGACGCCCTTCAAGAACGCGGCTCGACCCGGCTATGTCACCGTCAAGTTCGTCGGCGCCATCGGCGGGCATCAGCGGCGCGGCACCATCGGGGTCAATGCCGATCGCGCCGGGCGTCCCAACTGCGTGTCGGCGTTTTATTCGGTGGGCTAGCCGGCTTCAGGCGCCGGCGAGCCGCTCGATCGCCGACAGCGGGATGTTGACCCATGTCGGGCGGTTCCGCTTCTCGTAGACGACCTCGTAAACGGCCTTGTCGATCTCGTACGCCCGGAGCAGGAGCCCGTTGGCCCGCGGATCGTGTCCGCTCTCGGCGGCGTAACCGTCGAGGAAGGCGTCCCGATTGCGGCGGGCCCATTCGTCGACGCGGTGATGCTCCTGCGACGACATGTCGTCGGACGGCGGCACCATCGAGTAAGCGGCGTAGTCGAACGATCGGAGCATGGCGGCGATGTCGCGGATCGGTGCGTCGAGCGCGCGTCGCTCCTCCAGCGGCTTGGTCGGCTCGCCCTCGAAGTCGATGATGACCCAGCCGCCGATGGTGCGCAGCGACTGGCCGAGATGCAGATCGCCGTGGATCCGCTGGATGGGCACCGTCGTGTCGAGTCGGGCGACGTCGTCGTAGGTCGCACTGAAGGTCGCGGCATACGGAGCGATCTCCGGAGCTAGCGCGACGGCGTCGTCGAGCCGTCGGTGGAGCCACGCCGCGAGTTGGGTCAGACCGTTGGCGTCCCATTCGTCGGTCTTCAGGGCCCCCGCGAGATCGGCATGCAGCCGGGCGACGGTCGCTCCGAGACGGTCGGCCTCGGGTGCGAAATCGCCGCCGACCTCGTGGGCATGGAGATCGGCCTCCATCATGAGGTCGCGGACGCTCGCTCGCGCGTACTCCCAGCCGTCGGTGCCGCTGCGCAGGAAGTCTTGCAGCATCGCGATCTCGTAGGGCTCGCGGTCGTCGACCGGGCTCGTGGCGATCCAGCCGCGGAGCGGCGCGATGGTGTCCGAGCCGACCCGAGTGAGCGCGGCGTGGATCTCGATGTCGGGATTGCGGCCCGGTGCGATCTTGCGAAACACCTTGAGCAGCAGGTCTTCGCCGAGGATGAGCGAGGTGTTGCTCTGCTCGCCGGTGAGCATGACCGACGGCGTGTCCGTGTCGATGTCGACGATGCCGATCACATGGTGGGCGATGCCGCCGTCGGTCTGCTCGTCGACGAACCCGCGGACGAAGGCGCCGATCGCCGGTCGGTCGTGCAGAGCGTCATAGGCCAGCAGGCGGCCGAGATCGGGGTCGTCGTATGCGCCGACATACGCGTGCGCCATGCGCTCCGGCTCGGCCTCGTAGTACGCCATGGGCAGCTGGTAGACCTGCGCCTCGCCGTCGGTGACCACGGTGATCAGCTCGACCCGTACGCGGGGCTCGTCGGCCGTTGTCGCCAGCCACGGCAGCCGGACGACCTCGCCGATGGACGACACGCCGCCCTTGCCCGCGAACCAACGCTGATCGTTCACGTAGTGCAGGAGTTGGGCGTGAAAGTCGGCCGTCACAGGCTAGTCGCCTCCGCATGCTTCGGTAGCCGGAACCAATAGAAGCCGTACCCGCCGAGCGTCAGAAGATACGGAAGCTCGCCGATTGCCGGGAACTCGACGCCACCGAGCGTCTCGACCGGGCGGATGCCCTCGAACGCGCGCAGGTCTAGCTCGACCGGCTGGGCGAACCGGGACAGGTTGTTGACACACAGCATGGCGTCGTCGCCGAACTGGCGCAGGTACGACAGGACCGCCGGGTTGGAGCCGCCGATGTCGGTGAACGTGCCGAGGCTGAGCGCCGGATGCTGCTGTCGGATGTGGATCATCCGGCGGGTCCAGTGCAGCATCGACGACGTGTTGGCCAGATGGGCTTCGACGTTGACCGACTGGTAGCCGAAGACCGGATCCATGATGACCGGCAGCGTGAGCCGTCCGGGCGTCGCCGACGAAAATCCGGCATTGCGGTCGGGTGTCCACTGCATCGGTGTGCGAACTCCGTCGCGGTCGCCGAGCCAGATGTTGTCGCCCATGCCGATCTCGTCGCCGTAATAGAGCACCGGCGAGCCGGGAAGCGACAGCAGCAGGGCGGTGAACAGCTCCATCTGGTCGACGTCATTGTCGAGCAGCGGAGCGAGCCGCCGACGAATGCCGATGTTGGCCTTCATCCGCGGGTCCTTGGCGTATTCGGCCCACATGTAGTCGCGGTCTTCGTCGGTGACCATCTCGAGGGTGAGCTCGTCGTGGTTGCGCAGGAAGATGCCCCACTGACAGTGCTCCGGGATGTCCGGGGTCTGGCTGAGGATCTCCGAGATCGGATAGCGCGACTCGCGGCGCACCGCCATGAAGATGCGCGGCATCACGGGGAAGTGAAAGCTCATGTGGCACTCGTCGCCGCCGACCTTGTAGTCGCCGAAGTAGTCGACGACGTCGGCCGGCCACTGGTTCGCCTCGGCGAGCAGCACCCGCCCCGGCCAACCGTCGTCGACGAACTGGCGAACCTTGCGCAAGAACGTGTGGGTCTCCGGCAGGTTTTCGCCGTTGGTGCCCTCGCGCTCGTAGAGGTACGGCACGGCGTCAAGTCGGAAGCCGTCGACTCCCAGGTCGAGCCAGAACGCCAGCCCGTCGAGCATCGCCTGGTGGACGGCCGGGTTGTCGTAGTTGAGGTCGGGTTGGTGACTGTAGAAGCGATGCCAGAAGTACTGGCCGCGCACCGGATCCCAGGTCCAGTTGGACGCTTCGGTGTCGACGAAGATGATCCGCGCGTCGTGGTAGAGGTCATCGGTGTCCGACCAGACGTAGAAGTCGCCGTACGGACCGTCGGGGTCGGTTCGGGACGCCTGGAACCACGGGTGCTGGTCGGACGTGTGGTTCATGACGAAGTCGGTGATGACTCGGATGCCCCGGCTGTGGGCCGCGTCGAGGAACGCCTTGAAGTCATCGATGGTGCCGATGTCCTCGGCGACGTTGTTGTAGTCCGCGACGTCATAGCCGCCGTCGCGCAGGGGAGAGGGAAAGAACGGCGGCAGCCAGAGACAGTCGACGCCGAGCCAGGCCAGATAGTCCAGCCGCTCGGCGAGCCCCCGAAGGTCGCCGACCCCGTCCCCGCTGGAGTCCTTGAACGAGCGGATGAGTACCTCGTAGAAGACCGCACGCTTGAACCAGTACGGGTCGTCGATGTTGCTGATCGGCTGTGCTTGCTCGGTCATGGGGCGGTCTCGGTCATCGGGCAGTCTTTCGAACGGTCAGGATGTGCGCGGGCTCGTGTGCAGGGTCGAGGCGGACATAGTTGTGTTGCCCCCATTGCCAGGTCTCGTCGGTCAAGACGTCGTGGACGCTGGCGACCTCATGCCAGTCAAGCCCGAGCGCCGGCATGTTCAGATGCACGGTCGTCTCCTGGGCCGCGTGCGGGTCGAGGTTGATGACGATGATCAGCAGGTCCTCGGCACCGTCGGGAGCGACGTGGCGCTTCGACCAGCACATGACCTGGTCGTTGTCACTGCCGTGGACGGTGAGATTGCGGAGCAGCCGCAGGGCCGGATGGTCGCGACGCAGCTCGTTGAGTCGGGTGAGGTACGGCGCGAGCGACCAGTCGGCGGCGTCGTCCCAGTCGCGGATCCGTACCTGGTACTTCTCCGAGTCGAGGTATTCCTCGCTCCCGGGTCGGGCCGCGACGTGCTCGTACAGCTCGAAGCCTGAGTACATCCCCCAGCTCGGCCCGGCGAGCGCCGCGATCGTAGCTCGGATCTTGAACGCCGCCGGTCCGCCGTACTGGAGGTACTCGGTGAGGATGTCCGGGGTGTTGACGAAGAGATTTGGCCGGAGCATGTGGCTGGTCTCGTGGGCGAGCTCTTGGAGATAGGTCTCCAGCTCCCACCGCGTGTTGCGCCAGGTGAAGTAGGTGTAGCTCTGGTGGAAGCCGACCATCGCGAGCGCCCGCATCATCGCCGGACGGGTAAACGCCTCGGACAGGAACACCACGTCGGGGTCGGTCGTGCGGATCTCGGCGAGCAGCCGCTCCCAAAACATGACCGGCTTGGTGTGCGGGTTGTCGACGCGGAAGAGCCGGACTCCGTGGGCCATCCAGTGCCGGACGACCCGAAGCACCTCGGCGTAGAGGCCCTCGAAGTCGTTGTCGAAGTTCAGCGGGTAGATGTCCTGGTACTTCTTCGGCGGGTTCTCGGCGTACGCGATGCTGCCGTCGGCCCGACGGTTGAACCACTCCGGATGCTCGGCCGCCCACGGATGGTCCGGCGCGCACTGCAGGGCCAGGTCGAGTCCGACCTCGAGACCGACCTCCTCGGCTCGGCGTACGAAAGCGTCGAAGTCGTCGATCGTGCCGAGGTCGGGATGCACGGCGTCGTGGCCGCCGTCGGCCGACCCGATCGCCCACGGCGAGCCGGGGTCGTGCGGGCCGGCGACCAGAGTGTTGTTGGGGCCCTTGCGGTTGATCCGGCCGATCGGGTGCACCGGCGGCAGATAGACGACGTCGAACCCCATCTCGGCGATTGCGTCGAGCCGCTTGGCGGCGGTGTGGAGCGTGCCGCCGTGGACCACGCCGTCCTTGTCTACCCGTGCGCCCTCGGATCGAGGGAAGAACTCGTACCACGCGCCGTACAGTGCCCGCTCCCGGTCGACGAAGAACGGGTACTTCGCCGAGCGGCTGAGCAGGTCGCGCAGCGGATTGCGGGCGAAGACGTCGCACACATCGTCGGACGTCGCCGTCGCGAGGCGAGCCGGCACTGGTCGCGAGGTGTCCCGCAGCGCGGTGACCGCGTCGCGAAGGAGCTGCTTGTCGTCGGCGGTCGCGCGGCGCATCCGCCGACCCGCGCGGGCCAGCAGCAGAGCGCCCTCGGTGAGCATCAGCTCGACATCGACGTCGGCGGCGATCTTGATCTCGGCGTCGTGTCGCCAGGTGGCGTACGGATCGCTCCACGACTCGATCCGGAACGCCCACGATCCCTCGCGGTCGGCCCAGACCGTCGCCGCGTAGCGATCGAGCTCCGCGGTGGGCTTCATTGCGGTTAGCGGCTGGGCGGCGCCGTCGGGATCGAACAGCACGACTCCGGCGCCCAGCTGGTCGTGGCCGTCACGAACCACGGTGGCGGACACGGTGAAGGGCTCGCCGACCACGGCCTTCGCAGGGTAGCGACCAGCCGCGATGACCGGGTCGACGTCCAAGATAGGGATGCGGGCAACCATCGCGCCCCAACCTAGTAGACGCCCGGCCTGGGGGCGGGGTGGGCTTGCACTACCCTCCAGCCCGATGGTGGCGATGCGTGAGATCGAGGCGGACGTCCTGATCGTCGGCGGCGGCCTGGGCGGGGTCGCTGCGGCATCGGCTGCCGCGGACGCAGGGCGGGCCGTCGTGTTGACCGAGGAGAGCGACTGGCTGGGTGGTCAGCTCACGACGCAGGCGGTGCCGCCCGACGAACATCCGTGGATCGAGCAGTTCGGCTGCACCGGTCGGTACCGACGGCTGCGCGACGGGCTGCGGGCGTTCTATCGCCAGTGGTACCCGCTCAGTGAGGCGGCCCGGGCCGACCCGTACCTGAACCCAGGTCGCGGGACAGTGAGCCGGCTGTGCGTCGAGCCACGGGCAGCGGTGGCGGTGATCGACGGGCTGCTCGCGGCGCATCGCAGCTCGGGACGGCTTCGCGTCCTGCTTGAGCATCGACCGGTGGCGGCGGCGACGGACGGCGACCGGGTCGATGCCGTCACGGTGGCGAGCCGCGAGAGCGACCGGGTCACGATCGTGGCGTCCTACGTACTCGACGCGACCGAGACCGGCGAGCTGCTGTCCCTGGTCGGCGCCGAGCACGTCACCGGGGCGGAGTCTCGGACGCAGACCGACGAGCCGCACGCCCCGCACGAGGCGCAACCGGCCAATCAGCAAGCCGTGTCCTGGTGTTTCGCCGTCGACCATCTGGCCGGCTCCGACCACACGATCGACCGGCCGGCGTCGTACGACCACTGGCGGGAGTACGTTTCGCCGGGCTGGCCCGGCCCGCTGCTGTCATTCACCGCGCCGGTGCCGCGTACGGGCCAGCCGTTGACCCGGACGTTCGTGCCGAACCCGACCGATCCGACCGCGTCAACGGTGGACCATCGGACGGTCGGCGGTGACTTCGAGCTGTGGGCGTTCCGTCGGATCGCCGACCGGCGGAGCTTCGTCCCCGGGCATCTCGCCAGCGACGTCACGCTCGTGAACTGGCCGATGATCGACTACGTCGACGGTCCGATCTACGGCGGGTCAGAGGTCGAGGTGGAGCGGAACCTTCGAGGCGCCCGAGAGCTCAGCCTGAGCTTCTTGTATTGGCTCCAGACCGAGGCTCCTCGGCCAGATGGCGGCGCCGGCTATCCGGGCCTGCGGCTGCGACCGGAGATCATGGGCACCGACGACGGGCTGGCCAAGCGCCCGTACGTCCGGGAGTCGCGACGAATCGCCGCGCAGTACACCGTCGTCGAGTCCGACCTCGCCCTCGACCTACGAGCCGACGGGCGGGCCGTGCGGTATTCGGACAGCGTGGGGGTCGGGAGTTACCGAATCGACCTCCATCCGTCCACCGGAGGCGACGGGTACGTCGACATCGCGTCCTGCCCGTTCGAGATTCCGCTGCGCGCGTTGGTCCCGATCCGGCTGACGAACCTGCTCCCGGCGGCGAAGAACATCGGGACGACGCACATCACCAACGGGTGCTACCGGCTGCATCCCGTGGAGTGGGGCATCGGCGAGGTGGCGGGAACGCTGGCGGCGCATTGCCTCGACAACGGCGTCACCCCACAGCAGGTGACCGCCGACCCCGACCTGGTCGAGGAGTTCCAGAGCCGCCTGGTCGCCGACGGCGTCGAGATCTGCTGGCCTGACGTCCGCGGCTACTGAGGACCGGCCCAGCTCAGCCCTTGAGGCTGCCTGCGGTCAGACCGGCGATGATCCGCTTCTGAAACGCGAGCGCCACGATGATCATCGGGATCGTGACGACCACGCAGGCCGCGGTGATGTTGCCGATCGGGCGCTGGAAGTCCACCGCTCCGGTGAACTGCGAGATCGCGACCGGGACGGTCTGGGCGACCTCGGGATCGCGTGGGGCGAAGGTGTTGGCCAGCAGGAACTCATTCCAGGCCGACACGAAGATGATGATCGCCGCCGCGAATACTCCCGGCGCGGCGAGTGGGAGAATGACCCGGAAGAACGCCTTGAAGGGCGTCGCGCCATCGACCTTGGCGGCCTCCTCCAGCTCCTTCGGAATCGCGGCGAAGAACGTGGTGAGGATGAAGATCGTCAGTGGCAGGGTGAACGACGTGTACGGGATGTACAGCCCCTCATAGGTGTTGAGCAGACCGAGTTTCAGCCACAGCTCGTAAAGCGGTGGGACCAGTGCCACCGGTGGAAACAGCGAGACGGCAAGGATGCCGGTCAACAGCAGGATCTTCCCCCTCAGCGGGAGCCGCGCAATCGCATACCCGGCCAGGGAGCCGATCACCACGCACAGGATGGTGGTCATGCCGGCGACCGCCAGCGAGTTACGCAGGTTGAGATCGAAGTTCTGCTCGAACACGTTGCCGTAGTTCTTGAACCCGAACGGGCCCTGGAATAGGTCCGGGCTGTTCAGAGCGCTGTCCTCGACCTTGAGGCTGGTCATGATCAGCCAGAAGAAGGGGGCCAGGCACCACAGGAAGATGACGGCCAGCAGCGCGGTTTTCGCCCAGGCTCGACCTCTTGTCGCCGACTCGACGGCGCCACGGCTGCGCCGACGTCCGGTCTGCCGTGTCTCGGCAGCCGCGGCGCTCATCCGTCGGTCCTTCCGATGGTGAGCTCCCGGCCAAGCAAACTCACGAAGATCACCCCGATACCCAGGATGATGCCGAACGTGAGCGTGGACAGCGCCGAACCGAGACCCGGGTCGGGGGTTTGGACGACGTACTGCTGCACGACCATCGACAGCGACTCAGTGTCGAACGAGCCGCGCGTCATGACTTGCGGCAGGTCGTACACGCGCAGCGCCTCGACGGTCCGGAAAAGGAGAGCAACCAGGATCGCGGGCCGGAGCAGCGGCAGGGTGATGTGCCAGAACCGCTGCCACGTGTTGGCCCCGTCGACCCGGGCGCTCTCGTAGATGTCGGTCGGGATGGTCTGGAGTCCGGCCAACAGCAGCAGGGCAACGAAGGGAGCGGTCTTCCACACGTCGGCGAAGATCAGCACGGCCTTGACCCAGCCGGCCTCACCCAACCAGTTGAAGTCGCCCAGTCCCAGTAGGGCATTGACCGAGCCCGGGTTCACGTTGAACATGAAGTACCACATCTGGGCCGCGATCACCGTAGGGATTACCCACGGCACCAGGATCGCGGCTCGCGTGATGCCGCGACCGCGGAACGCCTGGTTCATCAACAGGGCAAAGCCGAGACCGATCACGAACTCCGCTGCCACCGAGGTCACGGTGAAGACGAGCGTGAACTCCAGGGATGCCCAGAACTTGTCGTCTGTGAGCGCCTCTCGGTAGTTCTCGAGTCCGGCGTACCCCTCGTACAACCGTCCGGTGTACGCCCGCAGGCTGATCACGAAGGCATAGATCACCGGGAACAGCGCGACCCCGATCATCAGCAGGATCGCGGGGGCGACGAACAGCCGGCCCAGACCCTTCTCCGACATGCCCTTGGTACGGGGCCCACCAGGCCCCGTACCGCTGGGCGTGCGCGGCTCGGTCGCGACTTTCGCTCCGGCCATGGCAGGGCCGCCGGTTATTCCTCGACGCTCTCGTTGAAGGCGTCGGCGACGGTGTCGGATGCCTCAGCGGGATCCGCGTCGCCGTTGTAGGCCGGGAAGAGCGCGTCCTGCATCTCGACGCTGATCGTGTTCCACGTCGGCGCCGGCGGCCGGGGCTTCGCGTCGGGAAGGACTTCGCTCAGCAGAGCCATATCCGGCTCGTTCTGCAGCTCGTCGTAGACCGAAGTGAGAACCGGTGGGACCGAGGCGACGGTGGCCAGCATCTTCTGCACCTCAGGGTCGGTCGCTGCCCACACGACGAACTCCTTCGCCGCGTCCTTGTTGCTCGAGTACGCGCTCACCGCATTGTTGAAGCCACCGAGTGCCGAGATCGTCCCTTCGCCGGTGAAGGTCGGCAGCGGAGCGATGTCGAAGTTCTTGGCGACCTGAGGCACGCCCTCGTCCTGGATCAGCTGGTAGGCGTACGGCCAGTTGCGCATGAACACCGCCTTGCCGGATTGGAAGGCGGCGCGTCCCTCCTCCTCGGTCGCGGTGTTGAAGCCGGGCGCGAAGCAACCGTCGTCCATCGCGTTCTGCATGAACTCGGTGGTCTGCGTCGCGAGGTCGGTGTCGAACAGGACCTCGCTGTTGTCCTCGTTGTAGAGCTCACCGCCGGCGGACCAGTAGTACTCCAGCCAGTTGACGACAAAGCCTTCGTACTTGAAACCCTGCCCGATGAGACCGCCGATGTCTTCCTGTTGGCCGACCTGTTCCGCGATCTGGCACAGCTCGTCCCACGTCTCTGGTGGCTGGTCGACCAGGTCGGTGCGGTAGTAGAGGAAGCCCGCGTTCGTGTTGAACGGCGCGGCCCACAGCTCGCCGTCCCACTGCGCAGAGTTGAAGGCGCCCTCGAGCACCTCGGGCTCGATCTGGTCCCGGACATCTTCGAGGCTCTCGAGCCAGCCGTTCTGGGAGTACTCGCCGGTCCAGATCACGTCCGTGCCGAGCACGTCAAACTCGTCGCTCCCGGACTGGAGTACGTTGACCTGCTGCTCGCGTTGCTGGTCGGCCTCGTCAGGCAGCACCTCGATCGTGATGGGGTTGTCGGGGTTCTGCTCGTTCCACAGGTCTGCGATCTTCTGGTCGACGCCCGCGGGCTGGGCTTCGGCCCCACCGATCGCCCACACCAGCTCGCCGCCGCCGCTGCCCTCATCGTCGTCGTCACCGCTCGGCGTACACGCCGCCGCCAGGACCAACGTCCCGGCTGCCACCGCGATCACCCATTTGCCGAGCTGCTTGCTTCGTCTCATTCTCGTACCTCCCGAGTCAGAGAGCCCCGCACGCGACCGGACGGGCCGCACGTCTGCGCCAGCACCGCTCATCATTGTGGTTCGAGCGCCTGCTCTGCAAGGGGTGCGTGCGAGAAGCCGTTCGCCGAGTGGCGCACTGTCGTCGTCTCTCCCCCGTGAAGACGACGACGGTGCGCCACTCGGCGGGTGTCAGCGGTTGAAGCCGGTCAGACCGCGGCGGGCGCGAACCCGGTTGGTGATCGCGCTGAAGATGCCGTCGACGGCCATGCCGATGATCAGGATGACGATCATGTACGCCATCAGGTCGTCGGTCTGGACGGTGTCTTGCGCCTTGCTCAGTGAGCCGCCGAGCGAGAACTCTCCGGGCAGCTGGACGATCAGCTCGCCGGCCATCAGGCTGCGCCAGGCGAACGCCCAGCCCTGTTTGAGTCCGGCGAGGTAGGCCGGCAGCGCGGCTGGCAGCACGACGTAGCGGTAACGGTTGATGCCGCGCGCGCCCAGCATGTGGCCGGCCCGCAGCAGCGGCGGCGGCACCTCGTCGATCCCGGCGATCACGCCGTTGGCGATCGAGGGAGCCGCGCCGAGCACGATCACGAACATGATCGCGAACGGGCTGAACGTTCCGAAGAGCACCATTGCGAACGGGAACCACGCGATCGACGGCATGGTCTGCAGGCCGGTGATCATCGAGCCGACGCCGGCGCGCAGGATCCTCGACTGGCTGACCGCGATGCCGAGCAGCGTGCCGAAGACCAGCGAGAACGCGAATCCGACCCCACCGCGCTGCATCGTGGTGCCCATGGCCTCCCAGAACGTTGCGGTCTGGACGATGTCGGCCAAGTCGCTGAACACCGTCGCGGGGGAGGGCAGCAGGTATTCCGGCTTCCACGCCGACCACACGGCGACCTGCCAGATGGCGACCGCGAGGAAGACGGCGAGCAGCTTGGGCCAGATCCCGGACCAAACCTTCGTCGCGACGTCTCCGGGCCGCGGCGCCTTGGCAGGCGTCTGCGTCTCTCGGGTGCTCGGGCCGCGGCCCGTCGGTGGTGCGACAGTGTCAGCGGACATGACGCCTCACCTCGTCTTTCAGCTCGTCGGTCAAAGCGCCGGCCCGCTCCGCGACCTGGGGGTCCTCCATGTGCCTGGGCCGCGGCAGGTCGATGAGGTGCTCGCTCTTGACACGTCCGGGCCCCGACTCCATGAGGATGGTGCGATCGGACAGCCGTACGGCCTCTCGCACGTTGTGGGTCACGAACACGACGGTCATCTCGACCTCACGGCGGATCCGCTCCAGCTCGTCGTGCATCGAGTCGCGGGTCATCGCGTCGAGCGCGCCGAACGGCTCGTCCATGAGCACGATCTCGGCGTCCTGTGCCAGCACACGGGCGAGTGCACCGCGCTGGCGCATGCCGCCGGACAGTTCGTGCGGGCGCTTCTTGCCGCGCCCGTCGAGACGTAAGAGCTCCAGCAGCTCGGCCACCCGAGCCCGCCTCTTTGGCTTGTCGATCCCGCGCAGCTTGAGCGCCAGTTCGACGTTTTGATCCAGGGTCAGCCACGGGAACAGATTGGCTTCCTGGAACATCAGAGCGACCCGCCGGTCGCCGGTCTCGATGACGCCACTGCTGGGCTTGTCGAGACCGGCGATCAGGTTGAGCAGGGTCGTCTTGCCGCAACCACTGGCGCCGACCAGGCACACGAACTCCTGTTCGCGTATCTGAAGCGTGGCATCGCGCAGCGCCACCGTGTGGGCGGCGCCGTGCCCGAATTCCTTGGAGACGGAGCGGATGTCGACCGCGATCGGAGCGACACCGTTGGGTTGCGGGGCAGTCGCTGCCGCCCCGAGCCCGCTCGTCGATGTCGAGATCGATGTCATGGCACTGGCACCGCCTCTTCGCCGTTGGCCTCTAGGATCTTGTTGAGCGGGGCGAGGTCGTAGAGGACGCTGACGTCGTCGATCGGCTCTTCAAGGGCACCGACGTCGTACGAGTCGGCCGCGTCCTTCTCGAGGCTGCTGGCGATCGGATCGTTCGTGAAGGTCAGGTGGCTCCACGCCGACTCGAGCACCTCGTCCGGCAGCTCGGCGCCGGTGAGCTCGACCAGCTTGTCCGAGATCAGCTGCTTGGCCTCGTCGGGGTTGCCGTTGATGTAGTCGTTGGCCTCGACGTGTGCGGCCAGCAGGTCCTCGACCAGGTCGGGGTTCTCCTCGAGGAAGTCGTTGTTGACCAGCAGGTGGGTGGTCACGAACTGACCTTCCGGCCAGAGCTCGGATTCGTCGACGAGCACGTTGCCACCGTCGTTGACCATGATGCTGGCGTACGGCTCGGGCACCCAGGCGCCGTCGATGTCACCCTGGCGGAAGGCCTGGACGATCACGCTGTTGTCCTGCGGCGTGATGTTGACGTCGCCACTGCCGTCTGGGTTGATCTCGAAGCCCTGTTCCGACAGGTACGCCCGGGCGGCGATGTCTTGGGTGTTGAACTCGCCCGGCGTCGCGATCGTCTTGCCTTCGAGGTCGTCGATGCTCTGGATGTCGTCGTTGACGACTAGGGCGGCGCCACCGGATGCGGCGCCGGCGATGACCGTCACGTTTTCGCTCTCGGCGTAGGCCGTGAGCGCCGGGACGGGCCCGATGTAGGTGGCGGCAAGGTCACCGTTGAGAAGCGCGGTGATCGTGTCGGATCCCGAGTCGAACTCGGCGAACTGCACCGAGGCTCCGTCCTCGGACAGCTGATCTTCGTAATACCCCTTCTCGATACCGACCAAGGCGGTGCCGTGCGTGAGGTTGGGGAAGTAGCCCAGTCGGAGTTGGGTTCCGTCTCCGCCCGAACCGGAGGCATTGGCGTCGTTTCCGCAGGCGCTCAGTCCGGTAGCCGCGGCGGCCGCGAGAGCGGTGGCGGCCGCGACATGGCGCCAGCGGGTGGGCAGGCTGATCTTCACAGGAAGCTCCCTAGCGTAGGCACTAACAAACTAAATACTATAGGTTCACTCATAAAATGAACAGTAGGGCCCGCCGACTGGACGCTTTCGCGCGTCGAGACGCGGCCTTGTACGGTCGTGCCTCGTGCGAGCCATACGACGATTCACCGTTCGCCCCGTGCTGCCGGAATCGCTGCAGCCGCTGGGCGACCTGGTCATGAACCTGCGCTGGTCGTGGCATCTGCCGACTCAGGACCTCTTCGCCTCGATCGACGCCGAGGCGTGGGCCGCGAGCGGTCACGACCCGGCGTTGCTGCTCGGGGGTCTGTCGGCCGAGCGACTGGAGCGGCTGGGGTCCAACGCCGCGTTCGTCGAGCGCCTCGAAGCCGTGCACCAGGATCTCGAGCAATACCTGGTCGGTCCGCGTTGGTACCAGCACGGCGAGCGCGAGGACACTCCGCACTCGATCGCGTACTTCTCGCCGGAGTTCGGGATCACCGAGGCGCTGCCGCAATACTCCGGCGGCCTCGGCATCCTCGCCGGTGACCACCTGAAGACGGCGAGCGACCTGGGCGTGCCGATCATCGGCGTCGGGCTGTTCTACCGGCACGGCTATTTCCGGCAGTCGCTGTCACGCGAGGGATGGCAGACCGAGCACTACCCGGTCAACGACCCGGACGGCCTGCCCCTGACGCTGCTGCGCGAGGACGACGGCAGCATTCCCTACGTCCAGGTCGGGCTGCCGGGCGGCAAGCGGCTCGCGGCGCGGATCTGGATCGCGCAGGTCGGCCGGGTGCCGCTGCTGCTGCTCGACTGCGACGAGAAGCGCAGCGTCGGTCTGGAGTTCGACGTCACCGATCGGCTCTACGGCGGCGGCGCCGAGCATCGGCTGCTCCAGGAGATGCTGCTCGGCATCGGCGGCGTACGTGCGCTCCGGATCTATTCGCGGATCAGCCGAACTCCCGAGCCCGAGGTCTTCCACACCAACGAGGGTCACGCCGGCTTCCTCGGCCTCGAGCGGATTCGAGAGCTCACCGAGGAGGAGGGGCTCGACTTCGACGCCGGCTTGGAGATCAGCCGCGCCGGCACGGTCTTTACGACGCACACGCCGGTGCCGGCGGGCATCGACCGCTTCCCGCGCGAGCTCGTCGAGCAGCACTTCGGCGGCGACAACGCCTGTGCGGGCGTACCCGTCGAGCGGGTGCTGGCGCTGGGTGCCGAGGACTATCCGGGCGGCGACCCTGGCGTCTTCAACATGGCCGTCATGGGTCTACGGCTCGCCCAGCGGGCCAACGGCGTCAGCCTGTTGCACGGCGAGGTCAGCCGGTCGATGTTCACCGGGTTGTGGCCGGGCTTCGACGCCGCCGATGTGCCGATCAGCTCGGTGACCAATGGCGTGCACGCGCCGACCTGGGTCGCGCGCGAGGTCGTCGAGATGTCCGAGCGACTCGGCACGACCGACTTCGAGGAGGTCGATCGGCTCGACTCGGGCGACATCTGGAGGCTGAAGCGATCGATGCGCGAGCGGATGGTCGCCGAGACCCGGAGCCGGCTGCGCGAGTCGTGGCTCCAGCGCGGTGCCTCCCAGGCCGAGCTGGGCTGGGTCGACACCGTCCTCGATCCCGACGTCCTCACCATCGGCTTCGCCCGGCGGGTTCCGTCGTACAAGCGGCTGACGCTCATGCTGCGCGACCGCGACCGGCTGAAGTCGCTGCTGCTGCATCCGGAGCGTCCGGTGCAGCTGGTGATCGCCGGCAAGGCGCATCCGGCCGACGACGGCGGCAAGCGCCTCATCCAGGAGCTGGTCCGGTTCGCCGACGACCCCGAGGTGCGGCATCGCATCGTGTTCCTGCCCAACTACGACATCGGCATGGCGCAGCAGCTCTACCCCGGCTGCGACGTGTGGCTCAACAACCCGCTGCGGCCGTACGAAGCCTGTGGCACCTCCGGCATGAAGGCCGCGCTCAACGGCGGGCTCAACCTCTCGATCCTGGACGGCTGGTGGGACGAGTGGTTCGACGGACACAACGGTTGGGCGATCCCGTCGGCCGACGGCGTCGACGACACCGATCGGCGCGACGACATCGAAGCTGCGGCGCTCTATGACCTCGTGGAGAAGGAGGTCGCCGCCCGGTTCTACGACCGCGACGACAAGGGCCTGCCGATCCGCTGGCTCGAGATGGTGCGCCACACGTTGAAGTCGCTCGGCCCGAAGGTGCTGTCGACCCGGATGCTGCGCGACTACGTGACCGAGCTCTACGTGCCGACGGTACGGACGGCGCGGGCGCTCAACGACGACTACGCGGGGGCGCGGGCGCTTGCCGAGTGGAAGGGGGGGTTGCGCTCGATCTGGCCGGGCGTCCGCATCGAGCACGTCGAGGCGTCCGGTGTCGGCGACTCCCCAGAGCTGGGCGCCACGGTGTCGATCCAGGTCTACGTCGCACTCGGTGACCTAGGCCCCGACGACGTCGACGTCCAGGTCGTGCACGGACGGGCCGGTGAGGACGACTCGCTCACCGACGTGTCCACGAGTCCGCTCGCCGCGGCCGAGACGTACGAAGGTGGCCGATACCGATATGCCGGCGATATCGTGCTCGACCGGACCGGGCCGTTCGGCTACTCCGTTCGGGTTCTCCCGCGTCATCAGCTGCTCGCGAGCCCCGCGGAGATGGGGCTCGTCGTGTGGCCGGACCTCCCGGTGGCCGGTGCCGGGACGGCCGCAAGCTGAGGTGAGAGGTGTCTGTTGACCCCTGAATCAGTCAGACTGGACAGATGGCCGGGATCACGGTGCTCGTCGACGACGTGACGCAGCTCGCCGACGTCCTCGATGGCGTCGATGCGGAGTTCACCGCCGCGGCCCGGTCGCTTCGTGATCTCACGCCCGAAGATGTCGGCCCGCCCGACGTGGCCAAGGCGGTCACCGATGTCCTTGCTCGCCTCGAGCGTCGCCTGGGCGCCCTGGCTGTCGAGTCCGGTGACAGTGCTCGCGCGATGCGAAGGCACGCGACCGATCTGCCAGACACCGAGCCGACCTCGACGGCGGAGGACAAGCCGTGAGGCCGGAGCGATTTCTCGGCACCGATCCGGCGCCCGGCGACCTGAGCAGCGTTGACCGCGTCGGCGGCTCGCTGCGGGCGGTCGTGCTTGCCCTCGCCGAAGCGCGACTCAAGGTCGAGGCCCTCGTCGGCGCTCAAAGCATCTGGCAGGGGCCGATCGCCAGGCCGATCGTCGCCGCCCTGACCGAGTTTGGCGCCCGGGTGCGGGCCGTCGAGGACGCCGTCGTCGACTTCGCCCAGGCGGTCGAGACGTGGCGGACCGGGCTCGTCGGCCGCCAGCAGCGCCGGGCCGAGCTGACCGAGACGATCAGCCAGCTGGCCGGGCGTCCGGACGCCGAGGCCGAGCGGCAGCGCATTCTGGTCGAGGTGCAGCAGATGGCGACCGAGCACACCGTCGGCGGCACAGCTCTGATCACCGCGTCCGATGACCTGGCCGAGGTGCTCGCCGACGTCGACGACGACAGCGATCTCGCCGCCGACCTGGATCGTGGAGTCACGGCGGTGACGGTCGCCGTCGACGAATGGATTGCCGAGTCTGCCGCCGAGCTGCTCGCCACCGCCGAGTCGCTGTCTGAGACGGCCGGTCTGACCACGGTCGTCTCCCAGATCCTCGGCGTCGCCGGCGACGAAGCGCCGGACGATGCCGAAAACGTACGCCGGCTCGCGTCGGTGTCGGCCGGAGCGCACCGACTCCGACTCGCCCTGCGCCGCTCCTGGGCCTCCCTGGCGCCCGACGAACTGCCCTCCGCATCGTTCGCCGCCACCGGCGGACGCGGCGCCGCCGCGATCTCGGACCGGCTCCGTGGCGACACCTCCGATTCCGCTCAGGGGGACGAGGCGCGATGACCATGCCGGCAGCCGCGTACCCGCAAAAGACCATGCCCGAGATCGCCCTCGACATCCCGCCGGACTTTCACGAGGTCCCGCTCGAAGCGGCCATCGAAGACCGGGTCGCGGCGCAAAACGCGCTCATCGAAGACATCGGCCTGCACGACACCGAGCAGCGCGAGGGTCTCGGGCTCTATCTCGAGGCGATCGCCCGGACGCTCGCCGGCGGGCCCGTCGTGGGGACGGCTTTTTGCGCCGTCGAGATGGATGGCCGGCCGTCCACGGCGACGCTGACAGTGGCCACCCAGTCGACGTCGACGACCGACCCGCTCATCGTCGTCGCCGGCACGGCCGAGGCGATGCGGCGCACCGGCCGCTACACCCGCGTCGGCGTGGAGGTCGCCGGCTCACACCGGGCCGTCTTCGCCAGCGGCGCGGCCGGCGCCGAGGGGCTCGAACTGCAACAGACGACCGCGGTCGTGCCGGTGCCGGGGCACGCGTTGACGGTGCTGGTCACGATCGCCACGCCGTCACGCGACGACATCGCGACCTACGAGCGGGTCGTGCGGTCGATCGCCGCGTCGCTGCGCGTCGTCACGTCGTAGGTCGGTCCGACCCGGCCCGAAGCACCACGAGGCTGCGACCGGCCACATGGACGACCTCGCCGCCCCCGACCTGATCGGTCTTGACGTCTCCGGTGTTGAGGATGACGTCGTAGGCCTTCGGCCAGGGTTCGCCGGGCATGGTCCACGCCGCCTGGTCCGCACCCGCGTGCAGCAGCAGCAGGAACGACGCGTCGTCGATCGCGGCCCCGGACAGGAACATGCCGAGGCTGGCCAGGCCACCGTCGGCCCAGTCGGCGTCGGTGAGCTCGCGGCCCTCGGGGTGAAACCATGCGAGGTTCTTTTGGCCCGTGTCGCCGATGGGGCGGCCGTCCAGGAAGTGCCGCTGCCGGAGCACGGGATGCCGAGCGCGTAGGGCCAGCAGGTCGCGGGCGAGATCGGTGAGGTGGCTCCATCGCGGGTCGGGCTGCCAGTCGATCCACGAGGTCTCGTTGTCTTGGCAGTAGGCGTTGTTATTGCCGCCCTGGGACTTGCCCCGCTCGTCGCCTGCCGTGATCATTGGCACGCCGGTCGACAGCAGCGTGGTCGCGAGCAGATTGGCCGCCTGGTGCCCTCGCAGCCCGACGACGGCCGCGTCGTCGGTCTCACCCTCGACGCCGCAGTTCCACGAGCGATTGTCGTCGTGTCCGTCGCGGTTGCCCTCGCCGTTGGCTTCGTTGTGCTTGTCGTTGTAGGACACCAGGTCGCGCAGTGTGAATCCGTCATGAGCGGTGATCAGGTTGATTGACGACAGCGGGTGGCGGCCGTCGTCGGCGTACAGATCGCTGCTGCCGGACAGCCGGTAGGCCAGATCGCGAACGCCGCCGGACTTGCCGCGCCAGAAGTCTCGTATGGTGTCGCGGAACCGGTCGTTCCACTCGCACCAGCCCGGTGGAAACCGGCCGACCATGTAGCCGTCGCCGCTGGCGTCCCAGGGCTCGGCGATCAGCTTGGTCTCGCGCAGCACTGGGTCCTGCGTGATCGCCGACAGAAGCGGTGCGTTGGGGTCGGGTCCGTTGCCGTCGCGAGCCAGCGCCGACGCGAGGTCGAAGCGGAATCCGTCGACGTGCATCTCGCGGACCCAGTAGCGCAGCGAGTCCATGATCAGCCGCATCGCCGCCGGGTGGTTGGCCCGGACCGTGTTGCCGACGCCGGTCACGTCGTAGTAGTGGCCGTCGTCGCCGTGCAGGTAGTAGGCCCCGTCGTCGAGCCCGCGCAGCGACCAGGTCGGGTCGCCCGGCCCGCCCTCGCCGGTGTGGTTGTAGACCACGTCGAGGATCACCTCGAGACCGGCCGCATGCAAGGCCCGGACCATCGCTTTGAACTCGCTCACCTGCCCGCCGGTGTCGCCGCGACTCGAGTAGTCGCCGTGCGGCGCGAAGAACGCCAGCGTGTTGTAGCCCCAGTAGTTGGTCAGCCCACGGGCAGCCACGGCCGGTTCCGTGCCGAACTGGTGCACCGGCAGCAGCTCGATCGCGGTGACGCCGAGTGCGGTCAGCTCGCCGAGGACGGCGGGGTGGGCCAGGCCCGCGTATGTGCCACGCAGCTCCGGCGGTACGTCGGGATGGCGCATCGTGAGGCCGCGTACGTGGGCTTCGTAGATGACGGTCTCGGTCCAGGGGCGGGCCGGCGGCGCGTCGTCGCCCCAGTCGAAGTCGTCGTCGGCCACGATGCTCGCCCAGGCGCCGCTGTGGCGGGCAACGGCCCTCGCGTACGGGTCGATCAGCAGCCGATCGGAGTCGAAGCGCCGGCCGTACTCGGGCTCGTAGGCGCCGGCGACTCGCAGCCCGTACCGCGTGCCCGTCGGGAGTGGATCGAGCTCGCCGTGCCACACGCCGTTGGTGCACTCGGTGAGGGGGAGGTGGTGCTCGGCGCCGGCGGGATCGAGCAGGGACAGCGTGACCCCGCTGGCCTGCGGCGCCCACACGGCGGCGTTGGTGCCACCCTCGACGGCGTTGAGGCCGAGCAGGTGGGGCCGCCCCGGCCCGTGCATCGTCGCTGCAGTCACGAGGGGACATCTTTCCGTACCGGCCCGACGGAGTTGTCAGGCGTATGTCGAGCCCTGGGTCCATATGTGCCTGACAACTCGTGGCGGCTAGGCTCGCGGGGCAGTCGACCGAGGAGGAGCAGGTGGCGGAGTTCGTTCGTCTGGAGGTCGCCGACGCGGTGGCGACGATGCGACTCGACCGACCGAAGCTGAACCCGTTGGACGCGGCGATGCAGGAGGAGATCCGGGCCGCCGCGCACGAGGCCGCGGATCGGGACGACGTACGGGCGGTCGTCATCTACGGCGGGCCAAACGTCTTCGCCGCCGGCGCCGACATCAAGGAGATGGCGGACATGTCCTACGCCGACATGGCGCGCCACTCCGGCAAGCTGCAGTCGGCGTTCACCGCCGTGGCGTCGATCCCGAAGCCGGTCGTCGCCGCGGTCACGGGATACGCCCTCGGCGGCGGTTGCGAGCTGGCGCTGTGCGCCGACCGTCGCGTCGCGGCCGACGAGGCCAAAATGGGTCAGCCCGAGATCACCCTCGGCATCATCCCCGGAGCGGGCGGCACCCAGCGGTTGTCCCGCCTCGTCGGTCCGTCGAAGGCCAAGGACATCATCTTCACCGGGCGATTCGTCGAAGCCGACGAGGCGTTGCGGATCGGGTTGGTCGACGAGGTGGTCGCGGCCGACGCGGTTTACGACACGGCGATCGCGTGGGCCGGGCAGTTCGCCAGCGGCCCGGCGTACGCGTTGCGGGCCGCGAAGGAAGCGATCGATCACGGCCTCGGCGTCGACCTCGACACGGGGCTCGAGATCGAGCGGACGCAGTTCGCCGGTCTCTTCGCGACCGAGGACCGGACCATCGGAATGCGGGCCTTCCTCGGCAAGGCCAAGCCTGCCTTCGAGGGTCGCTGAGTGTCCGAGTCGCCGACGCCTCAGACGACGCGGGCGGCAACTGCCGAACAGGTCGACGCCGCCTGGCAGGACAGCAAGCTCGCCCAGGTGCTCTATCACGACTGGGAATCGCAGACGTACGACGAGAAGTGGTCGATCAGCTTCGACCAGCGCTGCATCGACTACGCCCGGGACCGGTTCGTCGCCGTCTCGGGTGGAGCGGGCTGGCCTCACGGCAAGAGCCTCGAGATCGGCTGCGGCACGGGTTTCTTCACGTTGAACCTACGGTTGGCCGGCGTGTTGGGCGACGACCTCCATGTCACCGACATCTCGCCCGGCATGGTCGACGCGGCCAAGCGCAATGCGGCCGAGCTCGGTCTCACCCTCGACGGCGAGCCGGCCGATGTCGAGAAGCTGCCGTACGCCGACGACTCCTTCGAGCTCGTCATCGGGCACGCCGTGATCCACCACGTACCCGATGTCGAGCAGGCGTTTCGCGAGATGCTGCGGGTCCTGCGGCCCGGCGGGCGGTTGGTGATCTGCGGCGAGCCGACTCGACTCGGCGATCGGGTGGCCCGTCGGCTGTCGCGTGCGACTTGGTGGGCCGCGACCCGGATCACGCACCTCGCCCCGCTGCGATCACGGTGGGCGCGGCCGTCCGAGGAGCTCGACGAGTCGTCGCGAGCCGCCGCGTTGGAGGCCGTCGTCGACCTGCACACGTTCGACCCGGCCACGTTGGGCGCGACGGCGCGTCGGGCCGGGGGAGCGGGGGTGCGGACCGTGACCGAGGAGCTCACCGCCGCCTGGTGGGGCTGGCCGGTGCGTACGCTCGAGGCCGCGCTGCCGGCGGAGCGGCTCGGCCCACGCTGGCGGATGTTCGCGTACCGCTCCTGGATGGCGTTGTCCCGAGTCGACCGGGCGGTGCGGCCGCTCGTACCGGCGGGCCTCTACTACAACGTCTCGGTCACGGCCACCAAGCCGACCTGACCCCGCTTCCCTCGTAGAGGTGTTCGCCGAATGCCGCATAACGGGCGTCGGCGAGCATCTGAACGAGTGAAGCCGGCTCAGAGGCCCGGGATGGGCTGGCGTGAGCGACGCATGGCTGCCTCGAGCCGGCGGACGAGATCGGCCTTATCGACCGTGGCGTCCCGCCAATCCCAGCGAACGACGACGAAGCCGCGCCGCTCGAGCAGCTCCTGGCGTCGCTTCTCGGCGAGCAGTCGCGTCTCGCGTGGCTGTGCTCCAGGCAGATCATCGCGGTACTTCATGGCGCCATCCGCCTCGCCGATCACACCGTGGTCGCGCCACAGGAAGTCGACGATGCCGATGAGATCGTTCCAGTCATCAACGATCGGCACCTGACACTCGGGGAGCGGCAGCCCGAACTCGAGGAAGGCGGCATACGACACCGATTCGAGGACGCTCTGCCGACGACCGTCGGCGTGGCTGATCGTTCGGCGTACCGCCCTGATACCGGGCCAGCCGGTGCAGTGTGTGACGACCTCATCGAGCTCGGCTGGAGCGGTGCGTTGGAGGCGTAGTGCGGAGTCCGCGACAGCGAGCTGATAGGCGGGCGACGTATGGCGGCCCTCGTCGATCACCGCGCGGGCGCCGGTTACTGATCGGACGCCGTTCACCACAGTCCGGTGGTGCTCAGGAAGACGCGATGGCCAGAGGTCGAAGGTCGGATAGTGCCGCACGGTGCCGCGCTCAGCGTCGGCGGTGACTGTGGCTCGATCGGCGATGGGTGCCGGGACGACGATGCCGTGCACGATGAGACCGCTGACGTGCGACGCCCATGTCGGTTCGGCCGTCGCAAGCGTGGCAGCCCCTGCGGCGAGCAGGTTCCGGCCGGCTGACGAATTGGCCAGGCTCGTAGACCGCCTTTGTCGCGAAACATCCGGTCGTGAGCCGTATCCATTCGTCACGGCGGACAAGACCGCGGACCTCGCCGCGACTGAAGCCAACCTCCAGGGCATGGGCCGTCGTGAAGACGAGCGGAAGCGATGGCGACGGATCCACGCTGGCATCTTGGCGACCGGAACGGGTCGGCCGTGCTCGTTATCCACAGATTGACCTCGACTTGGTCGCCTACACTCGCTGAGGTGTTCGCCGAATGCCGCATAACGGGCGACGGCGAGCATCTGAACGAGGGAGGCGGTCGCAAAGGGTGCGAAGCGGGCGCTTCGTGCGGAGGTGCAGGTCAGACGGGCTGTCGGTCCCAAGAGAATGCGGTCTGCGCCGCTAGGCTCGCGACGTGTTCGGTCGTCCGCGCGATCCTCGACAGGTCAGGTTTTTGACCTGGTCGTCGCTGCGCTGGATGGTCCGCAATCGGGCCTGGACGCCCTATTACCTGGTCCGCTACTGGCGCTTCTTCCTGCTCCGGATTCGCCGGCCCGACGTGGTCACCGAAGGGTTTTGCTTCCTCGGACGCAAGGTCGAGGTCTACGCCAAGCGCGGCCGGGGCCGGATCGTCCTGGGCCGATTCGTGCACCTCGGCGACCGGACGAAGCTGCGGGCGCACGAGGGGACGCTGCGGGTCGGCGACAAGGTCGTGTTCGGCGGCGACAACACGGTCAACTGCCTGCTCGACATCGAAATCGGGTCGGCCACCCTGATCGCCGACTGGGTCTACATCTGCGACTTCGACCACGTCACCGACGATGTCTCGCGGCCGATCAAGGACCAAGGGGTCGTGAAAACGCCGGTACGGATCGGCCCGGACGGCTGGCTCGGGGTCAAGTCGACCGTACTTCGGGGCGCCTGGATCGGCCGCGGATGCGTCGTCGCCGCGCACTCGATCGTTCGCGACGGCAAGGTACCCGACTACGCCATCGTGGCAGGGACGCCGGCGACGGTCGTCAAGGACCGGCGCGAGGGGTACGAGGCGCACCTGAAGCTCCAGGCGTACCTGGAGGAACTCAACGCGAGCTCGCAACCGCCCTGGTGACAGCGGAACCCTACGGCTCCTCAAGCAGCAGATTGCCCTCGCGGACCCGGATGTCCGGCGCCGGCTCGACGTAGGCCGACCCCACTCGCGCCCGCAGCGCCAGCTCGTCTCGGATCGCCTGCTCGTACACGCGAACCGTCGCCGATGCCACGACGGGCCACGCGTACGCCGACTCCACGGCGGCCCGCGCCGACCGTCCGATGCGCCGGGCGAGCACCTGGTCGTCGAGCAGCGACGTGACCGCGTCGGCCAGCGCCACCGGGTCCTGCGACGGCACGGTCAACCCGAGTCGACTGCCTCGGACTACCTCGCCGAGCCCACCCCGATCGGCGGCGACCACCGGTGTACCCGCGGCGGCCGCCTCGAGTGCCACGAGACCGAACGGCTCGTATAGCGACGGCACGAGCGCGAGGTCGGCTGCGGCTGCCATCGCGCTCAGGTCTTCGTCGCCCAACCAACCCACGAAGCACACCGACCGTCCCAGCCGCAGCCGACGGGCCCGCGCGCGCAGCGCATCCTCTTGGGATCCTCGGCCGGCCACGACGAGACGCAGCCCCGGATGCCGTCGGCGCAAGGCCCGCATCGCGTCGAGGATGGTGTGGACGCCCTTCTCGTACTCCAGTCGGCCGCTGAAGAGCAGCAGCGGGCCGTCGCCGCCCCATCGCGAGCGGGCAGCTCGCACGGCCGCATCCGATGACTGCCATCGCGACGTTTCGACGCCGTTGGGGATCACGTCGACCTTGCCGGCGGGCAACTCGAAGAGCCGGGTCACCTCCCACCGCATCGCGTCGGAGCAGGTGATCACGCGTCGCGCCTCGTAGGTGAGCCACCATTCGAGCGAGTTGATCGCCTGGTTGAGTGGGCCGGGTAGCCAACCTTGATGGCGGCCGGCCTCCGTGGCGTGCACGGTGGCGACCAGCGGCACCGCCCAGGCCTCCTTGAGGGTGGCGCCGGTGTGGGCGACGAGCCAGTCGTGGCCGTGCACCACATCCGGCTGCCAGGTCGACCCGATGGCGAGTGCTGCCCTCGTGAGCGCGTGGTCGAGGGCCATGGTCCAGGCGAGCAGATCGTCCATGGGCACCAGCGGCGGGTCGTGTGGGACCCGAACGACCCGGACGCCGCCGATGACCGAGTCGGCCGGAGCGTGGTCGGTGTGCTGGGTCAGCACGACCACGTCGTGGCCGGCCGCAACCAGCGACTCGGCTACCGTGCACGTGGCGGCTCAGCCCCCCGTACACGAGGGGTGGGTACTCCCACGACAGCATGAGAACGCGCATCGGGCAGGGATGTTACCCACAGGTAAAGTGCGGCATACTGCGTGCCAGGGCGAATCCGAACGGGGACGGATCCAAGAGGGGACCGCCGAGATGTACGTCCGCACGTGGGAGGACACTGAAATGGTGGCGACCAGCGACTCCGATCCGACTGCATCCGCGGCGAGCGACGAGCCCGATGCCACGCCGCCGACGGACCCGACTCCGTCGGACGACGTGACCGATCCGCCGGCCACGTCCGCCCCTGCGTCCGCC